>JAEEGG010018557.1_pt1 | contig 14123 bp, 12 predicted proteins | sample 9134161 | NCBI WGS metagenome assembly JAEEGG01 (sample SAMN16246543, study PRJNA631951) | gut metagenome | biome: gut microbiome; feature: rumen; material: CR-attached | host: Bos | place: Iran: Karaj | collected 2018-10 | reverse complement strand
TTTGCTTCTGATAACGGTGCTGCTGTAATGGCACCCATAAGCGAACTGAATTGTCATGCAGGACTGAAGGGGCGCAAAGGTCAGTTGTACGAGGGTGGCATCAAGGTGCCCTTGATTGTCAATCAGCCAGGTCGAGTTCCTGCCAGAAAGATTACTAATCAGGTTTACTTCCCTGACTTCATGCCTACGCTGGCAGCTCTTACGGGTAGTGCCAATGCACTGCCTCAGACGGACGGTATGGATGTCTCACCCTTGTTTTTTGGAGGAAATGTTGATACTGACCACCGTTATCTGTACTGGGAATTCCCTGGCAAACAGCGTGCCGTTCGTTATGGTGAATGGAAGTGTGTCACGGTAAAGAAAGGTGCACCTTTGGAACTTTACCGCATTAGCGAAGACCCTAACGAGCAACATAACTTGGCTGCTGAATATCCTCAGATGGTGCGGGAACTTGACGAGGTGATGCATCGTATGCACAAACCTTCCGTCAACTATCCCATTCCTGAGGATCAACAGAAGCCTGTCGCTAAAGCACGTAAGAAGAAAAAGTAGTGAGTTGGAAGCAGGCCGTGAACCAGCCAATTTGATGCTTTATAAGAGAGAAAGTAGAAAAAAGTAAGGCAAAACGTAATTTTTCTATCAAAATGTTTGGCTGTTTCATGAAAAAGTTATACTTTTGCAACCGTTAAACAAAAAATTGAGAACAATGAACACGTTGAATAAGTACTTTTACGGCTATTATTTTTACTTTGCAAGCAATTGTGAAGCGGGTCGTTGCGTATAAAGTTCAACGAAAGGATAAGAAGAAAACAACAACCCCGCTTCACATATGTGAAAGTGGGGTTGTTTAGTTAAGAGTTAAGAGTTAAGAATTAAGAGTTAGATAATAAAGATGAAGAGAATAGCAATACAAGGATTGGAGGGGTCGTTTCACGATATAGCTGCTCACCTGTATTTCGAGGGCGAGCAGATACAACTCATTTGCTGCAGCACCTTCGAACAGGTGTTCCAGAATATGAAGCAAGACCCTACAGCCGTTGGTATGCTGGCTATCGAGAACACCATTGCGGGCTCGCTACTGCATAACTACGAACTGTTGCGCGACTCTGGTACAACGATTGTCGGCGAGCATAAGCTGCACATTACCCATTGCATCTGCTGTTTGCCTGAAGACGATTGGGACACCATTACTGAGGTGCATTCCCATCCTGTGGCGCTGATGCAGTGTCGTCAGTTCTTGGCTCAGCATCCTCAAATGAAGAATGTCGAGGCCGAGGATACCGCTGGCTCTGCCAAGATGATTGCCGAGGGTCAGCACAAGGGGTGGGCAGCCATTTGTCATGCCGAGGCAGCGCGACTCTATGGCCTGAAGGTGTTGGAAGACCATATTGAGGACAACAAGCATAACTTCACCCGTTTCCTCGTGGTGTCGAACCCCAACAAGGCTGATTTGCTGCGTCCCTTGATGGAGACCAATAAGTCGAGCATTGTCTTTTCTTTGCCTCACGAAGAGGGCTCGTTGAGCCATGTGTTGGCCATTCTCTCGTTCTACAAGATTAATCTGACCAAGATACAGTCGCTGCCCATTATCGGACACGAATGGGAGTATCTGTTCTATGTAGACCTGATGTACGACGACCTGACACGCTATCGTCAGTCGATAGATGCGATTATCCCACTAACCAAGGATTTCAAGATTTTAGGAGAATACAAGGACGGGAAGCAGACGAATTGAAAATTGAGAATTTAGAATTTAGAATTATGATTAGTAAGATACAACCAGCTGAGCGTCTGTCGCTCGTAAGCGAATATTATTTCAGTCGCAAGTTGAAGGAGGTGGCACAGATGAATGCCGAAGGCAAGGACATTATCAGCCTCGCTATTGGCAGCCCTGATATGCCCCCTTCTCAGCAGACCATCGATAAGTTGTGCGAGGTGGCCCATCAGCCCAATGCACATGGCTATCAGCCCACACAGGGTACGCCTGAATTGCGTGAGGCGATGGCAGGTTTCTACAAGCGTTGGTACAATGTCGATTTAGATGCCAAGAGCGAGCTTCTGCCACTCATTGGTTCGAAGGAAGGTATTCTGCACGTTACGTTGGCTTTCGTTAATCCTGGCGACGAAGTATTAGTGCCCAATCCTGGCTATCCTACATACACGTCGCTCTCGAAGATTCTGGGTGCAAAGATTGTGAACTACGACCTGCGCGAAGATAATGGTTGGCAGCCCGACTTCGATGAGCTGGAGAAGATGGATCTCTCGCGAGTGAAGCTGATGTGGACCAACTATCCCAACATGCCCACAGGTGGTCGTGCCCAGCGTGCTACTTACGAACGCTTGGTAAAGTTTGCTCAGGAGCATGGCATCGTAGTGGTCAACGACAACCCCTACAGCTTCATTCTCAGCGAGGAACATCTGAGTATCCTTCAGGTGCCAGGAGCCAAAGACTGCTGCATAGAGTTCAACTCCATGTCGAAGAGTCATAACATGCCTGGTTGGCGTGTAGGCCTCTGTGCTTCGAATGCCCAGTTCATTCAGTGGATTCTGAAGGTGCAGTCGAATATTGAGAGTGGTACTTTCCGTGGTATCCAGTTGGCTGCTGCCGAGGCTTATAAGAACGATGAAGCCTGGCATCGCGAGTTCAATATCGAGACCTATGCCCGTCGGCGTCAGTGGGCTGAGCAGATAATGGATGTGCTGGGCTGCACGTACGACAAGAATCAGGTAGGCATGTTCCTTTGGGGCAAGATACCTGCTGACATACAGAACGTAGAAGACCTGACAGAGCGTGTGCTGCACGAGGCTCGTGTCTTTATCACCCCAGGCTTTATCTTTGGTTCGAATGGTGAACGCTACATCCGCATCTCACTCTGTGCCAAGGAAGAGAAAATACAACAAGCATTAGAACGCATCAAAAAAATAATATAATTATGGAACTGGAATTAGAAAAACTGAACCTTCCGAGTGACAACGAACGCCCCTTCGTCATTGCAGGTCCCTGTAGTGCTGAGACTGAGGAGCAAGTGATGGAAACAGCTCGCCAATTGGCTTTGAAAGGCTGTCACAACTTCCGTGCTGGTGTGTGGAAACCTCGTACCAAGCCAGGCGGTTTCGAGGGTAATGGCGAGAAGGCTCTGCCTTGGATGAAGCAGGTGAAAGACGAGACGCACATGCTGGTCGCTACCGAGGTGGCTACGCCTGAACATGTCGAGCTGGCTCTCAAGTACGATATGGACATCCTGTGGATTGGTGCCCGTACGACGGCTAACCCCTTTGCCATGCAGGCTTTGGCTGATGCCATGAAGGGCGTGGATATTCCTGTGTTCGTCAAGAACCCCGTGAACCCCGATTTGGAACTCTGGATAGGTGCTCTGCAACGTCTGAATCAGGCTGGTGTGAAGCGTCTCGGCGCCATCCATCGCGGTTTCTCCAGCTACGAGCAGAAAATCTATCGTAACGCACCAATGTGGCAGATTCCCATCGAGTTGCATCGTCGCATTCCTGATTTGCCTATCATCAGCGACCCCTCGCATATTGGCGGTCGTCGTGAGTTGATTGCACCGTTGTGTCAGCAGGCTATGGACTTAGGTTTTGACGGTCTGATTGTTGAGAGTCATTGCGATCCTGACAAGGCTTGGAGCGATGCTAAGCAGCAGGTGACGCCCGATGTGCTCGACTACATCCTCTCATTGCTGATTATCCGTGATGAGCATGCTACGACAGAGGGCATTCAGCAGTTGCGTAAACAAATTGACGAATTGGACAACCAGTTGATGGACCTGTTGGCTAAGCGCATGCAGGTATGTCGTCAGATTGGTGAATACAAGAGGGAGCACAACATGACCGTGTTGCAGGCTTCGCGCTATAACGAGATTCTCGAGAAGCGTGGCGTGCAGGGAACGCTGACAGGTATGGCTGCCGAGTTTGTTGCCAAGGTGTTCGAGAGCATTCACGAGGAGTCAGTCCGTCAACAGATTGAAATCGTCAACAAGTAAGTTATGAAAATTCTTGTTATGGGTGCAGGCAAGATGGGCTCGTTCTTCATCGACCTGCTGAGTTTCGACCACGAGGTGGCAGTCTTCGAGCGCGATGCCAAACGCATGCGTTTCACGTATAATTGTCAGCGCTTTACGACCTACGAGGAGATTCAGGCCTTCAAGCCCGAACTGCTTATCAATGCCGTCACGCTGAAGTACACCATTCCTGTATTTAAAGAGGTCATTCCATATCTGCCCAAGGAGTGCATCATCAGCGATATTGCCAGCGTAAAGACTGATATGAAAGATTTTTACGAATCGACGGGCATGCGTTACGTTTCTACGCACCCCATGTTCGGTCCTACGTTTGCCAACCTGCAACAGCTCTCTGAAGAGAACGCCATCATCATCAGCGAGGGCGACTACATGGGTCGTATCTTCTTCAAGGACCTCTATCAGAAGTTAGGTCTCAACATCTACGAATACACCTTCGAGGAGCACGATAAGACCGTGGCTTACTCGCTGTCAATCCCGTTTGTGTCAACATTCGTCTTTGCTGCCGTCATGAAGCATCAGGATGCACCAGGAACGACCTTCAAACGCCACATGCGCATAGCTAAGGGCGTGTTGAACGAGGACGACTACCTGTTGCAGGAAATCCTGTTCAACCCCTATACGCACGACCAGGTTGCCCAGATTCGAACGGAGCTCAAAGAACTTCTGGAAATTATCGACCAGAAAGACGCCGATGGCATGAAAGACTACCTGACGAAGATTCGGAATAACGTCAAACGCGACATTGAAATTAAGCAATAATAAAAGTAGGCCCGCAGTTTCCTGCGAGCCTATTTTTTCTTTCAGAATGGGCCGTGACCCATGCACGATGTCGTTCCCAGTGCGGTCAGTGCCGCTGTCAGAATGCTAATTGCGACCTGAATAATCGCCTTCCATGTCTCTTTCTTCATAATGTTGAATGTTGATTGTTGAATGTTGAATGATTCTCGCTTCGCTGCGATGTCTGAATGTAGAATTGAGAATTAATTCCTAATTCTTAATTGAACATCGCCCTTGGCGACCATTCTTAATTCCTCATTCAAAGAGTTGCCCTTTCGGGCACACTCTTTGCTAATTTTCGCCTGGTTCATCGTCACCACCGCCACCGTTGTTGCCTCCGGTATTGCCGCCAGTGTTACCGCCAGTGTTCGAACCTCCGTTACCCGTGGTTCCACCATTGCTTGGTGCGCTCGATGCGTTCTCATTGCCCTTCATGAGCGAATCGACGTTGATAAACTCGGCCTGCTTGATGAACTCACGGCTGGAGATGTTCTCCTCGGTGGCCTGCTCGGGCAGGAATCGGATGTGCAGCGCCTTCAGGTTCGAGTTCACGTTAAACTTGTCCTTCGACTGAGCACCGCCCTTCTGGTTCTCCAGCGTGCAGTAGAACGTGCCGAGACCCTCAATCTTCACCTTCTTCGAGTTCAGGAGCATCTCAATCAGGCAGCTGCGGAACTTCTCCAGCACGCCGTACACCACGTCGGGGGTGTAGATAGAGCCGTGCTCCGAGATGTGCTGCGCCAGCTTGCGCGTGTTCAACGTTTCCAGCGCCTTGATCTGAGCATACCACTTGCCGAATGCCGCAGAGTGATTGTTCTGGTTCTGCTTTACTTCATACAAAATCTTTGCCATACTTCTTAAAATGTGTTTTTCTTAGTATTAGACTCTTTGCGACCATCTACATCGGGTGGCCGACATCCCGCTTTTGTGTCTCTCATGATGAGTGCGCGCCTGTCTTCTGATTGACAATGCAAAGGTACGAAGATTATCTTATACCTCCAAATTTTGACCTCCGATTTGGGGCGATTTTCAGCACGAATTTGACGAATTGGAACGAAACGTAATTTCGAGGCGTCGAATCCGTAATTTTCGAGCCTCGAAAATTACGTTTCGTCGATAACGGGCAGGGCAGACGTTTTTTACCATTCTATGATGACAGATGACAAATGACAGTTATTGAAAATCGGTGGATGATTCAGATTAGTATTATATATATTATAATATATATTTACTAATGCCTCTTTTCCTCTCAAATTCAGAAAACTGTCATCTGTCATAACTGTCATTGGCTATCAAAAGGAAAATATATAAAATAGGTGAAGATTTTGGAATAATTCCGTTAAATCTCGATTAATTTTAGTATCTTTGCACTTTGATAGTAGTATCGAATAATAGATAGATGAAAGATAATATATGTTACGAGACATTATAGAACAGAACGAAGAAGTGAAGGTGAATAGCCGTGAAGTCCAGATGTTGAAAGAGCACTTTGGGGGCTGCTTCAACAATGAGGGCAAGTTCGACTTGGAGAAGTTCCGTGCAATAATTGGGGATCAGATCAACATTGTTGAGGAGAATCAGGGATTTAACTTCTTAGGTAAGAGCTATGCCCGCATGATTGCGAATCAGGAGAGTCTCACTGTGATTCGCCCTGATGAGCCACACAATAGCAAGCCAGAGAACCGCGATAGCGAGAACATCTACATCAGTGGTGACAACCTAGATGCACTGAAGCATCTCTGCAAGTCGTATTCTGGGCAGGTGAAGTGCATATATATCGACCCGCCGTATAATACGGGTTCTGACGGATTTGTGTATAATGACAATTTTACCTTCAATGCAGAGGAATTAAAAGCAAAACTGGGCATTAATCAGGAGCAGGCAGAGCATATCCTTGACATGAAGAAATCGACATCGGCAAGCGATGCAGCATGGCTGACCTTTATGCTGCCACGCTTGGAGCTGGCAAAGGACATGCTCTCAAAGGATGGCGTCATTTTCATTTCCATTGACGATAATGAGCAAGCCAACTTGAAATTGCTGTGCGATGAAATATTTGGTGTGGAGAATTTCTTGGCGAATTTGACAAGAAGAACTAAAAGTGGCGGTGGTTCTGCTGCAGACGCTTTTGCTGTAGAGAATGATTACATATTAGCCTATGCCCGTGATGCAGAGCAACTAGGAAGTCTTTATATCCCATATACGGATGAATATTTGAAGCGATATAAAGAAGAGGATGAAATCGGAAGGTTCTTCTGGGATACGATGTCACGTTCATGTACCGGTACCAAACCATATCAGATAGAAGCGCCTGATGGAACTATGCTTGATGGTAATTGGTTTAAAAGCGAGACAACATATTTAAAAGATAAAGATGCAGGTGATACCCGTATTATAAAGAAGTCTGATGGCACTTGGTCTGTGCAGTTCAAACAACGAATAGCAGAGGGGAAGAAGCTACGTTCTATATTAATTGAGGAATTTATTCGTAAAGACCTTCTCGGAAATGAATTCAAATCAACTCAAGAGGATTTGGAAAAATTGGGAATGGGAGGATTGTTCTCGAATCCTAAGACTGTGTTTCTCTTAAATTACTTGCTACAGTTGATTTCTGGTGATGACAATTATATAATGGATTTCTTCTCGGGTAGTGCAACAACTGCTGAAGCTGTTCTTCAGAGTAATATTGCATTAACGAAGAAAAATCACTTTATCATGATTCAGTTGCCAGAAGATTTGGATGAATCAGTACAAAGAACAACAGGAGCTACCCAAGCGACATTAGAACGTGACATTAATTTTTTGGAAGAGAATCATTATCCCCATTCTTTAGATTTCATAGGATTCGAACGAATTAAACGTGCTGCCAAGCAGATAGCCGAGGCGAATCCTTTGTTCAAGGGCGATTTGGGCTTTAAGCACTACACACTGGAGGACTTTGAGGGCGATACCATCGACCGCCTGTATGACTTCGATATGAATGCGAACATGAACGACAATGATATTCTGTCGAAGTTTGGTGCGCAAACGGTGCTTACCACATGGCTCTGTCGCGACGGCTATGGACTGAATCCGAAGGTCATAGAAGTGAAGTTGAAAGACTATACGGCTTATCTTTGCGGCAAGCACCTCTATCTGCTTGATGCCGACTTCTATCAGGAAGAGATGGCTGAGCTCATCGACAAGATGGCTGATACGACGCAGCAGTTCAACCCCGATGTGATTGTTGTATTCGGCTATGGTATGGGATATAATACGCGACTGATGCTTGACAAGAACCTGAGGGCTTTGGCTGATGCTCGCGGTAACAAGATTTCACTTGACGTCAGATATTAATCTCAATAGGAACTGTAAGAATGGAATTATATCTGGAATCAGGACTTGAGCATCAGGAGTTACCCGTTGAGAGTATTTCCGATATTTTTGAGGGCGTGCCGACCAAGGATGATGAGCGACAACTACGCCAGAATCCACTATTCGATTTCACCGAAGGTCGCCAACAACTGATCAGCAATATCAAGAAAGCCCAACGTAAGGAGAAAGCCCATGGCGGAGAGTATCAGAAAGTGCCTTTCTCTAATGATCGTCAGACGCTGAACCTCGACGTGAAGATGGAAACGGGTACAGGTAAGACCTACGTATATACCCATACCATGTATGAGCTGCACAAGCGCTATGGTGTAAATAAGTTTATAGTGGTGGTACCCACGCATCCTATCAAGACAGGTGCCGAAGCTTTTCTGAGTGACCCAGCCGTGATGCACCATTTTAGTGATACCGGTGGTTATGAGAGCGTGAAGATAGACCTCTGCGTAATTAACGCCATGAAGGGTAAGAAGAAAGGAAAGCAGCTCTTTCCATCTTCAGTCCGTGACTTCTATTGGGGTTCTAAGGATAACAAGAACACCATTTATGTAGCTTTGGTGAACATGCAACTGCTGACAAACGGCAAGGTGCTCCGTGGCACCTTCAGTAATGGCTATGACGGTATTCACTGCCCAATGAAAGCGCTGAAGGCAACGCGTCCCTTTGTCATTATCGACGAGCCGCATAAATTCGACCGCAAGAATGCCGCCTACAAGGTGATTATGGAGCAGATAGAGCCTCAGTGCCTCATTCGCTTCGGTGCAACTTTCCCTGAAAATACTGCCGGTAGAGGCAACCAGAAGCACACCTATATCGACTATGAGAATCTTATTTATGATCTTAATGCCTTCGATGCATTCCGCAGCAACCTGATTAAGGGTGTGGCCAAGGAGCATGTAGAGGCTGAGGGCAGTGGTAAAGAAAGACTGAGATTCACTGGTTCTGACGGAAAAGAGTTAGCTCATTTTCAACTGATAAGCGCGAAAGGTAGTAAGTCGAAGAGCCTACGTGAAGGTGAATCGCTTGGAGGCGCATTCGATATCAGTGCAATGGATAATCTCACCGTGAGTGACATCGGTAATGGCAAAGTGGATCTAAGCAATGGTCGCGAGTTGCAGACCGGCATGGACGTTAGCGTAGATGCTTATAGCGATTCCTATCAACGGCTGATGATTCAAACGGCTCTCACTCGCCACTTTGAGACCGAGCGTGAAAACTTCTACCTGCCCCGCAAGGTAAAGACCATCGCATTGTTCTTTATTGGCAACATAGAATCGTTCCGTGGTGAGAATGCATGGCTTCGTGAGATGTTCAACGAAGAATTGAAAAACCAACTTCAAGAGCAGATAACTAAGAGTGATGGCGCATACAAGGAATTCCTGCAGGCCTCGTTTGATAACTTGAATGAATGCTCGGCAGGTTATTTCGCCCAAGACAAGCAGGATACCGACGAGGAAATAGAGAAGGAGATGGACGATATCTTGAAGAACAAGAAAGATATGCTTCGCTTCAAGGACGATGACGGGCAGTGGATTGTGCGCAGGTTCTTTTTCTCGAAATGGACGCTTCGTGAAGGCTGGGATAACCCCAATGTTTTTACTATTTGCAAGTTGCGTAGCAGTGGTAGTGAAATAAGCAAGCTTCAGGAAGTAGGTCGTGGACTGCGCCTACCTGTGGATGAAACAGGTCACCGCAATACAACCACCGAATTCAAGCTGAACTATATAGTGGATTTCACTGAAGCCGACTTTGCTGAGCGGCTGGTTAAAGAAATCAATAGCCAGTTGAAGGTAGTCCATGTTATTGACAAGATAACGGAGGAGGATATACGCCGTGTGGCAGAACTCAGAAAGATGGATCCTGAAGATTTGGTCGAGGAACTGGCTATGAAGAAGTTTATTTCGCCACTTACGTTCATAGTGAAAGAAGAAAATCGGAATGCTTTCCTCGACGAATATCCAGAGTTCGCTGTGCCTGATGACTTCGCTGGCAAGATTGAAAACAGAAATAAGGCCGAGCAAAAGAAGATCAAGATTCGTCGCGAGAATTTTGACCAGCTTCGTGAACTATGGCAGAAAATCAACAGTAAGTATGTGCTTTTCTTCGACAATGAGATCAGTACAAAACTGGCATCTGCCTTGCCAAATCCGATACTCTCTTTTACGGATTACTATACCGCTCGTACAGATCGCCAAGAAGTAGATACTGATGAAGGCAACATGGCAACTGTTCAAGACGCTGGCCTTGAATTCACGGTGAAAGCTACCAGAATGGCTTACGGAGAATACATTAAACGGCTAAGCCGTGCAACGTCTGTCCCCGTAGCTATGCTCCATGAGGCTATTAAGACCTGGGTAAAGAACCATCCTAAAGTGGCGATTAACGACTGTTTTACCGAACATACATTGGGCGAGAACATCAATAACATCAAAAACTGGATGGTGGATAACCTGCAAGGGCAGTTCCACTATCAGCGCACCCATCTGTCACCCCTCCAAACTGCTTTGACCGATGCACAAGGTGAGGTACTGCCTGAGATAGTACAAGCTCGTGTAGGTATGAAGATGGAAGAAAACGCTATTGTTTCTGACAAATATCTTTATGACAAACTTGTTTATGACTCGCCTTTGGAGCGTGTGAATATTCGTAACGACATAGATAGCGTGACCGTTTATGGCAAGATTCCTACAAAGAGTCTTCAAATCCCTACTATCGCCAATTCGAGCTATAGTCCCGACTTCATGTATGTGGTACGCCATAAAGATGGGCAGACCCGACTGAATCTTATTGTGGAAACGAAGGACATTGCTATGGACAGTCAGTTACGCGGAGAAGAAAAAGCTAAGATTGCCTGTGCCGAGTTGTTTTTTGAAAGCCTGAAAAGAGACGGCTATAACGTGAAGTATAAGAGACAGATTAACAGCAAGGGAGTCGGCGAGATTATTAAGGAAATTCTTGAAAATAATTAATACTGAAATACGAATAAAAGATGGAGTCACATTTTGTAAAGTTAGAACCTCCCTACCAGATTATCCATTATGGAGGTGCAGTCGGTATACAGATAGGCACGCTGATTACAGTGGGTAATATGTATCCTGGCCTTACCCAAAGCTTAAATGATATTTACACACAAAGCCATCCTGTGGTGAGTTATGTCGACAAAAAGTTGTTTAAGGCCAAGATAGGTAAAGATCGTGGTCGTAGGGACTTGGCCGCCTATTATGGAGGAGGAGAGGGCAACGTGTGGAGCAAGGTGCAGGTCAGCGATGTGGATGTCATAGGCCTCTGGGATGCAGATCAGGAAGAAGCTTCGTATCCTTTTGAGTGGTGTGACTTTGTCGTGTTGGTCTCTGATGGATTCAGTCGCATAGATGCCATGCAAAGCACATATCGTGAAAATGGAATTTTCGATCTGCAGAATTATTTGATGAAGGTGGGGCTTGACGTAGTGCCGCCAACCCCTTCCATTAAAAAGTTTAAGATGAATATGTCGCTATTCTATCAAAAGGATGAGTACGGGCGTGTCAGAGGAAGCCTGTTCTGCCAGACTGAAGACGGTCTTGTGGCATTTCATCTCCCATTCAGTGAGTCTCATTCAAAACATGAAGTCCAGATATTCGTACATTTCATTCGGCAGTACCTGTCAATCATGCGAAGCCTTGATGCAACGATTGATTTCGCTGTTGGCGAGCCAATCAATGGTGAACTCATAAAAAGAGATGTCCATGTATTCGAGGATAATCTCGTCAATCTGGTTAAAACCCTGAACGAAACTTATAATGAGAAGTATCGCATGCAGCAGTAACTGGCGCTGATGAGAAAGGACTACGACAAAGAGTTTCTTGAAATTGATACTGCGCCTGTAAGCATAGCGACTATCCTGAAACAGGCACAGTACAACATCGGTAAGACCATGTACACCGATGCTCTGCTGATTTATGCCTATAACTGCAATCCTACAGATATTTACATCGTCGATTTTGTGGCTCGCATCGTCAAGCAACGACGTGTTAACGAAGTGAGTCTCCCTGGTGCTCCCCACGAGATGTTGCGCTCCCAACAATACAATCAAGATTCCAGAGCCAGATATCGTAGTTTGGACATGACGGCCCGTACAGAACGATTAAAGTCTGCTCTGTTGGATATGTATAATAGGAAACTGTTTACGACAAAAAACCATTGGATAGGCACGTTTTTGGTAGTGCGTGACCGTTTGGAAAAAGCAGGATTTACGCAAACGGATTTTGTGAATATGGCTGACAGTATTACTCCTGACGAGTTCCCGGAAAGACTGCATATCAGCGAAAGTACCATGAAGAACTTTACTAAGGTGATTACCGACCCTCATGATAGAAATGAGGCTTACTATGACATGAAAAACAATCCCCAAGAGGACTTCTGCGAAGAACTGTGGAATGCAATAGAAAAGATGTTGTAATACGGAATTTCCGTATTTCGGGACAATAATTTACGGAGTTTATACGGACATTATACGGCGGTTACGGAAGTGACTGCCTTTCTTTTTTTTGTTGCCTACCTTTGCATCGTGAACAAGAAACCACGGGCTCTAAAAACCCCGACTGGGTGAGTTCCATGAAGTAAAATTAGTATTAACAAAAAAAGGAAAGTAAAGATGAAAGATTCAGTTTTCCAAAAGCGCTTCCAGCGCAAACAGCAGAACCGTCAGGTTCATGGTCAACAACTCACAGTGTTCTATCGCGACATGATGTCGGATTTTCCCGTCAGTGGACTTGTTAAGCTTATGTTGCGCCGATGTGAAGGCAGTGTCAGCCCGAGTCTCTATCACCAGATGGAAAAAAGTCTGGTTGGGTTTGAAGAGGCCTTGCAAGTAGAGATGGCCGACTGCCTTACGGAGTGTGTGATGGGCGTTGCGATCTACACAACAGGCATCAAGCACGTTGACCGAATTTTGTGGCCCCTGTATCACAAGATTCAGCGAGAGATGGCTAATAACAACATTAGCAAAGTAAACAGATAAGTTAAACCTTGAGTTGAAGTGAGGAGGATGTTCCCGGGTAAATGCGCAAAGATTCCAACCTTCTTCTCGCAAACAACAACTCAAAACATGGAAACAGTAAACAACAGTTACAAGCAGCAGATTTTGCAGAACGTCCAGATGGACACCCAGACAACATTCATGAACAACGGCGACATCAACATCTTCCCATGTGTGTGGGAGCAGGATAAAGCACCAGTGACAGCTGATGGCAAAGGGCTGGTTCGCTATCGCGCAGGTGTGATGGTTGAAGAAGATGGTAGGACTCGTATGAAGCGTTACCGCGACGGCTTGAACGGCCCCAAGTATGAGACGCTATTCCAGACAGCCCACGCAGATGTGAAGCGTACTCGCGATATGAACCACGGACAGCGCGGATGCCTGAAAGTGGAGTTCAGATTCCCCCGCCGTTATCCACTCTCGTTGATGAAGAGCCTCTTCTTTCAGGAGTCTGAGGAGATCATGGCCTATTTTAACTCAAGAAAGGAGGAAACCGTATGGTAAACCGATTGATAGCATTGAACACAAAGCATTTCTCCGAAAAGTCGAAGAATAATCGGGGATATGCAGAGACCCAAACTGGAGAGCAACTCGACGAGTTGCTCTGCCAGGAGTGGCTCCGCCAAGATGTCGCAGACATTCGTGCCGGTAAGGAGGAGAAGAAGGACTGGCTGCCATTCATCTGCCCTCACTACACGGCTTTCAAGGACAACCATCGTGCACAGGATTGCATCATTCCCGAAGCCTTCACCTTTATGACGTGTGTGGATATAGACAACCCAAAGCTGGTGCGCGGGGCCTTTGAGAAAGCGTTGGAGGTGAACAAGGACGAGATGTCGGAGTGGCACGATATGGTGCTGCGTGAGGCTTATTCGGCTCGTGGCAAAGGCCACATATATATCCGCATCCCGAAAGGCATGACCATC
>JAEEGG010018553.1_pt1 | contig 14125 bp, 12 predicted proteins | sample 9134161 | NCBI WGS metagenome assembly JAEEGG01 (sample SAMN16246543, study PRJNA631951) | gut metagenome | biome: gut microbiome; feature: rumen; material: CR-attached | host: Bos | place: Iran: Karaj | collected 2018-10 | reverse complement strand
AGCCGGGCTGTAGGCGCCCATGCCACCCGTGTTCGGGCCCTTGTCGTCGTCAAAGACGCGCTTGTGGTCCTGGGCGGAGGAGAGAATCACGTAGTCCTTGCCGTCGCAAACCACGAAGATGGAGGCTTCTTCGCCGTCCATGAATTCTTCAATCACGACCGTCTTGCCGGATTCGCCAAACACGGCCTTGTCGCCGAGCATTTCTTCGACCGCATCGTTCGCTTCCTTGTCGGTCATGCAGACGATAGCGCCCTTGCCCGCAGCGAGGCCCGACGCCTTCACCACGATCGGAGCCGGGTGTTCAGCGAGGAACTTCTTGGCGGAGGCGAGATCGGTGAAGGTCTCGAAGGCTGCCGTCGGCACGTTATACTTCTTCATGATATCCTTGCTGAAGGCCTTGGAGCCTTCGAGCGCGGCAGCAGCCGCAGTCGGGCCGAAAGCGCGCAGCCCGCGACGGCGGAATTCATCCACCACGCCAGCGACCAGCGGAATTTCGGGACCGATGACTGCGAGGTCGATATGCTCTGCTACGGCGAGGTCGGCAATGGCCTTCGGGTCAGCCACATCGACCGGCACGCACTTGCCGAGGTTTGCCATGCCCGGGTTGCCCGGAGCGCACACGAGAGTGTCACACAACGGCGACTTCTTGACTGCAAGAGCGATGGCATGTTCGCGACCACCGCTACCAACGACGAGAATATTCATAAAATTTCCTTTTCTTCTGTTCAAAGAAAATTTAGCAAAAAACGCAATCCCATAATTTTTTAGATTAAGATATCATGCTGTTTTCATTCCTTTTCTTCATCGGCCCACTTGCTTTGCCCCTTTTGATATATGGGCTTATGAACCGGGCTACAGCCAATGAATCCGAGGATATGTCTTATCAGTTTCCCAAAGCCATATGGGCATTCAAAATAGCGATGACTGTATTTTTATCCATACCTTTATTGATTTGCCTCTTGGATTACATTTTTTCACCGATTGATTACGAAGACCCTATCGGCAGCATACCACTCCTTTTCTTTGCTGGTCCTGCGTCCCTAGGGACCTTCCTTTCTGCGTTTGCATCCTATCCTGGATACAATTATCTTTTTAAAATAGAGAACAACAAGAAGGCCATGTTGGTATTAGCAACGCCTTTCATCGCCATCATACTCATAAGCCTCTCATTATTGCCATTCGACAACTTTCTATTTGATGTATTCTCCTGCACAGGAATGCCTCTAATTCTTCTAGTTCCATACATTCCTATGTCTATTATTTTATACAGAATCAGACAAAAATTAGAACCTTCGTGAGTGTCTGCAGTACTCTTCGTATTCTTCGCCGAAGTCGCGGCGGAGGCGTTTTTCTTCGCTTAGCACCTGCACCATCATGATGGCAAAGAAGGCGACAAACACGACGCACGATTGCCAAGTCCACAGCCACACGGCGGCACCCACGAGATAAACGAGGGTCCCGGTCAGCATCGGGTTGCGGTTAATCTTGTACGGACCTTCAATCATCAGATGCTGCGTACGCGGGGCCACTTCGTGGCCGAAAGCATCCATCGGGTTGCCCTTGCCACGATTGCGCATGTAGACGATAGTCCAAATACTCAGCACAAGGCCCACAAGCATCACAATAGGCGCCACAATGCAACGCCATGTATCGACCGGCCAAAGCGTGGGCATGCCAGACGCAAGCCACATGATTATCGGGATCAAGGCAACAAAAAGAACTCCGCCCAGCAAGTAACCAAAGAAATCTCTTATACGTTTCATAATTGTTCTCTCCTGATTTTGATATAACATAATTTAAAAAACACAGATGAATACAGGCTTATTTCCATCAGAACATTCTGCGCTTTTATCGGGAATCATTGTATATTTAAGGCAGACATTCAACCCCGAGACACATATGGAAGAGACATTCAAGACTAGAGGCGTTTGCGCGACGACGATCCAATTCACGCGCGACGGAGACAAAATCAGGAACATCCGCTTTACGGGCGGATGTAACGGCAACCTGAAGGCGATTGCGAAACTCTGCGAAGGCATGAGCGCCGAAGATATCGCGGCAAAGCTCTTGGGCAACACCTGCGGCGGGAAGCCGACTTCATGCGCCGACCAGCTCGCCCGCGCCGTCCTCGGGAAAGAAGCGTAATATCTTAAACATTACCGTTTCTTGAATACGACGATTTCAGCGCCAGCGCCGTTCTTGCCGTATTCGCTCACGAGAATGTAGCGTTCGTCGCAGGCGATTCCGAAGCAGCGGCCTTCGGCGTTTTGCTTTTCGACCTGGTTGCCCCAGTAGCTTGCGTTATCGTCCAGGAGCTTGACATTGTTGCCGTTAATCTTGTATTCCTGATTGATAAACGAGCCTTGCAACACGAAGAGGTTGTCGATTTTCGGCATGTCCTTGATATTAAGCGCGTTTACCTCTTCGATGAACTTCTGCTTCATGGGCGAAGTAGCATGCGGCAATTGGTCCGCGGGGAGGCGCCAGCGCTTGAGCGTCGGGAAGTACCTGCGAAGTTCCGCCTTGTATTCTTCGCGGGTGAGGCTCTTGCCGGTGTTCTTGTTGAATTCATCGACGAACTGCGAGCAGAATTCGACCATCTGTTCCATGTTGAAGTCGCCGGTGAATGCACCGTCTTTGTAGCAGTAGATGCAGTATTCTTCGTTCTTGCTGCCGTCGGCGTTGGTGCCCAAGATTTCCGGTGTGAGCGGCATTCCGCAGCTCTGACAAAATTTCATTTCCATAAGCTCTCCTTTATTTGCTCGCTTGCACAAATGTATACTATTTTAAAATTCTTGTCAAGGAACTTATTCAAATTATTTCAAAATTTGAGCAATCGGTTTCAGGGTATCAAAATTCACGAAGTCCACTTGCTTGCCATAGGTGGCGATGAGGGAATTTAAAAAACTAAATTTACGCCCGTTTTCAAGGTGGTGTATGGCAGCGGCAAAGACGAACATCGATATGCTTAACGGGCCCCTCGGGAGAAAAATCCTGAGGTTTGCCATCCCTATTGCCTTGAGCAGCATTTTCCAGCAGATGTTCAACCTGGCGGACGTCGCCGTGGTGGGCCAGTTCGCAGGCGACAAAGCCCTCGCGGCCGTGGGTGCGAACACGTTCGTCATCAACATGCTCATCAACCTGTTCGTCGGGATTTCCGTGGGCGCGAACGTGGTGGTGGCCAACTCCATCGGCGCTCACAGCTACCGCTCCGTGACCCGCAGCGTCCACACGTCGGTGATGGTGGCGTTCTTCAGCGGGATATTCCTCTCGTTCGTGGGAATCTTTTTTGCAAGGCCGATTCTCGAACTGATTTCAACGCCCGAAGATGTTTTGGACATGGCGGTACTTTACCTGCAAATCTACTTTGCCGGCATGCCCTTCGTGATGATTTACAATTTCATCGCCGCCATCCTGCGCAGCAAGGGCGATACGAAGCGACCTCTCTACGTGCTCATGGTGGCGGGAGCCGTCAATGTGGCATTGAACCTGATTCTTGTAGCGGGCTTTGGCATGGGTGTATCGGGCGTTGCGATTGCGACGGTCATCGCCAACGTCATCAGCGGGATTACCTTGTTCTACATGCTCCTGCACGAGGTGGGGCCTTTCAAGCTGGAGTTCTGGAAGTTGCGCGTGACGCCCTTCTTCTTGAGCCGCATCTTGCGCGTGGGGCTCCCGACGGGGCTTCGCGGCGTCGTATTCTCGTTCAGCAACGTGTGCCTGCAATCGGCCATCAACAGCCTCGGTTCCGCGACAGTGGCGGCCTCGTCCATCGCGCTCAACTACGAATTCGTGGTATATTATTGGCTGAGTTCGTTCTCGCAGGCTTGCGTGACCTTCGTGGGGCAAAACTTCGGCGCAAAGAACATGGAGCGCTGCCGCCGCACGGTCCGCTGGACGCTTCTGCTCGGGTGTTCGTCCACCATCGTATTGAGCGCTCTCTGCTGCATTTTCGCAAGGCCCATGCTGAGCGTGTTCACGTCCAATACCGAGATCATCGAAATCGCATCCATCCGCATGTACGTGGTGGTGGGGCTCTTGGCCATCAACGTCTTCTTGGACGTATTTTCGGGCGCGCTTTCGGGAATGGGCAAGTCCCTACCGCCGGCGCTCACCTGCATGGTTGGCGTCTGCGGCATCCGCATCCTCTGGGTAATTTTCGTATTCCCCAAATACAACTCGTTCGCCTCGCTGATGGTCGTCTACCCCGTCAGCTGGGTCATCACGATTTCGGTCATCGTGGGGATATACTTCTACAACGTCAAACGGCTGAAATAGATCCTTCGCACGCCACGCGTGCTCTGGATGACAGCTTCGCTGTCACTTTAGGAACAGCGAGAGCTTGCCGAAGTCTAGAATCGTGATAAACACGAAGAAGCTGATGAAGAATGCCGCAGCGACGTTCTGGATGATACTCTGCGTCTTGGTAGAAAGCGGCTTGCCGCGCAGTTTTTCGATACCGAGGAACATGAGCAAACCACCGTCGGTAATCGCGAGCGGAAGCAGGTTCATGACGCCCAGGTTGATACTGATAAGGGCAAGCAGCATCAAGAAGTCCTGGAAGCCGCTCATCCACACGTTACCCATCACGGCGACAATGGAGACCGGGCCCGAGAACGCGTCGACCTTCACCTGGCCCTGGAACATGCGCTTGAAATAGCGGAAGATACTCGTCGTCATTTTCCAGCTGGTGGCACAAGTCTTGGTAAACGCCTCGACAGGGCCGCGGCGCACAATCTTCGTTTCGCGGAAGAGCACGTAGCCCATCTGGATGCCAACCATGTAACGCTTGTATTCCTCGTTGTACACAGGCGTAAGCGGCTTGGTAAGCGTGTCACCGTCGCGGATGACGGTGACGTTGACCGTCTCGCCCTTGCTCCCGTCGATGATGCGCACGACTTCCTCGTAGCGGGAAATATGCTCGCCGTTGATCTCGAAAATCGTATCGTTCTGCTGGATGCCGGCCGTAGCCGCGGCGGAGCCTTCAACAGGCGGGAGGCGCACGATGACACGGTTGCGCGGGTAGATGCCGATGTCGCCGATACCCATCTTGATTTCGGAGCCGGTGGAATCCTGCGCGGGAATCACGAGTTCTTCGGGAACGACGGTAACGGTAAGCGGTTCGCCGCCGCGATGCACCGTGAGGGGAACGTTCGCCCCGAGGCTCACGCCAATCTGCTCGCGGAAATCGTCCCAGCCCTGCGTGGGCTTGCCGTTCATGGCGGTGATGGTATCGCCCGGCTGTATGCCCGCGGCGAGTGCCGGGGAATCCTTCGCGACAAAGCCCACGATGAGCTCGTTTGTCGCGGGTTCCTGAACGCCCACCATGTAGAGGACCATCAAGAGCGCGAACGCAAAAACAATGTTGATGAACGGGCCCGCAAATGCGATTGCGGCACGTGCGCCTACGGACTTCGCCACGAAATCCCGTTCGTCAGGGACCTCGCCCTCTTCGAGCGTATCCGGGTTCTCGCCCGACATGGCCACATAGCCACCGAACGGGATCGCCGAGATGCAATATTCCGTCTCGCCACGCCTGAACCTGATAAGTTTCTTGCCGAACCCGATGCTGAACGTATTCACCTTGACATTGTTCCATTTCGCGACCAAAAAATGGCCGAGCTCGTGAATCGTCACGAGGAAGCTGAGCGCCACGAGGCCCAGCACGAACATCAGGACATTGCTAAAAATCGTTTCCATCGGAATACAATATAGCAAAAAGCCTCCCCGGATTTTCCAAAAGCGCCAAATTATCCTTCGGCATCCAACTCAGGTTCATACCTGTTTTCTACCAGCATGGCGAGCTCCAGTTCGTCGTTAAATTCCTGTAGCTGGCTAAGCGAGGCGTCATCCAGGTCGAAACTCACGAAAACCGTAATTCCCTCGGTCCCCATGTTGGCAAGCAGGTTCAACAGGCGCTTGCGCCGCCAACGGGGCATATCGGTAATAGGATAATCATGAAGCCTGTCCAGAGGGGAACCGGGGCAGTAGTCCATCGCTTCCGAGAGTTTTTTCTTTAGCATCTTGCGGTATTTCTCGACTTCGCCCTTCTTGCCAACCAGCGGAGGTTTACGCAAACCGGGCTCGATTCCGTTAAGAGAGAATTCGTCTGCAGCGTGGTCTACCGAATCGAAAGAGATCTCGCCCCTGAACAGGTACAACCACTGAGTATCCGAATTCCCTTCGGAATCGATGTAGGTAACATAGCCCTGTTCGACACGACGTTCGTTGCCAATGACCTGTGACAATGCGACCATCTTGCCACCAATCAGGAAATTCACCCGAAAATGCTTCTCGGGGAATTTTTTCAAAATGTATTCCCGAATATAGTCCGGGAGCCACTGATGTTTGAGCAGGTTCAACATTTATGCCTCCTTCTGTTTGGCGTTGTATTCCTCAAGTTCCAGCATATGGACTACGTCTTCTATGGGGAGACTTTCGTCTTCCATACTCCCGAATCCCACGTTCGAGGCATTGATCGACGCCACTAGGGCATTTCCAAAGGAGGTCGCCTTCATGTATCGTTTTCAAGAATCGATTTGTAAAAGGAACGGGATGTTATAGAAGTATTTAACGGTATTTATGGAGTTTCGTAGAATGCGTAGTGTCCGCTCTCAACAGAGTACCTTCACTAAGGTTTACCAGCCCTTGAATCCAGGTGTAGTGGATTACACTATGGACACTCAGCAAACTATCAATGGTAGCACGAGGAATTCCCGTAAAATCGAAGGGACGACATCCTGACTCGATTCGTTTTTCAAAAGCCATCAACGAATCGCCACTTTCCTCAAACCTGCTTGTAATTTCGATTTCGCTATTTTCCCAGCCAATAAACCCATCTGGGCACTGAGCAGTAAATTCCCTTTGGAATGCTTCGCGTTCCCTATGGATTTCGAGAACCAGCTGCGAAATGCTCATGGATACGAAAATACCCATGCTCACCCAGAACCAGCAATTGTCTAGTGTCGCTTTCAAAAGCCGTTTCATATAGAAGCTCCTTTAGAAATGCATCAATGCCGTCTTAGATAAGTTCATACCTTATCATCTCACGGCTTGTTCGAAGCCGCAGCTATGGCGCGTTCCTCATGAGAGCCGTATGATCTGAACGGCCCTTCTTCGGAACGCGGATCCTGTTGGCAGATTGACTACGCCGCCGTTGCCACGAGAGTGTTGAAATCCAGCCCGTTTTCGGCAAGCAGGCGAACAAGTTTTTTACGGTAGATGCCGGTGCTAGTCCGGGTGCAGCCCATGGACCTCGCGACTTCGGCATCGGAACCCCTGTATCCCTGATTGCATGCTTCTTGACAGGTCTCAAAATAGGCGGCAACCTTGGGATCGCTAGCAGCGAGACGCTTGATTTTGAGGATAGCATCCTTCCTGAAGCAATCCCCCTCGACATCTTCTTCGTTGGGGGTTCTTTCCAGCAGAACGGCAAAAGCATCCTCTTCCGCAGAGTCTTCAGAAGCGTTCGGCTGCATTTTGGAACTGATTACCACGCGGTTCGTGCGCTTGGAGTTGTTGCGTTTTTCGGTAGCAAGTTTCCAGCCGATTTTTTGGGCGACATACGCCAGGAAGGGAACGCCGAGATTTTGGTCAAAGTTCATGACCGCCTTGCAGAAAACAAGATATCCATCCGAAGCAAGATTCGCCTGACGATCCACGGGCGATTCCCCCATCATGTCGAAATCGGAGTTCATACGGTAAGACTTCCCGACCATATTGCCCATAATGGCGCCACCAACGATTTCCCAAAGGACACCCAATACTTTCGAACGAATATGCTCATTCTGTGCATTCTGAGCAGCCTCGATGAGGCTATTGATGTTCTTCTGGGTGGGTTGGGCGCCTTTGTATTGCATCATGAGCAACTCCTTTTAAATGTGAAAGTGGCAAACTGGCATTCTTGTCACCGCTTTTTATTATGTGATTCATTTGACACTAAGTGTCAAAATGCAATAAATGCAACAAGAGCAGATTGATTTATTCCAGCACCAGTATATTGTCTGCCATGGTCAGCCTAGGCAATTTTTTCTTGGGCGCAGTACGCGGCGACCCCGTTCGGCTGAATTTTTCAAGAAAATCCTTCAATGCATTCTGCAAATGGATAGTTCCGTATTTTTCGGTTTCATCTACAAAATAGCTGTATCGTACAATACCCAGTTTTGTCAAACTATCTAGTTTTGCAATCGGGAATCGGTCGGATTTCGCCCTATAGTCATCTTCTTCGTCTTTACCATAGGCACTTTCATAAAGCGCGGTCATGATTGTAGAAGACCACTCCGGCATATCCCCGTTGCGGAGCGCCATGTCGAGAATAGTGCAGTTTGTAAAGCTAGGGATCCGCCTATTCTTGAAATCTTGTTCACAAAGGAACTTGTAGCGACTGTTGAATTTGCGGTTGGCGTCGGATCCGTCCATTACCCAGTTTTTTTTGTAGAATTCAGAGGAATCCTCTATAAAATCGTAGCGGTCGTATGCATTCGGGAAAAAAGACACGAAAAGCGCATAGACCAAGGAGCAATACTCTTTCGAGTACGATTTTATGTCATCAAGAGACAAGTCTTTCAGAAGCAAGAGCAGATTCCCTGCGTTCCTGAATCGATTCAACTCCGACGGAACCTTAGGAAGTGCAGGAGTATCCTTTGCAAGAGCTTTCATGTCATTTGCGTACTTCACGAGCCTATCCACCGGCCCGCTGATTCCATATCCCTTGCCGTTTCCAAACATCGCCTTAATGAGGCTCGCGGCAAAGATATCGGCATACTCGAAGTCATTCGTCGTCAATGCTTCGCGCCCCTCCCTATTGACAAATTTTCGTGGCTTGAGCTTTGGCAAATAGATTCTGTTGTAATATTCCCTCGCCTCGCGAACCAAGCCAAAATCTTCGATATAGGTGATAGTCCCGCTTTTGGCAATCTTCGTTCGTCCCGTGAAAAAAGTCAAGCCATCCTTTCCGGCACATTTCGTTATTTCGGCGAGGGCATATGTCACCATCACGGACAACTCTTCGATTTCAAGACCCTTTACCCCGTGTTTCAACTTGTCGTAGTTTTCCCAAAAATCTTGATTATCCGCAAATAATTCCCAATCCTTAATTTTGGAATCAGGAAACTTTCGGTAAATGACACTCAAGGCGTCGACGATTTCTTTCTGCTTGACAGTCGAATAAAACTGTTCCCAAAAGGAGGGCCCAAAAGACACGTTTTCTTGATCCAAAAGATCATCCGACAAACTGGTTTCTTCTGAGGATATCTTCTGTACAGGGATTGCCGCTTCATGGAGAATAGGGAGAATTACAGCCATTTCATCAGGTGAAAACTGGACCTGGTAATGGTTGCGAACCCGAATGAACTTAGGACTGGATTCACTAAAGACCCGCTTCTTCGATTCGTCGCATTTCTCCATACTGTCAATCTTTTTCAAAATCGACTTTTTCAGTCGCGAATCAATCGGAGCCTTTGCAAGCAAGGCATAAAGAGATTGCCACGCACTTGTCTTTCCGGGATGTTTCAGGAATTCCCTGCGACCGATGATACTCCCTTGCTGCGGGAAAAACCATCCGAAGCGAGGAAACCTACGATTGCCCGTACGCCTGGAACCACATAGTTTCAAAAGAGCGTTGGTTTCAGTTGGTTCTTCATAGTCGCGGCGCAGGCATTCCTTCGCAAACTCGACATCCTTATGGAACACGAACATGCGTTCTCGGGATTCCTTGCCGGCATCCCAGAACCCCTTCGCATACCCACCATTTGCTCCCAGCTGCTTGTTTCCCCAATCAAAATAGGGCTTTGGTGCCATTTTTTCGAGAATTTCGCGGATGTCCGGCTTGCCCATGTAATAAATCCCTTCGCTCTATTTATTATGTGATTTAATAATAGTAAAAGGATTAAAAAACGATCAACCCTAAAACAATAAATCCCACAACGACAAGCAAGAGAGCCAAAACCGCGAAGAAAACCTTAATAGCAGCCACCATAAGGAGCACAAGGAGGCATAAGGTTACGATACCAGCAATCGCCACTAAAATAAGAGTTTCCATACTACTATATCGCTCTAGGCTTCGAATTTGTCAAATAAAAAACATTTTTTCTTCGGAATATACAATATTACGGCCCTACGCTTAACAGCAAAGGCACTTTTCAGTGTGTTTTTGATATTGCCGCGGCTCCCTACGGAGCCGCGCAAGACGTATAAGACTAGGCCTTGACCGTCGTGAATGCGAATGCTTCGCCGTCGGCGTCGTTGGCTTCGAGGCCATCGGCAGCGGCAGCCCACTTGATGGCGACAGCCTGCGTCTCTCCGGCGATGTAAGCTTCATTCTCGGCGACTGCTTGCTTGAAGACGTCGCTTGCAGAGAACAGCGTCACTTCGATCTTGTCGGAGATAGCGTAGTTCTGGTCCTTACGGCGATTCTGGATGCGGTTCACGAGTTCGCGGGCCACGCAGGCGCGGCGGAGTTCGTCGGTAATCTTGAGGTCCAGAGCCACGGTGAAGTGTTGGTTGGCTTCCACGGCCATGCCATCGGCCACGATGCGGTTGAGCATCAGGCAATCGGCACCAACTTCACCGAAATCGAACTTGATCGTCTCGCCATTCTGCAGAGCCTTGATTTCGTCAACGCTTAGCGAATTCAGCTTGGCAGAAATCACCTTCATGTTCTTCGCGTAATCCGGGCCCTTCGCCTTGATAGCGAGGAAGTTCGGTTTGGCGGAGAGCTGCACAAGCTTGGTTTGCACTTCGTGCCAAATGCTAGGCTCGATCATGCCCGTGCAAGCACGGTCGCGACTCTCGCCTTACGCATTTGTCGTCTTCGAGGAACTTCATTTCGCGAACGTTGAGTTCTTCTTTTTTAGGACGTTCCCCACTTCGTGGGTCGGGCTATATTTTAGGGGCAGCCGTCTTCGCTTCGCTCGACACCCGCCTCCTAAAACGGTGCCACAGCGCCGCCCCAAGAGGTCACAATCCCTAACGTATTATTCAGCAGAACAAAGACGTTTTTCAAAAAAACGCTCCTCCCCAAAAATATAATGTCAACGTTTCATGCTATCTTTAGTAATGAGCTCATTATTTTTTAAACGGCTAAAACCAATTCGCTTGCCATTCAAATCTAGAGGTTTAATAATGAAAGAAGAAGATGATGATGAAAAAGAGGATCTTTTGCAGAGTCCTGCAACTAATTCCAAAAATTCAGCACAAATGTTCGCTGAACAGAAAAAATTCAATGCAAGGCAAGGTCATGGATATGCTGCCGAACGCGCAAATCACATTCATGATATCCGTGATGGGAAAAACGCCAAAATTGTTGGCGGGGACAACAAAAAGAACGGCCCCGACAGAAACGTGAATGGTCGAAACATTCAGACAAAATTCTGCAAAAGTTCAACAGACACCGTAAGATCCATGCTAAATCCAGACGGTTCGTTGCGTTATATGGACGGATCCAAACCAATGGCAGTTGAAGTCCCCAAAGAGCAATATAACGATGTTGTTTCGAAATTAGAGCAGAAAATTGCTAATGGAGAAATAAAGAATATTAAAGATCCGAAAGTAGCAAAGCAAATTATTAGAAAAAGTTCAATAACTTACATGCAATCAAAAAACATTGCAAAATTTGCTACAGTAGACGGTCTAGTCTATGATTTTGAACAAGCCACCGTTGAAATTACTAATGCCCAATGTGAAATTGGAATTGGAGCCTTAGTAGTCTTTGCCCATAGCATGTGGAATGGAGACGATTTTGGAGACGCTTTAAAAAATTCCTGTTCCGCCGCGGCAAAATCTGGCATTGTCATCGGAGTTCGTAGCGTTGTACTGAGCGAACTATCGAAAACACCCCTTGATTCTACTATTAAAAAATTTATCGGATCAAAAATACCTATAGGAAAGAGCTCTGCTGTTCGAGCAGAATTCACAAGTTCCGTTGTAACTTTGGCCATACTTTCCGTCCCGGATTTCATTCAATTTTTTTCGGGCCAAATGCCTTTTTCTCAGTTATGTAAAAACGTCACCATAACCGCTTCCGGAATTGCAGGGGGAGCTGTCGGGGCTTCTGCTGGTGCCGCAATTGCGGGTGCTGCATTGGGTTCTTTTCTTCCTGGCGTAGGCACCGTTTTGGGAGGCTTTGCTGGCGGCATTATCGGATCTCTGTTTGGATCAAGTGCGGCGTCATCCATACTGGAAGATTCATACACAACAGAAGATAATCGGGCTGAAAAAATTTTACACGAGACATTGGGAATATTGTCACAAGACTTCATGTTGACTCAAGACGATGCAGAACTGATGATGATTGAATTCAAAAGAGTTGACAGGTCTAATTACCTTCTAGAAATTGATTCCATAGACGACAATCAAATTCGAGCAAACGTTTGCAAAACATTCGTCCCAATAATGCAAGCGATTCTTGCCTCACACGAGCACTTGAGACTACCTTCAACCAAAGAGTATAATAATTATTTGAAAAATGGGAAAGTAAAAAAGAATCCCAGATATGAATCGTATGGTTTCATGAAATCTAAAATTCAAAACTCTGAGAATATAATAAAGGCGAAGGAAGAGTCGTTACGTAATAAAGAGAAACAATTTCACAAAACGAAACCTAATGAAGAAAAAATTAATTTTTGGTTAAATAAGGCGTTTATCATTTTCGCATTGGTCGGTTTAGTGTATTGGTTTTTCAGCGGAAATGACATATCAAAACTTTTCCTTATACCATTTTATCTATTAGCCCTAGCTCAAGTTTTATCTGCACTTGATCTCCCAACTCTGCCAGAACGTACAGAAGATTGGACACTCCTTGACAATGTATGTTTTTACTCAACGTTCGCTAAAATAATTTCTGCCTGCCTAATTGTATGCTGGGTGCCTATTGGTTTGGCCTGTTGGTTCTTCGATGCTATATCAAGCGAATTATGCTGGATCATTCCCATGTATATATCTATGGGAATCGTAGCCGCTTTCTTGTTAAAACCTCTTGTTTATATAATTCATTGGATTAAAATGAAAAAAATCAAGATAGAAATTGCCAAAGCAAATAAAAACATTGAAAAATATAAAGGCAAGATTGACAATCTGCTTTCAAAGATTCACGCTAACACAACTAAGTTCGAAGCACAATATGAGCCCTACGAACTAGCAGACGCTCAAAATTTTTATGCGGACTATTATGCAGAGCATGATGAAGAACATGATGAAGATGTCGTTCAAAACAAGTGCAACAGCCCGTACAATGAACATGAAGACACCATAAATTCATTAGCAAGCACAATGGATAAACTCGGACTTAGCGATATGCAATTCAGAGTGTAACTTCAAAGAAAACGCCAAATAATAGAATGCGCTCCTTCTCAAGGAAAGAGCGCATTCCATAGTTTTTTAGATTGCTACAGCCCCTCGACAGGCGCTTTGGCAAGTTCAACGACCTTTGCTAAGCCTTTACAGTCGTAAAGGCGAACGCTTCTCCGTCGGCGTCGTTGGCTTCGAGGCCATCGGCGGCAGCAGCCCAGGCAATCTTCACGGCCTGAGTTTCGCCAGCGATGTAAGCTTCGTTTTCGGCAACGGCCTGCTTGAAGACTTCGCTTGCAGAGAACAGCTTCACTTCGATTTTGTCGGTGATGGCGTAGTTCTGGTCCTTACGGCGGTTCTGGATGCGGTTCACGAGTTCGCGGGCCACGCAGGCGCGGCGAAGTTCGTCCGTGATCTTGAGGTCCAGAGCCACGGTGAAGTGCTGGTTGGCTTCCACGGCCATGCCGTCGGCCACGATGCGGTTGAGCATCAAGCAGTCGGCACCGACTTCACCGAAGTCGAACTTGATGGTTTCGCCATTCTGCAGGGCCTTGATTTCGTCAACGCTCAGCGAATTCAGCTTGGCGGAAATCACCTTCATGTTCTTTGCGTAATCCGGGCCCTTCGCCTTGATAGCGAGGAAGTTCGGCTTGGCGGAGAGCTGCACAAGTTTCGTCTCATCTTCCAGGAACTTCATTTCGCGAACGTTGAGTTCTTCGAGGATCAAGTCCTTCATGGTATCGGCAACGTCCTTTTCGACCTTGCCGTGAGCAACAACCGTCATGCTGGCAATCGGCATACGGTTCTTTACGTTGGTCGTAGCGCGAATCACGCGGCCCAT
>JAEEGG010018551.1_pt1 | contig 14126 bp, 8 predicted proteins | sample 9134161 | NCBI WGS metagenome assembly JAEEGG01 (sample SAMN16246543, study PRJNA631951) | gut metagenome | biome: gut microbiome; feature: rumen; material: CR-attached | host: Bos | place: Iran: Karaj | collected 2018-10 | reverse complement strand
GTTGTCCGGAACTGGCCGTACAGATCCATGAGCGCGGCTACGATTGGATTAAGGAAGAAGTAGGTGAGGAATAATGGGTAGCGAACAACAATATATTGACCTGTACAAGCAGTGTCACGGGATGATCTGCGAGCATAGCAGCGATGTGATGAACGCCGTGCGCGACGCGGCTTTTGAGCGCTTTGCGTCGAGTGGGTTTCCCACTCGAAAAGTCGAGCGCTACAAATACACTGACATGCAGGCGCTCTTTGCACCCGATTACGGCTTGAACCTGAATCGCCTTCAGATTCCCGTCGACCCATACAACGCGTTCCGTTGCGACGTGCCCAACCTCTCAACGAGTCTTTATTTCGTGGTCAACGACCAGTTCTATAATCAGGCATTGCCACAGGCTCATCTGCCCGAGGGCGTTATCATTGGTTCGCTGAAGGACTTTGCCACTAGCGAGTACTACAACCGCTTGGCAGGTCAAGCCAACGATGCAGCAACTGACCTCAACACCATGCTCGCGCAGGATGGTCTCTACGTCTATGTACCTAAGAACGTGAAGGTTGACCGTGCCATTCAGGTCATCAACATCCTTCGTAGTGATGTTGATTTGATGGTGAACCGCCGTGTACTGATAGTGCTGGAAGAGGGCGCTGAAATCAAGATGCTGTTCTGTGATCATGCCGCAGACGACCGTAACTTCCTGGCCACACAGGTCATTGAGGCTTACGTCGGCGAGAACGCATCACTCGACCTCTATTGCATGGAGGAGACGCATCATAAGAATGTCCGCGTGAGCAATGTATATATCGACCAACAGGCCAACAGTCGTGTCAACCACAATGTGATAACCCTCCACAACGGTATTACCCGCAACAGACTCGACCTAACGTTCAGTGGTGAGGGTGCCGAGTGCCAATGCTACGGATGTGTGATTGCCGACAAACAGCAGCATGTGGATAACAACACGCTGATAGTGCACAAGGTGCCTCATTGTACCTCTAACGAGCTTTATAAATACGTACTCGACGATAAGGCCGTTGGAGCCTTTGCCGGTCGTGTGCTGGTGGAACACGGTGCTCAGAAGACCACCTCACAGATGACTAATCAGAATCTCACGGCAACCAAGGAGGCTCGTATGTACACCCAGCCCATGCTTGAGATCTATGCCGACGATGTGAAGTGTGCACACGGTTCGACCGTTGGTCAGCTCAATGATGCAGCACTGTTCTATATGCGTCAGCGAGGCATCTCGCTCCAGGAGGCGAAGGTACTGTTGCAGAATGCCTTTATCAACGAGGTCATCGACCACATGCAACTCGAACCCCTCCGCGACCGCCTGCACTACCTCGTAGAGAAGCGTTTCCGCGGTGAACTGAACAAATGTTCCGGTTGCAAACTCTGCAAATAAAATAATAAAAGCTGCGACTCCACCAAGAATCGCAGCTTTTATCTTTATACCAAGTATCCTTTACTTGACTATCGTCTTCTTGCCATTCTGAATGCGCAGACCCTTGGTGCCGTTGTTCACCTTGCGACCATTCAGGTCATATACATTGTCAGAAGTGTTCTGTACACGGATGTTGTTAATCTTCGTAGCTTCAGACTTTGAAACGTGTACGATGCGCAGCTCCTTAGCGGTAGGGCTCTGCTGATTCCAAGTGAAACCACAACGGGTGGGCAGGAACTTCTGTTCCGGAGTAGTCTTTATCAACACTGCCTGCAGGGGCTTCACATCCTGCTGAGCAGGGATACCATAGCATCCTACTCGCTCCATCATATCCCAACTACTGCCGAAAGTCACGACATTACCACGACTGTCGCTCATACGGATGGCTTCCAATTCACCGTCTATCGTCAGAGCATCAGTATTCTTGACACGCAGGTATTGGTCCTTGGGAGAATTGATCAGATAGGGTACACCAGCCTGGATGCCGTCACCGGTACATTCTACAAAATAGAGATTCAAGACGTCACCTTCCTGCTGAATACCATGGAAACGCTCTACCTTGATATCACCCAACTGCTCTGCGCTGACTGACATGGGGAGACACAACGTGTTGTAACCTGCGAAGAAATAGCGGTTCAACTGAATGGTTTGATCCGTATTCTGCAACATTTCTATGTTCAGTTTCGACGAACTGGCATAGACATTTTTAACCTTGTTTTGTGCTAGAGCCGTCGTGCAAACAGCCGTTGCCACCATCAATGTAAGTACAATTTGTTTCATACGCAAAATAGTTTTAAAGGTTTTCTCTGAGTGCAAAGATACAAAATAATTCATAATATACAAGGCTTAATGCATATTTTTTCGTACCTTTGCCGCACAATTTAAGAAAAAGATATGTTCGACGTACAGAAAATACGAGAAGATTTCCCCATATTAAGCCGCGAGGTATACGGTAAGCCACTGGTCTATCTCGACAATGCGGCCACCACACAGAAACCGTTGTGCGTGCTCAATGCTATGCGCGACGAGTATCTCAACGTCAATGCCAATGTGCATCGTGGTGTCCACTACCTCTCGCAGCAGGCCACCGACTTGCACGAGGCTGCCCGCGAGAAAGTGCGCAGTTTCATCAATGCCCGTAAGATTGAAGAGATTGTTTTTACGCGTGGCACCACAGAGGCTATCAACCTGGTAGCAGCCTCCTTCTGCGAGAGTCAGATGAAAGCTGGTGATGAGGTGCTGGTCACAGAAATGGAGCACCACTCCAACATCGTCTCTTGGCAATTGCAGGCTCAGCGTCGCGGCATCATCGTCAAGCACCTACCCATCACCGATGACGGTCGTTTAGTTTGTTGCGATTCCATCGCAACATACATAACGGAGAGAACCAGACTGGTGAGCATCGCTCACGTCAGCAACGTATTGGGCACCATCAACCCTGTCCAGGATATCATCAAGATAGCCCACCTGCATGGCATTCCCGTCTTGGTAGATGGAGCGCAGAGTGCTCCCCACATGGCCATTGATGTACAGGCCATGGACTGTGACTTCTTTGCCTTCAGTGGTCATAAGATGTATGGTCCTACCGGCATTGGTGTACTCTACGGCAAAGAGGAGTGGCTGGAGAAGTTACCACCTTACCAAGGTGGCGGCGAGATGATTGACAAGGTGACATGGGAGAAGACCACCTTCGAGCGTCTGCCTTTTAAGTTTGAGGCTGGCACCCCCGACTATGTGGCCACCCACGGTTTGGCTACCGCCATCGACTATATGAACAGTGTAGGCCTTGATAATATCAAGAGCCACGAAGAGGAGCTCACCCGCTACTGCATGGAGCAGCTGCAGGCCATTGACGGCATGCACATCTACGGCCCCACCACTACTCCCGCCGCTTCTCCGGCTGACAAAGATGCCGTCGTTTCCTTCAACGTAGGCGCCATCCATCATCTCGACATGGGCACCCTACTCGACCGCCTCGGCATAGCCGTGCGCACGGGTCACCATTGTGCTCAGCCCCTGATGGATCGCCTTGGCATCTCGGGTACCGTTCGTGCCTCGTTTGCGATGTACAACACCAAAGAAGAAGTTGACACACTGGTCGCTGGCATCCGCCGTGTCTCTCAAATGTTTTAGTAATGGTAATTGGCAACATAGAACTGGGCGAACGTCCCATCTTCTTGGCTCCCATGGAGGATGTCACGGATATTGGTTTCCGCATGCTGTGCAAGCGCTTCGGAGCCTCGATGGTTTACACGGAATTTGTGTCTGCCGAGGCTTTGGTGCGTGACGTCAAGTCAACAGTCAGGAAACTGACTATTGCCGACGAGGAACGTCCCGTAGGCATCCAGATTTATGGTCGTGATGTCGAGGCGATGGTCGAGGCTGCAAAGATGGTTGAACAGGCAGGCCCAGACGTCATCGACCTGAACTTCGGTTGTCCTGTCAAGAAGGTGGCAGGCAAGGGTGCTGGTGCCGGCATGCTACAGAATATTCCCAAACTGCTGGAGATTACCGAGAAGGTGGTACAGGCCGTGAAGGTGCCCGTCACCGTCAAGACCCGCTTGGGATGGAATCACGAACAACTCATCATTACCTCCTTGGCTGAACAGTTGCAAGACCGCGGCATACAAGCGCTGACCATCCATGGTCGCACGCGTTCACAGATGTACACCGGCAATGCCGACTGGACACTCATCGGTGAGGTCAAGCGCAACCCCAATATCCATATTCCCATCATCGGCAATGGCGACATCAAATCCCTGGACGATGCCGACCGACACTTCGATGAGTATGGGGTCGATGCCGTCATGATTGGTCGCGCCACCTTCGGTCAGCCATGGATTTTCTCACGCCGCGAATTAACACTCGACGAGAAGATAGACGTGTTGGAAGAACAACTGCGCATCAATATTGAACGCTGCGATACGGAGGAGATGCGCTCCAAGGGAAAGTCTGCCGAACTTTGTGGCATTCTCCACACCCGTCGTCATCTGGCCGCCACTCCCGTTTTCAAAGGTATTCCCAATTTCCGCGAGACACGCATCAAGATGTTACGGGCAGAAAAGAAGGATGACCTATTGGGCATCCTTGAGCAATGTCGCGAACTACTGAGAGAAAAATAACGCTTGCAGCCGACAGCGTAAAGGGCACCCTCCTCGACTGGTATGTCAATGCCTCCCTTAGCGTCCGGTTCTAAGACTGATAAAGGGGATCTGTCATCGCAGACAGGTCCCCTTACTACCTTAATCAAACTAATACCTTATTCTTATTTCACCATAATCTTTCGTATCGTACCATCGCTCATGCAGACGATGTTCAAACCACGCTGCATCGTAGGCAACTGACGACCTTGCAGGTCGTAGATGACATTATCAATTATCAGTTGTCCGTTATCATTTAGACGCATAGCGTCGCTAATACCTGTCGTATTGACGCTGATGGCAGCGCAGGGAGCACTCAGACCACCCATCTCGTTAGCCGCACGGACAGCATACTCACCTTCTTCCGTAGCAGTATAGGTAGGCTCAGTGGTGAAGGCGATGATCTTGCCGTCCTTGACGATGGCATAGAGCAGTGCATAGTCACTACCCGTCCACGACAGTTCGCCGGCATTGGCCTGCAAACCAGTGGGCACAGGAGCCTGCTCGGTCAGCGTGGTGGGTTGCCAGTCATCGTCTTGACCCATCACGGCAGCGAGTGTCGGCTGTGCAGCCTCCTCGGCAGTGAGCACGGGATTGTTCTCGTGGGTCTCAGCGAAGATGGTCTTACGACCGCTCAAATCTACAACAGCACCATTAACAGTATGCGAGCCATACTCTGCAAAACGTGCGGGCCAACCACTACTCATCTCGCTCCAGCCGATGGCCGAAGGAACGACTTCCATCTCTGTGTCAATGAACAGGGCGATAGGTGTTCCCTGACCCCATGGGCGTCCCAGCGTGTAGGTGCCGTTCACATCGTCGGTGTCACCGACTATCTTACAACTCTGCAGGATGTAGCCATACTTCTTGGGAACAGAAGGTACTGCCAGATAGCCACTCTTAACCTGACGGAAGGTGACCTTATTATAATATGCATCACCCTTACCGCAGATATAGTCGGTACGACCACGGATCACGCCACCCTCGAAATAGAACTTTCCGTTCTGGTTGTTCGAGACGTAGGTATCCTGATAGCCCCAGAGACAAGCATCCTTGAAGATGGTGCGGTTCGACTGGTCCTGTACAGCGATGTCGCGTCCGTGGGCATCACCCATCGATGTCTTGATGGTCAGGTTCTGGAAGTAGCAGTCCGTACCCTTGATCTGCAGCACGTCGCCCTTGCCGATACCCTCCAGCGGACAAGCGTCGCTGAAGCCGTTGTTCCATGTGGCTGCAGGTGTGACGTTGGTCAGCACAACACCCTCCATCGACTCGCCAATGAAGCTGGTGTTAGCAGCAGACAGCACAGAGGTGGGGTTGTCGTACTCTTTGTCGTCGCCACCCTTTACCTTACCCTCTGGGTGGAAGACGTAAGGCTCGTCGCTGTTCTTGATGAACACACGGAAGCGAGTAACCTTGTCTTGACGACTGTTAGCAGCAGCCAGCGCCTCGTCGATGGTACCCATATCAGGTACGATGAAGTCGTACATTGCCTTTGCCACGACAGGACGCTGCATGGTGGTAAATGTGATGACAACAGCCTCAGCATATTTGTTGCCCGACTTGTCCTGCACATAGTTGGCAGGCATCTGGAAGGTGTATTGTGTGCCATAGTCCAATTGACTGTAGTTGAAGCTGACCGAACGGCTGCTCCACTCTGGCTGCAACGTCTTGTCGCCCAGCGTCACAGCACCATTGCTGTTAGCAGACTCTATGCGCTCGTCGAACGTAATGGTAATCTTGCCAGTAGCCGATACGCCAGTAGCCTGATTAGCAGGAATAGTACCTGTCAGCACAGGAGCCGTTTCGTCTGCAACAACCACTGCGTCGCCAAGGACATAGACATTGCCTACACCTGATTCCGAATTGGTAGCATACTTCAGCCCGCAGAACTCACCTGCAGTGAAAGTGTATTTTTCGCTGAGCAACTCAGTACCTGTACCCATGATACGAATATATACAGTCTCCTTGCCAATGGCGTCAGCAGGCAGCGTGAACGACAAAGGAGTAGCCACGTTAGCCGTCATCTGCCAAGCCTCGCCAAGGTCATTATAAGTAGTGCCATCCACAGAGTACTGTGCCTTCCAATTCTTGGTAGCAGCATTCTTGGCGGCCATGTCAGCAGTGAAAGTGGCAGATGTGAAGCCTACTGTAGAGAACTGAAACTGCCAAGCTATCTCTGCGGTGTTGTAACCGTTCTGATAAAGTCCGTTAATAGTGGATAATACGACACTCTGGCGATTGCGCACCACAGGAGTGCCTGTGCTCTGAGAATAAACCGGCGTACCATCGCTTTGTTTGACGATGCATGATTTGGCATTGCGATTAGCGTCCCACACCTCATCGGCAGTGAAAGGCTTTCCTTCGTAGTCGTAGGCTGACGTCTTGCTGGCATCAAAGACAGCAATAAAGTCCTGCACCTCGTAGTTGGCGATGAGCGTCATATCGCTATTGACGGTCAACTCACGCTCCTTAGCAGCGCCTGCATTCTCGTTGTCATCGGTCCATGAGAGGAACTTGATAATCTTCGATTCGTTGGCAGTAGCCATAATCTTCGTACCCTCCTCATACTGACCGTTATGGTCGTTGGGGGTTAACGTCACACTGCCTAGTCCCTCGCGCTCAGCATCGTTGACGGCCTTGGCCTTGACGGTATAGACTGGAATGGTCTCGAAGACGGCCTTCATGGTTTTCTCACCATCCATCACAATAGTGGTCTCAGTCTCCGTACTGACCTGCGCACCCGTAGCGTCCTGCCACTCCTTGAAGCGATAGCCAAAGTTCTTGGTGGCCTTCAGCGTTACCTGCGTACCTTCCTTATACTGTTCCAGGTCGGGATCACGCGTGATAGTACCTGCCTCAGCAGGTTCCATGAGGCTGTTCAACATATATTTCGTCACCTGAGCGGCAGCACCAACGAGCTGACCTTCGATAACGACATCAGCAAGTCCCATGTCCTTGTTGTTGCCTAGTCCGATTAATGAGAAATTGAGTTTAAACGGCTGATCGGCTGTAGCTGTGATGTTGCTGACCTCATAGCTAAACGATGCAATGTCCAGCGATTTACCGCCACGATTGACGTTGGCATCAGTGCAAAGTGTCTCCTTATTGTCACCAGCCTCAGCAGAAACTGTCAGCTTGCCGCTATCAGTACCGAAGCGTGCCCCCTTGAAACTCACCTTGGTAGGTACAAAGCTAAAACCATCCTCGGGTGTCAACGTCAAAGTCATGGTGTTGTCAACACCTGCAGAGGAAGACAATGAGGAACCACTACCGTTGTGAATCTTTGTCATGGTTGTCTTATCGCTACCCTTACCAGTATAAACGATAGTGCCATTAACGGTTAGTGCGCTGCCTGCCGACCAGGTCTTGCCAGCGAAACCTGCGCTCAGCGTCTCCGGGTCGAAGACCACATCGTCGCCCTGATTCAGGCCGCCCTTGTCGAGCGAATAAGTAATCTTTCCCGTGATGTTCACACCAGCAGCATCCTTCGACTGTCCACTGACAGCAACATCAGAGATACAAATCCAGCGACCATTGTCCACCTGTCCTGACCAGGGATAGACGCGGATAAGCAATTGTTCACCCTCTTCCACCTTGACGACGTCCTCAGAAGAAATCTCGTTCCAGGTGCCAGTCAGCACTGCCGACGAGAAGATAGTCTTACGTGTAACGAAGCCATCGGTAGAATAATAGACGTGACATTGCAGTGCACCGCCACCCTGCGCCTTCATCTTCATGGCAATGCTGTTAATATCGAGTTTCTTACCCTCTGGTGCAGTAACAGCAAACTGCACATACTGGTTGGGCGAGTCGTCGATACCGGCAGAAGGCCACGCACCTGTAGAACCCGTAGGAGCTATCAAGGCACCATAGCCATTGACATAGCCATAAGTCTCAAGGCCTTCATATTTTGCATCAGCGGCAGTGGCATTACCTGTGACGGTGGCCAGAGCCTTGTCAGTATTGTTCATGGTCCAGTTGACAGTGAAAGGATCGCCACCACCCAGTTCAATAACCTTGATGGTAACGGGTACGCTGATGCTCTTGTCACCCTGTGTAGCGGTCACCGTTCCATTATACTGACCTACGGCTGTCAGATTCACCTTGGCATAAAAGGTCTTGATAAGCGAACCGTTCTGGTAGTCGATAGTCAGTGCATTGCTCCAGTTCTGCTTGTCAGTGGACAGCACGATACCCTCAGTGGCAGTAATTGTAATGGTTCCACTGGTAGGCTCCAGTCCCAGACCGCTGAGTGTCAGTTCCTTCATAGCCGTCTTGCCCAGATAGCCCTCTCCCAGGTCAACGGTAGAAGGGGTGATAGACAAGTCGGTAGGAATCTCGATATTGTCAGCCAGGATGCCCTGCTGCTTCAGCAGTTGTGCACAGAGGCGTGCAGCCGTCAAGGCACCTGTCAGGTTATAGTGGGTATTGTCTTTCTCTGCGCCTTTATCAAAGAGGGCAGCATAGCACTTGTCGTAGGTACCATAACTCTCATAGAGGTCCTTGGTAGCCGTTGTCATATCGATGAAAGCAATATTCTCTTCCGTAGCCAACTGCTTCATCTGGTAGCCGTAGTCGTAGGTATGGTTGTCCTCAGCGACACTCAGACCCGTCTTCAGCACACCGTCAACAATGGCGTCGTACTTGCTGCCTAAGTCGTGGCGACCTACTCGCGTAATCTTATTATCATTACCAAAGTAGCAACGACAGACAGCCGAAACAAGGATAGGCGTAGCACCCTTCTCCTTCACAGCGTCGATAATCTGCTTCAGACACTGCTTATAGGTCGTCGAGGGGGTAGTGCCTCGTCCGTCGCTCTTGACGGCAGCAGCATTGGTGGCATCACCCTTGGCAGTATAGTAAGCCTGCAACTCCAGGTTATCCACACCATTGTACTTGCCGTCATTGTGGGCAAACTGGATGAGGACATAGTCGCCAGCCTCCACATTGTTCTTGGCATTCTGCCAGAGTTCATTGAAACCACCACGGGAGTCGCGTCCTCCCTTGGCATAGTTCACTGACGTCCACCCATTGCTGAGGAAGTTACCGAAATACATTCCCCAGCCACGCGTATTGGTGGCCGACTCATCATACGGTGCCATCGTGGAGTCTCCCAGCGTGTGCACCTTCTTTGCAGCATCAGTGCTGCCGACGGTGATAAGCATCGTCAGCAGGAGCAGCATCATTCTAAAGAGTTTGTTTTGCATTGTTTGTTTTGTTTGTAGTTTTTAAGTGATTGTAGTTTTGAAACCTGCTGCAAAGGTACAACGATTACCCGTTGAAATGGGGGTATTTTTGCACCAAAGGGGATAAAAAATGCGTCAAAGTAACTTTTTGACGCATTATTCAACCTTCTCCACTATCTTTTTTCCCTAAACTCCGAAGGCGACTGTCCTTTGCTTTGTTTGAAACTCCGACTGAAGTATTTCGGGTCAGTAAAACCACAGGCATAGGCTATCTCAGAGACTGTCTTGTCGGTATGTTTCAGCAGTTGACAGGCATGTTTGATGCGGGCCTCGCTCATCAGTTCCTGTGGTGTGATACCCATAGCCTGTTTCAGTTTACGCTGCAGACCACTGCGACTGACGGCGGCAGCAGCAGCCATATCTCCCACATTGGCATTGCTATTCGACAGATTCTCCTCGACAAACTGCATGACGCGCCTTATCATCGGATCCAGTTCTTTCTCCTCAGCAATGGTTTCTTCCTCATTTCCTCTTTCTTTTTCCTTCTCACTTCTTGCATCAATCAGTGCCAGATACTTCTCCAACGTCTCACGGTGCTGACGACGGATGCGTCGAATATATAATAAGGTATAGAGAATAGCTGCTACAGCCCCGATGATAAGCAGGAGGATGAGCAGCTGGCCATACCATGCTTCCCAGAAGGTGGGCTTGACGATAATAGTCAGTTGGCGCACGTTATCTTGCCACTCGCCATCGCTGTTGGTAGAGCGCACCTCCAGCAGATAGTTGCCGGGCTTCAGATCGAGGAGCGTAGCAGAGCGGTCGTGACCGATATAATGCCACTGTTCATTGGGCAACAGGCGGAAGGCGTAGCTGATGTGGTCGGCAGCACTATAGTCGAGGGCGGCAAAACGTACCGTGATGCTACGCTCACCAGGCAGCAGCGTCAACGTATCCTGCCGGGTAATATCCCAACGGTTGCTACCCCCTTGTACGGAGAGGGCTGTCAGCACCACCTCAGGTGCAGGACTTTCGACCTGGAGTTGGCGCATCGATGTAATAATGGCACCGTCCATCAGTCCTATCAACCACCGCTCACCACTGAGCAACAGCGGATGGGCCTCGCTAAAGCGATAGTCGGCATGGAAGTAGCGAGCATCAAGCACACGGGTATGATACGCTGAATCTATTAACGTCAGCAGATGACTGCCAATGGCCATCACTCCCCCATGGTCAAGGGTCGCCATCGACTGTACAATATCATTATGCTGTACATGTAAGCTGTCGTTGAAATGGCGGAAAATGAGTTGTTCTGCCAATAAATCGCTACTTTCTATCAGGTTCACGCCCCCACTCTCGGTACTGACATAATAGCGTCCCTGCCGGTCACGCGCCACATCCATCGTGGCACTACTGCTCAGGCTGGTGGCACGCTCCGTCTCACGATGGTGCAGACGGAATTGCATCTTATCGGCCTGGCGTTCCATAGGAGCCACCAGCAGACCGCTGCCTGTTGCAGCCATCCACAAATTGTCAGTGAACGACAGGTAGCGTACCCGCGGGCATTGCTCCTTAGGGTAGTTCTTAGGCACCTTGAAATGGGGAACCTCAGCATTAGTATCATCGCTATAACAGACGCCCCCACCCAACATAGCCACCCACAGACGGCTAAAACGGTCTGCCGTAATATGATAGACCTCTTGGTATGGAATATCGGTGAAATGGGCTATTTCGTACTGTTCCCCACCCTTGCTGCGCAGTCGGAAGAGTCCTCCCTTCTTGGTACCCAGCCACAGCGTACCGTCAGGAGTTTCGTACATGCAATAGACAGGGGCAAAGAAACTGGTATGCTGCTGGTGCAGGCGACCGTCAGTACCGAGGAAACCTATCAAACGGTCCGTGGCTGCATCATAGAGGCGAATGGCAGCATCGCCTTTGGTCGTCACCCAATAGCGTCCCTGACGGTCGGCAAACAGGCATTTCACCTCGTCACTGGGGGTGATATCGACACGACGGGAACGGTTGACATCAGTAATAAAATGGTAGATGGCACTATTGTCTTGTGCCCAGAGGTTGCCATCACGGTCAGCCATAACAAAGGTCAACGAATGGAAAGGCATTGTCAGCGGATAGTGTGTCGGCTGGCTCTCGCCCTGTTGCTGATAGGTCAGCGTACCGTCCGCACTCAGCGTCCACTGTGTCTGGTAGCGGTCTGTCCAAGAGTAGCCCGTGCGGTTTAGCAACGAACGGCTCTTCCTGAACTTCATCAGTTCCTTGTCAGTATAGTGGTGGGCGCTGGAATCTATGTCACAGAAACGATAGCTGTGCAAATCGAAGTAATAGTCACCATCGTCCGTGGCGCATAATATCTTTTCACCAGGCAGCAGACAGATGTTACGGATACGGTCTGTCAGCATGTGAGAGCCGTCGCCAGCCTTCGGCTTGAAGGTTTGAAACTCATAACCATCATAGCGGCACAGTCCGTTCCACGTAGCAAACCACATAAAGCCCTGATCGTCCTGCAGCAACTGTACGACATGGCTCGACGGCACGCCATCGCTCTCGTCGTACCGCACCACCCTACATAACGGCTGTGCCATCACAGCCTGTGTCAGCAGCCCTATTGCCAATATCAAAAACAGCCTTTTTCTCATTTTCAGGTGCAAATATACGCATTTTGCTGCAATTCTCCACGTTGCAAGTAACATTTTCTTTGTATTTTGTCTGTTTGAGAGTTTCAGTGATGGCGGTCATCGCCATTCTGTACCTTCAGGTCAGAGAAATGAAAATAAATATAAATATATTTTGCATTTCGCTCGGTTTGCACTATCTTTGCAGTCAGATACACCAAATAAATTATTGCTTATGTTTAGAAAACTTTTCGTGGCGCTGCTCTGCCTGACAGGTATGACTGCCGCCAATGCACAGGAAGAAGTCCAGTGCCCGATGATTGAACTAGAAGAAGGTCTCGGCTTTGACGCCATCACCGAAGTGAGCGAAGACATCTTCGGAGTCAGGGACAATGACTACAAGTGGCAGTTCTACGGCGTAACGAGCAAGCCGGTATCGCTCAAGAAATGGAAGTTCCCACGCAACGACACTCCGCTCTTCAACGGTGGTGTGTTGCCCGTACAAGACGACAATGACCGCTGGTATCTCCTTCGTAGCACCGGCACCACAACGCCGCTGCCCGCCAGCTATTCCGTTGTCTCTACCTTCAAAGACGGACTGGCCATGGTGAAAGACAATGAATGGCAATTGTTCTATATTGACACTACAGGCAAGAAGGTCTTTCCACATCTGAAACCTCAGGAAGTCATGAAACCCGATGTTGCTCCGCTGCGCAGCGACCGCCGTCTGTACCTCGATAAGGAAACCTACCGCTACGGCTATATTGACAGCAAGGGAAAGATAGTCATCAAGCCCCAGTATGAAGAGGCGCACGACTTCACCGACGGATTTGCCCTTGTCAACAAGCAGCGCTATCCCGCCTCGTGGCAGGTCATCGACGTTACCGGCAGGGTTATTTCTACCATCCCTGAGGAAATGGAGATCAAGGGCGACTTCGTAGGAGGCCATGCTGTGGCTTATGTCAATGGCAAACACTGCATCGTCGATACCAAGTTGAACATCGTAGCTACCGTCCGCCAGTTTGCGACCGGTTTCTACCGCGACGGAGGCACTGCGACCACGGCAATAGGTCTCATCGACGACCCCGAACATCCCGTACTCATTAACATCAGGGGCGAAAAGGTGTCTGAAGCCTTTATCACCTATAAACGTGAAAGAGGCACATCCAAGCCCGACGTCGTCTTCTGCCATCCCCATTCTCTCGACCAGTGGGAGGACACAGGCTATAGCATCATCGGATACTCAGGCAATGACAAGGGTGCCATTCTCCATTACACAGGCATCGTGGGGAGATTTGACTTCCTCCATGTCCAGCCCATCAGCATGCAGCGCAGCGGCTACGGTACTGCCCTTTGGTTCGACGTTACCACGAAGCAGCACCAGCTCGATAGCAGCGACTATCATGTGCGCAAATCGAAAAACATGCTCATCACCAGCAACATCGGTCAGGCTCTCTGGCTAAAGACCAAAGGGCAATAGGAACTGACAGGGGACAGCTAAGAAGTGGTGGGGTGGTGGAGTAGGTGGAGTGGTTTTTTAAAACTCCTTGCGTACATATACACACACATGTACGCGAAAAAGTTTAGAAAATATGTACACCACCCCACCACTACACCACCCAAACAAACAAAAATAATTATTATTGAACATGAATTGCCATGAATTGAACATGAATTTATCATGAATAATTTCTGGTCAATCTTAAATAATTTCTGTTGAAAGGAAAGA
>JAEEGG010018549.1_pt1 | contig 14127 bp, 10 predicted proteins | sample 9134161 | NCBI WGS metagenome assembly JAEEGG01 (sample SAMN16246543, study PRJNA631951) | gut metagenome | biome: gut microbiome; feature: rumen; material: CR-attached | host: Bos | place: Iran: Karaj | collected 2018-10 | reverse complement strand
CTCGCGCCATCTTTATGTCCAGCGATTAGGAAAGTTTAACGTGCAAAGATGCAGGATTTTCCGCTACACAGCGTTTATAATAGTAGAAATGTTGACAACAAAAAAGAAATAATAGAAATGAAAACAATGAAGATTTGGAGAATCGCCTTTGCGATGCTTGCTGCTTTCTCCCTCGCATCTTGCAGCAGCGACGATGATGACAAAGACATTACCAAAGAAATTATCATGAATGTTTCCGCTGAACCGGGCATTATGTATGACCTCTTCGACAGCATGGGAGAGCATCCCATTGAGTGTATGCAAGTGATGACTGAAGACGAGCCGGGACAATGGCTGTACCTATACTTCAGTGAAGTCAAGGGCTTCACTTATGAAAGAGGTCATGAATACGTGCTGCGCGTGAAGCGCACTATTTTGGCCAATCCACCACAGGATGCCAGCAACCGTACCTACGAACTGGTGCGCATCCTCGCCGACAAGAAAGTGGAAAACGTGGCAGAGCCTGTGGAGAAGGAGGTAAAGACGGAAGCCGACATAGAGTACGAGCAGCAGTGCCCAGTAGAGAAGTATGCCATAGCCAAAGGTGGTGAATATCTGGTAGATGCCGACGGCAAGGTAACATACGCCGACGGCACGTTGACACCCGAATTATTTGACAAGCATGCACAAATCTACTTGGAGAACATTCTCGACAAGAGTCATCCGCTATGGCAGGCAGGTGCCCGCTATATGGCAACATACGCCTATGTCCTTTCACCGCTTACCGATGAAATACGCCTTGTGCCGAGCAGTCATTCAGGCTTCCTCTTCAAGAACGTACTTACCGAGAGCGAGACAACCCACGTCCAGCAATCGATGAAACAGGGCGAAACGCTGCACTACGCCCTTGTCCTCTGCAACGTTTACAAGCGAGGAATACAAAAAGTGGAGTTCACAATCAAGAAGAAATAACTCAGTCTCATCCATTACGACCCTACAAGACCTGTTTCAAGTCCCCGATGATGTTAATAATTTCTAAATGCGGAGGCAAAGGCTTGGAATGTTCGTAAAAAACGACTAACTTTGTAGGCTACAATATGGACTAATATAGTTGTTTAACATTTAAATGTTTTATTATCAATGATTTATTCTAAAGAAGTAGAGAACATGTGCAGCGTTTGCAAGGGCGCTTATCATGGACCTGCACCAATCCCCGAGGAGGGCAAATGGGTAGCAGTGAAAGAAATCAAGGAGATCTCCGGTTACACTCACGGTATTGGCTGGTGCGCCCCTCAGCAGGGTGCCTGCAAGCTGAGCCTGAACGTGAAGGATGGTATCATCCAGGAGGCTCTGGTAGAGACCATCGGATGCACAGGTATGACCCACTCAGCCGCTATGGCTTCTGAGATCCTGCCTGGTAAGACCATCCTCGAGGCTCTGAACACCGACCTCGTTTGCGATGCCATCAACACCGCTATGCGCGAGCTCTTCCTGCAGATTGTCTACGGTCGCACACAGAGTGCTTTCTCTGAGGGCGGTCTGGCTATCGGCGCTGGTCTTGAGGACCTGGGTAAGGGTCTTCGTTCACAGACTGGTACGCTCTATGGCACTGTTGCCAAGGGTACACGTTATCTGGAGCTGACTGAGGGTTACATCACCAAGATGTATCTCGATGCCAACAACGAGGTTTGCGGTTACGAGTACGTACACCTCGGCAAGATGATGGAGGCTATCAAGAACGGCATGGATGCCAACGAGGCTCTGAAGAAGTTCACCGGCTCTTACGGTCGCACAAGCGAGGAGCAGGGTGCAGTTAAGGCTATTGACCCACGTAAAGAATAAAGGAGGATACGACTATGATTAGAAAAGTACAGTTTGAGAGTCAGGAGCGCCGTATCAACCAGGTTCTTGCTGCTCTGAAGGAGAATGGCATCAACAGTATTGAAGAGGCCAATGAGATTTGTGAAAAGGCAGGTATCGACCCCTATCAGATGTGTGAGGACACACAGCTGATCTGCTTCGAGAACGCCAAGTGGGCATACGTTTGCGGTGCTGCTATCGCCATCAAGAAGGGTGTGAAGACAGCTGCCGAGGCTGCTGAGGCCATCGGTATCGGTCTGCAGAGCTTCTGTATCCCCGGATCAGTAGCCGACGATCGTAAGGTAGGTATCGGTCACGGTAACCTCGCCGCTCGTCTGCTCCGCGAGGAGACAGAGTGCTTCGCATTCCTGGCTGGTCACGAGAGCTTCGCGGCTGCCGAGGGTGCCATCAAGATTGCTGAGATGGCCAACAAGGTACGTCAGAAGCCCCTCCGCGTGATCCTGAACGGTCTTGGTAAGGACGCTGCTCAGATCATCAGCCGTATCAACGGTTTCACATACGTACAGACCAAGTTCGACTACTTCACTGGCGAACTGAAGGTGGTGAAGGAGGTTCCTTATGGCAACAACCCCAGCCGTCTGAAGGTAAAGTGCTATGGTGCCGACGATGTTCGCGAGGGTGTAGCTATCCTGTGGAAGGAGAACGTAGACGTATCCATCACTGGTAACTCTACCAACCCGACCCGTTTCCAGCACCCCGTAGCTGGTACATATAAGAAGGAGCGCGTGCTCGCTGGCAAGCCTTACTTCTCAGTAGCTTCTGGTGGTGGTACTGGTCGTACCCTGCACCCGGATAATATGGCTGCCGGTCCCGCTTCTTACGGTATGACTGACACTCTGGGTCGTATGCACTCAGACGCTCAGTTCGCAGGTTCTTCTTCAGTACCTGCTCACGTTGAGATGATGGGCTTCCTCGGCATGGGTAACAACCCGATGGTAGGTGCCACGGTTTCTGTAGCCGTTGCTATCGACCTCGCCCTGAACAAGAAGTAAATCCGCTTTCCGCTTATACAAAAATCCCCGCCAACCAGCGGGGATTTTCTTTTTACCTTTTTACTTTTTTACCTTTTTACCTTTACTTGATCTCGAAATCGAGGCAGCTGCGCTGGACGGTGTAGGGTCGAACCTTACCATTCGCAACAGCTACATGCTCTGGGTGAACGGCGTAGCCCTTGAGCGCCTCTTCGCTCTCAAGGGTACTATCCAGCATCACATCGGCATTCGATGAGGCCAGACGACCGTCGATAATCACTTTTACATCAATCAGTCCAGGCACCTTGCCTACCAATCCCTCAAGACCAGCCTTGATACCGGCCTTCACTTCCTGCTTCTCTGCTTCAGAGAGTTCTGGATTCAATGTCCAGAGAATAATGTGCTTAACCATAATCTATAAACTTTAAACGATAAACTATAAACTCTCAATTCTCAACTCTAAACTCTAAACTAAAAACCTTCTTTCAATTCCAAATGCATCCGCTTCCTTGTCACGGGATGGTCGAAGGCAATAGCCTGCGCCTGCAAATAAAGCCGGTCCGATTTCCTCCCGTACAACTCATCCCCCACAATCGGACACCCCAGTCCCTCTTGATGCGCACAATGCACCCTCAACTGATGCGTCCGCCCCGTATGCGGCCATAACGCCACCAATGTGTAACAGGGGGACGGTTCTTTTGTTACATCGCCGGTGTAACAAAAGAACCGTCCCCCTGTTACACTCGTCAACGTCCGATATTCTGTGATGGCTCGTTTTCCATGCACTAAGTCAACTATCTGCAGCGGCCGATTCAACGGATCACTGCTCAGCGGCAAATCAATGACGCCATGCTCTTTCTCAGGCTCGCCCTCTACTATAGCAAGGTATTTCTTCTTCACAGTCCGCGCCTCAAACTGCGCCTGCAACTGATGATAGGACTCCTTCGTCTTTGCCACCATAAGAAGACCCGATGTCTGCATATCCAACCGATGCACAACCATCGCTCCGGGCCATCGTTCCTGCGCCCAGGTCGCCACAGAATACTCACCAATCTTCCCCGGCATACTCAACAGCCCCGACGGCTTGTCAACCACTGCCATCACCTCGTCTTCCCAAACGATACTGGGCACCTGAAGCTGATACCCTACCTCCTCAGGATTGGGGTCGACATCCAACCCCTGCAACATCCACGCCAACACAGGCTTACACTTGCCACTACAAGCGGGATAGAACTGTCCATGATGACGGATCAGACTCTTCGGACTCTCTCCCCACCAGAACTCGGCCATACAAATAGGCTTCAAGTCATGCTGATAGGCATACTGCAACAGCTTCGGCGCACAACAGTCGCCCGTACCGCCCGGTGGTAAGGGATATTTCTCGCGGAGCCGGGGCGCGCTATGATAATCCTGCCAGATCTCCACCAAATCCTTTACCTCACCCCTCGCATTCAGCATCCGATACTGACGAAAGAGCCACAACTGCAAATCCTGAGACATTTCCTTATGCTCCGCCGACTGCATAATCTCACGCTCTCTGGTCTTGAAATAACCATCCGGCTGTTGGGCATCAAACACCGGTGGCACAAAGTACGCCCAGTCATTCCGTCCCTCTAACAATCCGGAATACGCCGCCAGGAATGACACAGGGGGACGGTTCTTTTGTGATATCGTCGATGTCACAAAAGAACCGTCCCCCTGTGTCACAACCAACACCCCGAACATCTTTCCCTCTTTGGGTCCGATCCTCTCAATCTCCTTCTTCACCTCCTCCGCTGCCTTTAAACACAACGGATGGGGCTCATAACAGAACGGATACGTAAACCGCTCCGGCTTCGGGATATCAGATGACAGCGGATGAATCCTCACTATTCACTATTCACTTTTCACTATTCACTACAAAAGATCCAAGCACTTCTCCACAGGAATTCCCCTGTTCTTATCCTCCGTATCGCGATAACGGTCAATCATACGGAACACAGTATCCATCGCCGTACGGGTAGAGACCTTCAACGACTCCCCATTCAACAAATGACCGATCAACACCGCCGAGAAGATATCACCGGTGCCATGAAACAGTCCCGGTATCTCATGATACTCCAAATGGAAATAGCTGCCATCGAAATGATTATAGGCGGCTACGGCATTCTGGCCGTCGATCTTACAACTGGTGATAATCACCGACTGACAACCAATCCCGCGCAGTTTATCGAGCAACGCCTTGGTCTCCTCCCACGTGATACCCTCCATATGAATCGGCGTATCCGTCAGATAACAGGCCTCGGTATAGTTCGGGAAGGTCAGATGGGCCACACTCACCATCTCACGCATCAACTCCACCTGACGCTGGGTGACACCATTATACAAACGACCGCCATCACCAAGGATGGGGTCTACAAAGACGATCGTTCCCTGAGCACTCTGTTCCTTGCAATAGCCTGCCACCAACTTGGCCTGTTCATCGCTGAACATCAGACCCGTACAGATGGCGTCAAACGAAAAACCGAGCTCTTTCCACACGGGCAACGTACCACGGATATACTCGGTGGTATCCTGGATATTGAACTTCCCGTAGTCTAGTGTGTTGGACACGAGCGCCGTGGGCAGACTGTAAGTAGGAATACCCAGATAAGACAGGATAGGCAGCATCGCCACCATACCTACCTTACTATACCCCACAACGTCGTTAATCAATAATATCTGTTTCATCTCGGCTGCAAAGATAGTGCAAATCGAGCGAAATACCAAATATATTTGGATATTTCCGAGATGCAGCCTATCTTCGACGAAGTCAAAGGTACAAAAAAAAGAGAATTATTCACTAATCATTATTCACTATTCACTAAAAAATCGTACCTTTGCAGTCGATTATGTCGACGGTGATTCAAGCACTCCAACAACAGCGCCTGCTCCTCCAGATGGAATACGCCGCTGAGAAAGAGACCTACCGCAAACAGACCGAATCCATGGGTCTGCAACGGCAGATCAAGCGCGGCGATGTCTGGTTCCCCCTCAAACCGGGCAAGACCTACTACAACTCCCTCAACCAACTTGTCATCGAACTCTTCCGCCAACCCGACGACAACGACATCGAACACAATTTCGAATTCGGCCGCCCCGTGACCTTCTTCACGACTCAGACTAATCAGAGTTCTCGGAGTAATCAGAGTCCTCAGATTAAATACTTCCCCTTCACCGCCACCGTCTCTTATGTCGATGGCGACCGTATGGTCGTCGCCCTTCCCGACAACGCCCCTCTCGTCGACCTCCAGACCGCCGAAAACCTCGGCATCCAACTCTTCTTCGACGAAACCTCCTACCGCACGATGTTCGAAGCCCTCGACCGTGTCATCCGTTCCAAAGGCCGCTTGGGCTACCTCCGCGACCTCTTCTATACCCCCGCCATGAAGGCCGAGTCCTTCACCTTCTCCCCCCTGCACTTTCCTTACTTAAATAGCACCCAGGAGGATGCGGTTAATAAAGTCCTCCGTGCCAAAGACGTTGCCATCGTCCACGGTCCTCCCGGCACCGGCAAGACCACGACCCTCGTCGAGGCCATCTACGAAACCCTCCGCCGCGAAAACCAAGTCCTGGTCTGTGCCCAAAGCAACATGGCAGTCGACTGGATCTCGGAAAAACTCGTCGACCGTGGCATCAACGTCCTCCGCATCGGCAACCCCACCCGCGTCAACGATAAGATGCTCTCCTTCACCTACGAGCGGCGCTTCGAGGCACACCCCGACTACACCCTCCTCTGGTCCATCCGCAAGGCTATTCGCGACCTCCGCTCCCACCGCAAACGGGGCAGCGACAGCTACCACCAAAAACTCGAACGCCTCAAAGAACGGGCCACCGAACTGGAGGTCCGCATCAACGCCCAACTCTTCGGCGAGGCGCGTGTCATCGCCTGTACCCTCGTGGGCTCGGCCAACCGCCTGCTCGAAGGGCAGAAATTCGGCACGCTCTTCATCGACGAGGCGGCTCAAGCCCTCGAAGCGGCCTGCTGGATCCCCATCCGTCGGGTGTCACGCGTCATCTTCGCCGGCGACCACTGCCAACTTCCACCCACCATCAAGAGTTTCGCAGCCCTCAAAGCAGGCCTCGGCAAGACACTCATGGAACGCATCGTGGAAAACCATCCCGAAACGGTCACCCTCCTCAAAATGCAATACCGCATGAACGACGAGATCATGCGTTTCTCCTCCGACTGGTTCTACGGCAACCAAGTTGAATCGGCCCCCGAAGTGAAATACCGCTCCATCCTCGACCTCGACATCCCCATGACCTGGATCGACACCAGCGACTTCCAACTCCCCTCGGAGGCGGCAGCAAACTCTTCACTCTTCACTCTTCACTCTTCACTCTTCAAAGAGGAGTTCGTCGGCGAATCCTTCGGCCGCATCAACAAGGCCGAAGCCGAACTCACCCTCCTCGCCCTCGAACAGTATTTTAAGAAAATCGGCAAAGCCCGCATCCTCGACGAACGCCTCGACGTGGGCGTCATCTCCCCCTACCGCGCCCAGGTGCAATACCTCCGCCGTCTTTTCAAGAAACGCGAATTCTTCAAACCTTACCGCCACCTCATCAGCGTCAACACCGTCGACGGCTTCCAGGGCCAGGAACGTGACATCATCCTCATCTCCCTCGTCCGTGCCAACGACGAAGGACAGATCGGTTTCCTGCGCGACCTCCGACGCATGAACGTGGCCATCACACGCGCCCGCATGAAACTCATCATCCTCGGCGATGCCTCCACCATGACGCGCCATCCGTTCTACAAAAAACTCTACGAATACATCGACGCACTATGAATAATCGTTAAAATGCGCAGAAAACTGAACGTCATCACAGGTTTTTTTGTAACTTTGGCTTCGCCGAACTTACTTTGCACTCGGAAAAACTCAAAAATATTTGGTTTTTCTCTCGTTTATTCGTAACTTTGCACCAATGATCAAGATCAAACGCGTTGAAACGAAACGGGAACTGAAACAGTTCATCCAGTTTTACTACGACCTCTATCGCAATAACGATTGTGCCGTACCACACCTCTTTTCCGACGAGATGGCTACGCTCCGCCGGGATAAAAACCCCTCGTTCGAATGCTGTGAGGCGGAGTATTTCATGGCCTTCAAAGACGGACAGATGGTGGGGCGCGTGGCGGCCATCATCAACCGCCGTGCCAATGAGCGATGGAACCGCAAGGCCGTCCGCTTCGGATGGTTCGACTTCATCGACGACCCCGAAGTATCCACCGCCCTGCTGAAATCGGTCGAAGACTGGGGAAAGGCCAGAGGCATGAACGAGATAGCCGGACCGCTGGGATTCATCGACACCGACCGCGAAGGCATGCTCATCGAGGGCTTCGACCAACTCTCCACCATGTACATCAACTACAACGCCCCCTATTACTCCCAACACATGGAACAGATACCTGGTTTCCAAAAAGACAACGACTATGTGGAGTGTAAGGTGAAAGTACCGGAGGTGGTACCCGAGAAGTTTGCCAAACTGACGGAGATGGTGCGCAAGCGTTACGGATTAAGCGTACATAAGTTCACGCGTCATGAACTGATCCAGGAGGGTTACGGCCAGAAGGTCTTCGACCTGCTGAATGCCACCTACAAAGACCTCTATGGCTTCAGCCAACTCTCACAGAAACAGATCGACAAACTGGTCAATGACTATATCAAGATTGCCGACCTCAACCTCGTTACCGCCATCATGGACGGCGATAAGATGGTGGGCTTCGGCATCACCTTCCCCTCGTTCTCGGAGGCACTCCGAAAGACCAACGACGGACGCTTCCTGCCCTTCGGCTGGTGGCACCTGTTGAAGATCCTGAAATGGCACATGACCGATACCGTCGACCTCCTGCTCATCGGCGTCCTGCCCGAATACCGCAACAAGGGGGCCAACGCCCTGATCTTCGACGACCTCATCCGTCAGTTCCAGGCCTACAACTTCAAATGGGCCATCACAGGTCCGCAGATGGAGTCCAACGAAGGTGTCCTCTCTCAGTGGCAATACCTCGATTCCACTATCATCCGCCGCCACCGCTGCTACAAAAAAGAATTGTAAATTGTCAAATCAATTGTAAAATTGTAAATTGTCAAATTGTAAATGGAAAATATGGACATGACTTGGGAATTTATCTTGCGCATCTTCGTGGCAGCCCTCCTGGGCGGTGCCATCGGACTGGAGCGTGAGTACCGTTCGAAGGAAGCCGGCATGCGTACCCACTTCCTCGTAGCCTTAGGCTCTGCCTTGTTTATGATCGTCTCTGCCTACGGCTTCGAAGGGGCCATGCATACCCCCGAACACCGCTGGGACGTGTCGCGCGTGGCCGCTCAGGTGGTATCGGGCATCGGTTTCATCGGCGCAGGCACCATCATCTTCCATAAGAGCGAGAATGTGGTTCGCGGACTGACCACAGCCGCCGGTCTCTGGGTGACAGCGGCCATCGGTCTGGCCTGCGGAGGTGGACTCTACGTCCTCTCGGCAGCTGCCACCTTCCTCGTACTCGTAGGACTCGAAGCCTTCAACTACTTCCTCAAGAAATTCGACAAGCATCGCACCACTTAGGTTATGAAAAAAAACATATTGTCTTTATGGGCACTGCTACTCACACTGGTAGTCAATGCCCAGATGATGAACCCTGTCCATTTCACCTCACAACTCAAAACCGGTAAAGGGGCAGAGGCAGAGATCATCTTCCACGCCACGATAGATCAGGGTTGGCACGTCTATTCCACCGACATCGGTGACAACGGTCCCATCGAGGCCTCCTTCAACGTCACGAAGATGGAGGGTGCCGAACTCGTCGGCAAACTCACCCCGAGGGGCAACGTCATCAAAAAGATGGATAAGGTATTCAACATGGAGTTGAAATACTTCGAAAACGAGGCCACCTTCGTCCAGAAGATCCGCTTCACCAAACCGGATTACGACATCGACTGCTACCTCGAATACGGCACCTGCAGCGACGAAAGTTGCCTTCCCCCCTCCGAAGCCGCCTTCAAACAGTCCGGCAAAAGCCCCACGGAGATAGTGAATAGTGAACAGTTAATAGTGAATAGTAAAAATGGAGATGAGAAGGCTGAAAAAGAGGAAACGCCCCCTACAGAGACCATCGCGACTGTCCCATCCGACACCACGACTTCAGACACTGCAGCGGTAGCAAATTCTTCACTCTTCACTCTTCACTCTTCACTCGACACCGCCCTCTGGGCCCCAATAACCTCCGACCTCTCCACCTTCGCCTCCTCCTCCGACCTCGCCTCCCACTCCCTCCTCTGGCTCCTCCTTATGGGCTTTGTAGGAGGTCTGCTGGCTGTCTGCATGCCCTGCATCTGGCCCATTATCCCCATGACCGTGAGTTTCTTCCTGAAGCGCTCTAAGACCGACAAGAAGAAAGGCATCAGTGATGCGTTTACCTATGGTCTTTCCATCATCGTCATCTATCTGGGCTTAGGCCTGCTCGTGACAGCCCTCTTCGGCTCCGACACCCTCAACGCCATGTCGACAAATGCGGTGTTCAACATCTTCATCTTCCTGTTGCTCATCGTCTTCGCCCTCTCCTTCTTCGGCTGGTTTGAAATCCGCCTCCCCGACTCCTGGGCCAACGCCGTCGACAAAAAGAGCGAACAGCTCTCCTCCAAAGCGGTAGCAAATTCTTCACTCTTCACTCTTCACTCTTCACTCTCCATCTTCCTGATGGCCTTCACCCTCGTCCTGGTCTCCTTCTCCTGCACCGGCCCCATCATCGGCATGCTACTCGTACAGACCACCACCTCCGGCAACTGGCTGGCACCGGCGGTCGGTATGTTCGGTTTTGCCTTGGCCCTAGCCCTACCCTTCACCCTCTTCGCCATGTTCCCCTCATGGCTCAAGTCGGCACCGAAATCAGGTTCTTGGATGAACACCCTCAAAGTCGTACTCGGCTTCATCGAACTGGCTTTTGCTCTGAAATTCCTCTCCGTAGCCGATCTGGCCTACGGCTGGCATATCCTCGACCGCGAGGTCTTTCTCTCCCTCTGGATTGTCATCTTCGCCCTCCTCGGCGCCTACCTCTGCGGCTGGCTCAAGTTCCAGAGCGATGGCCCCTCCCACCCCATGCCCGTCATCTGCATCATGGGCGGCCTCATCTCCCTGGCCTTCGCCGTCTATATGGTGCCCGGCCTCTGGGGCGCTCCTTGTAAGGCCGTCAGTGCCTTTGCACCCCCGATGAGCACCCAGGACTTCAACCTCAACCCCACCATCGTCGAGGCACAATACAATGACTATGATGCCGGCATGGCAGCTGCTCGCGCCCAAGGCAAACCGGTCTTCATCGACTTCACCGGCTTCGGCTGCGTCAACTGCCGTAAAATGGAGGCTTCTGTCTGGAACGATGCCCGCGTGGCCGACATCCTCAAAAAAGACTACGTACTGATTTCGCTCTACGTCGACGACAAAACACCCCTGCAAGAGCCGATGGTCATCACCGACGCCCAGGGCCAACAAAAAACCCTCCGCACCGTCGGCGCCAAATGGAGCTACCTGCAGAGTCATAAGTTCGGCGCCAACGCCCAACCTTTCTACGTGGCCCTCGACCCCGCCACCGGCAAACCTCTCACCGGCAGTCGCGGCTTCAGCGAAGACATCCCCGCCTACCTCGACTTCCTCAACCTAGGCTTAAAGAATTTCCAAAAATAGACTCACAATACCTCTTGCACATACGTGCCGAGGGAATATTTGCTACGAAGCCTTCCAACACTTTTTCGAAAGGGAAGAAAAAAGTGTTGGAAGGCTTTGTAAAAAAGAGGTCGATTTTATTCCTTCTTCTGTCCAATGACGACGTCGGTCTTGCCCGTTACCTCAGCATTGTTACCACCGCCATAGACATTACCGCGGATATCCGCACCGGCCACTGCTTTCTTGGGCACTGAGCCATCAGCCTGTCTCAGCGACTCGAACGGTTCCTCAGCGGTCGTGCCGATATTCACATGAGTATCACCGATCACCTTGGCCGCATTACCGCCACCGAAGACTGTACTGATCACACCCATCTTACCAGCCTCGTGAGGATAGAGCTTCACGTTCGTACCGTCAATCAAAGCCGGCTTGGTATTATCCTTGTCAGGATCATATCCATTCGTTGCAGGCGTGCCGTCAGCCTTAGGCAGGATGACCTCGTTGATATTGATCGTAGGACTACCCACCATGACAGCATGCTCACCATAGCCGCCACCGAAGATATTACCGATACTGGTGAACGAACGTACATTGACCTGCGGGTTGTTATGAGCACCACTTCTGATACCCTCAGCCTCCTTCTGGGCTTCTGACATCGCATCGTAATCGCTCTTCTCACGAGGTATCCACTTGCCATTACTATCCTTCTGATCCTTATAACCATAGATAGAGTAAGGAGCTTGGTTACCACCGCCATAGAGCTCACCGATGATGATAGGCACATCACAATCAGGATTCTCCTCGATGTTCACCGTGATACTACCATGCAGTCTGCCGCTGGTCTTATTACCACCGAACACACGGCCGAACTTACCACTGGTAATTGTCAGGCTGACATCGCTACCCACGTCGGCGTTCTCTGCACCGGCATAGATCTCCTCGATCCAGTCATCCGGCATACAGCCTAAGACGATCTCAGCACCGCCCTTCATCTCGGCATCCTTACCGCCGCCATAGACCTTACCGACATCCAGACTGCTACACGTACCCGTCTCACCGGTGTTGGTGAGGTTCGTGATGGACGAACCACCACGGATATCACCCTTGGTGTTACTACCACCATAGACATTATTAATATGTCCTGCCATCAACTGAACGACGGCCATCTTGCTACTACCATTGATGTCTAAGCCATAAGCCGTCTTATCAGTCCGGTAACCGACGTTCGCACCAGGATTATCAGCACCGGCACCATAACCGCCACCGAATACATTATCGATGATCTTGGTACCCTTGACAAGCACATTCGTTCCCGGCGTAGCGGCACCATAACCACCGCCATACACCTCAAAGATACTCGTAAGGTCACAACCCTCAATAATCACCTCGGTACTCTGCTTGGTATCCGTCGGCACATAGTCGGCATTGTTACCGCCGCCAAACACGCCAGAGACATCGTAATCATTCTCTGCCTCCGACTTGTTGCTGACCGTAGCCAGGTTTCTGTTCTGTGTAGCATGGACATGCACCTTAACGTGACCCTCCGGTGTACCGTTCACATTGTTGGCGCCGAAAATCTTATCAACGACACAGCCCTTAGCAGAAGTTGCCACATTGTTCAGGTCTACCAATACATCACCACCTACCTTAGCGGCAATCTCTGCAGTACCACGTGCGCCACCATAGGCAGCATTCGAAATGGTTCCACCTGTCAGCAAGACAGTAGTATTGCCACCCACATCGGCCAAGTCACCGCCACCGTAGAGGTCGTTGCCGACGGTACCGCCCTGCATCTTCACCTCAGTGTCATGCTTCACAATACCGGCCTCACCACCACCGAAGACATTGCCCTTGACATCGGCATCATCACTGATAGTGACTTCTGTATAGACACTGTTTGCGAATGAAGCAGGATTAGCCAGAGAGTTTTCAAATGCCATGGCACCACGGCTTCCACCATTCACATCACCGCCATAACCAGAAGTAAGACAATCGGCATCACCAATATGGCCGCCGGAAATAGTGACCTTATTCAGTGACTGCTTGCCTACCTCGCTGCTATGCTCAGAATCGCCCGGATGGTAGGGATCGTAACTCTGCCCGATCTTCGGCGCACCGATACTCGAGAGCGAACCACCGCCATAGACATTACGATGGATGGTACCGCCCTTGATATCAACCGTGGTAAATCGGGTGACAGAACCGGCAGAAGTACTGTAATCTTCTTCCTTGGTATCTACGGTAGCCCTGCCATTATTATACTTAACAGTGCTCTCGTATTTACCATCATAGTCGAAATCATACTTATACTTACCGATACCAGAACCAGAGCCATAGACATTACCACGAGCCAGCCACTGGATATCATTGAGGTCAGAGGTTTTTACCTTGGTCTTGTTGGCTTCAGTGAAAGGTATACCGATTTCACCACCCAGAATGGTCACGGAGGCGTCACGACGGATATGACCATCCATACCACCACCATAGACCGAACCAAGAATAGTAGGTCCGCTGCCGTCCGTCTTTCCAATCGTCACCGCTGTTTCATTGGCATAGCCCACGAAGAACTCAGGACTATAAAGGTAACGTGGCGTCTCTACGATATTAGGCGCAGACTCACCGC
>JAEEGG010018547.1_pt1 | contig 14129 bp, 20 predicted proteins | sample 9134161 | NCBI WGS metagenome assembly JAEEGG01 (sample SAMN16246543, study PRJNA631951) | gut metagenome | biome: gut microbiome; feature: rumen; material: CR-attached | host: Bos | place: Iran: Karaj | collected 2018-10 | reverse complement strand
AGACATACCGACCGCTGGCCAAATCATACGCCGCTCAATACGGCCAAACGACAGCTTAACATAGCGTTTGCTTAGAAACACAACAACAATGAGAAAGTTGCCTGCCAACATCGGCCAACCCAAAATGCCAGGATCTATATGTTTTGAAATGATTAGGCTTATGACAATGCCAATAATTAACGGCACTAAAAACAAAAGCCACCAAAGCAAAAATAGCTTTACCGTTCTTCCTATTCCCTCGCTCATATTCCTATTGTTTTGATTGAAGCATTTTCTTTAGATACACCCTTGACGGCTCACCATCCATATCATTCATGGTCGTCAGGAACTCACATCCATATTTTTCATACAATCCAACGTGGTTTGTCGAAATATACACTTGAGACACTTGCTCTTCCCTGGCAAGGCGCTCGATTTCCTTAAATAACAATCCCACATAGCGATGTCCCCGATGCTCGGGGAAGGTATAGACAAACCCCATCCAAGGTGTGAGTTCGGTTGGCTGGATGTCGTCCTTTTTGGCATAGGTGCAATACGAAATCAATTCATCGCCATCGGTCAGCAACAGGACTTTGGAGCCCTCCCCTACTGCCTCAAAGAACCTGCCCGTGCTCAGCAACTCATACATAAAATCACCTGCTTTCCAATCGCTTCTTTTGATTTCCTCAAGCCAATGCTCCTGACAATCGCTTTCAAAGAAACTGATAACCTTCTTCCGCGTGTCTTTTATAAATTTCAATTCCTTGTCTAGAAGTATGTCGATTGTCTGCTGATAATTTGAATCAATCATTACGACCTGCTCACCATATTTCCGGCAACCTTCAATATAGACATGATTGTCTTCTTTAAGACTTAGAATCGTACAGTCAGCATCATCCAACCTGACCTCAATATCCGAACTATGTGCCTTTATTTCCGCAAAATGAGCATCAATATAGGCGTCTGTCATGGCAAGACAAACAAACCGAATGTATTGCAAATACTGTTCATCAAAGTCTTTTCTCCAATCAAACGGAATATAGCAACCTTCAACGATTAGGTTCTGTTTGTTTTCGATTGCTGTTTTTATCATTTCCCTAACAATCGGCCATAAGTATTCCGTAAGTGCCTCATCGTCTTCAGGAGTCAGTTCGGTTTGTCCGCTACGAATCAACCCCATCTTCAGATGATCGATGGATAGGTACGGAAATCTGTATTCTTCCAGCATTCGTTGCGCCAGAAGCGTTTTCCCTGTGTGTGATGCTCCTGTAATCAGAACAATCATAGCCTTGCCTTTATCTCCTTTCTGACCTCTTCCAAATCACCGCAAGCGAGTATGGGCATGAGGTTTTCTATCTCCTCAATGGGTTTATCCCACCACTTGAACTTGAGCAACAATTCGATCAACTCATCGTCAAAGCGTTTCTTAATGACATGACAGGGATTACCGACCGCAATAGCGTATGGGGGAATATCCGAAGCCACGACCGAATTGGCTCCAATTATGGCTCCGTCGCCGATATGAACACCTGGCATAATTGTCACATGCTGACCAATCCACACATCGTTGCCAACGATAGTATCACCTTTGAGCGGTAATTCGTTTTTTACTGGCGCAATGGCACTTCCCCAATCTCCACCCATGACGTAAAAAGGATAAGTCGTTACGCAATCCATCCTGTGATTGGCACCGTTCATCACAAACTCCACTCCTTTGGCGATGGCACAGAACTTTCCGATAATCAGTTTGTCGCCGATGAAGTTGTAGAAATGGGTGACATGCTTCTCAAACTGGTCGGCACCATCCACATCATCGTAATAAGTATAGTCGCCGACGATAATGTTCGGGTTCTTTACCACATTCTTAATATAGCATAGGCTCGGAATCTTCGGATTCGGGAGAGCCTCGTTTGGATTGGGTCTATTCATGATTGTTTCTTGTTTGAAATAACATAATTACAGCAGTAATAGCCTCCACCAGGCCGAGCACGAAATAGATGTTGCTCACGACGTTGAAGCCCCACACCCACCATTCCAGGACAATCCAAAGCATCAGGATGATGCCACAGGCAAGTACGGAGTGCTGTGCCAAACGATGATTTTTGAACAACAAGTAGGCCGCCACAATCTGAGTGATGCCATTCAAAAACAAAAGCACAAAGCCTGATGGGATGAAGTTTTTGAAAAACACATCGGGCCAAGGCATCTTTGCTCGCAACATCTCCAAAAGCGGTTCACCGCCCCATGTCACACCAGTAGGGTCAATCCACATCATCACGGCACCTGCCACAGCGCCAATGCCGATGAATAGGGTCAGGAATTTCAGAAGTTTTGTCATAGTGAGCTAATCATCTTTTGTATTTTGTCCAAAAAGCGAACCGCGTGACCACCATCCATCTGCACGTGATGGAATTGAAAACTGACGGGCAAAATGGTCTTGAAGAGCCTTCTACGGTATTTGCCCCACATCACCATGGGATTGCAGAATTGGTCGGTGTATTGGTTGACGATGCAGTCGAGTTCGGTCTGTACCATGGCAGAAGTGCCGATGACCATATAATCTTCAAGCATAATGCTTTTGCATTCGTTTGCCGTCTGTGCGGTCAGTGCCACATAGTCATGGTTGAACTGTTGCAAGTCATCGGAAAACGGGATGTCGCAGGAGCTGATGCCGCCCTTGCTATTCTCTACGATGACGTTGATGGCAAGCCTGTCGTAGTGAAACAATTTTCCTCCTTCAGGTAACGTGTAGAATTCCTTCATTCCACTGGCCGCCTTGCCGATGCACCAGCACATCAGCGTCGTGAACTTCATACCGTTTTTTCTGCTGACTTTCACCAAACGGCTGACATCCATCGTTTTCACCAATGTCACCATGGGCATTGGCGATGTCATCCACAACTCGAAGGCTTGTGCCCGAGTGGTTTCTTGAGGCTGGATTTCCGTCTTCATTCCAAAACAAAACTGCGAGGATAAAAATCGCTATAGAAGCGGCCATCGGTAGCCGTGAACTTCAAGACGCAGTAATTCGGGTCGGTGACGCCACCAGGATAGTACTCCGTGTCGCCCTCGCGCCAAATCATCTCCTTGCTCTTAGCATCCGTCAGCACTTCCATCGTGCCGCGCAGCATCATGCCCTTGAAGCCCTCGTTGTCGCTGAAATAGATGCAAGCTTTAGGGTTCGCCTTATAGTGGGCCACACGAAGCGAAAAAGTGTTGGTGGTGAAGTAGAATGCCTTGATACCTTCGCGAACACGTGGGGAAAGCATGGCCTTGGTGCAGGGGAAACCTTCTTCGTCAACCGATGAGATGTAAGTAATCGGCAAAGTGTCGGCCATTTCGGCAATCAGCGTCTTGACAGGTGCCAAGGCAGGATTTTCAGGCATGGCGTCGTCCGTAACCTTCATGGCTTCGCGCCAGCGTTTCAGATGCGGGAAGTATATCTTCATTTGGCCGATGTATTCTTCCTTCGTTATGGGCTGTGGAAGTCCTTTGTTGACCTCGTCCACAAACTGGGCGCAGTGTTCAATCATCTCGTCCATCGTGCAGTCTTGCAGGAACTTGCCGTCCTTATAGCAATACATGCAATACTCTTCGTTTTTGCTGCCATCGTCGTTGGTGCCGAGCACTTGGTCATTCAGCGGCATTCCGCAGCTCTGACAGAATTTCATTTCTTTTTCCATGTTTTTATCTTTTAATATTTTCGTTAATCCTCTCAGGCTAGTAATAGAATAATAGGTTTTCTCATGATTATAAACGCTTCTGGGTTCTCATCCGCAACAAAGTAGCCCTTGCGTTTGTAATCGGGATGGATATTCATTGGTTATATTCTTTCGTGAATTTGTAAACGGCCAATGTGGGTAGAATGACCAAAAGCACTAACATAGTCTCTACCAATGCATACGACCCGAAATAGTCAACCAATGTCTGGAATTTCAGAACTCCATCCACCAGAAAGACTAAAAGGGCAAACCAGCAGAGAAAAAAAATTGCTGCATACTTGATTTTTCGTTTTTTCAGTTTCATTACAATGTTGAATTTGGCTGCAAAGATACTCTTTTTCTGCGTTAACAAAAACTGCCGCAAAGGTTACGAACTCCTACACGGTTATTCTTTGTGTCATCCTATTCCATCACTTTCCTGAACACAAACATCTCATCGTCCTCGCTCCAATTGCCGACTTCTTCATCGGGGATAGCGGGGCCGTGCTGGTGTTTGTTCCAGAACTCCACGATGTGAAAACCACAGCGGTTGACGTAGAAATGGATGTTGCGCTTTTCGAAATAAGGCGTAATGGTCTCCCAAATCTTGATTTCAGGGTGCATGGTCTCCACAGCCTTCCATGCCGCCTGACCAATGCCTTTGCTGTGGACTTCGGGCAAGACAAACAACAATTCCAGTTCGCCTTCGGCTTTCTCTCGGTCAATTCTAAGCACCACGCCGCCAACTTTTTCACCATCTGAAAGGATGCTGTAAGCCTCTGCGTTTTCACCGTCGATGGAGTTTTCAATAGTAGTGCGCGAGATGACCTCTTCGCCTTCTTCGGTGCGGGTGTCTCGCAAGCCAAATTCTTGCTGTGCACCGTATTTGAACGCCCATTGGTTGTCAAGGATAAACTGCTCGCGGTCTTCGGGCTGCAAGGGCGCAAGAGTGATGTTATTCTGACTCATTTTTTCCAACGATTTTCAGTCCAACGAATGAACCAATCATATTTACTTATCGATTTGTTCTTCCAAAAACTCGGCCGCATCAGCAACACAATCGGAGCACTCACGAAGGACTTCCCCCGTGCCGACGCCCTTCAGCAACTTGCATTGCGTGGCTCCGTTTCGCTCTTGGAATTTTTTCATGATTTGGCGCATCTGCCTCGTCGAAGGGCGTTCGCTTGCTAGTCCCAATACGAGACCAGCACCGGTAATGGCGCCACAAGTTCCTTCCATGTTGCCCATACCCGCCCCGAAGGGAGCGGCAAGGCGCATAGCGGTTTCTTCATCGATGCCTGCAATGTCAGCATAGGTGCATAGCACAGCCTGTGCACAGTTGTAGCCGGATTGTTTCTTGGCTACTGCTATTTGTTTTCTTGTTTCTATATTCATAATGGCTGCAAAGGTACGCTTTTTTTCAAAAGGACGAAACACCGCCGCAAAAGGCTAATTCTCTGCTACCGGCCAAGGACCGCTCAGTTGCTCAAACAATACCGGAATAATTGTATAGCCGTTGTTTTGCAGCCCGATTCTTACCATTACAAGGTTTTTGTATGGATTAACGTATAGTACCTGCTCGCAGATGCCCAGTGCATAATAGCCTGAATATTCAGGCCTGATGAAACCTTCGTAGTTAATGTTATACCAATTGAAATGATAGCCGATGGTACTCTCGTCAAATGCAATGGTTTGCTGTATCCATTCCTTGCTCACGATGCATTTGCCATCCCACATCCCGTTGTTGAGATATAGACGCCCGATTTTGGCAAGGTCATTAATGGTGAGTGTGATGCCACCAAAGGCGTGAGCCACATCGTGTTTGCGACTGTCGATGTTGACCAACGCTGGATGTTCCATTCCAAGCGGCTTCCAGACTTTTTCACTGAGATAATCTGCATAATGCTTGCCAGAGGCTCGTTCGATGACCACTCCTAATATCGCAGATGTCATACTCTCGTAGCGGCGTTGGGTGCCTGGCTCGCAACGGAATTTCAACCCACTAATCTGCCTCATAATATCGTGCCCGTAATTCAGCTTTGCCATCGCGTTAAGGTACTTCAACTCTTTCCATCTGAATTCGTAGGTGTCGTCGAAATCCAGTCCGCTTTTCATGTCTAACAGATGGCGGATGGTCAGTTTCTGCCACATCGGGTCTTTCTTTTTCAGTTCCGGCAAATAATCGGTGACGGGGTCATCGATGCTGTGGATGTAGCCATCGTCAACCGCAATGCCACACAACAGCGATGTGATGGATTTGGAAACGGAGAAGATGGTGGCCAAACGGTCTGCTGAGAAATCGCCCCAGTACCGTTCATAAACGATACTGTCGTTATGGATGATGAGCACGCCTTGCGTGTCGCTTTCTGCATCAAACGCTTCACCAAAGGTCATGTATTTGCATTGATGCGGCGCGTTGGCGAAATGTGTGGTGTCAATCCAATCGGCACGCTTACCAACGGGAAACTGGAAGGTATACTCGCCGTTGGCAATGGTATCAACTTCGCGTTTCTCGAAGCTGAAGATATTGGGGCCGTACTTTCCGTCGGTCGTCAAACCCCTAACAATAGAGCATGACGACAGGGCAAGTGCGCAAATAGCGAACAATATTGTAGCTTTTTCTTTGCCGAAAGAAATCCAATTCATAATGGCTGCAAAAGTAAGCTTTTCAACTCAAATAAAAAAATTTTTCTATTTTTGCCGCAGTTTTCTAACAACAATAAGTATGCAAAAAGACACACTATCGAAACGCTTGCTCATTGGGCTGTCGCTGACAATCGCCATATTCGCAGCCTCGATTCTGCTCAGTCAAGCATTAAAATTCGAAACAGATATTATTCCCACTTCGTTTGTGACCCATGCGCTAATGCTTGTCTTGTCTGTCGCGCTGATAATCGCCATGCGGAAACAGGTGAATTATCGCATCGCGATGCCGAAATTCAAGCAGGTGCTGAAGCCCATAATCATAGGCTTCCTGACTTCTTTAGTCATCAACCTTGCCATTGGCATATTGACCATAGTGCTGACAGGAAAGGCCAACGCACATCCGGCAGTAGCCAAAGAGTCGGTGTTGCAGTTTTTCCTGTTCACCTTCATCCTTGCCAGTGTTGCAGAGGAGTTCCTGTTTCGTGGTTTTCTGCAAAACTACCTGAAGCCGTTCTCCGACAAAGGCTTCAAGCTTTTCCGCCGTTGGATAAGCTTGCCCGTCTTGGTCAGTGCCATTACTTTCAGCTTGGCTCATCTCATCCTACTCGTTTCGGGTGTCGAGGCCTTGTTCATGATCAGGATGTTGGTCTTCACCTTCGCGCTCGGCCTCATAGCGGGTTACTATCAGGAAAAATACGACAACCATGCCTTTGCCATCATCGTCCACATGGCTGGCAATCTGATGGGGTTGGTATCGATTCTGATGATGTAAAAACAAACGCCGCGATGCGGTTTTTCTTGTACCCGTATCGCGGCGTTACCTTGTTGGCTGTCTGGCATAGTGGAGTGGTTATCCCCTCCTCTGCACGAGCCACTGGCTCTTGCACCCTATTCTACTTTGTAGAAAATCAAATCGGTGATGCCAACCATTGAGCTTGTAGCAGTGTTTCCGTTAATCTTGAATTCAAACTGACCAAAATCCTCTTTGGTGCGTTCAAACTCGTCGCTGTTCATGGCGTACCAGTTGAAGCCCTCTGCAAGTGTGAGGGTAGAGGCATCTAGATGTCCTGCTTCCCACATCCAACTGATCATGTTGCCGTTTTCATCATAGGTAACGCCGGTTAAGGCCTGATAAGCTGCGGTGATGTTGTAATTAACCATCCCGTCAGTCAAGGAATAGGTGCCAACCATGTGCTGTCCCCATGGGATAACATACAGGTCGAGGTTCTCGTCGGTGAAGATTGCCACGAAAGCAATATCGTCAGGCTCATCAGCATAGCGCGGAGCGTCCCAACGTCCTACGATTGAGGTATTTTCCTCTTTGCATGAAGTGAAGAGAACTCCTATTACACACATTACACACAGTGCTACAATAAATTTAAGTTTTTTCATAATCTTTATTTTTTTTGCAAAAATACGATTTTTTTTTCAATTTAGCTATTCTTTTTAAATTCAGCAATTCTTACCCATCTCGTACGCCTCCTGCAACTTGACGTTGCCAGCGATTTCCTTCGGGTCGCCTACGCCACCGCAGAACAAATGCGATTTAAGGCTGCATTTTTCGTAGCATTCTATCCAACCCATCAGACCGCTTTCCACGCGCTTCGGTGTGAAGTCCTCGTTCTCGGCGGCGGTGGTCAGCAGATAGATGTCGCGGAACCTGTAATCCTTGGGATACATGGCGTTCATGCGGTCGATGAGGGTCTTCATCTGGCCGCTCATCTCGTAGTAATAAATCGGAGTGGCCCAGCACACCACATCGGCGTTAAGCACGCTCTCCATAATGGCGGGCACATCGTCCTTGAAGACGCAGGCTCCCGTCTTTTGGCACGACAGACACCCGACGCAGAACTTAATTTCTTTGCCTCTTAACGAGATGAATTCCACTTGATGACCAGCGGCTTTTGCGCCTTCGGCAAATTGCTCCGCCAGCATGTTGCTGTTTGAACCAGGGCGGAGACTGGTTGAAATAACGGTTACTTTTTTCATGGCTAAAACTTATCGGATGAAATTGGTGTATTTCGTCACTTCCTTTTCAGGCAGTCCGTTGCGTTCGCGCTCGGTGGCGATGGCGCGCATGAGGAAAGCCATGTTGCGGCCTAAGATGCGCATGATTTGCACGCCTTCTTCGTCTTGCATCACGTCTTCAGCGGAGTGGCCATGCACCATATTCCAATAGCGGCTGCTCGCGATGGGCATCTCGCTGATGGTGAAATACTTGTTGAGACGGTCGAAGGCGGCTGTAGTGCCACCACGTCGTGCCGAGACGACGGCCGCGCCCACTTTCATGCGTTTGTCGAATGGGGTGCTGAAAAACAGGCGGTCGAGCAGGTTGGTGAGGGTTCCGTTGGGACCGGCGTAATACACCGGCGAGCCGACCACGAGACCGTCGGCTTGCTCAAACTTGGATGCCACTTCGTTCACCATGTCGTTGAACACGCAATGCCCCAATTCGGAGCACTTTCCGCAGGCGATGCAGCCTCGGATGTCTTTGTTTCCGATGTGGACGATTTCAGTTTCTATGCCGTTTTTCTGTAGTTCTTCCGCCACGATGCTTAGGGCGGTGAAGGTGCAGCCGTTAGCGTGTGGGCTGCCGTTGATGAGGAGTGCTTTCATTATAATCAGATTTGCTGCAAAAATACAAAAAAGCGACAATCTATTCCTCTTCCTTTGCATTAGGCACCGCAAAAATGACCGTAAGCACGCCAACAGCACCAGCGATGGGCACGATGATGCGAGCCACGGAACCTTTGGGGATAAAGACGAAAGTCGAAAGCAGCACCATCGCCACCATAATGCCACAAGCGCCGGCTTTCTGTGCAACGGTCATCCAGGCACCACCACACCTAAGGCTCCAAGGCCTACGCAAAGCAAGCCTAAAACGATGTAAACTAGGCGTTTCACTAACGCTAAAATGGTTTACTCCTTATTTCTCTTCCAGCATCTTTTGTATGGCTTCCTCCATCATGTCGGGTGTCACCATGGGCTCGAAGCGAATGATGGTCTTGCCGTCTTTGGAGACCAAGAACTTGCCAAAGTTCCAGCGGATGGCATCGCCTTGGTCGAAGCCCGTGCCGGTCTTTTGGTGGATTTCGTCAAGCATTGTCGCTAACTCCTCGGCACCCTCGGGATAGCCCTTGAAAGGCGCTTGTTCCTTGAGGTAGGTGTAGAGTGGACTCTCCGCTTCGCCGTTGACGTCAATCTTGTCGAACAGCGGGAAGGTGACGTTGTAGTTCAGCGAGCAGAAGCTCTGGATCTCCTCATTGGTGCCAGGCTCTTGTTCCAAGAATTGGTTGCAGGGGAAGCCAAGAATCTCCAAGCCTTGGTCCTTGTACTTTTGATAAAGGGCTTCAAGGCCTTCGTACTGAGGGGTCAGTCCGCATTTGCTGGCCACGTTAACGATGAGCAGCACTTTGCCTTTATAGTTGGCCAACGAAACATCGCTTCCGTCCATGTCTTTGACCGTGATGTCATAGATGCCACTGGTCTGCTCGACCACAGGCTCAGGTTCTGCTGCAACTTGTGCGGTCTTGTTGTTCTGGTTGTTGCAGCCCGTAGCCATCATTAGTGCCACTGCTGCGAGAAAGAATAGTTTTTTCATTGTGAATAGGATTTAGTTTATTTGTTCTCATCTTGTATGGGCGAGAAAGGACATTTCTTTCCGATACACTGGTTGTTGATTTGGCTGCGCGAGCATTTCACTTCGGGTTTCTCCATCTCTACGCCGAGGTGTTCCTTCACGAAATCCACTGCCGTGAGTATCGACAGATAGGAATCACGCTTGCAGCAACGTGGGCCACCATTCAAGGCCACCTGTTCTAGCGCCCGCGCCGTCATCAAGTTACAGAGTTGCCAAGTCTCAGTGGAGAGTGGCGTGTTGCGAGTGACTACCGACATAAAGATGCCCGTGCTGATGGCAGCGCCGCAGGCACCCATATAACCGCAAGCACCACCAGGCACTTGTCGTCCGCGACTCATCACTTCGAGAAGGCCTGATTGCAGGTCAACCTTCATTGTATCAGCTACAGCGTTGTTGTAAGCCGTCAACAGCGCGGCACCCACCAACACATGGTGCTCGGGGCCATGCATGTGACAGAACGACTGTGACATCATTTTCTCCAAAATGGCGATGGGGTCTTTTGAGGTCTCTGCCATACACAATGCCATAATGGAATCCATGCCGGCTGTGTGGCAGTTGCTGCAAACATAGTGTCCCTCGATGCAGCGGGTCTTGCTGGGCTCTTTCTTGTGGCAAAGGACGCATTCCATCATTGTGTCTTGCTCAAGGTATTCCAATGGCGCACCACAAATCAAGCATTCTTCGTTTTTCATAATGGTTGTCTCTTTTTTAGGCTCTTTTTCCGTGCAGGCCGTCAGGACAAAACCCAGAAAAGCCGCAAGGATGATAATCGTATGTTTCATTTTGAATTGAATTATGCAGCAAAACTACAAAAAAGCCACAATCAAGTTTTCATCCGGATTGCGTTTAATTGATCAACCAAGCTACTCCGCTGCTGACGACATAGAATTTCCCAAGGTTCTTGAAGTCCAGGTCGGCAGAAACGTCGAGTTGTACACGGCGCGACGCCAACCAGGTGAAACCAAACTGGGTCAAGTACTGGTTGCCTTCAGGATGGATGTAGTTGTAGGTCTCCACAAAGGTGCCAATGTGTTCCGTGATGTCGAAATAAACTCCAAAGCCCAGATAGGTTGTTGGCGTGGCCGTCTCACCATCCCATTCCGCTCCGACATTATAGCATATTCCAAACCAATCGGTAAAGGTGTGTTCAAACAAAAGGTGTAAGGATGGCGCCAGATGAGCGGGAAGAAGTTCTTTTGTTCCAATATGGGGAGATTTCAACTCGACCAACATTGACACGGAAGGCAGATAGCCCGTGCCTTCATAGAATCTTGTCTTCATCCCAATGGTGAGAGGGGCCATGCCGAAAGAGGGTTCCATCGCTTGTCCGTCGTTCCACATCAGGAAATCCGTCCCGATGCGAAGCTCTGCGTTTTTAAAGAGGCCGAGTCTCAGCAAGGTGGTATTGAGGGTGAAGGTGTTCGGCCCGTCTTTCATCCATTCATATCCCATTCCTGTTTCCCATTGCAGTTTGTACAACGGCATCACATCGGTTCCAGTCAAGGCACCAGGACGGTCAGCGGAGATGGCAGGCAGTCCTTCTTGCGCATGGCAAAGGCCGCAGAAAAAAACCAAAGCTAACAAAAGAAGTCTTCTTTTCGTCATTTTCTTATAGTTTTGAAGATGCAAAATATAGATTTTCTATTACCGAATCGTATTCCCCACGTTGATCAAATGGTCGGCGATGCGTTCCGCGTTTTTCGCCAGAGAAAGATATTCCGCCCCGACCTGTGGCGTGCATTCACCATTGACAAGTCGCTGGATATGATTGCGTTCCATCCTTTTGGTCATGTTGTCGATTTCCTCTTCAATCATGTAAGCTCGCTCCAAAGCATTGTTGTCATTGTCGTGATAGGCTTGCTGGATTTCTTCATACAAGGCGTCGATATATCTTTCCATCTGCCTTATTTCTTTCACCGCCTGTGCCGAAAAAGAAGCGTTTTGCGCTTTTAGGCTCTCTGCATATTCCACGATGTTCTCGGCATAGTCGCCAATGCGCTCCAAGTCGCTTACACTACGGATGCTTGTGTTCAAGAATTGGTTGTCAAACTTGCCGAGCGGTTTGTCCGACAAGAGCACCATATAGCGCAACAACTCACTATTGAGGTAATTAAGCTCTTGCTCAGTCTTGGAAAACTTTTCGGCCTCGCTGAAATCCAGGGTGGTAACGATATTAATCGACCGCTTGAAGTTTTCCATTGCCAGAACAGCCATGTTCTCAATCTCCGCTTTCAACTGCCTGACGGCCAACACGGGGGTCGCCAACATCGAATCGTCAAGGAAATGCAGATGGAACTTGTCGTCCCTATGGTCGTAAACATGTTCTGGAATGATGCGGCATACCAAGTGAACCAATGCATCGGTGAGAGGCAGGGCCACCAATGTGGTGCATACGTTGAAAACCGTGTGGAACATGGCCAGCTGCACCTGCGGCGTGTGTGGAAACAGGACTTCAAACACTTTCCCGAAGCTCCAGTACCCTTTGGTGAAAAGATGTAGCAGCACAGCGATAAGCAGGAAAAACACCACACCCATCACGTTGAAAAACAGATGGATGAGTGCCGTTCGCTTGGCATTCCGTCCACTGGTCATGCCTGCCATGATGGCCACCACGCACGATCCGATGTTGGAACCCATGGTGAGGTAGATGCCCTGGTTGAGCGAGAGCAGCCCCGCCACAACCATCGTGATAGCGATGGAAGTGAGTACTGAAGAACTTTGGATGACGGCAGTGAGCAAGGCCCCCAAGAACACAATCAGCAGTGGGTTTTTGATGCTGGCGAGGAATTGTTTCACCGAATCAAGTGCGGCGAAATCGTCCATGGCATTTGACATTATCCCAAGTCCCACGAACAAGATGCCGAAGCCCGTCAAGATGCCGCCCGTGTGCTTCCACGACTCGCGTTTTGCGAACATCAGGATGAAGGCTCCCACACCGGCGAGGGCGGAGAAGATGATGGTGGTTGAAATGCCGTTCCCGCCGAGCATGCCTAAGGCCACCAACTGTGCCGTTACGGTAGTGCCGATGTTGGCACCATAAATCACCGTGGCGGCCTGTGTCAGCGACATGATGCCGACATTCACGAAGCCGATGACCATCACAGTCACGGCTCCCGAACTTTGGATGGCCGCTGTGCCGAGGGCACCGATACCCACGCCAGTCCATTTGCTCCCGCCCACACGGGCAAAGAGCTGTTTCAACCGTTTGCTGCCCGCGCTTTCAAGATGCGAGCTCATCAGGTGGCAAGCCATCAGGAAAACGCCGATGCCCGCCATCAGGGTTAGGATTGCCGTAAGAATACTGATTGCATTCATAAGATTGTTGTTTGGAAAATGGAACGCGACCCAACTTTAGGCCGCGTTCCGGCGTTATGAAGAATTTGAGTTAAAAATGATGTGTACGGAACAAAAAAAGTGGCATGGAACAAATCCACGCCACTTTTCATGATTGACAAAAGGGTATAGTTATGGCTGTCGGAGAGGTTGTTTCGGGGCGAGTAACGCCTTACCTGTCCGCGCAGCAAATCCGATGGACATTTGCTTCCCTCCAACTTTCTGACATCGCTAGCTACAGCCCAAGTCCATGTGGAACACTTATTCCCAAAGAAATGATTGCAGATTTCATCTTCATCTTCATCATCGTCTTCCAAGTCAAAGTCATCAGCTAAGACAGTCATGCAGGTTGAAGTTGCTGTTTGTGTGACTAATTGTTGGGAGTCGCCATATTCATCGGCAATAAGGCACACCATCACCATACTCATCAAGACGAGCATGAAAACGGAGCCATATTTCCTTAATGCTTCAAACATGGAGCCAATTGTGTTCTATTTTTTATTAACGGCGGTTTTGGCTGTTTATTGTATACCCTCTGCCATCCGCCTACCGGCATCGTAGGCTTTCTGCAAGTCGTTCTGCCAATGCTCATCGCGATATTGGCGCTTGGCTTCTTCGGAGAAACCACCGAGTTCAAAGCGGTTGTAATCATTCACCTGATAGGTGTTGTAGGCTATGATACGCTCTGGCTCGCCGAGGGCCGACTTGATACAATACTCCATCGAGCCGTAGCCCTGACTATTGTTCCTGTCAGGCAGTCCGTTCATCGTTTCCATCAGTACCACGGGCATCTTCTTTTGAGCCGTCATGCTGTAGTCGTTATAGGACAA
>JAEEGG010018542.1_pt1 | contig 14133 bp, 12 predicted proteins | sample 9134161 | NCBI WGS metagenome assembly JAEEGG01 (sample SAMN16246543, study PRJNA631951) | gut metagenome | biome: gut microbiome; feature: rumen; material: CR-attached | host: Bos | place: Iran: Karaj | collected 2018-10 | reverse complement strand
CCCAAGAAGACCACAGTGGCGTCGGGGGCGGTGAAATGGTCGACAATGGCCAGCTGCAAGGGACTCAAATCCTGAACCTCGTCTATTTGCAACCAGCGGAACGTAGTCCCCCTTTCGCCCCCCGAGGGGTTGGCCTCCCCTTCAGCCCCCGAGGGGGCTACCATAGACCCTTTCCGTTGCAAAACTATAGAAGCCCCCTCGGGGGCAGTAGGGGGGGCTAACCCCTCGGGGGCTGAAGAGGATAGGGCGTCGTAGGTGTTGAGGAGCAGGTCGCCGAAGTCCAGCAGGTCGTTCTGCTGCTTGTACGCCTCATACTGGCGCGCGGCATAGAGCTGCATCAGCAATTGCCGGGCCTCCTTGCTTAGCATGGCAGTGTCGTCGTCGCGATAGAGGTCGGCCTGCATGTAGAGCTGTACGGCGCTCTGTTGCGAATAGCCGATGTGGAAGGCGTTGCAGAGTTCGCGCAGCAGCTTGGCGGGCAGGGCATCGCGGTGGACGATGAGCTGGCTGGGATAGCCCTGGCGCACTTGGCGCATCAGGTGCTGCAGATTGATGATTTGCGAATAGCGCTGGCGCGAGCGGTTGTCGTCGAGCACCTGCAGCTCGTCTTCGCCCAGAAAGTCGGTGAGGATGCTGATGCTGGTGTCGGTGTCGACGACGGCGGTGTGCTCGGCCATCAGGCCCTGCTCAGCCAAGAAATGGAGGCAGAAACGGTGCACATTGCCCACAAACAGGCTGTCGAGGTCGTCGACCTGTCCCAGTCGCGCCTCTATGCGCTCCTTCATCCCTCGGGCGGCACGGTTGGTGAAGGTGAGGCACGCCATGTCGCTGAAGGGCACCCCATGCTCGTATGCCCATGCAATGCGCTCGGCCAGCACGGCCGTCTTGCCGCAGCCGGGAGGCGCCAGCACCAAGTGGTGGCCGCCGCAGGCCTCGATGACGCGCTGCTGCTCGGCATTGAATGTTCGTTCCATGTGTGCAAAATTAGGCATTTTTTTTCGGATACAGCCATCTTTGCCGCCCTTTTTTCTCAATCACGCAATAAAACTGCACGTCATGACGTTTAGTAAGCAGATAAACGTTTACCAACCATGATTGAATACATCAAGGGCGAACTCACCGAGCTGACACCCGCCTTGGCCACCATCGAGGCCGGCGGCGTTGGCTATGGGCTGAGCATCTCGCTCAACACCTACACTTCCATCCAGGGGAAGAAAGAGGCAAAACTCTACGTCTACGAGGCCATCCGCGAGGATGCCTATGTGCTCTATGGCTTCGCTTCGAAGCGCGAGCGCGAGATGTTCCAGCTGCTTATCACCGTGAGCGGCGTGGGCACCAACACGGCGCGCATGATGCTGTCGAGCATGAGCGTCAATGAGCTTTGCAACTCCATTTCTACGGGCAATGCCAAGCTCATCCAGAGCATCAAGGGAATAGGAAAGATGACGGCTCAGCGCATCATCGTCGACCTGCGCGACAAGATTGTGGCCTTGGGCATCGCCGACGAGATTCCTGCCGGTGGCACGGTGGCTGCGCCCGTGAACAATGCGGTGCGCGACGAGGCCGTGGCTGCCCTCACCATGCTGGGCTTCTCGCCGGCTCCCACACAGAAGGTGGTGGTGGCCATCCTGCAAGAGCAGCCCACGCTGCCCGTGGAGCAGGTGGTGAAGTTGGCATTGAAGCAAATAAAATAGGGCAGGGGAGACTACTGCAGACCGTCGAGCTGGCGCTTCAGCAGTTGCAGTTCGCTGCGGATGTCGGTGAGGCGCGAGATGATTTCGGCCTTGCGGTCGCTGCCGTCGCGGTTGGCATTGATGAGCTTGCGCGCGGCTGCCAGTTTGAAGCCCCGCACCTTCACTAAGTTGTGAATCAGGCGAATCTGCTCAATGTCCTTCTCGGTGTATTGCCGCACATTGTTTGCGCCGCTGGTCTTCGGCTTCAGAAAGGGAAACTCCGTCTCCCAGAAGCGAAGGGTGCTCTCGTTGAGGCCAAACATATCGGCCACCTCCTTGATGGAGTAGTAGAGCTTCAGGTTCTTGTTCGTGTTCAATGCCATAGTCACGCCGTTTTCGTAAATTTGATGCAAAGGTACAAATAAGCGAGCTAAGAACAAAAGAAAAACACGTTTTTCTTTTGTTCTTCCGAGCGAAAGTACCTTCGACCAAAGGTCAAAGGTGCAAAATTGCGGTCAGATGACAAACAAAAACTCCAAAAAGCTCACCCAAATCTGCAAGACGCAGATTTGGGTGAGCTTTTTAGAGATTTCTTTGCGTACCGCTTTATTGCTTGTAGAAGACTGCGGGCAGACCGGCAATCTCGCCGTAAGCCTCGGTGGTGGCACCAATGAAGAGGGTCTGCATGCCGTCTTGCATCGTCCAACGCTCCCTGTCAAGCTCGTACCATTGGCCTTCCAGCGTGGCAGGGTCCAGGTTTCCCCAGTCTTCGCCATAACCAGTGCCAGGCTGGCGCGAGGTGAAACCATCGGTGATGTGAAGAGTCATCATGCCACCTTGGTAGGTGTAGGTGCCAGTGTACTTCTGTCCCCACACACCGATAATCATTTCAAAGGTGTTGTCTTTGACAATCATAGCAGCGCGGACCGTCTGCTTGTTGCCAAGCAGATACCAGAACCACTTGCCTTGTATGTCAGAGCTGGGCGTAGTGGGGGCTTTACCGTTTTTGAACAGCACCGTAGCCACCTCCACGAGGGAGTAGTCCTCTACGTTTTCGGGCTTAGCCTTGAGCACGAGCACCTGCTTGCCATACAGCATGGCCACTTTTGCCTTGTCCGTCGTCTGCTTGCCCTCCTTTGTGTAGGTGAATGTGAGTTCGCCGTCCTTCAGGGTGAATGACCCGTCGGATCTCACGTCATACTCGACAAAAGTAAACTTGTCGCCATTGAACACGTAGGTTCCCTCTGTGACTGGACTCTTCCAAGTGCCTTCAAGGTCGCCTACTGATGCGTCGTTGCCCGGGGGAGGCGTCACATCTTCTTCGTCATCATCACCGCATGCAGCCAATGTGAATACTGCAGTGAATAGGCTTGCGAAAAGCCATAAATTCCATTTCTTCATAGTCTCTTTGTGTTTTAATAAGTGAATGAATATTAGTAGTGTTTCCTTCTTGCAAATAAAAAACTGGGCAACGAGCCATTTTGTTAGCTTGTTACCCAGTCGCAGTTGCGGAGGCAGGACTCGAACATGCGACCTCCAGGTTATGAGCCTGGCGAGCTACCAACTGCTCCACTCCGCGATATTTTTGATTTGCGGGTGCAAAGGTACGGCTATTTTTCGAGATATCCAAATTTTTCCTCATATTTTTTTGTTTTTATGCTTTTTTCTTGCAATTTGAACTCCCGCTTCGCAGCAGTTTTGAATAGTCGACACTGGTCTACATGCTTGAAGGCAGTGGTGAGGCGACTTCGAAAATAGGTGTCCAATTTGTTGTACTATATTTCAAAAAGGCGTTACCATATTTTCAAATAGCGTTACCGTTTTTTTCTTGGGGCGTTTCATGCGCTGAAAAAGGGCGTTTTGCTTTAGTCTATCTGCGGGATATGCGGTTTCGGAAGCAGGTAACAAGTGGTGAAAGGTGCTCTTGTGATTCGTTTTTGCGTGTTCGAGCTGTTTTTTTTAAAATATTTTTGGAAAAAAACTTGGCAGTTTAAAAGAAAAAGCGTAATTTTGCACACGTGATTGGTAGTGTGCAAAAAAAGTGATTATCAGAAAAAACTCTAAGAAGATGTCAATATCCAAGACACGACAGTTGTTGGTCGACGTGGCTCGCCAGCTCTTTGCCAAAAACGGTATAGAGAAGACGACGATGAACGATGTGGCGCAAGCATCGGGCAAAGGGCGGCGTACGCTCTACACATACTTCAAGTCGAAGGACGACATCTACTATGCCGTCATTGAGACCGAGTTGGAGCGCTTGAGCGACAAACTCGACGAGGTGGCGGCCCGCAAGATTAGTCCCCACGAGAAGGTGATAGAGCTGATATACACCCACCTGAACATGATTCGCGAGACGGTGGTGCGCAACGGCAACCTGCGCGCTGAGTTCTTCCGCAACATCTGGATGGTGGAAAAGGTGCGCAAGCACTTCGACCTGGCCGAAGTGGAGCTCTTCAGGAAGGTGTTCGCCGAAGGCAAGGAGGCGGGCGAGTTCGACATTGAGAATGTGAACCTGGTGGCCGACATCTGCCACTACTGCATCAAGGGATTGGAGGTGCCCTACATCTACGGCCGCATCGCCCACGGCATGAAAGAGGAAGACACCAAGCCGCAAGTGGCCAAGTTCGTGTATGGCGCACTGGGAAAACATGGAAAAACTTAACACCCCGTCTGGGGGGAACGGAGGCTCGGACAAGCGCGAGCCTTCTTCATTTTATTATTGACAATAATTACGTCTGGAATCACGCTTGTTCAGACTATCCCCAGCAACCCTGGGGCTAAGACAATGAAACTATTAGAAGGAAAGACTGCCCTGATTACCGGTGCAGCACGCGGTATCGGAAAGGCTATCGCGCTGAAGTTTGCCGAGGAGGGATGCAACATCGCATTCACCGACCTCGCAGTGAATGAGGAGACTGAGAAGGAGATTGCCGACAAAGGGGTGAAAGCGAAGAGCTACGCCTCGAATGCTGCCGACTTTGAGCAAACGGAGCAGGTGGTGGCACAGGTGAAGGAGGAGTTTGGCCGGATTGACATCCTGGTGAACAATGCCGGCATCACCAAGGACGGACTGATGCTGCGCATGAGCGAGCAACAGTGGGATGCTGTGATCAGCGTCAACCTGAAGTCGGCTTTCAATTTCATTCATGCCTGCGTGCCCATCATGATGCGGCAGCGCGGTGGAAGCATCATCAACATGGCCAGCGTGGTGGGCGTGCATGGCAATGCCGGACAGGCCAACTATGCCGCTTCGAAGGCCGGACTTATTGCACTGGCCAAGTCGATAGGGCAGGAGATGGGTCCCAAGGGCATTCGTGCCAACGCCATCGCACCAGGATTCATCGACACAGCGATGACGCAAGCCCTCTCGGAGGAGGTGCGCAAGGAGTGGTGCCAGAAGATTCCCCTGCGCCGTGGCGGCACCGTCGACGATATTGCCAACTGCGCTGTGTTCCTGGCCAGCGACATGTCGAGCTACATCAGCGGACAGGTGATTCAGGTCGATGGTGGCATGAACATGTAGTTTTTGGAGCGCTTTTACGATGGAGAAGTCTTTGAAGGGTTTGTTGCAGGCCGTGGAAAAGGAGGTGCTGCGCAAACCCAACCGCAAAACGCTCGACCGGCTGTCGCTGTTGGCCGGCTTTCAAGACTGGGATTCCTTCCAGAGAGCCTTCAATGGCGGAGCCAAGAATAATGAGGAAGAATAAAAAAAGGGTCACCGCTGTGACCCAACCTTTGTTAACCTTAAATCTAATACTATGAAAAACACTTTGCAAAGTTAGGGGTATTTTCTTCTATTTGCAAACTTTTTCGCGGCAAAAACTTTGAGTTTGTAAATTAATTGATGTAAATCAATCGATTTTCTTATTTTTTCCGCATCAGCGTCAAGCCATCGCGCAGAGGGAGTATCACTTTCTGCACGCGCTGGTCGGCTGCCACGAGGTCGTTGAAGCGGCGAATGCCCAGTGTCTGCTGGTCGTGGTCGTAGGCTGGGTCGCAAACGTGGCCATCCCACAGCGTGTTGTCGGCCAGCAGGAAGCCTCCGGGCAAGAGCAGTGGCAGCAGCGCCTCGTAGGTCTCGGCGTAGTGACGCTTGTCGCCATCGATGAAAATCATGTCGAAGCTGATGCCTAAGCGAGGGGCTTCGCTGATGGCATCGCCGATGATGAACTGCACGCGATGGCCAAAGGGCGACGTGCTGAGCCAGCGGCGAGTGAAGTCTTCCAGCTCGTCGTTCACCTCGAAGGTGTAGACGCGGCAGTCGTCGTCGGCCAGGCCCTCGGCCATGCACAGGGCGCTGTAGCCGCTGAAGGTGCCCACCTCGAGGATGCGGCGGGGGCACACCATCTGCACCAGCATCTTCAGCAACCGCCCCTGCAGATGGCCGCTGGCCATGCGCCCGTTGAGCAGCTCCACGTTGGTGGCCCGCCACAGGCGGTAGAGATGCTCCGGCTCGGCGTCGATGTGGTTTAGGATATAGTCTTCAATCTTCAATGCTCTGAGTGGCTTTGTTCTTTATGGGAAGCCGCAAATATGCGGCTCACCCGACCATAGGGTGTGGTCTATCTACAGTCTACAGTCTACAGTCTATAGTCTACAGTCTATAGTCTATTAGTCTATAGTCTATTAGTTTAAAGGCTATGGTTTAAGAGGGCTTCGATGGCCAGGCGATAGCTGTCGAGGCCGAAGCCGCAGATGACACCACGGCAGGCCGAGCTGATCATCGAGTGGTGACGGAACTCCTCGCGCTGGTGTACGTTGGAAATGTGTACTTCAATCACGGGGCTGGTGATGGCGCGTATGCAGTCGTGAAGTGCCACCGAGGTATGGGTGTAGGCGCCAGCGTTGAGCACGATGCCATCGATGCTGAAGCCTTCCTGCTGTATGCGGTCGAGGAGTGCACCCTCGCTGTTGCTTTGGAAATAATCAATTTCCACTTGCGGATAGCGGCTGCGCAGCAGGGGCAGGAAGTCGTCGAATGATTGCTGGCCATAGATGCCAGGCTCTCTGCGGCCCAGGAGGTTGAGGTTGGGGCCGTTCACAATCAGAATTCTTTTCTTTTCCATGTTCTTTTCGTAAAGTCGGCAGGGCTGCCCCACGCTTGGTGTTGGCAGCCCTGCACGTAGTTGTTGTCGGTTTTTGTGTTTCAGCAGCGGCTTAGTAGCCAGCGTTCTGCTTCCAGTGGGTGTTGGTGTTCAGCACGCCCTGCGGGATGGGGAACACACGGCATTCCTTGTCGAAACGGGCGGTGGGGAATCCACGGCGGTGGAAACCATACTCGTCCTCGTAGTGTCCGTAGCGAATCATGTCGTTGCGGCGCCAGTTCTCGTCGAACAGCTCGCGTCCGCGCTCCTGATAGATGTCGTTCAGGGTTGGCGTGCCGCTGATGGTGGGCGCGTTGACATAGCTGCGAATCTCGTTGAACAGGCTTTGTGCCGTCTGCCCGTTGGTGGCCGATGCTCCACGCACGATGGCCTCGGCCTTGAGCAGCAGCATGTCGGCCAGGCGGAAGATGGGCAGGTCGTTGCTCTGGTTGCGGCCGTTGATGAAGTCCTCGCGGACGACGAAGTACTTCACGCTCTTGTAGCCCTGGCTCCAGCCCTTCACGTTCTTGCCGGTGTTCAGCATGGCGCAGTCGGCGGGATAGGCCGACATGGGCGAACCCCACTCCACGAAGTGGTCGCCGGCATCGTCGGTGTACTTCAGGCAGATGGTCTTGTCGAGCACAATCTCCTCGCCCTTATATTTATAAGGTGTCGTGGTGCGAGCGTAGGTCGTCGGGTCGTACATGAAGATTTGTCCTGCCAGGATGTTCTCCTGACGGTCGTCGGTGGGCAGCGCCATGAGCACGTCGGAGAATTCGGGCGAGATGCTGAAGTTGCCGCCGGTGCTGTTGCCGATGTCGCTGCCGAAATAGCCGGGGCCGCCGTCGCCGTCGTTACGTCCCTGTCGCCAGATGCGCGGGCGGCAGTACTGGAATCCCTGGGCGTTGATGGCATCGTAGGTCATGGCATAGATGAAGTCCTTGATATGCGAGCCGTTGTTGGGGAAGAACTTCGAACGGTAGCCGTTGGCACCCTCTGAGATGCTGAACTTTCCGCTCTGGATGATGTCGTCGATGAGTGTCACCACATCCTGCAGGTGAGCGTTGCTGTAGGCAGCAGCATCGTACTTCGTCACGTCGCTGGCGGTGTAGACGGGCCAGTTGATGTAGACCTTGGCCAGCAGGGCTTCGGCTGCATAGCGGGTGGGCTTGCCGTAGGTGGAAGCGTCGACATTGGTGGGCAGCAGGGGTATGATGGCCTCCAGCTCCGAGGCTATCCACTGTGCCACTTCGGCACGCGGTGCGCGGTTGATCTGCTCGTCGTCGTTGAAGAGACGGTTCAGGATGGGCGTGTCGCCATAGCTGTCCATGAGGATGAAGCTGTAGAAGGCGCGCATGAAGCGGGCCTGAGCCGTGGCGGCGTTCTCCTCGCCACCCATGGCCACGATGACCTTGTTGGCCTTGGTGATGCCGGCGGTGACGTCGTCGTACCAGCCCGTGCAGGCACTGCTGGCGTCGAAGTTGTGGAGCGAGCACTGAGCGTAGATGCCGCCGTCGGCATAGTCGCCGTCGAAGGAGATGCCCACCCACTCGTCGCTGCTGAGTGCTTGGGCCTCCATATAGCGGCGCCCCAGGGTGCCACGCAGGTGGAAGTATACGTCGGCCATCTGTGCCTCAACAGCCTCTTCGGTCGAGGGGTACTCGGTGTATTGGGCCTCGGGGGTGACGTCGAGGTCGGTGCAGCTGGCGATGGCTACGGCAAAACCGCAGCATACCAGGCAACCGCAAGAAACTTTCAATATTTTGTTCATGGTCGTATTTTTTACTGTCTTCAAATAATCTGTCTTCGCTAATCTTTTACTTCACTTCAGAGATGATGACCGAGCGTGAGAGCTGTGGGTCGTTGAGGTACATCACGTCGACGCCACCCTTGGCATCGCGCACCAGCTGGCTGGCTTTCACTCCAAACTGCTTGATGAGGATGTCGTAGACGTTCTGCGAGCGCTCTTGTGCCAGCTGGGCATTGCGCTCCTCCGAGCCGGTCTGCTTGTCGGCATAGCCATAGACGGTGTATTTCTTGTCGGGCGTGGCCTTGATCATCTGAGCCACGGTCTCCAGGTTCACCTTGTCGCGGTTCTCCACCTCGCTCTGTCCGATGCTGAAGTTCACGAGGTAGGGGAAGGTGACGGTCTTCACCTCTGTGTTCACCCTTGGCTGGTCCACGTGGATGCTGCTCATGCGCTCCACTTGGGCGCGCAGACGGTTGACCTCGTCGTTGAGGCGGTCGACCTCGGCTTTGTCGGTGACGTAGACGGTCTGTGCCTGCTGCTGAGTGGCAATGGCTTTCTTCTCAACCTTGGCGTCGAAATTGATTTTCACGCCCAGGATGAACGAGCGGGTGTGGGGATAGAAGGTCTCGCGGTAGTCGATGCCGGGTGTCAGTCCGCCCAGGTTCACTTCGGGGTCGATGCCCTTATAGCCAGTGAGCGTCAGCACGTTGTTGCAGGTGGCATAGAGCTGCAGCGACTGTGCCCATCCGGCCAGCTTGTCGAAGGTGTAGCCCAGCGTGACGGTCGAGAGACGCAGGTAGTCGCCCTTCTCCAAGTAGTTGTCGCCGGGGATGTGGGCGTTGGCATCGGCCTTCCACTTCGGGTCTTTGACAACGTCGGCCAGCACGTTCTTGCCGCCTGCCAGATGGCCTTGGAAGCTGTAGTGGGCGCGTGTGGCGTTCAGGATCTTGTTGCCTAAGACGCCCTGGATGAAGGCAGTGAGGCTCCAGTTCTTATAGTTCAGCGTGTTGTTCCATCCGTAGACCAGCTTAGGCTGTGCGCAGCCCACATTCGACTTGTCGTCGTAGCCGGGGTTCGAGGTCACCCACTGTCCGCTGGCATCCTGATAGGTGTCGGCCTGCACGTTGCCGTTGGCATCCTGGTGCTTGGTGATGTCGCCCACGTAGAACACCGAGTTGCCATTGGCATCGTAGCCGGCGTGGCGATAAGTCCAGAAGGTGCCGAGGGGCTCGCCCTCCATGATGCGCTGCGTGTCGGCATTGCTCGATATACCTCCGATGTTGGGGTTGCCCTGGTCGACATAGTCAACGGAGTACTGGGCGTTGGAGAGCTTGTCGACGGTGTTCTTGTTGTGCGAGAGGTTCAGCGTGGTCTGCCACTGGAAGTAGCGGGTCTTCACCGGTGTGGCGTTCAGGGTGAACTCCACGCCCTGGTTGGTGATGTCGCCCACGTTGGCGCGAATCCAGCCCACGGGATAGATGTTGGTGCTGACGGCATAGTTCCAGATGAGGTCGCTGGTCTTCTTGTTGTAGTATTCGATGCTACCGTTGAGGCGTCCGCCGAGGAAGGCGAAGTCGAGGCCAACGTTGAGCATGGCCGTCTTCTCCCACTTCAGGTCGGGGTTGGCATTGTTCTGTGCCTGGATGCCATACATGGTCTTCGAGGTGCCGTCGGGGAGCACATAGACGAACGAGTTGGTGTTCAGGCCGTAGGTGGCGATGGCGTCGTAGGCACCAAAGCCCATGGCGTTACCGCTGATACCATAGCCCACGCGCAGCTTCAGCTGGTCGAACAGGTTTTGGTTCTGCATGAAGCTCTCCTCGGCGATGTTCCAAGCCACCGATGCCGAGGGGAAGGTGCCCCAGCGGTGGTCTTTGCCAAAGACGGAGCTGCCGTCGCGGCGGATGGTGGCCTGCAGCATATAGCGCGAGTTGAACGAGTAGTTCACACGGCCGTAGAACGAGATGTTGCGAATCTTGGTGCGCGACGAGCCTTGCACGTCGGTGATGCCGTTGATGTTGTTGGCATAGCGCAGGTTCCAGAAGTTGGTCACGTCGTTGTAGAAGTTGTTCACCGTCACGCCAAATCCGTCGTTGCCCACGCGCTCTTCCCATGAGTAACCAGCCATGAGGCCCAGCTTGTGCACTTTGTTGAATGTGCGGTCGAAGTTGCCGTAGGTCTCGAAGGTCTGGTTGTGGCGCAGATAGGTGTCGCGGTGTGCGCGTCCGTCGAAGCCCTTGTCCATCTGCGTCTGGTGGGTCTGATACCAGCTGTAGGTGTTCTGCCCGCTGTCGTACGAGTAGTTGGCGTTCCACGTCAGGCCGTCCACAATCTTCAGTGTGGCCTTGGTGATGTACTGTATGCGCCGCCACTCGTTGCGGTTGTTGTCCTCGTTGATCATCGACAGGGGGTTGTAGTTGGCCGAGCCGATGTAGCTCTCATACCACGAGCCGTCGGCGTTGCGCACGGGGTTGGTGGGCGAGTAGTAGTTCATGGCGTCGAGCACGCTCTTGCCGGCATCCATGCCGGTCGAGGTGGCCATGGGCACGCCCTTGTGGGTGCCCTGCATGGCGTTCAGTCCGATGCTCAGGTCGAGGTGGTTCTTCAGGATGCTGGTGGTGAGCAGGGTGCGGGCGTTGACGCGGTTCATGCCGGTGCCTCTCACCACGCCCTGGCGCTGCATGTAGTTGATGCTACCCATGTATTTCACGGCCTGGCTGCCGCCGCTGATGCTGACGTTGTGGTTGTGGCTGATTCCGGTGCGCAGCACTTCCTTCTGCCAGTCGGTGTCGCCGCCGCCATCTTGTGCCGAGATGTTGATGCCGCTGTTGCGCAGGTCGCTGGCCGAGGCCATGTCGAGGGTCTTCAGCACGCGGTCGAAGGCCACGTAGCCATTGTAGCTCACGTTGGTGCGCCCTTCGTTGCCGCTCTTTGTGGTGATGATGATGACGCCGTTGGCAGCCTTCGAGCCATAGATGGCGGTGGCAGAGGCGTCGCGCAGCACATCGATGCTCTCGATGTCGTCGGGGGCCACCATCGAGATGTCGACGCCGGGGATGCCGTCGATGACGTAGTAGGGCGACATGGCTTCGCCCTCGCGCAGCGAGCTGGCACCGCGCAGCGTGATGGATGGCGTGCCCGAGGGGTCGCCACTGCTGGTGACGGTGAGGCCGGCCACCTTGCCCTGCAGCATCTGTGCGGGGTCGGTGAATACGCCCTTGTTCAGGTCATCGGCTTTCACCGTGGTGATGGAGCTGGTGACGTCCTTGCGGCGCATGGTGCCGTAGCCCACTACCACCACCTCTTCGAGCATCTGGTCGTCTTCCTGCAGCACCACAGTCATGCCGTTCTGTGCGCGCTGGGTCTGTGGGTTGTAGCCAATGTAGGTGAACTCCAGGTTGGCACCCTGGGGCACGTTGATGATGAACTGGCCGTCCACGTTGGTTGTCACGCCATTTTGTGTGCCGACCTGCTTCACGCTCACGCCAATGAGGGCCTCGCCCTTAGCGTCTTTCACAGTGCCGCTGACGCGCTGCTGAGCCCAGGCGACGGTGGTCACCATGAGCAACAGAGCCAATGTCAGCATGCGGCTGAATGTCTTTGTTACGTTTCGCATAATTTTTTTGTTATAGTTGGAATTGTTTGTGACGTGGTGGGAGTTTTATTGTGAGAGTTCGCCAGCGGTGCGGTTGACGAAGTTCTTCAGACGCTTCACCGGATTGAGCGAGTTGGCGGGATACTTCACCTTGCCCTCATAGTTCGATAGGTAGTTGTTCACCACCAGCCCCTCGGTCTTCACGTTGGCAGCCTGCTCGATGTAGATGCCATAGACGCGGCCCGTGGTGAAGGCTTCGCCTCGGCAGGGGCGCTTGTCGTAGATGCCGTTGGCGTATGTGGTCAGTCGGCGCAGGTTCAGCACCACATTATTTATATATATGTCGCTCACCTTGTCGCTGGTGTCGCCGCCTATGAAGCATCCGTTCTCGCTGGTTGCCTGTATGTTGTTGAAGGTGATGCGGCTCACGGCACCGCAGCGGCCCTGCGTCTCGCCCTTGGGGAATCGCCAGTTGGCGTCCTTGTTGTTGCCGTCGGCGCGGGGGTAGCTGGTCACGTAGATAGGCTCGGCCTTGCCCCACCACACGTCGCTCCACAGCTGCAGGTCCATCATGATGTTCGAGAACGTCACGTCGGTCACCGTTCCCTCGTCGCGGTTCTGTATGCCCAAGCCACGGTTCGACTGGCTGATGATGCAGTTGTCGACCATCACATTATATATATTGTCCATGTTCTCGCTGCCAATCTTGATGGCGCACGAGCGCGAGGCCAGCGTGCAGTTGGTGACCACGATGTCGTGGCATGCACCATATTCGGCCCACTCGCGGCGGTTCTTCAGGCAGATGCAGTCGTCGCCGCTGGTGATGTGGCAGTTGGCGATGCGCACGTTCTTCGAGTGGTCCAGGTCGATGCCGTCGCCATTGCGTATCTTCAGGTTGTTCAGCAGGTTGATGCCGTCAATGTTGGCCACGTTGCAACCTATCAGGTGCACTGTCCAGTAGGCACCCTCGGTGATGGTGACGTCGCGGATGAGCAGGTTGTCGCAGCCTATGAGTGTCAGCACGTGGGGGCGGGGGTCGAAGGTGGGGTCGGCCAGGCGCTTCAGCTCATAGCTGTCGCTCAGCTCCCTGCCCATGAACTTGATGCCGTTGCCGTGGATGGTGCCCCGGCCGGTGATGCTCAGGTTGCGGGCACCCCTGGCCCACAGCCACATCATGCCCTCGCCACGGTTGTCCTTGAAGGCGCTCAGCGTGTAGAGGCTCTCGTTGGGGTTGCACAGCAGGGTGGAGGTGCTCTCGATGTGCAACTCCACGTTGCTCTTCAGCTCTAAGGGACCGCAGAGGAAGGTGCGCATGCGGGGCAGCAGCACGCGGCCACCGCCCTCGCTGCTGCAACGGTCGATGGCTTGCTGAAGAGCAGGGGCGTCGTCGGTGACGCCGTCGCCCTTGGCTCCAAAATCCAAAACGTTATAGACACTCTGCGCAGCTGCTGGCCACACCGTAGCAAGCACGAAAAACAGCAGATAAAGTTTTTTCATAGTCATGGTCATTGTTTCAGTGCGCAAAGGTACGCCTTTTTTTTGGAAAATAAAATCTTTTTCAGAGTTTTTTTTCATCGCGCCACTGTTCACGGGGGCAAGTCCTGCCTTTTGGGGGGATCTCTCCAAGAAAAAAGAAATAATTCTCCGCACACATCTGTCGAAAATGTTAGCGTCTCCCCCCTGCGGGTCTGTCTATTCCGTCTATTCCGTCTGTTTCGTCTATTTCCGCCTTAGGGTGCCCAATTTGTAGTCCCTTTAAGGGACAATATTTATACACTTTTCATCGGAGTATGTCTGCCGCTCCCCCCGCCCCTGCAATGGGAGGTGCTGGCGGAGGAGGCTGTAACTATTAGCAACTTTGATTCAAGGGGACGTCAAATAGGGCACCCATATTGTTCAAAAGCGGAAGTAGCCTGCCAGGACGAGTTTTGTGAAAGATATTGACAAAATGGCCATTTAACCCCTCCATAATTCAAAAATTCTGCGCGAGAAAACTTTTGGTCGAAAATTTTTGAATTTTGAGAGGTTTTG
>JAEEGG010018541.1_pt1 | contig 14134 bp, 12 predicted proteins | sample 9134161 | NCBI WGS metagenome assembly JAEEGG01 (sample SAMN16246543, study PRJNA631951) | gut metagenome | biome: gut microbiome; feature: rumen; material: CR-attached | host: Bos | place: Iran: Karaj | collected 2018-10 | reverse complement strand
TATATACAATCTTTAAATCCTTTAAGAAATCCCAAGGTCCATTATCTGGTGATAGGTCATTATCTAAAACATAAAGTGTAATAGCTCTAAACATTGCACCAGTATCAACATTTGTGAATCCTAATTTCTTTGCAACAGATTTTGATATTGATGATTTTCCTGATCCTGCAGGACCATCAATTGCGACAACGATATTCTTCATAATTTATAAACCTCAAATCTTTAATATTTTAACATAAATATATACAAAATACAATTTTTCATAATATTTATAATATTATTTGTTAAATTTAACACCTTAACTCGATTTTAGTTTAAAAACTAAAACAAATCAATATTTTGTTTATATAAAATAAATAAAAAAAGTTAAATATTTTATCATAAATGATATAATAATTTTTGGAGGTATTAATTATGGTATATAAAAATGCTTGGAAAAAATATCAAGATAATGAAAAAATGAATGAACTTATGAAATTCAATGATGAATATATTGATTTCTTAAGCAATAATAAAACTGAAAGAGAAATAACTAATTATTCTATTAAAATTGCTGAAAAAAATGGTTTTAAGGATATATCAAAATTTAAATCATTAAAAAAAGGCGATAAGGTATATGTAACAAATAAAAATAAAAATATTTTATTATTTGTAATAGGTGAAAAGAAATTAACTGAAGGATTAAATATTTTAGGTGCACATATAGATTCACCAAGAATTGATATAAAAGAAAATCCATTATATGAAGCTGGTGAAATGGCTTTACTTGATACTCATTATTATGGTGGTATTATTAAATATCAATGGGTTGCAAGAATGATGTCAATTCATGGTGTTGTATGCTTAAAGAATGGTAAAACAGTTGATGTGGTAATTGGTGAAGATGAAAATGATCCAGTATTTACTATAACTGATTTATTAATTCATTTATCAGCTGATAAATTAGAAAAGCCTGCAAGATTAGCTGTTGAAGGTGAAAAATTAGATTTAACATTTGGCTCAATTCCTGAATTTAAGGATAAAGATAAAAAGTCTATTAAAAATAATGTCCTTCTTCTTTTAAAAAATAAATATGGTATTTCTGAAGAAGATTTCATTTCTGCAGAGCTTGAAATAGTTCCACAAGGAAAAGCAAGAAGCTTAGGTATTGATTCTTCTATGGTTATTGGCTATGGCCATGATGATAAGGTTTGTGCTTATACATCATTAAGAGCTATATTAGATGAAACTAATGTAGAAAGAACAAGCTGTGCATATTTAGTTGATAAAGAGGAAGTTGGCTCTATTGGTGCAACAGGAGCCCAATCTGAATTTTTCAAAAATGCTTTAGCAGAATTAATATTATTACAGGAAGGCAATTATAACGAATTATATTTAAAAAGAGCTTTAACTAATTCTTATATGCTATCATCTGATGTATCTGCAGGTTATGATCCTTTATATCCTGAAGCATTTGAAGAAAAAAATGCAGCCTTCTTAGGAAGAGGTATCACATTTAATAAATATACAGGCGCAAGAGGAAAATCAGGCTGTAATGATGCTAACCCTGAATTTATTGCAAAAATAAGAAAAGTATTAGATGATGAAAAAATTTATTTCCAAACTGCAGAGCTTGGTAAGGTAGATCGTGGTGGTGGAGGAACAATTGCCTACATCATGGGTAATATGAACATGAATGTAATTGATGCAGGTATTCCAGTTCTATCAATGCATGCACCATGTGAGGTTGTATCTAAGGTCGATGTTTACGAAGCATATTTAGCTTATAAAGCATTTATTAAAAATATAAAATAAAATGAAAGAGGTTGATTAATTTCAACCTCTTCTTTTTATAATATTTTTATTTCAACATCTTCTAATGAATATATATAATCAATACTATCATCATCTAAATTATTAATATTATAAATATTAATTGTTTTAATACTAGATTTATAAAATGCATCTTCATAAATATATTTACAATTTGATGGAATAGTTATTTCTTCAAATTTAGTATGAGTGAATGCCATTGAACCAATAGATTTCAAGTTATCACCTAAATGTATTTCTTCTATTGGCGTATCAAGGAATGCTGATGCACCAATAAATTTAATATTATCTAAATTAACTTCTTTTAAATTAGTCCATTCAAATGCATTTCTATCTATTTGTTCAACATAAGATAAATCTATTTTAGATAATTTAGCACAATATGCAAAAGCAAGCTTATCTATTTTTTTAACATTTGATATGTTTTCAAATGTTACTTCTTTTAATTTATCTTTACGATAAAATGCTCTTATACCTATTTCATCAACTATTTTATTTTTATATTTATCTACTACTTCAATTTTTTCTTTTTCACCATATACTTTTTCTAAAATATATGTATCATTATCAGAATTATATTTATATGTTATTCTAAATCTGTCCGCAAAAAACATAAGAAATATAATTATTGATAAGACTATATAAATTGGAATTATAAATCTTAGCTTTTGTTTAAATAACATATTTAATCCTTTCTTTGATATTGTAACAAATATAATTTATAATACATACCCTTTTTCTTTAGTAATTTTTGATGATTACCACTTTCAATTATTTCACCATGAGATAATACAATAATATTATCTACATGCTGAATAGTTGATAATCTATGGGCAACAATTATCATTGTGCCAATATTCATCATTTTAGATAATGAATCTTCTATTAATAATTCAGTTTTTGTATCAATATTAGATGTTGCTTCATCAAGAACCATTATTTGAGGCTTATGAATTATTGTTCTTGCAAAAGATATTAATTGTCTTTCGCCCATTGAATAATTAACACCCTTTTCTTCTACTAAATGATAAATATTATCATCATATTTATTAATGATTTTATCTGCATTAACAAATTTAGAAGCTTCAAGTACCTTTTCATCACTAAATTTATCTTCATATAATGTAATATTATCTTTAATAGTTCCAGAAAATAAAAATACATCCTGAAGCATGACACCAAATAAATGTCTTAATGATGATATTTTTATTTTCTTAATAGAAATACCATCAATTAATATATCACCCTTTTGAATATCATAATTTCTTGTAATAAGTGATAATATTGTAGTTTTACCTGCACCTGTAGCTCCTACAAAGGCACAGCTTTCACCTTTTTTAATTTTAAATGAAACATCCTTTAAAATCCATTCATTTTCAACATATTTAAACCAAACATTTTTAAATTCTATTTCTTCTTTAAATTCTTTTATTTCGATAGAATCATTATCATCTACAATATTAATTTTCATATCTAACACTGTAAATATTTTTTCTGCAGCTGCAAATGATAATTGCATTTGATTAAATTGATCTGCAATAGATTGAATAGGATTAAAGAAATTAGAAATATATTGATAGAATGAAACATAATTAGATACAGTTAATTTATTTTGTTTTATTAAATAGAATCCTTTATATAAAACTAATACTCTTGTTAAAACATATGTAGTAATAATTAATGGTCTAAATATACCAAAACAAATTATTTGTTTAATATTATTTTTAGTTAATTCATTATTTCTTGTGTCAAATTCTTTTAATTTTTTATCTTCCTGATTAAATATTTCAATTATTTTCATCTGAGATAAATTCTCAGATAAAAATGAATTAATATTTGAAATAGAGCCTCTTACACGTCTAAATTGATTTCTTGAGACTATTCTAAATAATAATGTTATTACAAATAAGAATAATCCAATAAATAATAAATATATTGCCAAAGTAGGTGATAATATAATTAACATGATTGTTGCAAAAATCATTGTTAATATATGTCTTATTAAATTAACAATTATATTAGAATATAATTCATTAATTTGATTAATATCACCTGTTACTCTTGTAACAAATCTACCTACAGGTATTTTATTAAAATCAGACATATCTAAATTCTCAATATGAATAAATACATCTTCTCTTATTTTCATTATTATTCTTTGACCCATATTTTGAAGCATAATATTAGAAATATAATGAATTATTGCAGATGAAATAATAATAAATGTAAATATACCTACTAAGAATAATGATATAGATAATTTATAATTATCTTTTGTTACAAAATCAAATGTATTTATCATCCATTTTGCAAAATCAATTATATTTTTATTTGCTTTTAAATATTGTGGATCAGTTGAATTTAAATCTAAATTTAAAATACCAATAATATTACCTTCAATTAAGGCAGGTGCAAGATCAACTAATATAAATATTAATGTTAAAAATAAGCATATAAAGAATGTCTTTTTATAGCCATTCATATATTTTAATAATCTTTTTATAACTTCACTATCTTTATATTTCTTTATATTCTTATTATCATCATTAGTAATATTATTCATCTATATCACCTCCATCCACTTCTTTTTCAAGCTCCTGAAGGCGTACAAGCTCTGCATATTCAGAATTATTTTTCAATAATTCTTGATGTGTACCTAAACCAGATAATTTACCATCATTTAAAATAATAATTTTATCTAATGTTTCAATTGTTGATATACGATGAGCAATAATAATTGTTGTTTTATCTTTTCTTAATAATTTTAAATTATGAATAATTTCTTTTTCAGTCTCAGTATCTACTGCAGATACTGAATCATCAAATATTAAAATATTTGGTTCCTTTAATAAAGCTCTTGAGATAGATATTCTTTGCTTTTGACCACCTGATAATGTGACACCTTTTTCACCTATTACAGTTTCAAAATTCTTCTCAAATAGCATTATATTATCATATACATCTGATGCTTTTGCATATTTAATAACTTCTTCTTTATTAACACTATCCTTAGAAAATGCTATATTATTTTCTATTGAATCAGAAAATAAAAAATTATCTTGAGGAACATAACCAATATTTTCTCTTACAACCTTAATAGGAATATCCATAATATCATTATCATCATAATAAAGCATTCCTCTATCGATATTATATAATCTTACAAGTAAATCAACTAAGGTAGATTTACCTGAACCTGTTTTTCCTATTAAGCCTACCATTTCACCTTTTTTAATTTCAAATGAAATATCATTTAATTGATGATCATTTGAAAAAGGATATGAAAATGTTAAATGATTAAATTTAATATTACCATATATTTCTTTTATATCTTTTACATTTCCATCCTTTACATCTATTTCATAATCAAGAAAATCTGCAATTCTTTTATATGATGCAGAGCCTTCAGAATGATGCTGGATAATCATAGATATAGCCATAAATGGCCATGTTAAAATATCAAAATAAGAAATAAATTCCCATAATCTTCCTACTGTAAAGGATTGACCAAAGAATGTTTTACCTTTAAATACAAAATATGCTCCACCTGCAAAAAGTATTGCAATAATAGTTGATACAAGCATAGATAATAATACTTCTAATAAGACTTTAATTTTAATATATTCCATATTCTTCTTATAAGAATTTTCATTTACTTTATAAAATCTTTTAATTTCATTTGTTTCTTTAACAAATGCCTTTATTACAGCTATACCAGAAAAATTTTCTTGGGCAAAATCAGATAACATATCATATGATTCTTGCTTTTCTGTAAATTTCTTTTTTAATATTCTTCTTATAAAAAAAGATAAAAATACAATTATAGCCATAGGTATAATTGAAAATAAGGTTAATATATAATTAACTCTTATCATTCTATATAAGGCAAGTGAGCCTAAAAATATCGCATCAATTAAGGCTACTGTACCAAAGCCTAATGTTCTATTAATTGTACTAAGATCATTTGTAAAAAGAGCCATTATAGCTCCTACCTTATGTGTTTTATAAAATGATATTTGCATCTTTTCTGATTTAATAAACATATCACGACGCATATCACCTTCAATTTTTATGGCTGTACCTATAATTAAATATCTCCATAAAAATCTTCCAATAAATAATATTAACGCAACTAATATTAAATAAAGCATATATGTTTGAATATTATATATAACACTTTTTCCATTAGAAAAACTGGAAGTAAATAAATCAGTTATACTTCCAATTTTACCTTCATCAGCAAGTGTGCCATCTTTTATTCCATCAAGAACATAACCACATATTCTTGGAATTTCAAGCTGTGCATAATCAACTAATAAAAGAGTTATTATTCCTAATATTATAAACAATAAATATTTTTGATAATATTTATTTATATGCTTACCAAATATCATTATTACTCCTTTATAAGCTTTAACATATCATCATTTTCTTCTTTAATAATTTCTAATTCCTTATTTAAAAAAGGATGATAAAAATTCATTTTATATGAATGAAGTGCACATCTATTTATTAAATTAGATTTATCACCATAAAGCTTATCCCCAAGTAAGGGATTACCTAAATGTGATAAATGTACTCTAATTTGATGTGTTCTTCCTGTTTCTAAAATACAAGATATTAAAGAATAATTATCATATTCCTTTAATACCTTATAATTAGTGATAGATCTTTTACCATTTTTAGTAACTAAATATTTATTATTATTGTGTCTATCTGATCCTATAGGTAAATCTATTTTACCTATTTTATTTTTTAATTTACCATTTATTAATAAATGATATTCTCTTTTAATATTATGATCTAAAAATAATTTAGAAAAATAAGATAAAGATAAAATATCTTTACATAATAATATTAATCCTGATGTTTCTTTATCTAATCTATGAGCAAATAAAACATCTATATTATATCCTTTTAAATCATAATAATATTTAACATAATTAGCTAATGATTCTATATTATCTTTTGTATCATAAATAATTACATTAGATGGTTTATTTATAATTAATATATTATCATCCTCATAAACAATATCTAAATTAAAATAAATAGGCTTATAATTAAAATTATTAGATATTATTTTTAATTTATCATTCTTATTTAATTTAATATCATTTTTAATAATTTTATTATTAATTAAAATATTATTATTACCTATTAATGAAAATAAATGATGTCTTGATAAATTAAATTTAGATACATATTCGGATAATAATATATCTTCTTTAATTAAATATTCATTAATCATTGTAAATACCTTGATTCAATTAAACCTATATAGCCATCAAATTTAACAATACTATAAGGCTCTCCTCTTCTTATAATAGAAATTACTGAGCCTTTTTTTAATGATAAAAATTCATTAGTTGCATCATATGCATAATATTTTAATGTACCCTTATCCTGGTATAAGGATGAATTATGTACCCACATAAATTGATTTGTCTTTTTATGTCTTATAAATGAGAAATCTAAATCCTTATCTACAAGCTCTACCTCATTATCAACAAATGTAATATTAACTCTATTTTTAGGCTTTTCATAAAATACATCTTGTTTCATTTCATATTTTTCATAATGATCTACATAAATATATGAAAAATTCATTGTATTTAATGATTCTAAAATAATGAAATTAATCTGTCCACCCTTACATACATGGTTTCCACCATCGATAGATATTATTTTCTTTCTAAAATCAAAAATAGGATTTACTGATGCAACATCAGCACGATAATTTCTTGTAGGATAATGTCCTACAATCATTAATTTCTTTTGAATTGGTGATAATTCATAAAATCTATCATATTTAAGCATAGGAAGTGAATATTTTGGAATATTATCTATATCATCTAATCCACCATGAACTAATACTATTTCATCATTTATAAACATTACATCAGCTAAATTATCCATATATTCATATAAATCTTTATATTTATCTTGTACCTTAGATACAAAATCATCTACATTCATTTTATATGAAATAGGATAATTCATTTCAATTGCCATATCATTTAAAATAGAACGCTTATGTTCATTTACAAAATATAAAAATTTTTCTTTTGCATCTTTTGGCAATATAAATCTTAATACCTCATCACAATTACCTGCTAAAACATGAAAATTAGAAAAATTTTTATCTAGCTCCATAATATATCTAAATGTTTTTAAATTATATGTCTCATCACCCTTTTCAGTAAAATCACCAATTAAAAATAATTCATCATTTGAATTAAAATTAATTCTTTGTAATCCTTCCTTAAAGGTATTTATATCACCATGGATGTCTGCAACAAAGATAAGACGTTTATTTGGATCTATATTTAATTTTTTAATTATTGTTTTCTTCTTTAATTCTGTCATTTTTAATCTTATCCCTTTCTTCCTTAGAATATTTGCAGCCACAATAATCTTGTCTATACATATTATATTTACAAGATAATTCAATTGATTTTTTATATCCATCTTCTTTCTTAAAATCAGAATATAAATAATTAACATTATATATTTTTTGTAAATTATAGCCTATTTCATTAATCCATTTAGATATTTTATATGGAGAGATGGATAATGTTGTAGTAAAAAAATCAAAACCAAGCTCTTTAGCCTTAACACATGTTTTTTCTAATCTTAATTCATAGCATAAATAACATCTTATACTTTTTTCTCCATCATGCTCATGATTTTTTATTTTATTATTATAATCATCATTATTATATTCATCATATATTACTTTAATATCATGATATTTTTTTGCAAAATTAGAAATAACATCTAATCTTTTTTGATATTCTTCCTTTGGTGAAATATTATCATTAGAATAAAATATCGTAATATCAAAATATTTTTTCAATAATTCTAAGCAATATGATGAGCAAGGCCCACAGCAAGCATGTAATAAAAGCTTAGGTTTATTATTAATATCAATTTTTTCTAAATAATTTTTAAATTCTTTATAATCTTTTATCATATAATATACCATTGTTATTATAATTCTTATAATAACTATATGCAAATAATTTGATTTTTTTATAAATTTTTTATAAATTATTGACAATATACAAAAAAAGTTATATTATATATATTTTTTATTTTTTGATTTTTGATTTTTTTGTGATATAATTGTATATGTACGAAAGGGGGCATAACGTGTTTAACATCGGTGATGTAATATTATATACAACCCGTGGTGTTTGTCGAATCGATGATAAAATCATAAAACAACTTGGTGGCAAAGATGTTGATTTCTTCGTTCTTCACTTATTAGACAATCAATCTAGTCAAACATTTTATGTTAATCTTTCGATTGAACAAAATTTAAATAATTTAAAACCTCTTCTATCTAAAGAAGAAATAATAAATTTAATGAATGAGCTTCCTTTCTTAGAGCCATATTGGATAGATAATGACAATCAAAGAAAAGCTTCATTTGCACAAATATTACGAGCTGGAAATAGAAAAGATTCAATTAAAATGATTAGATCTATAAGAAACCATGAATTAACTATGGTTAATAAATCAAGAAAGCTTCATGCAGTAGATGCCCAAGCATTTGATGAAGCTATGAATCATATTGTAGATGAATTTTCATATGTTTTAAATGAAGATAAAAAAGAAATATATGAAAAGATATGTTATGATTTAGAACAACAAATAAAGTCGGATAATATTGTTTAATACAAATATTTATCCGACTTTTATTTTATATTTAAAATCATATCCTTTAATATATTTATATATTCTTCTACTTTTTCTTTATCTTCTGCGATAATTGATAATCTAATTATATCTTCTGTTCCTGAAGGGCGTATTATAACTTTAGAATAAGGACCTAATTTATTTTTAATTTCATTTTGTTTTAAAAATAATTCTTTAGATGTCATTATTTTAGTTTTAGATGGCACTTTAATATTAACCATTTTATCATAATATAAATTAACATCCTTAAAAAAATCATCAATATTAATATTATCTAATTTTAATATTTCTAATATTATTAATGATATTAATATACCATCACCAGATTGAAATACATCATTTAATATAATATGTCCTGATGCTTCACCACCTAGGGATAAATTATTTTTAATTAATTCTTCTAAAACATATTTATCTCCAACCTGAGTTTCTATATAAGATATACCTTTTTCTTCTAATTTCTTTTCAATTAAAGGATTAGACATAATTGTTAAAACAACTTTATTTTGTTTTAATAAATTTCTTTTATTTAAATATGATGCGATAAAATAAATTATTTCATCACCTGTTAATATTCTTCCTTTTTTAGTAACACAAATTATTCTATCTGCATCGCCATCATATGCAAAGCCTATATCAGCATTATTTTTTAATACATTTTCTTTTAAAAATGAAATATGTGTACAGCCACAATTTTCATTTACATTTTTACCATTTGGCTTATCTGCAATAAAAATAATATTATCTGATATATTTTTAAATGCTTCTTTTGCGATAAGTGATGCAGCTCCATTAGCTGTATCTATTACAATTTTTAAATCATTTTTAATTTTATAATTATTTAAATGATTTAAATATGAATCAAATGCATTATCTAATTTATATATATTACCTTTATTTGATGAAATAAAATAAGGATTTTCATCAATAAAATATTCTATTTTATTTTCTAAATCATTATTTAATTTTTTACCATTTAAAATGATTTTAATACCATTATCATAATAAGGATTATGAGATGCAGTAATCATTATAGATAATACATTATTCATCATTGAATAAAATATTAATGATGGAGTAGTTGAAACACCTAAATTATAAACATCCATACCAGCTGTAGTAATACCTTTAGCTAAGGCATCAAAAATAAGTGGAGATGATAATCTTGTATCCATACCTATATATATTTTCTTTTGATTTAAAATTAATAAAGAATTTCCAAGCTTTTCAATAAATGAATATGATAATGTTTCACCTGGTATTCCTCTTATTCCATCAGTACCAAAATATTTCATTTTTTAATCTTTCTTTTTTATATATTTTTTTGCATAATTTTTCTTAACAACCATTTTAGATCTTGCGACAACAAAATCATTATCATCTAGGTTATCTGTAATTGTAGAACCTGCCGCAATGAAGACATTATCACCAACCTTAACTGGGGCAATAAGATTTGTATTACAGCCAATAAAGCAATTATTACCAATAATTGTTTTATTTTTTTCTTTACCATCAAAATTAACTGTGACTGTTCCACAGCCAAAATTAACATTTTTACCTACCTTAGAATCACCTATATATGTTAGATGGGCAATTTTAGTATCATTATTTATTTCTGAATTTTTAATTTCTACATAATTACCACATCTAATATTATCTTTTAAATTAGAATTCATTCTAATATGTGAATAAGGTCCTATATTATTATTTTTACCAATAATTGAATCTTCTATTGTACTTGATTCTACTTTAGTATCTTGACCTATTTTTGAATTTATTATTGTACTATTAGGTCCAATAATAGAATTCTTAGAAATAATTGATGAACCAATTATTTTAGTATTTTGATATATTTTTACACCAGCTTCAATTTTTACATCAGGAGATATAATAACTGTATCTGGATTTTCAATATATATTCCTTTTAATAATAATGATTCATTAATTTTTAATTTTAATTCTTTTTCTAAATTAGATAATTCAAGTAAAGTATTAACACCTGTTAATTTATATTGATCTTGTGGTGTATATGATGATATCTTTTTCTTATTTTTATTAAAAATAGTTACAATATCTGTTAAATAATATTCACCCTTAGCATTATTATTTTTAATTTCTTTTAAATATTTGAATAAATATTTATTAGAAATAATATATAATCCTGCATTACATTCTTCTATTTTCTTTTCTTCTGATGTGGCATCCTTTTCTTCAATGATTGATAATACATTACCTTTTTCATCTCTTTTAATTCTGCCATAGCCAAAAGGATTTTTAGTTTTAAATGTAGCAAGTGTTAAATCAGATTTATTATCTATATATGTTTCAATCATATCATTAATAATTTCATCATCAATTAAAGGACAATCACCATTTAAAATTAATGAAAAGCCATTTAAATCTTTAATTAAATCTTCACAAGTAAGTAAAGCTCCTGCTGTACCATTTAATTCTTTTTGATATGCATATAAAGATTTATCTTTTAAAATATCTTCAATTACTTCTTTTTTATAGCCTACTACAGTTATTATTTTTTCTATTGATGTTTTAGAAATATTATCTACTAGATATGAAATCATTGGTTTAGATAATAATTCAATTGAAGCTTTAGGAGCTTCAACCTTCATTCTTTTACCATATCCTGCGGCTAAAATAATTGCGTAATTCATATTTAATCCTCATTAACTAAATAATCTATAATTTTACAAACATACATTGTATGTATATCATCATCTTTATAAAATTTATTTTTAATATCTTCTGGTATATCTTTTTTATGTAAATCAAATGAAGCTAAAACGATACCTCTTAAAACATAATCTGCTTCACATACATAATAACCATTATAATCTACTTCATATGTATGATGTAGACCTGTTTTATTAAATTTATCTATATCTCTTCCTGATAATGTACCAAAGATATTTTTTTCATTATTATATTTATCTGATAAAAATGATAAAGTGATTCTTTGTGATTTATCTATTATTTCATGACTATATCTTGATTTTCTTACAAATACATAAAATACATTAGTATTCCATAATACACCAAAGCCACCCCATGATACAGTCATACCATTATAGCCTGTATCATAATTTCCTGATACTAAAATAGGCTTTTTATTTGCGATATCATTAAATACATTAACATTTAATTCATCCAATTTTTTCTTTATCATATTTCACCTCAAATAAATATTAATATTACAGCAACTAAATTATTAATAAAATGCACTATAAATGATGCATAAATATTCTTTTTACCTTTATGATATATTAATGATAATAATATTGCAGGAATAATATATAAAAGTAATGCTAAAAACCAATTTTTTGCATCAGATGATGTTGTAATCATATGAGGCAAAGAAAATAAAGCAACTGATGTTACATATGAAAATAATGGATGAAGATTTCTTAAGAAATAAAATACACATTTACGATATATTAATTCTTCAACCATTGGAGCAAATAATAATGTTGGAATAATCATTATTGCACCATAGCCATATTTAAACATGCCTTCAATAGCTTTTTGGTTATTTGATTCTTCTATACCTATTCTTTTAAATAAATAATTAAATAAATATACAATAGTTATAAATACAACTATTGATATTGATATAAATATTAAAAAGAATTTTTTATCATCTTTTAATTTAAATAAATCTTCTTTTAAATCTTTTCTTAAGAAAAAGCATAATGCAATAAATGATAATAAATAACCTGTTAAATTAGCTAAAGCTAATACTAAATATCTAGCAGATATAATTGATTCATCATATTGTGGTTCATCATAATCAAATTTAGTTAATGATTTAATTAATAAATCTGTATCTAATGATTTAGCTTTAGATACAATAAAAGCAAATAAATATTCAGCTAATGCAGATACAACAAAAAATAATATTAAAAATGCAATAACTGCATATATTTTATTTTTAAATTCCTTTTTATCATCTGATAAGTCATATTTAGGCTTATTTTCTAAAGTATTGTTTTCCATAAATTCACCTTTAATATTATATCAAAAATATAATATAAAAAAAAGAATATGAAAATTATTATAAAATAAAAAAAAGAGATTTTGAATTAACAAAATCTCATATTTTTATTTATTCTTTTGATGAGAATGAATATGTAAGTCTAAAATCTTTTTTTCCTTTGACATTTTCATCATTATAATGATCATTAATGAAATGGCAAGCTGTTCTATAACCATTTTGATCCCATTCAATTTCCATTTTACAAGACATAGAATCAGTATTATCAATAGCAACTAATCTATAGCCGCCACCATTTTTAGTATACCAATTCGCCGTCTCATAACTTTTAGTAGTTAAATAAGTATTTAATTGATCATATTCATAATATAATCCATCATGTTTTCCAAAATTATATGATGCAACATTTTCTGAATAAGATAATGCGCCATTAGTGCTTCCTAAAGCAGTAAACTGCCATGATTGAAATGCAGACATATATTCATATGCACATGTGCCTGTTGCAGTATCAGATTGTTCTCCTAATTCGAAATAGAAATAATATGTAATAGCAACATCAGTATAAATTTTATCATGCTTTACAGATGAATAAATTGCAGAAGCAGTTGTTGC
>JAEEGG010018537.1_pt1 | contig 14137 bp, 16 predicted proteins | sample 9134161 | NCBI WGS metagenome assembly JAEEGG01 (sample SAMN16246543, study PRJNA631951) | gut metagenome | biome: gut microbiome; feature: rumen; material: CR-attached | host: Bos | place: Iran: Karaj | collected 2018-10 | reverse complement strand
ATGCGGTGAGAATTGTGATTTTATTGAAGGTTCAACACTACGCCGCTTTCCACCAACTCACAAAATAGCGTATGCCTGCAATGGATAGCGCCACTCCGAGTCCGGGATAGAATCCTGCGAAAAATTCTGTCGGTATTATGGGGATAAATTTCAAACTGATGCCAAGTCCCATCATAAAAAAGATGAGAATGTAGCCGTGCAAGTCGAAAAACGCGAACAGCGACTTCTTCTGTTCAGGAAAATTCAAAATGCGTGCCGTATAACGATTTATAAACGAATTGAACATCAACGAAAACGTAATTGCCACTGTCAAAGCAATCAGCGCGAGCCACCACACTCGTTGCGGATGGCTGGCGTTTACCTGCATCAAGGCCTGTATGCCGGTAACGAGTATTTTCACCCCCGGCCCCAGCCAGCAGAGCACCTGCATCAATAGCAAATGCTTCTTGTTGACTGGAAGTATTGTATCTGTATTCATATTTATTACAATTTACTTCGTTTGATAATATCTATTCGTTATCCTGATATTTATCAAACTGATACTTTGCACGCAGTTCCTTTTGTTTTTCAGCGGAAAGCGAAGTGAAATAGGCCTTCCAACCCGGACAGAAATTGATATGCCATCGCCAGAAACGTCCCAACAACGATTTGGGGTTCTTTTCGTAGTGTGCACGGAACTTGCAGTTTTCACATGATTGTGCCATAATTATCTATTTTTTATTGTTTCAATAATCGAATCGAGTTCTTCCGCCAGATGTGCATAGTCTTCTTGTTTAAGAGGACAGGTTTTTAGTTCTTCTCCCATGCCTGCGGGTATGGTTTCGAAGGCTTGCTGTTCCAAGGCCTTGCCTTTTCTTGTCAGACTGACAATCTGTTGTCGCTTGTCCACTTTGCTGCGTTTGCGAACAACAATCCCCAACTTTTCCATACGCTGAAGCAGTGGGGTGACGGTGTTAGTCTCTAAACAGAGCCGATGGGCAATGTCGTTTACTGGTTGTCCGTCCTGCTCCCAAAGCACCATCAGCACTAAATACTGCGGATAGGTGATGTTCAGCTGCTTGAGTATCGGCGTATAGGCCTGCGTTATCAGACGGCTGGCAGTGTAGAGTCTGAAACACAGTTGGTTGTCAAGTCTTAACTCTTCGTACATCTTATTGGAATTTAAGAATTAAGAATTTTTCTTCACTTCTATAGCATGGCTTCGATGTCTTGTTCAAAGTCTTTTGGGTCGGTAGTAGGCGCATAGCGCTTTATGGTTTCACCATCCTTCGAGATGAGGAACTTGGTGAAGTTCCATAGAATGTCGCTGTCCTTCTCCACACTGGTGCTGAGTTTCTTGAGCAGGGCGTGAGTCGTCTTGGCCTTCAGCCCGTTGTACTCTTCGGTGGGTGCCTGAGCTTTCAGATACTCGAAGATGGGCTGGGCATTTGCTCCGTTCACGTCGCCCTTTTTCATAATCTGGAATGTTACACCGTAGTTCAGCTGGCAGAACTCTTCAATCTTTTCGTCGCCTTCAGGGTCCTGCTCCTTGAACTGGTTGCATGGAAAACCGATGATGACAAGCCCCTTGTCCTTATACTTCTGATTCAACTCCTCCAATCCTGCAAACTGAGGCGTGAAACCGCACTTGCTGGCCGTGTTGACAATCAGCAACACATTGCCCTTGAACTGTGAGAAATCTATCTCCTTGCCTTTGCTCGTAAGAGCCCTGAAATCGTAAATCTTTGCCATATCTGTTATCTGTTTTATATTTATATCGTTCACGATACAAAATTAGAAAAATATTTTATATCGCAAGCGATATATCTAAAAAATTGACAAAAATTTTAGTATTTTTGAAAAATCAAAAGTGTAAATCTATTTACCTATAAATGAAACATATAGCATTATCACTCGGTATCTCTTTCTTGCTTTTTTGTTCGTGCCACTCCAACGCTACAAAGAGCGACATAACGGAAGACCTTGCCCTTAAAGGCGTAAGCAACTATTGTCACACAGCATACGACTGGAGCGTTGCCGAGAACAATCCTTCAATTATGAACGTGACAATGGGCGAAGCGTCCGAAACCGAATATCAGGTGATATTCCGCAGCTATACGGGTGCGTTGGTCTATTTCTATGTTGATAAGAAAAGTGGCACCACGAGAATGGTTGAATGCGTGCCGAATCTTGGCATCGAGAACGAAGCGGGAACCATTGAGTTGTCCGATTACTTGGAAATGTCAGGAAAATGAAATTTTCTTAGTAAAAACGCACACAAACAGAGAAAAAATTACAATAACGGACGAAATGAAAAGGGGGAAAATCCCCCCATCTTTTATTCTCTTCCAATAGGAACAATCACTTTGAGTGTCACATTTCGCCCCATGTTATAAACACCCTGTTTTCCTGTTACCACATTGATGTCGGCATATTTCAACCGACTCAGATGGCTTTGGTACGCAACGTCAAACAAATTGTCGGCAATTACTCGAATTTCGGCAATCGTACGTTTATCTGTCGCGATATCGGTACTTGCAGAAAGTCCTAACAGTGTGTACTGCGGAGTTTCTGTTTCGGTGTCGTCAACATCGTAGAAATGATTCTGCTTACAGAAATGCTTAACAGAACACGACAACGATGCGTTTCTAAACATTTTCCACTGCTGCGTCGCTTTTGCCGTTACAAAACCGTCAAATTCCATAGGCGGAATCATAGGCAGATTTGTATCTGTTGTGAGCAAAGTGCCTCGTACATACGAAAGTTGCACCCCCGCCGAGAGCCATCTTGTCGGACGCACATCGGCACGTGCCTCACATCCGGCAAGAAACGCATCGCCCTGTTTGTATTTGTATGTTGTGTATTCAGGATCGATGACCGTTGCCGAACGTGCTGAGAAAATATAATTGTTGATTCTGTTTGCAAATAATTCTGCTTGTGCAGTGACAAAACGTGATGTCATGTCAATGCCGAAATCTGCCTGGGCACTATATTCGGGATTTAGTGAGTTGTCGCCAACTTCGTAACGAATTGTTCCCTCGTGAACGCCGTTCGAGGCAAGTTCGCTGATGTTCGGGGCACGGAACCCACGTGCAACATTCAACCGAAGCGAGCAATTCTCTCCACACGTATATACGGTTCCCACACTTCCCGAAACGGAGTTGAAAAATCTTGTAAATTCAGCAAAATGCAAAACACCTTCTTCCTGCAGTTCGTCGGAAGTAATATGGCGGACATCGTACCTGAAACCTCCGTTGAATGACCATCGTTCCATACTTTTTGAAGCCATTGCAAACATACCCGCATCAATCATCCTATATTCGGGAATAAGAACCTCTTCGCCTTGATTTAGAGAATTTTGTGCCATTCCGTTTATTCCGTACATATATTGCCAGCCGTTTTTCTTTTTTGAAATAAAATGCACGTCATAATTCAAAGTATGCAGTAGGAAATGGAGTTCACACTCGTCCTTTGCCTCCTCAAATTCCATACGGCTGTTGAGCTGATACCCCAAACTGGTCTGAATCATTCCCAAAGGACGGTACACGGCATTTTCCGCCATTAATTTATAATGGTTCACCTTTTGAAACGGCAAATCAATAATGTACGATTTCAAATTGTCGGAATCTGTCTCCAAATCTCCTGTTAGCGTGTCGCGTTCGCCTTCGGCAATTTCTGGTATTAGATTGTAGAACGATGCAGTCAGGTTTGAGTGTCCCCATTTTCTTTTTATACCAGTTTTCACTTTCCCGGCATATTCTGAAAATCCAGTACCGGGAACGTACCCGTCATTTTTGTTGGTATAGGAATGAGCCACTTTTCCCGAAAGTTGTCCATTAATATACATGTCATTTTTTCCGTAACCAAGTCGTAGTGAACTTCCAATCAGTCCATTATTTGACTGATACTGAGAGGAAAAACTACCAGCCACACTTCCGTCGTACGAACATGGCACGTCGTGCATTATTACAACGCCCGCCATAGCATCGGAGCCATACATAAGCGACATGGGACCTTTGATTATTTCAACTGAATCAATGGAATTTTCATCTATTTCAATACCATGTTCGTCGCCCCATTGGTTGCCTTCCTGCCTAATTCCGTCGTTCACCACAGCCAACCTATTATATCCAAGTCCACGTATTACAGGTTTCGAGATGCCAGAACCTGTCGTTATTTCCGAAACCCCAGGTTGCACAGTGATAGCGTTTATAATATTTCCCGATGCGGTATTGCCCAACTCGCTCATCGTTATTGCCGAAACAGGCAATGACGACAAAATCATTCGTGAGGAACTCGGCGCACCTGTTATTGTTATTTCGTTAAGATTGACTAATACTGACAAAGTATCGTTTTCGTCAGATGTGTTTTGTGCTGTCATTGCAGTACTACACAACAATGACAGAAATATTAAAATATTCTGTTTTTTCATTTTTAACTGAAGTTTGATTTGTACAATAAAAAATATCCTTAGCAAGATGCTAAGAAATTGATGGTCTGTTTGTTATAAAAAACAAGGACCACGTATTGTACACGGAGAAGACTTTTCGTTTGTTACGGCGTTGTATTCGGCCAACAAGTTTTCTAAAACAAGGAATTCTTGTGGCTGTGCTGCCGACAACGATGAAGTCTGCACGTAGGTCGTTCCCAAGAAATCACAAAGGAAACAGGTATGCGAAACGCCGTTTTCAGTTGAATTGTGATTTCCACGTTCAGATGCGACAACGGAATTATCAGCTTTTGGATTAATGGAGTGAACGTGGAAGAACGAAGCCTGCAGAACCGACAGATACACTGTCAGCAGCAAGATAGCATGTATTCGTTGTTTTAATGTAATTTTCATTTTCGCCGGCAAAGATAATAAAAATTTACCGCCCCGTAATGATTAGTCCATATTTGCCGCAAAAATCGTATATTTGCCTATGTATCAAATTTGACGAATATGAAAAGTTTTAAACCTAACTCGTGGCTACTGCCACAACCGGTGCTTATTATCGGCACGTATGACAAGAACGGAAAGCCAAACGCGATGAACGCCGCTTGGGGCGGACAATGGGACGCTCACGAGATTATGATTTCGCTCGGCTCGCACCAAACAACCGACAATCTTGCCGAGAATCCCGACTTCACCGTGACGTTTGCAACTGCCGAAACCGTGGTGGCAGCCGATTATGTGGGCATTGCCAGCGGACGCAAAACTCCCGACAAGATGGAAAAAACTGGCTGGACAATCACAAAAGCTCCCAACGTGAACGCTCCTGTGTTCGGCAATTTCCCCATCACACTCGAATGTCGCCTGACGCAGAAAATTGGCGAAAGCCCCGAGGGTTACAACCTTGTGGCTGAAATTGTCAACATTCTCTGCGACGAAAAATATCTTGCCGCCGACGGCAAACCCGACGTGGAAAAAATGGGACTCATCATTTTCGACCCTATCCATCACACATACATACAATTGGGTAAAAAAGTCGGCAACGCATTCGCCGATGGCAAACAGTTGAAATAAAACACACGACGAAAATGAAAGTGATTCTTACCGGTGCCACAGGTTACGTTGGCGAAGGTGTGCTGCTGGAACTGCTCCGCACGCCCGAAGTTGAAAAAGTTTTGTCGGTCGGTCGCCGTTCGGTTGAGATTGACAAGTACGAATGTCTGACTGCCGACGAGAAAGGCAAATTCGAAGAATATATTGTGTCGGACTTGATGGATTTGAACGCCGGCGACGAGCATTTCAATGGCTACGACGCAGTGTATTTCATTGCAGGTATTTCGTCAATCGGTATGGCCAAGGACGCATATCGCCGCATATCGTACGACATTCCCACACATTTTGCCGACATTATGCCCGACAAAGAAAAGATGACGTTCATCTACCTTAGCGGTGCAGGCACAAATCCGAACGGCAAGCAATGGTGGATGCCGATAAAGGGAGCCACGGAGCAATATGTGGCCAAGGCGGGATTCCGTCACGCGTTTGCGTACCGTCCAGCCCTTATGCGGTGGGCAAAAGGTCAACGCCGTATGCAGAATATGCAGTATGTGTTCATTTTGTTCTATCCGCTTATGTATGTACTTGGTGGAGCAAACAATATGACAGAAATGGCTCATTCCATGCTCGCCTGTTCCCGCGACGGCTATTCCAAATTTGCCATTGGCGCAAACGATATTAAAAAATTGGCGAAGAAGTGGTAGTTACGTCAAACAGTAGGTATTCTTATACTCCTGTTTTGTCCTAAAAGGTTTCAGAAACTGCTTTTTGTTGTACAATCTCAGAAAGTGGTTTCACGCTTTGGGTATTACGCCACAAATTATAATTTTCGCAAGCAACACAATTTTCTTTTTACATCTTTAACAAGACGAACACTCCGACCGATACTGCGGTCGCCGAAACTCACGAAGACTTTACCATCGCCAAAGTAGAAAAGGTAGGCTTCGTCGTTGCCCTTAGCAGACAAAGACCAATATTCCCCACAACTACCCATATAGTACACGTCCGAACCATTACGACCGCCAGCAGCAGGAAAAAATATGGAATTGCCATTTTTTTTACTCGTAAACAATCCTCCATTAACTCCATTATTCGTTGTCCACTTATAATCACAGTTTTCCAATAATTCATTTATTTCTTCTATGGTTGGAACTCGCCATTTAGAATTTGATAATTCTTGAGCTTCGTCAAATGTATAGTATTCTCCATATTCTTCGGGTGTATTTGCACCAACATTGCACGTTGCCCATTTCACAGAAAGACCTAAATCTACTGCTTTTTGGCAAAAACCTGCAAAGCCAAGAATGAGAAAGATTGCGATGGAGAAAAGTTGTTTCATAACATATCCATTTTAACACCTCAAAAATAACAAAAAAATGAACAACTTTTTGGGGAGTTCAGTCTTATTATGTCTGTCAAACGAATAATCACCCCCAATTCTTAATTCCTAATTCATTGCAACTTTCGCAGTTTCCCCTTCTACCTCCACGAAATACATCCCGAGATTACAGGTTCTTGTTTGCAATTTTTGAAACAAAAGATACAATATCGAGAAAATGATATTATATTTGCATTATTGAGGCAGGTCACAAAGACTTGATTTCAACCTAATCCGGCGGGCAGACTGTCCCGCCAATTTTTTGCAACACAATGAAGAAAACGTTAAGCATTTTTGTTGACGAAAGTGGTGATTTTGGTGCATATAGCCCACATTCCCCATATTATATTGTAACTATGCTTTTTCATGACCAAAGCAACGATATTGCGGCACAAGTAAAGAAATTAGAAGAAGAAGTGCTATTGCTTGGCTATGAAAAAAAATTAGTGATTCATACAGCTCCGCTCATTAGAAAAGAAGAAATGTTTTTCAATGTATCGCCAAATCAGCGACGTGCTTTGTTTACGAAACTATTCTATTTTGTAATGAAGTCTGATATACACTATCGTACATTTGTTTTTGAAAAACGGCAATTTGAGGACCATTTTAAATTAGAAGGTAGGATTGCAAAGGAATTATCACAATTTATACGGACAAATCTTTTGTTTTTTCAACAGTTCAGTAATGTGATTCTATATTATGACAATGGACAGCAGGAGCTTAATCGCATTCTCAACGCTGTGCTTTCCGCAGAGCTTTCTCAATACGAATCAAGAAAGGTTTTCCCGAAGGATTATAAATTATTTCAAGCAGCTGATTTGATTTGCACATTGCAGTTGCTTTCTCTCAAAGCTGAACATAATGAATTGTCTCATTCTGAACGTCTTATTTTTCATTCTGTTAGAGAATTACGGAAGCAATTCCTAAAACCTATGAACAAGAAAAATTTTGTATAAATCAAACAAAGGGATTCCCTCAGTTTGAAATCTTGAAGTCACAATTTGTGACTTCAAATTGGGGAGGTGTCCGAAAACTACCTTACGCCTTTACAGAACAAGGATTAGCTATGTTATCGGGACTCTTAAATAGTGATATTGCTATTGATGTGAATATCAACATTATGCGTGCATTTGTAACATTACGGCACTCAATTGGAATAGTTGCAGACAAGGATTTGCGCTATGAAAACCTTTCGCTTCGCATAGATAAACTGAACGATTACATAGAAAACGTTCTGCAAACCCAAAACGATATAAACGACGACACTGCAGCACAATTAGAACTAATAAACCAAACCCTTGCAGAATTACAAGCAGAAAATACCATACGAAAAGAATTTGCCGAACGGAAACCTGTTGGGTTTAAGATTGAGAAATGAACAACTGCATTCTTGTGATTAAAAATACCTTGCGAAAATATCAAAATTCTGGTATTAAGAATTTCGGTTGTAAACTTTTTCGCATTGCTTTTTTCGTTTTGTAAACGTTGGCTTTTATTGCATTTTTTTTACTTTTGAAAAAATTCACAAATGAAGAAACTTTTTGGTTTTTTGGCATTGTTTATCAGTTGCTTGTCGTATTCTCAGGAAAAAGACGGCGGACTGGTATTAGATATAGAACGTGCGTTAGGAAACAGCGAAACCTTTAACAATCCTCTGTTTGCAGGTGATTATCCCGACCCGAGCATTTTGGTTGACGGCGACACGTATTATATTGTTCATTCGTCGTTTGAATACTATCCAGGACTGACAATTTGGTCGTCGCACAATTTAAAAGACTGGATTCCCGTGCAAAGTCCGCTCACAAAATATGTTGGCTCCGTATGGGCTCCTGATTTTGTGAAATACGATGGAAAGTATTATATTTATTTCCCTGCTGGTACAACGAACTACGTGATTTGGGCTGATTCCATAAAGGGGAAATGGTCCGAACCGATTGATTTGCACATTGGCGGCATCGATCCAGGTCACATAACCGACGGGAAAGGTCGGCGGTATTTGTATTTCAGCAACGGTGGATATATTCAGCTGACAAAAGACGGTCTTGCCACAAAAGGCGAATACAAACACGTGTACGATGGTTGGGAAATTCCCCGCGAATGGTCAATTGAATGTTTTTGTATGGAAGGACCAAAACTGACAAAACACGACGATTATTATTATTTGACGGTTGCCGAAGGAGGAACGGCTGGTCCTGCAACAGGACACATGGTGATTTCAGCACGTTCCAAGTCGCCGCTCGGACCATGGGAAAATTCGCCGTACAACCCGATTCTTCGTGCAAAATCATCTCACGAAAATTGGTGTTCTATAGGACATGCTACACCTTTTGCCGATAAAAACGGCGATTGGTGGATGGTGTTTCATGGCTACGAAAACGGACATTACAATATGGGGCGGCAAACTTGCCTTGCTCCTATAGAATGGACACAAGACGGTTGGTGGAAACTTCCCGACGGTTATACTGTGGAAAAGTCTTTCGACATGAACATCAAACAATATGGCGTTAGAATACCGCAAGAGAACAACATTCGTCCCAAATTATTTCATTTTTGGAAAGAATACGACATTTCCCGATTTACTGAAATTGGCAACAAATTCATTGTAAATGGCAAAGGAACCGACGTTGTTTCGAGCAGTCCTTTGCTACATACTCCATCAAATCATTCCTATGAATGTTCGGTGGAAGTGGAAATTGACGGAGACGCCATTGCGGGATTGTTACTATTTTACAACGAAAAAGCATATTCGGGCATTTTGGCTGATAAGTCGGACGTGCTTTCAAACCTGCGTGGATGGCAGTTCCCCACGGAAACCAACGTACACAAACGTCATGTATTTCTCAAATTGAAAAATTACGAAGATGTGGTGGATATGTATTATAGTTTAGACGGGAAAAATTGGACGAAAACGACCAATTCGTTCGACATTTCTGGGTATCACCACAATGTTTTAGGCGAATTCTTAGCGGTCCGAATCGCCCTTGTTTCTATTGGCGAGGGTTCCGTTACATTCAAGGATTTCAATTATCAACCAATTGAATAATGTAAACTATGATAAAAAATGATGCGACTTCGGTGTTTTTGCGAGACTGTATGTTTAGACTTTCCTCCAAAGAATGGAATTCTATGTCATCACAAATTGTGACGACATCATTTTCAAAATGTCCAAAGTTAAGATTGAGAAATGAACAACTATGTTTTTTAGAACACTTTCAACTCTCTTTGCAACCGAGTTGCAGAAAATCTGTTGTAAGTTTGCCGTATAAACAGATGACAAAATGAGTGCAATAATAACAGCATTGTTGATTCCATTAGCGGGAACGGTTTTAGGTTCCGCTTTTGTGTTTTTTATGAAGAACGAAATACCCGAACTGTTTCAGAAAATCTTGTTGGGATTCGCTTCGGGCGTGATGGTTGCCGCTTCGGTGTGGTCGCTTTTGATTCCTGCTATCGACATGGGCAGCGTGTGGCCCGTGGTTGTTGGTCTGCTGGGCGGATTTGCATTCCTGTTGCTTATCGACTACATTACGCCGCATATTCACCCTAAAGGCGGACACGAAGGTCCGCAAAGCCATCTGTCGCGGACAACAATGTTGGCTCTGGCGGTTACAATCCACAATTTTCCCGAAGGAATGGCAGTGGGTGTGGCTATTGCCGGCGCAGCAACGGCAGACTTCAGCACGGCGAGTGCCATTGCGCTTGCCGTGGGTATTGCTATACAAAACATTCCCGAAGGAGCAATCATTTCCATGCCGCTCCGTAGTGCGGGAAACAGCCGCTTAAAATCATTCGCCATAGGCAGTCTGAGCGGCGTGGTGGAACCTGTGGGCGGAGCTTTGGTGCTTCTGCTTGCATCGGCGGCAACCGCCACTATGCCATATCTGCTTCCGTTTGCCGCAGGTGCAATGCTCTACGTGGTTATTGAAGAACTGATTCCCGAATCCTCACAAGGCGAACATTCCAACGTGGCGACCATCGGTTTCGCCATCGGATTTGCCATGATGATGGTGCTCGACGTGGTGATGGGATGATAATTTATTCCGCAACCGTCAGCTCTGGCACATACGGTTCCGTAACCGTTCCTTGACGGGCATCGTTCTCGAACGGGAACACGTTGGTTGCCTCAAAAAGGTTTTTGTAATGTACGTTTGTTACTTGACATAGCAAAGGCATATCAAAAATTCATATCTTTGTAGAAATCAAAAAAATCATTTTTATGAAAAATCTTACATTGTTTTTAAGTTGCTTGCTCATTGGTACAACAACCTTATTTGTGAGTTGTGACAAGAAAGACGACCCGACTCCGGAAAAAGAGAAGAAAGAGAACAAAGACCTTGTGTTGGAATATTCCCTAACGTTTGCCAATAGCGAAATAATAGATTATGAGTCAAAACAAGTGGAACTTGATCTTAATACCATAGCAGCATACTTGGGCGTTGATAAAGAACAATTAGGTAGTGCATTGACAGGGAAAGAAAAAAGCGACATCACTTGCCTGGCAATCAATAATTCTACCAATTCCGACACAATACGCTCAAATACCCAATACCATTGGGGACATTGGTGGGAGAAAAACGGTGACGTGTGCGAAAAATACAATGGTATGTTTCAGTCAGCATTCACATATAAGGAAGGCATTGGTATATTCAACATTTACTTAAATTATGACCGATATGAAGTCTGCCAGACAAAAATTATCGAAGCATTACGATACCAAGGCAAATGCGTGAAGATTATCTTCACTATTTCTGTGATTGACCTCAACGACAAGCAACATGTTGTCGCCACCAACTCAATGTCGGTTGACTATCTTGTCACAAGCCAGTCACAAAAAGTTTTCATAGATGATTTCAATGCCGAGGCAACATTGTCGGCACTTGGGGCAAATTCTTGGGACGATGTAATCTGGTTGGTCAAAGGAGAATTGGGTTACAATACAGTTTATGTATCAACTATTACCAAAGAGCCCTGTTATTATTACGATGAAAATGGAGATTATACATCATCATTGTTGGAGTCTGTAATATATGCCACTGTTCTGGAAGGACAATTAAGCATTCAACAGATGGGAACCGAGGTAAAGCCAAACGGCACAATGATCATCAAATTCTATATGCTGTACAACAGCAAAATTGTTGAGAACAGTGTTACAATCAATTTTGTTGATTATTTAGACCCAGCAACCGCCCCTGAAGGGAGTCCTGCTTCTATAGAGAAAGACCTTTCCGTTACGTTTCCACGCAATGATTGGGAAGCTACGAGCATTGATATAACGGAAGACTTGCGTCAATGTTTCAAAATGACTACCTATCAGGTTCATAAAGTAATCGACAACAATGAGATAAAGATATGGTATGGAGAAGTTGGCAAGGGAGAATATAATTCTGGTTTTTATATTGATACGGAGGGAAATGTTGTTTCTGCTTCTGATTTCTTTTCGGTGTTTTCTTCTATAATCGCTTCATTAACAATCAATTCTGCAGAGGACAACATTGCCCTATCGCTTACAACGATAAGTGCCACCAGTAATCCAGATATTACTACCATTACACCGAAACTGATTTTAGAAAAAGATGGTGTAACGGCGACGTTTAATATCACGATAAATATAGAATAATTCGTTGGTGAGTAACGAGATTATATAGGGAGGGACGTTGTCACATCCTTTCTCTTGTATTTTATGCTATACGAAGTGTTTTGAGAGCAAGTTTGCTTGCCAATTGTTCCGCGTCTTTCTTGCTTCGTCCGACACCTTCGGAAATCTTCTCGTTGTTGATGAAAATCTCTGCTTTGAATGCTTGTCGGTTGCTTTGGGAAATAGGTTTTGACACAAGTTGTAATTCAAGTTTCTTCTTTTGTACGTATTGATACAATTTACTTTTGTAGTTGGTGTTGATTATAGGAAGCGTTTCTTTATTGATATGGGGGAGGATGATTTTTGAAATCACATAATTTTTTGTCTTTCTGTAGCCAAGATCTTTGTACATTGTGCCAATAAAGGCCTCAAGGCAATTTCCCATAGCATCGTTTTGCTTGAGGTTTGGTATTCGTGCCCAAATATGTTTTTGTAATTTCATTTCAATGGCAATGTCGTTGAGACGTTTCCTTTTCACTATGTTTGACCGCATTTCGGTTAAATTTCCTTCTTTAGCATCAGGATAGGTTTCGAAGAGGTAACCTGCCACTATACTATCTAAAATGGCATCGCCAAGAAACTCCAATCGTTCGTTGCTTCCACTCTTCAACGCTTTGCTTGAAGAACGATGAGTGAAGCATCTTTTATATAAGTCCAAATTTTTGGGGCAGAGTCCTATTGTTTTGTAGAGAAAAGTAAATAACTCTTTATCTTCTTTTGACAGAAAGAGGAGTCTGATGTGAAATAAGAGTTTATTCACTGTATTTCTTGAATATAATAGTGCTATTGTGACCGCCGAATCCGAAATTATTGCTCAAAACATATTGTACATTGCGTTGTTGAGCTTCGTTTGTGGTCAAATTTAGTTTGCTATCAATTTTTTCATCCAATTGTTTGAAATTGATAGTAGGAGGGATGATGCCTGTCTGAATTGCGAAAACAGAAGCAACAGCTTCCATTGCACCAGTCGCACCCAACATGTGCCCCGTCATTGATTTGGTTGAACTGATGTTGAGATTGTACACATCGTCACCAAACAATTTTTGAATTGACGTCAATTCTATAATATCTCCGATAGGAGTTGATGTTCCGTGAACGTTTATATAGTCAATGTCAGATGGTTTTATGTTCGCATCTTCCAAAGCATATTTCATCACATTGATTGTTCCTCGCCCTTCGGGATGAGGAGCCGTTAAATGGTAAGCGTCGGATGTCAATCCGCAACCGACAATTTCTGCGTAGATTTTTGCTCCACGTTTTTTAGCGTGTTCCAATTCTTCCAAAAGCAGTGCCACGCCACCTTCTGCCATGACAAACCCGTCGCGAGTCGCATCAAACGGACGACTTGCCGTCGTCATCTCCGCATTGTTCTCGGAAAGAGCCTTCATTGCATTGAAACCACCTATGGCACTAATGTTGATAGGTGCTTCGGAGCCACCAGAAATTAGCATGTCGCATTTGCCAAGACGGATATAGTTGATTGCATCAATAATGGCGTGTGACGATGATGCACATGCCGATGATACAGAATGACTTATACCACGTAATCCAAACTTAATCGAAATCGGACCTGCGGCCATATTAGGAATCAATGTTGTAATGGTAAACGGACTAAAACGCGGATTACCTGTTCCGCTTGCATATAAATCAAGATTTT
>JAEEGG010018536.1_pt1 | contig 14137 bp, 14 predicted proteins | sample 9134161 | NCBI WGS metagenome assembly JAEEGG01 (sample SAMN16246543, study PRJNA631951) | gut metagenome | biome: gut microbiome; feature: rumen; material: CR-attached | host: Bos | place: Iran: Karaj | collected 2018-10 | reverse complement strand
CTTTAATAATTCAGATTATGATGTGTTTGATTTAAGTGGTGGTTTATTCTTGAATAATGCGTCTTTGTCATCTATGGCATTTGATTGTAGGAATGAAAAAGCTCCATGTTATGATGAAACTCTCTTAGAATACTACGACTCGCTGAAAATATATAATAGAAAATACAATCTGACAATATTCCACTTGATAGGCCAGCATATTGACTTTTACAAGCGAAGTCCAAAAGAATGGAAAAAGCTCCAGGTTAAAGACTATCAAGATCGTAAAGACATCAACGATAAAGAAAAAGCATTTGTTGCAGACTATGATAACGCCACACTCTATAACGACTACGTCGTTGATCAAATCATTAAACGTTTTGAGGATAAGGATGCCATCGTTATCTATATGCCAGACCACGGAGAAGGGTGCTATGATGGAGGGCATAAGTTAGGAAGAATGCCAAAGGGGGAATACTCAAGAAACATTTTGGAAAATGAATATGATATACCTTTCTGGATATGGTGTTCAAAACAGTATCTGGAAAATCATCCGCAAATCTGTCAACAAATCAAAGATGCGCAGAACCGTCCGTTTATGACAGATGATATTCCCCATTTGCTCTTATATCTTGGTGGGATAAAATGTCAAGAATATCAAGAGAAAAAGAACTTGATAAGTCCCATTTATGATGTTCATAGGAAAAGACTTCTCAATGGCGAAGCGGATTACGATAGTATCATTAGCAGAGAATAAGGTAAAAATAATAGGAACAGGATTAACAACCTTCCAATGCTTCAAAGAAGTTCCTCGCATAAACATCTTTGTCGAAAAGTTTTGATCGTTTTAAGGATGCTGAAGACATTATTTTGCGTTTTTCCGGATGTTCATAAAGATCAAGAATGGCTGCAGCAAGATTGTTAACTAAATGTTCATTTGTATCCAATAAAATAGCGTTTTCTTCTGTTACAATTTCGGGAACACCTCCTCGACGAGTAGTAATAATGGGCAGGCCCATGGCCTGTGCCTCAACGATAGTTAGTCCAAATGGCTCATCCCAAGTGGAAGGTAACACAGCAATATCAGCCAATTTGAGATAGTTTGGCATTTCCGTATAAGGAATAAAACCAGTGAAAATAATATGATCCTTGATGGGATCGGCCATTTCTCTGAGTTTACTGACGAATGAATTCTCATTATGTGCATTTCCATAGAAAGAACTACCTAAAACCATAAGTTTGATGGTGTTATTTTTACCAATAATATTCATCGCAGAAATTAACTCCATAATTCCCTTTTCGTTATTGATGCGTCCGCTAAAGACAATAACAAAATCATTGTTGTTTATTGACGATAAATGTTTAGCGGGCACGTTGTTTATAAATACATGGGTGTTGATGCCATTATATACAGTTACACATTTAATGTCATGGGAAATAATAGTCCGAACTCTATTGTTCACATATTCAGAAACCGTGATGATGCGTGAAGCCGCTTCGTATAATTCTAATGCATTCTCGACGTTAATATTAAGAAAATCATTGTGGAGATGATAGGCAATCTTTGCATTGACTTTTCCTTTTAACTTGAGTGCATATCCAGGCCGGTTTTCCATGACAATGACATCATACTGCTGATGACGAATGTCGTTAATAGTTTCGTGAAGGAAATATTCTATAGAGTAGTGGTAGTATTCTTTACCATGAGTCAAATGATAAATATTTCTCTTGATCTTTGCTTGCCATCCGTCAACCTTAATATATTTGTAGTGATTTACCCCAGATTTCAGAGCAGGGTGCTTCTTAATATCAGGATGATATACACTATATACCGTGATGTCGTGTAAATGATGCTGGTTATTGTACTCCAAATAAAAATCGATAAGATTTTCCACTGCCCCACCTAGAACAGCAGGAACAGGTAGAATACCGGATGTCAAAATTGCTATTTTCATAGGGCTTACCAGTCTAAGAGTTCTTTACCGTTTTCAAAATGGAAGAAGTCGACAATCTTTGAGAAACTATTTTTAGTAAATTGTTGATCTTTTGATTCCAAGAAACAGAGAGGAACCTCACCAATGAACGAGGCCCAACGAGAATAGCTACTGATAGGCCCAATAATGCAGTCGCAAACACTCAATGTATAAAGGTCGAGGATGGCACATGATGGCTCCTTCTCGAATCGTCGACATTTACATCCCTCAAAAATGCTTAGCGAAAAGTCTTCATTGCTGCTAATAAAGAAACTCACATCTCGGTCTTTGTATAGATTTTGAATACGAAGCATGAACTGATGATAATCTTCCAATTCATAGAAGAATCGCCCGTTATTCCAAGTTGCATAGTCACCGCGCCGGATATGAACACCCACCACCAAATCACTCACTTGTTTCAGTTCAGCAATCATGTTTTCGGCTTTAAGCATTATTTCCTCTTTCGGACGGAATATTTTTTGGAGTCTGGGAAGTGTTGCTTTCAAATAGCGAATGTCAGTACGAGTAGACCAACCCTTAGTAAAACCAAGGAAATTAAAAACTTTATCCCAACTCTTGCTATGAGTTACTATCCATGTTAAATGCTTATACCAACCCCATCCTCTGGGTAGTCTCAAAAACCATGGATGCCATAAAGGAAAATGAATGAATGGAGCATGAAGCAAATGTGGGAAGTCTTCTATGGTCCAGTCATAGAAAAGAATCACCATGTCTTTGTGCTCTGCAATACATTGGGATACGCTGGTAACATAAGTCCACAATCTATTACAAGTTTGCCCAGGAGCATCACAAATAACTCTCATCTAATACATTTTTCTGCAAAGATACAGCTATTTTTTTAAAAATGCAAGTTGTTCCCACTTTTTTTGTTTTTTATTTTGTATATAAAAAAAAACTTACTAACTTTGTAGCAAATAATAGTAGAAAATGACAGAATTACAAATAAAAGAAAGAATACAATGGCTTGACTGGATGAAAGTGTTGGCTATTTTGTCAATTATTTGGGGACATTTTTTTTCTAAAGGCCATATATATTTATATGTATTTAGTGTACAGGTATTCTGTCTTATTTCGGGCTTTTTGTATAAGCGTGCTGCAGATTGGCGAACATGTGTTCAAAAGTGTTTTTGGCAGTTACTAGTACCTACGCTTATCATGAGTGTCTTGATGCATTTGGAGGCTTTCTTTCGTTGTGTGGCATTGGGGACAAATTATGATGTATCGTGGCCTTGGTTTTTCAAGTGGCTTCTGCTTGGCCATCGATGGTGCATGGGACCATGTTGGTATTTTTATACATTGATGGTTATGAGGCTTATAATGCAGGCTCTTCCAGAAAAAAAGTGGGCATATGTTTCACTTTTCATTCTTCTTTCTGCAGGCGCAATATATCTCCATTATATTGGTTTTGAAGTAAGTAACGCCAATGTGAACGTGGTGGTATGTATGCCTTTTTTCCTAATTGGAGTATTTATAAAACCAGCAAAATCGGTCTTAAACAAAATGAACAGCTATCGGATGGGAATACCTTTGTTTGTTGTTGCCTTAAGCTTAATTACTGTATGTGGAAAACTTAATGGTTATGTCTGGATGTATAAAAATGGCTATGGCAATAACTATTTCCTTTATCTTGTTGGTGGAATGGCAGGTTCTTTGTTCCTATATGTAGTTTCACAGTGGATGAGTCATTTGCCATATCGTCAGATGGTTTTATCGCTTTCAAAGGGTTCAATATTAATAATAGGTTTTCATATAATTATCGTTCGTAGACTAATGGAACTTCCCGATCGTATGTGGGGGGAAGACCTGTTGTTTTCAGCTCTTATATTAATCTGCTTTTTACCAATAATACGTATCGCAGAATTAATCTTCCCAATTTTATTAGGTCGTAATAAATAATTGAAAATGGAATTGATTCCTCCGCGTCGTTTCGAATATATTGATTTTTGTAAGGTGTTTGCTATGTTTTTAGTAACATGGGCTCATTGTGCACAACAGCTAAATGGAAATCCCTTTCCTGTATTGTTGATAAGTAAAGATTCCTTTATTTCCTTCAATATGGCAGTCTTTATGGTATCGAGTGGATTTGTCATGAACATATCTAAAATTCGTGAGACTCCTTTTGTAGAGTTTTTCTTTTCGAAAGTGATACGCTTGCTGGTTCCAATGACGGCTTGGTTTTTGATATTATCTGCGATAACATATCCCAAGCATATTGATTATTGGTCGGCATATTGGTATCTGTCTTCTTTGTTCGTTTGTTTGATGACAATTAAAATTATGGCTTATTTTTTATCTTCTCAACTCGGCTTATGCTTGTTTTCAATATTATTTCTCTCATTGGTTCCTTTTCAGTGTTTTGAAAAGATTTGCTATATGATACCTTTTCTATGGGTTGGTTATGGTCTTCGTTACTCAATAAACCGTATAAATATATATGTGGCGTGTCTTTTTTCATTGTTGTATGTCATCTTATATTATTTTTGGGATGTTCGGTATTCTATTTATTTATCACCTTTTCATATTTGTGAAGTTAATATAAACTCATTGTTCTCTTTGGTTTATAGATTTTTAATTGGTACAGTTGGCAGCATTGCTATATTATCATGGATTCGTATAGGTATTGAACTACACAATTTTCGGTGGATGAAATACATAGTCAAATACGGAAAATATACGCTTGTTTTTTACACGATGTCTTTTGTTTTGAATGCTTTGTTGTCTAAAGTTATGTGGCGAGTTGGGTATATTACTTCTATGGGACTATTAGACGTTGTTTCATGTGCTATTTCTCTTCTTATGATGTTCATAATGTATTATTCCCAAAGGATAATAGAAAAGAATAAGTTCTTGTCTATGTTGGCAGGTGTTCCATATTAACTTGATCGCATTAACTAAAGAGGTTTTCGTGTGGCTACAAGGTCATATGAAGACCTCTTTAGTTTAAATGTTGAGCTGGCGGTCTATCTGAGCCTTATATAGTTGGGGATTCTTTAAATGCACTTCGTCCACGAAGCAGGAGTCTGCCAAAAAACTAATTTGATTCAAATATTGGTTTAGTTTATTGGCATAACCGTGTTGAGCAAACTCTTGGCGGTTGAAATGGCTAATGCTATCTCTCCAATGCTCTGCGACAAATGTCGGAATAATCTCAAAGCTGAAATTGTATTCCTTACTAAGTGACTCAATCTTAGACAGGTATTCTTTGCATATAGGAGAAAGAAATGTATAGTTTCTTTTCTCCTGTTTTATATTTGGTGCCCATCCTGTTGTTTGAACAAATGGTATATGACATATCCAATATTTGGGAATCTTTTGTATTTGTTTGATAACAGTATTCGTCATGAGTGGTCTATATTCATCATAGTAGAAAGGCTTCAAGAAGTAGTGATAAGTATATACCTGATCAAGGTTATCCCAGAAACTGAAAGGGGTATAGACAAGGAAAACGCTATCGGGGCGGTTCCCGGCATTAATATAATTATTTAGAAGTATATATTGTCCGATCATGCCAATAGCCTGATTGCAGCATAGTGTATAGGCACTGTCAGGATCTTCTTCTTTGCAATTGTAGAACTGGTTTGCTGTGCTGTCTCCCATAATGAGTTTCTTGTAGGAAGTTTTCTTTCTGCTCTTTTCTATGGCGCGATATATTTCATTTCCATAGATGCTCTCCTTGTATTTGTCGTCTTTGAGGAGCCATGCGGTTTTTACACTATAGTAGATGGCTATAGGTGAAATAAATAGCAGGTTTATTAGTATGAATCTGATAACACTTTTCATATCTCAGAATTGAAAATATATAAAGGACTGGCTTGATCCTGCAAAATTGATAATAATGCAGATGAGGATATAATAAACAAGCCATCTGGCAAGTCTATGTCTGAAGAATTTGTTTTGTGGAAAATCCAGCGCATGTTGTTTATCTCTTTGAAACCATTCAACTAATAGCAAAAGGAGACTGGCAAATAGCCATTTCTTTCCATCAACAAGTCCTTCGAGGAATGGATGGGTGAATATCGATGTGACAAAGCCGTAAGCCTGGGACATACTTTCTGCACGGAATAATATCCATCCAAATACGGCAAATGTAAAGGTGAGTAATAATTGTATGGCTTCCTTGATATTGGGGAAAAGTCTTCCGTACGCAATGATAGTTTTGTATTTTGTGTTTATTCCAATTATATTGTATATGGCTAATAAGGTTGCGTGGAAAAGACCCCAGCAAACGAATGTCCAGTTTGCTCCGTGCCATAGGCCACTAATACCCCATACAATGAAAACATTACGTATGAATTTGGCTTTACTACATCGGCTTCCACCTAAAGGGAAATATATATAATCCCGGAACCAGGTTGTTAATGAGATATGCCATCTTCTCCAGAACTCAGGAATGCTTCTAGAGAAATAGGGATAGTTGAAATTTCTCATGAGATTAAAACCGAACAGTTTGGCACATCCGATGGCGATATCTGAGTAACCAGAGAAGTCACAGTAAATCTGGAATGTGAATAGAATGCCCAATAGAACCAACATCACTCCGGGAAGTCCCTCATAACCATTCCAATATAAATTGACAATCTCGGCACAGTTATCTGCGATTACTAGTTTTTTGAAAAATCCCCAAAGCATTTGACGTGCTCCGTCCACTGCTTCTGGATAATTAAGACAGCGCTTCTTTTGAAATTGTGGTAATAGGTTTGTTGCCCTTTCTATAGGGCCAGCAACCAATTGGGGGAAGAAACTGATAAAGGCAAAAAACTCAATGATATCTTTTGTGGCTTTTAATTTTTTCTGATAGACATCAATAGTATAGCTAAGTGCCTGAAAAGTATAGAAACTGATACCAACGGGTAATATGACATTGATAGTGACCCAGTCCAGTTTGTAGCCAATTATATCAAAAAGTGCTTGTATGTTTTCAATGAAAAAATTGTAATACTTGAAAATCCCCAATATTAATAAATTCAGAACAATATTTAAGGTGCTGATTAGTTGTTGTATCTTTCGACTTCTTTCAAACTTCTCAATATAAAAGCCGCTGCAAAAACTGCAAAAAGATGTCAGAGCGATAAGAAAAAGAAATCTCCAGTCCCACCATCCATAGAAGATGTAACTGATAACAACTAAAAAGAAATTCTGCCAACGGCGATAGGCTGAAATAAGCCAATAAAGGATAAATACTATTGGCAGGAATATAAGGAAGTCTATCGAGTTGAATAGCATATGTTTCTATTTCTTCATAAGTTTAAATATGACTTTAATGCAAATAGTGAGTATACGACGCTTCTTGTTATCCTCACAAATGTCTAACAGCTGATAAGCCGTTGTCTTGTCGAGTTTGGCAATTGTCGCATAGTCCTGATAGACACCATCAGGCAGCAATTGGTGGAGGTATTCGTTGATTTCCTTTCTGTTCTTTTCTCGTTGTTGCTCTGATAGTCCTCCCTCTTCTCTACGGCAGATGATATCAGGGATGAATTGAACTCGCTTGTTTTCCTTGACTATTTTCTCTGTGAAAAAAATCCAATCTGATACGAGCCTGTAGTTTTCATCGTATGGCGAATTGTCAAACAACTCTCTTTTGATAAATGTACTTTGGTGGTCTAAAGTCGACATAAAAAAGTGAATCATGGTTGTTCGGGGAGGCTGGACAGAGGCATGGCCTTGTTGCTTTTCCGTATTGAAGTGGTAGTCTTTTCCGATGATAAAGTCTGTATCATATTGATAGTTTGCCACTTTCTCCAAGATATCAGAGGCATAAAAACAATCTCCAGAGTTCATGAAGTTCAGATAATCACCCGTCGCTTTTGCGATACCTTTATTCATGGCATTGTATATACCTCTGTCGGGTTCTGAAACCCAATAGTCAATGTAGGCATCATACTCTTTAAGAACTTCTACACTGCCATCTGTAGAGCCACCATCAATAACTATATATTCGAAGTCACGATAAGTTTGGTGGATTACACTTTCAATGGTCTTTCTAAGCCCTTCTTTGTTATTGTAGTTAATTGTAATAATAGAATACTTCATTGCTTTCTAATGTTTTTAATTCGATAGAGACTGTCTTTGGCGCCTTTGGCAAATAGAAATGTTACTGAAAGCTCAATAAGGAGGAAAATAAACATGCCTATGGCACTATATACTACCCAATCGCCTATGGTGTGATAGGGACTGATGGGAATGAATTGAATGAAATAGAGAGATGTTCCGATGGCAAAGACTGATATGGCATAGTTGCGAAGAACTCCTTTCCAGTATATCCATACAGATTCCTTAAAACCAGAATTAAAGAGGTAATAGGGCTTCCAAATAACAACTATGGGGATAAGGCTGGCAATCTTTCCAAGCAAAATGCCAATGATTCCCCACTTCAATCCACATATAATGGTAACACTAACATTAATAATTAATTCTGCCCATGCAGCCCAGACATCTGCGTAGAGGCCATGGGCGTAATTAAATGAATCGACAGCATTCCGGGAGTTCGTAATGTATATGTAAATAACCAATAGAAGGAGAATGCGGTTGTCCATGATGTATTCTGAACCTAACCAATGTGATACAAAAGGTTCCAAAAAGGCATAAAGTGAGAAGGTAAGAGTGGCGGCAATGGCGTGCTGGATGGTGGTGTATTCCCAGAATACTTTTTGCATGCGTTCTTTGTTCCCTTCTGCAACAAGGTTCCCTACGCTGGCACCTACACTGCCAGTAATGGCAGAAAACATGGAAATGAGTTTTGATATGATAATCATATAGTTGCCATAATATGCAACCATTTTTAGTGACACAAATAAGAAGATGAATAGTTCATCACTCTTTACCAATACAAAATCCTTTATTTTATGAATAAAGACCTGTTTGGTTTTGGTAATAATTTCCGGGTATTGGTTCAACAGTTGCCTACCCTGTTGCTTATCAACCTTAAGCCAAGGGTATTCTTTGTTGATCTTCCAATTGAGAATGATGCATCCGATAATACCAAAGAGGAATTCAATGGCAACCCAAACATATAAATTCTTATAATGATATGCTAGATAGATTTGAAGCCCCAACTTAACTAAATTGGCAGATTGATAGTATATTGCTACTAAATAGCTTTTTTGGTCTGCCCCGAGGAGAATCTGCCGGTAGTTAATGAAATAGCCGATGAGCGATGAACCAAGGAATGAATAGAAAGCAAAATAGATGATGCTCAGTCCTAATCCTGCATTTGAGAAAATGAGCGGGAAGAAAAGGCTAACAATAACGGCTGCCACAAATATAATGATGCCAATCCATTTATATAAATAACCTAATAAGGACAGAATATCTTGGATTTCTTTTCTGTTGTTGGTCTGAATAGGCTTGAAAAGGAAATAGCCAATACAAGCTGAAATGCCTAACTCAGAGAGATTGAGGTATCCTAAAATATTATTGAGAGTTCCTGTCAAACCAATGAACTCGGCACCAAGGTTGTCGAGGAAGATTTTACGAGAGAAAAAGGTTAAAAAGAGCGAAAGGAAGTAAAATAAAAGATTTACTTCCGCATTCAACATGCTTTTATGAACTCGCTCTCCCACTTTTTGTTTTTGGTTTTATTCTACAAAAGTAATAAAAAAAATAATTATAACAAAAGAAAAATATCTTTTTATAACACAAAATTTGTTTTATTTTGATAATTGCATCTTTTTATGATAATAATCCTTTAAAATAGATTGTATAATACATGAGTCCAAAATCTGATAGCCTTTATCATTTATGTGAATCCCGTCTTCTTTATAAATATGGCGTGGATCTTTGTAACCCGAAGGGTTCCATTGATGTTTTCTTATAACAATAACATTATTACTATAATGGTTTTGTTCAATCATGAAGATTAATGCTTGACGATTTTCATTTCGACAGTCTAAACTACTTCCTGTCACTGCCATCGAAAAATGCCTTCGTATTTTTTGCATTAGAGATGACTCGGAATAGACTTTTTCAATGTTATAGTCTGGAATTTCTATGATGATGGGAACGCTTTTGTTACGCAAGAGGAAATCAACGATTAATTTAATATGTTGTTGATAGTAATAACATCCTAATTTTAAGTTGGAATCGTTGATTCCTGCAGAAACGATACAATAGTCTGGTCCATTCTTAAGTAATTTCTGGATGGGAGTGTCAGTAGCAAACTCTGCATAAATAGTTTTGCTAGTAGCACCAGGAATACCTGCAGACATAATAGATACAGGCTTATGTATACTATCAGAAAGAATTCTGCATATTTGGCATGGGTGTTCTTGATGATAAAAAGCCCAACTGTCACCGATGAAGGCAATTCTCAGCGTATCATCATGATGGTGTTCAATTTTGTAGAAATCAATTTCCTTAGCAATTGAGTAATAATGTCTATTACGTATGATGAAGATACAAATAATGAGCATTAGCATACTTACTGCCAATATGAGCCATTTCACATGTTTCTTCATAATAATTGATGGTGCTATTCTCTATTACCAGTAGCTATCCTTAAGAAGGAAGGCCAAATTCTTTTGGTCAATTTATAGATATAAATAGTAATAATGGTCACAATTAGAACTGTAGTAAAATATAGTGCAATATGAATCCCGTCAGTAAATTGTGGATACCATAAGACTGGTTTGCGGAATAGAGCTACAATAGGAAGATGTATACAGTATATGAAAAATGCCATGTTAGATATCGATTTCATGTATAGTTGGTGTTTAATAAAAAACTCGCCAATAATGGGTATGGAAATAATGTTGGTTAGGATCGCTAAACGATGAATCTGGAGATTAAAAGGAACATAATATATGGTATTGGTTATTACATCAGCAATCCCCAATAGAATCATACTTCCAATTACGAGGTTTTTGTGTTTATCGAGAAAGTCCATTGGATTCTTATTGCATAGTGGGAAATATGCACCTGCACAAAAAGCCATTATTGATTCTGGGATTAGCCAAAAACCAGGAAAGAATAGCCAAAAGAGGATGGCAGCAAGTGGGAATATGAAATGAGTGTTCTTTATGATTACCTTTATGACAGGACTTAGTAGACAAAGTAGAAAAAGATCACGAACGAACCACATTGGTGGATACACAGGTTTCCCATTTCCATATGACCAGTCTCCAGAATCCCAAAAGGCTCGTATATAGTCGATAATACCATAATCCCCAATCGCCTTAACTTGGTTGATTATATGATTGTAACCCCAAAGGAAGGCAACAATAAAGGCAGCCAGCATGATCGTGTTCCATAGGAAATAAGGTGCTAGTAATGATTTTATTCTATTTCGGATTTTCTCTTTATAAGTCTTTTTACTATAAAAAAACCAAAGTCCAGATATAAAGAAAAAAGCAGGGACACCAGTTTCTCCTAGCCATAGAGAGAAAGGATAAATAAATTTAAAATAAAAATGGCATTCAGGGAGAGAGACAATGGTATGTGAATGATAAAAAATAATAGTAATAGCAAGGGGAAATCTCATGCATGCCATGGAGGCTGATAAACGACTAAAACTATCTTTTTTTTTATCAATCGCTTCTAGTACACTTCTATTTTCCATATGATCTATTTATCATGAGTAGTATGAATAAAGTCTGTGTTTTTACGATTAATCTTGAGAATATTCGCTACCATCTTCCATACAAGATTGGGTAGGGAAAGGATCTTTCCAAAGACAGAGTGCTTTCTCAGTTGATGTGGAGTTGCGATATAAAGGGAAATGCAAATTGTAAAGAATAATACCCACCATTTGATATACCAAGAGAGTGAAAAGAGCAGTGAGAATAATGTCATTACCAAGGACATACCCAAAGTGCCAACCACCAACATGGAGCGAGGAATCAGTGCTTGCTGGATAGTTTTGTCTATATAATCCAAATTGAATGTCATGATGGCCTTGGGAATATAGGGGAGCAAGTTGAACAGACTTTGAATCTGAGCTGTCATCCAGCGGAGGCGCTGTTTTTGGAAATTATCCTTGTTGCTGACCTTTTCGTCAAATACATGAATGTCAGGTTCATAATGGATATAGATTTTCTGCATCAACAAGAGGGCCTCTAACTCGCGGTCCTCACCAGCAGTGGTCAGTTTATATACATTTTCTTTGAACCACCCGTAATCGAAACACATACCAGAGCCAATTAGGGCAGAGGAAAGACCGATGCGATTATGAGCCTTGCGGAAGATAGTATTATTGATTTCCTCACTGACACCATCCAAAACGGCAATGTCGTTATCGTTGTTTTTAGCACAGCGATGACACTGGATAGCCTTATAGCCTTTGGCGCATTCCGTATTCAGTTGCTCTAAGAAATGAGGCTCCACTACATTGTCGGCATCGAGAATCACAATGAAATCATACTCGTCCTTGATTTGGTCCATGGCATACTGCATGGCTTTGGCCTTGCTGCTTTTTTCGAAGACAGGCTGGAGTAGGGTGATAGGGAGTGCCGCTAATTTTTCGTTGGTCTCTGGCTGCATATGGTCGGAAATAACGGCCACATGGAAACTATTATAGGGATAATATTGCGCTAAAAACTTCTGGACGGAGTTGACAATGACTCGGTCTTCGTTGTAAGCGGGGTATAAGATGAGGTAGGAAAAATGTTCTTTTTTGCGCATGGACAGTGCCTTACCCGTGAGATAGTTTGTTAATTCCGAGACTCGTTTCTTCCATAAGGTCGATACTATTGCAAAGAACAGAATATAGACTACGGATGCAGCCATGAGCAACCATAGGGCGATATCGATGATATGAATGCAATGCCAGAACATAGGATTATTTTTGCAGGTCTATCTTACTCAGGAGCTTTCTGCCTAATGAGAACTTGTTGAGTACGGAACTTAGCAAAACCACTGGAACCAAGAAGAAGGTGCGATCCCACTTTTCATCAACCAAGTAATTGGGTGTAGCAATGGCAAAGATGAGTACTACGATGGCGAATAACCCCCACCATTTTAGTGCTGCAGACATATAGATAAAGGGGACGATAATGCACATGGCTATAATGACCAACATCATAATCATACGGGGCAGAACCATCCATTGGAGCAACTTGTCAACGAGATCATAGTGACGATTCAAAATAGCAACAGGGAGATAACGGATATTGCGGAAGATGGTCTTCCATTGGGCCCATATCCAACTGCGGTGCTGACGGTTGAAGTCATCAGCTTGACGGGCTTTCTCGTTGTAAAAGAAAATGTTGTCGAAATAATCCACATAGATATGCTGGCGGGTCAACATGACTTCCAGCTCTTTATCCGTCCAAGAAGGCTTGGCTTGCTGGAGATAGTCTTTGAACCATTCAAAATCGAAGACCATACCTGAACTATGCATGGCAGCAGGAAGCCCTAAGCTGATATGGCCACGACGGAAGATGGAGTTGTTGATTTCTTCAAAGACAGCACTCAAACGAGCGGTTACCGTATCGCGGTTTAGAGACAATTTGTGTGTTTGAATGGCCTTCGTTCCTGCCGACTCGTAGGCATCGTTCATCTGCTGTAAGAATTCGGGTTCTACTACATCGCCTGCTTCCAGAATAATAACCGCATCATAAATCTTAAACTGGGGAAGGTTGTTGATGGCTAACTGGAGAGATTTGATGCGAGAGCTTTTCTCAAAATTGGGTGTCAACAGGGTGATGGGTTGTTGGGCGAGGTGGAACAAGGTCATCTCGTCTTCATGGTCGGCAATGACCGTGATGTCAAACTGACGCATGGAGTAGGATTGTCCTAAGACGGACTTCACCGTCATCATGGCGCTCTTTCCGTTTTTATAGGTAGGAATCAAAATGATAAAGCGGTTCTCCTTTTTGGCCTTAGGCGTTTCGCTATGCCGAGGAAATAAGGAGGTAATAGCGAACACGCCCAAGTAAAGTACCGTGAGCGAAACAAGGATGAAGAGAATCCAGTCGATATAGGAGAAGAGAGTCCAGAAAGTCATGATATTTAAAGTGATGAGTGATAAGTGATAAATGAAAAGTCTCTAATACCTTTGAGGGTGGCTTTGGCTAGGTCGGGGCGGCGATGGAGAGCGTATTTGACGATGTCACGAAGGGCAACAATACCTATTAGATATAGGTAGGTCAGGTATTTTTGAGGGCTGTTGATATTGCGTTTGGCAAATAACAGCCGGGTACGCGTGATGTAATAAGTCCGAAGGGGAC
>JAEEGG010018535.1_pt1 | contig 14137 bp, 12 predicted proteins | sample 9134161 | NCBI WGS metagenome assembly JAEEGG01 (sample SAMN16246543, study PRJNA631951) | gut metagenome | biome: gut microbiome; feature: rumen; material: CR-attached | host: Bos | place: Iran: Karaj | collected 2018-10 | reverse complement strand
AGTTTGCGGAATAAGAAACTGGAAGTGAACGGATGGTGAAAGGTACGCCATTCTGCCCCGATTTGCTTAGTCGATTAACCTGCATCAGAACCCTAATTTTGGGTTACGAGTTGGCGACCTAACTCCTTCACCAATCCTCCCCAATTTGCTTTCAACCCCAATTTGAACTTCCTCGTTCTTCCCCGTCTTGCCTTTATTTCAGGCCGAATTGCGTTAATCTTCCAAAATCCGTTGCTCTTTACAAGCTTTTTTCGTAACTTTGCAGCCCAAAACAAGATAGAATCGTTATGGCATATCTTTTTTCCTCAGAATCCGTATCGGAAGGCCATCCCGATAAAGTGGCCGACCAGATAAGTGATGCATTGCTCGACCAGTTTCTGGCTTACGACCCCAGTGCCCGCTGCGCCATTGAGAGCTTCGTCACCACAGGCCAGGTGGTGATCATGGGCGAGGTGCGCAGCGATGTGTATATCGACTTGCAGACCGTAGCCCGCAACACCATCAAGCGTATTGGCTACACCAAAGCCGAGTATCAGTTCGACGGCGACTCGTGCGGCATCCTCACCGCCATCCACGAGCAGAGCGCCGACATCAGCCGTGGTGTTGACAACGCAATGGACCAGGGTGCTGGCGACCAAGGCATGATGTTTGGCTATGCCACCACCGAGACGGAGAGCCTGATGCCCGTGTCGCTCGACTTGGCCCACCTGCTGATGCGCACGCTGGCCGACATTCGGCGCGAGGGCAAGCAGATGACTTATCTGCGCCCCGACGCCAAGAGCCAGGTGACGGTGGAGTATAGCGACGATGGCGTGCCACAGCGCATCGACACCATCGTGGTGTCGACGCAGCACGATGAGTTCGACACCGACGAGGCCATGCAGCAGCGCATACGACAGGACGTGATAGACATCCTCATCCCCCGCGTAAAGCAGCAGATACACTCGCCGAAGGTGCTGCAGCTCTTCGGTTCCGACATCAAATACTACGTCAATCCCACTGGAAAATTCGTCATCGGCGGTCCCCATGGCGACACTGGCCTCACGGGGCGCAAGATCATCGTCGACACCTACGGTGGTAAGGGTGCCCACGGCGGCGGCGCCTTCAGCGGCAAGGACTCCAGCAAGGTAGACCGCTCGGCCGCCTATGCTGCCCGCCACATTGCCAAGAACATGGTGGCCGCCGGCGTGGCCGACGAGATGCTGGTGCAGGTGGCCTACGCCATCGGCGTGGCACGGCCCATGAACATCTACGTGAACACCTATGGCAGGAAGCATGTGGCGATGAGCGACGGCGAGATAGCAAAGAAGATTGAGAAGCTCTTCGACCTGCGCCCGAAGGCCATCGAGCAGGAGCTGAAGCTGCGCCAACCCATGTTCTTGGAGACGGCCGCCTACGGCCACATGGGCCGTGAGCCAAAAGTGGTGCGCAAGACGTTCACCAGCCATTATCATGAGACGCGCGTCGTCGACGTTGAACTCTTCACTTGGGAAAAACTTGACCGCATTGACGACATCAAGCGTGAATTTGGATTATTATAGTAGTCCCTCCCTGACCCCCCAAGGGGGGGGAGAAACATCTCAGCAATCCACCTCATGGACCTCATGGGGGGGAGAAACATTGCACCAATCCACCTCATTGGAGGAAGAAACGTCGCAACCATCCACCTCATGGGGGGCTCCCCATCACTTCACCCCCCTCTTGGGGGGACAAGGGGGGGCTTTGGGCACGCCGCGCCCTTATGCCGTGCGAACCGACAATGTGCTCACGGTGTCGCTCATCCTGTGCTTCGTGGTTTTCGTAGTGGCCCTGTCGCGCCAGGGATGGCTGCTGGCCCGCCAGGCCAAGGATTTCTTCCGCACTCGCCACGACGATGCCGACGACACCTTGCGGCCCCATCTGGGGTTTCATTTGTTCATGGTGCTTGTCTGTTGCCATCTGCTGGCCATCGGCTCCTACGTCTTTGCCACGCAGGTGCTCCACTACGACTTCCGCTTGGAGCCTCAGCCGTTGGTGGTGGCCATCTATTTTGGCCTCTTCATAGCCTACTTCCTGCTGAAGTGGGTGATGTATGGCTTTGTCAACAGCGTCATGTTTGGCCGCCGCGCCCGCCATCGGTGGACGCATGCTTTCCTGCTGCTGACAGCCTTCGAAGCCATCCTGCTCTACCCCCTCATTTTGCTGCTCGTTTATTTCGACATCAATGCCGAAAATGCCATGTTTTGGTTCCTTGGTGTTATCATTTTGGGCAAATTATTGACATTTTATAAGGCTTTTTGTATCTTTTTCCGCGAAAAGACGCTTTCTTTGCAAATTTTTTTGTACTTTTGCACCCTCGAAATCACGCCTCTGCTCGCTTTGGGGGGTATTTGGCTGATGATAACGAATCAATTACGAGTAAATTTTTAAGCAGAAATGGTAAAGAAAATCTTGGTTTCGCAGCCAAAGCCCACGAGCGAGAAGTCGCCCTACTTTGACATTGCTGAACGCTTTGGGGTGGAGTTGGTGTTCCGTCCGTTTATAAAGGTTGAAGGCCTCACGGCTCGCGAATTCCGCACACAGAAAGTCAGCATTCTTGATTACACCGCCATCGTGTTCACGTCGCGCCATGCCATCGACCATTTCTTCTCACTGGCCCATGAGATGCGCGTCAACATCCCCGAGGACATGAAGTATTTCTGCGTCACCGAGACCATCGCCCTCTATATCCAGAAATATGTGCAGTATCGCAAGCGCAAGGTGTTCTTTGGCAGCACCGGCCGTGTCGACGACCTACTGCCCGCCATGGTGAAGCATAAGGCTGAGCGCTATCTGGTGCCCATGAGCGACGTGCACAACGACTCGCTGACGCAGCTGCTCGACTCAAAGAAGCTGCAGCACAGGGAGTGCGTGATGTATCGCACGGTGAGCAATGATTTCACGCAGGAGGAGGTCGACACCTTCGACTACGACATGCTGGTGTTCTTCAGTCCCTCCGGCATTGAGTCGCTGATGAAGAACTTCCCCCATTTCGACCAAGGAAAGATTGCCATCGCCACCTTCGGCCCTGCCACTGCCAAGGCCGCCCAGGACGCTGGTCTGCGCCTCGACCTGGAGGCCCCCAGCGAGAAATATCCTTCGATGACGGGAGCGTTGCAGCATTATCTGCTGATGCAGGAGGAGTGATGACAGCACTGGCGACGACAAAGGGATTGTCGAAAAGCGAGCGTATCGTCAGCCGGAAGCTGATAGAGGGGCTCTTTACAAGCGGTCGGGGCCATTCACTGACCGCTTTTCCTTTGCGTGCCGTCTATATGGTGCGCGACCGTCGGGCCGAGGCTGGCACCCAGTGCGAGCCTCCGGTGACGCTGCTGCTGAGCGTGCCCAAGCGCAAGTTCAAGCACGCCGTCGACCGCAACCGCGTGAAGCGCCAGTTGCGCGAGGCCTATCGCACCCACAAGCACCTGCTGACAGCGGCAGTGCCCGAGGGGCATCAGGTGGCGCTGGCCTTTGTGTGGCTTTCCGACCGTCATTTCGCCTCTGCCGATGTGGAGCACCGCGTCTGCTCACTGCTCACCCGTATTGCTTCGGCGCTTAATCCCGCCTGACCTCTTCGCCCATGCAGCGTCTCTGGCATCTCATCTGTTGGCCGCTGAAGTGGCTGTTGCTGCTGCCCATTATGTTCTATCAGCAGTTCATCAGTCCCTACACGCCGCCATCGTGCCGCTTCACCCCCACCTGCTCGCAATATGCGCGCGAAGCCATACAGAAGTATGGCCCTTTCCGTGGCTTCTATTTGGCCGTGCGCCGTCTGCTGCGCTGCCATCCGTGGGGAGGCAGTGGCTACGACCCAGTGCCCTGATTCTCATGTTGAGTGTTTTTGCCATAAGAAATTGAGAGACTTTAGTCCTGCCATTAGCGCAGCAACTAAAGTCTCTCAACTCTTCACGCTCAGTACTTCACGCTTATCTCAGCGTCCACACCACCTCGACCGCTTTCCCATCGTAGGTGGCTTTCAGCGTGAGCTTGCACTCGCTGCCACTGAAGGCGATGCTGGCGCTGCCATTGAGGAACGAAGCGCCCATGTCGGCCTCGTTCCAGCGATACGTGATGGCGCCCGTCTGCAGCTCCACCGACGGCGTGCCCAGCCAGTTCCACGAACCGTAGTCGTAGGTGTTGTCGGCGTAGTTGATGAGGAATGTCTTTGCCGATGTGAAGGTGACGCCCTTCACAATCTTCTGCGGGTTGAAGCTGTCGCTGATGGAGACATACTCCTTGACAAAGTCGACGATGCTCTTCAGGTTGCACTCGCCGGGGAAGTCCTTGGCCAGCACCGCGCCGCCGTTAGGATAGCGCAGACGCGTGTTGCTGATGGTCCAAGTGCGACAGAGATAGGTGGCCATGAGTCCCTCCATCTCGTTCTTCGTCAGCGTCACAGGCACGGTGATGGGGTCGTTCCCTGGCACGGTGATGGTGATGTTGGCCTTCACGTTGTCGCCATCCACCGTGATGCTGCCAAAGCCGTTGAGCTGGAAGGTGGCGCCGCTGCTTGAATATGTGCCAAACAGATAGACGTAGTCGCTGAGTGCTCGTGTGCGGGCATTATCGGTTGGGGTTGCCACGATGAAGTAGTTGCCGCTCTCGGTAAGCTCGATGCTCTCGATGATATTGCCGTTCACCGATGTGAGTTGTTGCAAGATGATTTTCTTTGCAAGGGCTTTGAAGTTGGGGTCCTGCAGATTCACGGGCAGGATGGTGGGCTTGCTGTTGTCATCGTCGTCGTCGCCGCACGAGATGAGTGCCAGCGGGGCGGCCAGCATCATCATGGCCGCAAGTGAAAGAAGATACTTTTTCATGTTTAAATTAGTTATTGTTCATTGTTCATTGTTCAACGTTCACCGTCAAAAAATTCTTCCGCTAATGCGCAGGTTCAGCACGGGATAGACGGTGATTTTCGAGATGACCCTGATAGCCTCTCCTCCGTCGTTGTCGCCGGTGTTGTTCTTGGTGAGCCGCTGCTTGGTGCCCGTCTGGTGTTCATACACTTTGGGCGAGCCCCAGAACTGCGTGCCCACTTCGAAGTCGAAGCTGAGGCGTCGGCGCGGCACGGCACGGCCAAATCCCAATCCCACGTAGGGCTTGAACTTTGCCACCTCGATGCTGGCCTTGGCATAGCCGTTTCGGTCGAATCCAATGATGTAGTCGCCTATTTCCAGTCCACCGTCAACGTTTGTCACGGGCGTGGTGTTCTCGGCTGTCACCACCTCCTCCTTGCCCATGAAGAAGCCCCCCGTGAGGTGGAACGACGATGCTTTCAGCGGATAGTAGTCGAGCAGCAGCTTGGCGTCGCCCATGTGCAGCTTTCCTTCCACTTCCGTTTTCTCTTTTTTGCCTTTGATGGTGTAGTCCACGTCGGTTTTATATTTCATCTCCGGCATCCACGAGTAGCCCGCACGGATGGCCACGAAGTCGGTGATGGGTGCAGCCACCTCCAGTCCTATTCCCGGTGTCCCCACGTTGAGTCCCACGGCCAGATGGTCGAAATATCCAAACTTCGACACCCTGGACGATGTTTGCGCCATGGCCATTTGTGCACCAACAAGAGCAGCCATGATGCAGATGGCAAAGATTCTTTTCTTCATACGCTATAAATGGTTTAGTGTGATGTTCAGTTCTTTTTCTTGCTTTTCTTTGGCATTCTTCGTGCCCATCCCTCCTCGTTGAAGTCGGGTTCCTCTCCTCGCAGTTCCTTGAATCGCGAGCCTTTCATCAGCTCTTTCCAGTCGTCTTTCCCATACATCCTCTTCTGCCTTGCTGGCACAAATTCCTCGCCTTGCTGCTTGCGGTCGTTTCGCTTTCTGGCGTAGTTCTTCTCGCTGGCATCAGCGTTCTTGGGGGCTCTTATAGGAGCGTCGCCCTTTTCGTCTTCGCTGTTGCAGCGCACTATGCGCCCGTGGTATCTGATGCCCGTCAGCTGTGTCATCACCTTGCGTGCGTCTTTCTCTGGCACCTCGAAGTAGCTGATGGTGTCGAGCAGGTCGATGTGCCCCACCTCCTGCCGCCCTCCCACATAGCGGTTGAGCGTCTGCATCAGCTCGCCGGGATAGAATCCGTCGCGCTTGCCCAGGTTGATGAACAGCCGGTGATAGCCTGCTTGGGCCTTGTTCATCCGTTTCTGGCGGTCGCTCTGCGGTTTCTCCCTGCTCCTTACCTCCTTACTCTTTACTACTTCTATCTCCGGCGCATCGGCATAGTAGGCGAGGAATCGTCCAAACTCCATCGACACAATCTTCTTGATGATTTCCTGCTTGTCGATGTATTCGAAATAGCGGTTGATGTCCTGCATGAAGGGTGCAATCTCCTCATCGTCCACGTCGGTCTTCACTATCTGGTCCATCACCTTGTAGAGCTGCTTCTTGCAGATGTCCTCTGCCGTCGGGATGTCCTCTTCCACGAATTTCTTTCCTATCTCCTTCTCAATGTTGCGTATCTTGTGCTTCTCCTTCGAGTGCACGATGCTGATGCTGGTGCCCTTCTTGCCGGCGCGCCCTGTGCGTCCGCTGCGGTGTGTGTAGTTCTCGATGTCGTCGGGCAGTCCGAAGTTGATCACATGCGTCAGGTCGTCGACGTCGAGTCCGCGCGCCGCCACGTCGGTGGCCACGAGCAGCTGTGTCAGGTGCTGTCGGAACTTCTGCATCGTCAGGTCGCGCTGCTGCTGGCTCAGGTCGCCATGCAGCGACTCGGCGTTGTAGCCGTCCTTTATCAGCTTGTCGGCAATCTCCTGCGTCTCAATCTTCGTGCGGCAGAAGATGATGGCGAAGATCTTTGGGTAGTAGTCCACGATGCGCTTCAGGGCCAGATACTTGTCCTTGGCCTGCACCATGTAGTACACGTGGTTCACGTTCTCGGCACCCTCGTTACGACTGCCCACCACAATGGTCTCGTAGTCCTTCAGGTAGTTCTTGGCCACCTTCTCCACCTCGCGGCTCATCGTGGCGGAGAACATCAGCGTGGCGTGCTCCTCGGGCAGCGACTGGAAGATTTCGCCGATGGCCTCCGAGAATCCCATGTTGAGCATCTCGTCGGCCTCGTCGAGCACGATGTTGGTAATGTTCTCCAAGTGTGCGAAGCCACGGTTTTTCAGGTCGATGAGGCGTCCCGGCGTGGCCACGATGATGTTCGCTCCCTTGCGCAGTGCACGCATCTGTGGCTCTATGGCAGCACCGCCATAGACGGCCTCCACATGCACGCCCTCCATGTATTTCGAGAAGTCGCGCAGGTCGTCGGTAATCTGCAGGCACAGCTCTCGCGTGGGGCTCAGCACCAGCATCTGCGTGTCGCGTCGCTCAGTGTCGAGTCTCTGCAGCAGAGGGATACCGAAGGCTGCCGTCTTGCCGGTGCCTGTCTGTGCCAGTGCTATCACGTCTTTCTCGCCCTCCAAGAGAAACGGAATCACCGCTTCCTGCACGGGCATGGGGCTCACGAAGCCCAGCTCTTCAATGGCGCGCCTGATGGGGGCGCTCACGCCTAATTCTTCGAATGTCTTCATAATTGGGTACAAAGATACTGAAAAAGAATGAGAACAGCAAAGAAAAACGCATAAAAATGGATTTCAATTTGCGAGTGGCAGAGCCGCAACGAAGAATATAGAATACAACAATACAACAAATGCAACAAAAACAACAAAAACAACAAAACAACAAAACAACAAAACAACAAATACAACAAAACAACAAAAACAACAAAACAACAAATACAACATCTTATGTCCTATATGTTTTAATTATTATATATATTATAATATATATAATAATTAAATCATTTTCTATTTACGTGCACTATGAAGCCGCCACCACGATGTAGCTGGCAGGTGCCTAAATCTCGTGCTTTATGCAGAAACACTGGGGTTTCGAGAGATTTTGGCTTTTTTTGAAGGTAATTTGTTGTTTTGTTGTTTTGTTGCATTTGTTGCTATGTAACTACCCGAAAATCTGCTGAGTTACGAAAATCGTCTTGATTCAGACGAATAACAGTGACACATTTGAAAATGCAGCAGACATCCACCCTACTGTGGAAGAATCGCATTGCCCGCCGCATGGCTCATCTTTTATCATTGCCTGATGAATTTAGTGCGTCGTTTACGCACGGAACGACGCTGTTTACAATCCTAAACGAACCGTTTACAAATCAAAAATGATTCCATTTATGGACGAAGAGAAAGACGGCCTGCACTCGCGAGCGCAGGCCGTTCTACCAAAATTGTCAAAAAATCAGTCGTTCAGTCTATCATAACCACAATATTTGTGTTCTTAGAAGACAACACAAACAACTTGGTAAAGACAAGTCAGGTGTGTCGGATGTTGCGTGGGTGGTGCTCAAGCACCTCTCGGCGCAACGTCTGCATGGAGATATGCGTGTAGATTTCGGTGGTGCCAATGCTGGCGTGGCCCAGCAGTGCTTGGATGATGCGCAGGTCGGCACCACCTTCGAGCAGGGCGGTGGCGAAGCTGTGGCGCAGGGTGTGGGGCGAGATGGTTTTCTTGATGCCCGCCTCGGCTGCCTGTCGCTTCAGCATGATGAGTATCATGGTGCGGGTGAGGTGTGCGCCGCGTCGGTTGAGGAAGATATAGTCTTCTTCGCCCGGCTTTATCTTCAGTGTGTTGCGCCAGGGCAGGTAGTTCTCTATCTCGTGGAGCGCACGCTCGGAGATGGGCACCAGCCGCTCTTTCTGTCCCTTGCCGAGTATGCGCAGGTAGCGCTCTTGGTCGTAGAGCTGGCTCCACCTGAGCGTGACCAGCTCGCTGACGCGCAGTCCGCACGAGAAGAGCACCTCGACGATGGCGCGGTTGCGGTGGCCTTCGGGCTGGCTCAGGTCGAAGGAGTCTTCGAGCAGGTCCACCTCGGCGGGCGTGAGGAACTCCGGCAGGTGCTCGCCCAGTACAGGACTTTCGAGCAGCTCGGTGGGGTCTTGGTCGATATAGCCGTCGAGGACGAGATAGCGGTAGAAGGAGCGCACGCCGCTGAGGATGCGGCACTGCGAGCGGGGGCCGATGCCGATGTCGTGCAGTCCGGCGGCGAAGGCTTGCAGGTCGGCCAGCTCGGCGTCGGTGGGCTGTTTGCCTTGGTGGCGCAGGAAGACAAGCAACTTGTCGACATCGCGCCGATAGGCATCGATGGTGTTGGCCGACATGCTGCGCTGCAGCTTCAGGTAGCGCACGTAGCCAGCCCCGCCCCCCGCCCCCCCCTGGGGGGGAGCAGATAGTTTTTTCGGTTGTTTTGGCTTCGCCGTTTTTTCCATCTCTTGCTTTTGTCGCAAAGTCTATATACTCCCCTCTCCAATCGGAGAGGGGCTGGGGGTGAGGCTGGGGGTGAGGCTTTTTTAGTACCTGAACGAGGAGCCTCCCAGGAACTCGCGCAGCAGCGAGGTGGGGGGTATCTGGTCTTCGGGGATGGGATGGATGTAGTGCAGGAACTTGCGCAGACGGTAGGCCTCGGCATACTCTGGGCAGTTCTCGGGCACGCGCTCCAGCAGCGGCTCGGCCTGCCGCTTGATGGCTGCCAGCTCGAAGAGCATGGCGGTGTTGAACATGGCGTCGGCATTCTCCTGATAGGGGAATATCCAGCGGTTCTCGCCCTTGCGCACCGACGGCCAGCGGCGGATGGTCTGCACGGCGCTGACGGCGCGGTACTTGTGGTCGCGTATGATGCGGCGCAGCAGACGGTTGTCGGTGGCGGGGATGTAGTTGTGGTTGTCTAAGAGCAGGGTGGTGAGCGCCGAGGCATAGACGCGGTAGATGAGCTCCTGGGGGATGTGGGCCGTCAGCTCGGGGTTGAGGGCGTGGATACCCTCCACCACCAGCACGGCGTCGCTGGGCAGACGCAGCTTCTTGCCACTCATCAGCGAGCGCCCTGTGGGGAAGTCGTAGCGTGGCAGCTCCACCTCCTCGCCCCTGAAGAGGGCGTTGAGCTGCTCGTTGAAGAGGTCGAGGTTGAGGGCGTGCAGGTGCTCGAAGTCGTAGTCGCCCGATTCGTCGCGTGGTGTCATCTCGCGGTCAACGAAATAGTCGTCGAGCGAGATGTTGATGGGCATGATGCCATTGACACCGAGCTGCACGCTGATGCGCTTGCAGGTGGTGGTCTTTCCGCTCGACGATGGTCCGGCGATGAGCACCAGGCGTATGCCCCTGTGGCGGGCGATGTCGTCGGCAATCTGTGCAATCTTCTTCTCCTGCAGGGCCTCGCTGATTTGAATGAGCTGCGGCGTGTAGCCCTTGTCGATGGCGTCGTTCAGGTCGCCGATGGTGCGCAGCTTCAAGATGTCCTGCCAGCGGTGGTGCTCCTTGAAGATGCCAAACATCTTGTCTTGCATCACCATCTCGTTGAGCTCGCTGGGATTGCTGCGCGAGGGCAGCCTGAGCAACAGGCCGTCGTAGTATTTCTCCAGGCCGAAGAGGTAGAGCTGGCTGGTGTTGGTGAGCAAGGCGCCGTAGTAGTAGTCGGGATAGCCGTCGATGCTGTAGTAGGTGGTGTATAGTTCGCCTTGGCTCTTCAGCAGCTTCACCTTCGACATGGAGCCTTCGGCCTCAAACATGCGTATGGCCTCCTCGGTGGTGGTTTCGTGGCGATGGATGGGCAGGGCCTGGTCGATGATTTCCTGCATGCGTCGGCGCAGCTGTCCCACGTCGTCGAGGGTGACGGGGCGGCCCATCTGCAGGTCGACGTAGTAGCCGTTCGACACAGGGATGTCTATCGACACCTTGCATTCTTTCCACAGCTCGTGGGCTGCCTTGCTCAGCACGAAGAAGAGCGTGCGGGTGTAGGTGCGCAGACCGCTCGACGTGGTGATGTCGAGATACTCCACGTCCTTGGGCTTGTAGACCCGGTAGCGCAGGCCTTCCACCTTGTTGTTCACGTAGGCGATGATGGGGGGCCGCTCCATCTTGAGGTCTAACTGCTCATAGATGTCGGCGAGGGTGCTGCCTAAGGGCACTTGTATTGACTGTCCGTTGTTGCGACAGCGAATGGTGATGGTCTGTTCCATGATTCTAGTACAGCTTTTGGGGGTGATGGGGTTAATGGGATTGATGGGGATGGGGGGTCACTCTCGGCAGATGGGCATGGTCATGCAGCGGGCGCCGCCACCGGCGCGGGGCAGCTCGCTGGCGGGGAACACGGCCACGAACTTCGGGTAGTTGTCCATCTGCACCTTGCCGCTGCAGATGTCCTTGGCCTGCAGCACGGCATAGCCGGCACGGTCGAGGGCCTCGATGGTGTAGGCATTGCGGCGGTAGCCCAGCACCTTGCCGTCGCCAAGCGAGAAGAAGTTGGCCCCGCTGTGCCACTGCTCGCGCAACTGCACCCACGGGTCGTAGCCTCCGCCGTAGATGGGTTCCACCTCCCAGTCAAGATGGCGCAGTCCGGCCAGCAGGTCGCTGACGGGACGGTAGCTGATGCGCCCGTTCTTGACGGTGATGAGCGTGGTGTCGCAGCCTGCGAAGAGCCCCTGCTTGCGCAGCATCGGCTCGAAGACCATACACTCGTGCTGGCCCAGGAAGGTGAACACCATGTCGAGGTGGATGAACGACTCTGGCTCGCGTGGCAATTCCTGCACCAGGATATAGAACGGCTCCTGGCGCTCCTTGGCGAAGGTCTGCGCCAGGAACTCGATGCCCTTGGCGTTGGTGCGCACGCCCTCGCCAACGACCAGCAGGTCGGGGGCGGCGATGTGGATGTCGCCGCCCTCGGTGCGTGCCCTGGGGTTCCAGGCCGATGCGTTGAGCGTCTGCACGCCGAAGTAGTTGCGGAAGATGGCTTCGTAGATGAGCGACTCGCGCTCGCGCACCTCGAACGACATCGAGTTGATGAGCACACGATCGTAGATGGTCGACGAGGCGTCGCGCGTGAACAATAGATTATATAGTGGCTCCAGCAGATAGCGGTTGTTGCTGCCACCCATCCACTGCGGGTCTTCATATCCCTCGATGAGGGTTCGTGCCAGCTTCTGGGGTGTCATGCCCATCAGCTCTTCGCAGAGGCGGTCGTTGATGCTCCCCGAGAGTTTGATGGGGCGGTGGCCGTAGTTGAACACGCTCTCCGTCACCAAGTGCTCGCGGATGGCATCGTCTTGCAACAGCTGCTCCAGGATGTCCTGCACGTAGTACACCTTCGCCCACTTCTCCAGCACGCCCCTAAAGCGGTCGTACTCGATGTCCACATTCATGCGGTCGAGGATGTCGCTATACAGGGCATGGGCGCAGTTCAGCGGCGTCATCCGCTCAATCTCCACGCCAGGGCGATGGAGGAGCACGGCACGAAGACGGCCAGTCTCAGAAGAGACAGAAAGGCCCAGACCCTCCCCCACCCCCTCCCTGTGAGGGAGGGGAGTAGTAAGTTTTGCTGTTCCGTTTATCGTTGGTTCTATGTTGCTCATTCTTGTGAATAATTCAATAACTTATAACCATTTGCCTACCTTTAGGGAGACGTTGAGGGCGGGACTGTTGAAGGCACGAAATAATTCTTGATTTCATCTAACACCCTGTCGGTCTCGTAGAGCACCTCTTCATTACTAAACCGCAAAAAATGAAATCCCAACCGCTCCAAAGCCTCTTCTCTCATGGCATCGCTTTCCTGCTGCTTGGGTTCCGAATGGTATCCTCCATCAACTTCAATGATCAAGCCCCCATAGCGAGAGACAAAGTCTACGATATAGTCGCCTATTACATGCTGGCGCAGGAATTTCACTCCTACCTCGTTGTTTCGCAGACAGTCCCAAAGAACGGACTCCGCCTCCGTCATGTGCCTTCGGTTCTCTCTGGCAAATTCTTTCAGCATTTGGTATCTGTCAGGCGCAGCAGTCTTATAGTTCATTCAGGAAATGTCCATACACTCCCCTCCCTCCAGGGAGGGGATGGGGGAGGGTCTTTTACATATACGTGTACTTATAGTCGGTGGGCGACAGCAGCGTCTCCTTGATGACGCGGGGCGTGATCCAGCGCAGCAGGTTGAACTCGCCGCCAGCCTTGTCGTTGGTGCCGCTGGCGCGTGCGCCACCGAAGGGCTGCATGCCTACGACGGCCCCCGTGGGCTTATCGTTGATGTAGAAGTTGCCGGCGGCATAGCTCAGGCGCTCCGTCAGCTGCTCCACGGCCATGCGGTCGCGACCGAAGACGGCACCCGTGAGACCGTAGGGCGAGGTCTCGTCGCAGAGCTTCACGGTCTCCTCCACCTTGTCGTCGTCGTAGGGATAGACGGTGAGGATGGGGCCGAAGATTTCCTCTTCCATCGACTTGAAGTGCGGGTCGGTGGTTTCGATGACCGTAGGCTCCACAAACCAGCCCACGCTCTTGTCGCACTTGCCGCCGATGACCACCTTGGCATCGGCAGCTGCCACGGCGTAGTCGATATACGACTTGCACTTGTCGAACGAAGCCTCGTCGATGACGGCGTTCACATAGTTCTGTGGGTCGCACACGTCGCCCATCTTGATTTCGGCGCACATGCTGCGAATACCCTCCAACACCTCGGGCCAGAGGCTCTTCGGGATATACATGCGGCTGGCGGCCGAGCACTTCTGTCCCTGGAACTCGAAGGCGCCACAGAAGGCAGCGGTGGCCACGGCCTTCGGGTCGGCCGAGGGATGCACGAAGATGAAGTCCTTGCCGCCCGTCTCGCCAACCAGTCGGGGATAGCTGACGTAGCGGTCGAGGTTCTTGCAAGCCAGTTGCCACAGACTCTTGAAGGTGGCGGTGCTGCCGGTGAAGTGGATGCCGGCGAAGTGCTTGCTCTGCGTGGCAACCTCGCCGATGAGGGCGCCGCTGCCAGGCAGGAAGTTCACCACGCCGTCGGGCAGGCCAGCCTCCTTGTAGAGCTGCATCAGGTAGTAGTTCGACAACAGGGCGGTGGTGCTGGGCTTCCACAGTGCCACGTTGCCCATGAGCACGGGCGTGAGGCAGAGGTTCGAGGCGATGCTGGTGAAGTTGAACGGTGTAACGGCGAGGATGAAGCCCTCCAGCGGGCGATACTCCATGTGGTTGAGCTGGCCGACGCCGTCCTTGGGCTGCATCTGGTAAATCTTCGAGGCGTAGTGCACGTTGTAGCGGAAGAAGTCGATGGTCTCACAGGCGCTGTCAATCTCGGCCTGATAGATGTTCTTGCTCTG
>JAEEGG010018531.1_pt1 | contig 14138 bp, 18 predicted proteins | sample 9134161 | NCBI WGS metagenome assembly JAEEGG01 (sample SAMN16246543, study PRJNA631951) | gut metagenome | biome: gut microbiome; feature: rumen; material: CR-attached | host: Bos | place: Iran: Karaj | collected 2018-10 | reverse complement strand
AGCTTTTTCGTCAGCTCCATACAATTCATCTATCTTGTATGCATATACAGATTTTGTGTTTTTGAATACTTTGACATAATTAGAAAAACAATCTCTTAGTTCTTTTATTGTAAGAATATAATAATCTGTGTTGACTCCACTAATTATAGTAGACCATAATGTTATTATACGATTTTTGTAATTGTTAAGTTTTTCTTTCAACACTTTGTCAGAATGTATAGTGTCAGAAGTGAACTCAAACAAGACATATTGCTTGTCATACTCATCATCTTTTAGTTTTTGTACAGAAAGATATTCTCTAATATATGAAGTGATGTCTTGCATTATTTGTTGTATTTGTCTTTGTATATCTCACACAAGATTTCAATTAATGTGTCATACTTTACAAGCCCATTAGGAAATTTGTTTTGCTCAAATATTTCTATAATTGATTTTGGAACCCATGAATCAGTCATTTGCTTATGTAGTCTTTCACTATATGGGTCGCCATCATAAAGGGTTCCTTCATTAATTTTTTCTGTTAAGTTTTTCATATAAAAGTAATTATTTTTATTCATTCAAATGAGTGTTTATAGCTGTCTCTGCTAACTCTAAGTCATCTTCAAACTCTGACCAGCCATAGTTGCTGCTATAGTACTTCTTAAGAAGTTCATCTGTGAAGAATGCTCCAGCTTTGTCCCAATATTTCTTTTTGTAGTCTGATGTATTGTAAGCAGCTTCAAGTTGATCATGATTGACCTCTTCTTGTGGCATGGCTTCAACAATTGAACGATAAGCATATTCTTTGTAGATTTTTGCAAAATCTTGAGTGTTGATTACTGATCCAAACTTTGCAATGTTGAATACTCTTATAGTCCAGTCATAGTCACCTGCTTGGTTTTTCAAAGCTTTCTTCACATAACGACGTAACCAGTCAGTGCTATAAGTCTTTTTATGATAAAGTCCAGTATATCCGCATTTGTCTTTGTCTACAATTGGTTCAGTGTGTCCAATCCATTTCCAATGATCATATGGACGAGCATTCTCCCAATATCCATCACTAATCTGGCCTGACAATTCAAACTCATATATCAATGCTGCTGCAACGGTTGGAAAATATATCTTTTCTTCATTTGATGATGCTTCATTTATTGGAAGTGAAGCATCAGGATATGAGTTGTTTATGTATTCTTGTAAGTTGTTCATAATATATTACTTTTTATTTATGTGTTCTTGGACTTTTTCTCTTGTGATGTCATAAAGATACTGATACTCTTTTTCAGCAAGCTTTGACTTTACTGCTGTCTCAAAAGCATCTTTCTTTATGTTTTCAGTACCTGAAAGAATCTTTCTTATTTCTGGATCTTTAGCAAGCTTCTTGCATATTCTGTTGACTTTTGTGTCTTTTAGAAGTATGTTAGCAACTTCAATTATGCCGTTTTCACCATTCAATACTTCTTTGAAGCTCTTTACAAACAGTCCAATTGTCAAAATAAGAAATGTCATCTGGCCAGCAAAGACAGAAAATCCATCAAATGCTTCATTTATTTGTTCTTCTTTGTTTTCATTTATGATTTCATTGATTGATTTCATATTATAATGTTATTTATTTAATTTATTAAAAATAAAAACTTATTGTTCATTTTGTTCATAATTAAATCTAAGTCCTAAAGCTTGATTCAATGGCGCAAAGCTCCCAGTCAACTTCATTCTACGACCCTTGTAGACAATCACAATTCCTTCTGCTGTGTTCAGTTTGTCACCAAGCATCTTTATTCTCTCAAGTGCTTTCATAAGCTTCTTCTTGTCAGCTTCATTTCCATTCTTGTTGACAAGGCTTATTGTTGCACTCAATTCATTCTTCAATGAAGCTATTGTCTTGTCTTTAGCACCAGAGTTCACAAAACCATCCATTATGTCTATAGCTTCATTTCCTATTGACAAGAACAAGTTGCTCAATGGATCATTCACTTTGTCTATGAAGTCTTTGTCTTTGTCTATAGTGCTAAGTTCAGACACATGTTCTGGATAACGTTTCTTTAGAGTTCCAAGATTCACTGACTTGTCTTCATTGAATAGTCTATTGAATATGTCATCATCTTCTTTCATCCAGTCAGGAGCAAACTTTGCATATCTTTTATGTCTCCATTCATTGATAGCAGCAGTAAGCTCAAGTTTCTCATTCTTCCAAAGCTTAGTGACTTCTTTCTTGAATTTCTCTGCTAACTTGTTTGCTGTCTCTTGAGAGTTTATGACTAAGTCTGGACGTGGCTTTGCTTGATCAATTCCTTCAGCAGCTTTGTAAAGCTCTTCAACGTTTCCCTCAACATCTTCTTTAGCAATCCATTTCTCTCCATTCCATTCATACATTTTATATCCATGAAAAGCTACCCTGTCTGAAGCATAAGGCACAATGTTTGTGTTTCCTTCAACAATGCATTCGCAATTTATGATCTTTCTATGAGTCTCATCTGGATTGAAGAACTTCTTGTCAACTTTCTCAAATATCTTTGTTATAGTTGTTGCTGCCGTCAAGAATGTCTTTTGTTGCTGTTGTTTTCCTTCCCATTTAGTTTTGATGTCTTCAATACTCATTCCACCTCTTTCTGAGTTTCTGTCTCCATTGTTTCTTATGAACACTACTTCATTGTTGTTGTTCTTTGTAGCTTCAATGTTGAAGCCATCAAGTTTCTCTTTCATATGCTCAATCTTTCCTGAGAACAAGTCATCAATGAACTCAATCAAGTCATTGCCAGTGAATTCAGCATAGTCATAAGGGTGAGCCATATGTCCAGCAGCTCCACCTTCAAATATCTTTATATAGTTAATTAGATTAATCATTAATGTACTTTGTCACAAATCCATATTGTTGGGTTATGATATTCAGGATCTTTGTCATCTGGCTTTGCATCAATATCCCAAATGTCATAGGCATAGTTGAATTTCTTAGTCAATAGTTCTGCTACTTCCTTGTAGTCTGACTTGCATCCTGGCTTGAATTCTAAATGCATTCTATGAAGACCATTTCTTGATGCTCTTGCTTCTTTATGCATAGTTATGTCTCCATATCCGTTCTTTTTAAGCCATGTCAAAAGCTCTCTAAAACAGCCATTGAATCTTTTGACATCATCTATCAACACATTTTGGAGAACTTCACTTTCTGTTATGTATTCTTTCAAATCTATCATGTTTTACGCTACTTCTTTTTTGCTTAGTTCTGTAAACTTCTTGAGTTCTATTGAGTCATATATGTTGCCGTAGAATCCATTCTCTAAAAGTATCTCGCGGCATGTGTCATCATCAAACTCACCAATGACAACATAAGTGTCTTTAGTGACATCATTCTTAAGAGCCAATTCAACTGTGCAATCAACATATATTCCATCTACTTTGTTGAATGCATGCTCAATTGGAAATCCTTTGAAATTAAGGTAACCTTCACAATAAAGTATTTCATGATCACTTCCATAAAATCTATCCATAAGTTTCCAAGAGTTCTCATAACACATTTTTGGCTTTGGTCTAACATATTGTTTGATATGTTTTATTTCTTCTTCAGTGAACACATCTGACAATGGATGTATCTCAACTGAATTAGCATCTTTTACTTTTTTGTCAAACAAATACTTTTGATATCCAGATGCATGTTGCCCAAACAATTTCAGCATGTCAACTATGTTTTTGTCATAGTCTTTAAGTTCTTCCTGTATATAGTTATTGAGTTTTTTCATATCAAAAAATTTATTTAATTAAAAATTTATTTAAAAATAAAAAGAGATGCATGAAACTGTCACACATCTCTCTTCATTTGCTTTCAAATTTCTATAATGACACTAATTGCTTTTTGAACTTCTCTAATGCTTCAATGAACTCGTCAAACATTGATTCTGCTCCATCAGGAACTACTTTGTTGAATGCTTCTTTGTCTTTGGCTAACAAGGCTTTTCTTGCCATTGTACCTGACACTCCTTGACACCTGCCATCACCTATGTTAGTTTTCAATATATCCTTTAGCAAGTTTTTGATGGTCTCTCCTGAACCCTTATATGTCTCCAGAGTGTCATATTTGTCTATAAGTTCAGAATACTCATTGACTCTGTCATCTCCACACATCCAATATTGAGGCTCATATTCATTAATATGATCAAAAATGAACTTGTTGAATCTGTCTAAAGCATCAAATACATTTGACACTACAACAACATCTAAGATGTTCTTGTCTTTTATAGACTTTATCTCTTTTATGATTAGCTCATTTGCGAATGGACGTTTTAGAAGCTCATTATCTTTCTTTTCAAGTTCTCCAACTGGATTGTCTATGTAAGCTGCAACTTTCTCAATTGTTGCTTTAGAGTATGAGTTGCTTCCAATCTTGATTCCTGTCTTTGTTGTCACAATAGGTTTGTCTTCAATTATGTAGATTATGCAAGGAGCATTTCCTTCATTAATCATATTGAGATGCCCTTTTGTGAATGGCTGGAGTCTTCCAACAACAAAATTAAGTTTTTGCATTAGTATTTTATTTTAGTCACTTACACCTTTAATTGAATACATTTGTCCAAAATCTTTCCATGGAAGTCCATCTATTTTTCTACCGAAAGATATGCTTGGTCTCTTACAATCACTTGGGAAACACTTACGAAATTCTGTTTCAAACTCTTCTTTGTCTTTACAATTTATGACTGCATCGACACAAGAAGGTGCACCAACACATTTCTTTTGTGAGTCATTGTCAACTACAAATAAAGTATCTCCTTTTTTCAATGATCCTGGTGCACCAATCAAAAATCTAAATCCACCACGTTTGCATACATAAATTTCAGAACCATCTTTTTTGTATTTTTCCATGTCATCCCATATATTCCAATCAAACTTTGTATTGCCATTTGGTTGGAATTTGCCAATACTTATGGCATATACAATATAGTCTGCATCACCTTTATTAATCTTTGACTTTCTTGCTGTCTTTTGATAGCTTGGCAAATATGATTGAGCTTCTTCTTTGTTTCTTGAACGACCTAGCTCAGTGTATTCATGATTGCCATATGTCCTTTTTGTTCCATTTTTCAATGCAGCATATGTTTCAGCTGTGACTACTCTATATGATGTTCTTGGTTTGTCCCAAGAATTATAGCCATCTGGTTCATAGTCATCTTGTATTGCTACCCAAACTTGACCAACAGCTTCATTAATATATTCTTTCAAATATTTCATATTCTAATATGTTATTTTTTAGTTCCAACCTCCTGAATAGAAATATGATCCTATTGTGATGTTCTTGAATTTGCTATGGTATACTTCTTCTCCATTCTTTTCACATATAACATCAAAGTCATAGTCATAGTAGTTTGAGAATGATGATGAATAGACACCACTTGATCTTTTCTTTTCTGATGCACCAAGTTTCTCAATCTTGAACTTAAGATGATCTGCATCATCTAAGAATCCTTCTAATGTCTTGTCATCAACAGAACCCTTGATGTTTATTTTTGTCTCATATTCTTTCCAGCTTCTGTCTTCTTCACCAATCTCTTGTATTGATGACCAGACTTCAAAACCATACATTTCATTCAAAGCTTTGAGAATGAGTCCAATTACTGCTGAAGCTTCGCAATCTCTGTCATTTGGTCCTTCATAGTATCTTTGGTGACTTGATTTGTATTCTTTCTCCATCAAGTCTTTAAGATCACCATCAGAATAGTCACAATTCTCAATGATGTCTTTTACATGTTTCTCAACACCAGTAGCAAATGTTGGGCGGGCTTTCATTATTGTGCCTTTTATTGACTTGAGTGCAGCTTTCAAAGTGTCTTGGTTTGCTGGATCTGACAAGAATGCTTTGAAGTCTTCAATTTCTGATGTTGTAGCTCTTTTTGGCTTAGCATATCTTGATATTCTTGCTGGCTCATTCAACAAAGCAGTCACTACAGAGTCATCTTTTGGATAGTAAGGGTTCCAAAGACGAGTGACATCAATTTGTTTCACAATGTATTTTGGATCATGCCAATTGTTCTTAGCAACTTCTTCATCATATTCTTGCCACCATTTGATCATGTCTTCTATATTTAAGTTTCCCTTTTCAAGTTCATCGGCAATAAACTGTCCATAGTGTATCTTGCTGAAAACTTGTTTTTGTTTTTCATGTGTTGTGTGTGTCTTTTCAGAATAACTATATGTAGTCTGTGTAATTTCTTTTGGTGTATATCCTGCTTTGTCAATCAAAATTTGCATTGGATATTTTATGAAGACTTCTGAAGGAATTGCAGATTTCAAAGGATAGCCAAATCTAGACTTCTTTGGTTTTGCATTCTTTCTTTTTTCATATTTGTCTAAAATATCTTGAAGTTCTTTTGCATAATCTTTTCTTTCTGCATTCCAAGATTCTACAACTAAATTGTCAAGCAAATAGTTATCAATAGATGAAGCTTGTATAGAATATTCGGTTATGTTTTTCATTTATATAATATTTTATTTATTAAAAATAATATCGGAATTTATGATTATTTGAAAGCTTGTAAAACTTCTAAGTTGTTCAAATTCAATTCTTTAGCATATTGTAAGTTCTTTTTGTCATCATCTACAAATATGACTTTGTCAAATTTGCTGCATATGTCTCTCAAAACATTAGCTTTCTTTTCTGCATCTGTGTCACCAGGATATTGTTTGTATTCATCATTTATTGCATGAGAATACTTGTCTTTAAATATGTTCTCTAACTCTCTAAGATTTCCATTTTCATCTTTGTATCTCAAGAACTCTTTCAATGCAGCTTTTATAGTCTCTTCACATCCTCTTGCTGTCAAGAAACAAAACTTGTAACCAGCTCTTATATAAGCATCCATAAGTCTCAAGTTTGAGAGCATTGGAGTTGCATTGACTATAGACTGATACACTTTCTCTTCATCATTGAAGTCTCTATAGTCAAACCACTCTTTGTGAGTCAAAGCATCTTCATCTTTTGCAAACTTTGATGTTGTGAGACATGTCTCTTCTCCAGTGATTGGATTCCTTTTATAAATATGCATGAAGTCAGGATTGACTTTTAGCAATGTGTCATCAATGTCAAACACTACAATGCCACGGACTCCCTCTGGAAGCTCATGTATTTTTTCAGTGATATAAGCATTTAATGACTTCATTTTATATTTTTTTTACCAAATCCTAAATGTGATTGAATCTCTGTCTTCATATCTTTCTCCAACCTCTAGATTATCAAGATAGTCAAATGAGTCTTCATCACCCATCAAAAGGTTAGCAAAGTCTTCTCCAGAGTTTGTTCCAATGAATACAAAATAATGATCTCCCTTTGTCAAACTAATGAAACCCTTTTCATATGTGTCTTCTGTGTCTGAAAAGTCATGGGTCTCATAAGCTGCGTTGTCATCACGATCATTTTGCACCATTCTGAACATGTCATCATATTTTTTGTTGATGTTCTCTTTCTTTATGTTTTCAATATCAAGAAACTCTATTATGTTTTTCATGAACTTTGAAATAATATTGTTATATGTAATAATAACTTTGCAAAAACCAATTCTTTAACATATATATACAATATAGAAACTTTTGCAAATTATTATTATATATGAAACATATAAATATTTACATATTAGAGTCTGAAACTACAGCTAACAAAGTGATTGATAGGATTAATGTCAACACTTACACTGTAGATGAATTGTCAACAGAAAAGGGAAAGACAAAACTTATAAAAGAGTTCACTCCATTCTTGAAAATTGTTTGCAACCATTACAAGCAATATGATGCAAATGATCTTTTGTCAGCTGCATATCTTGGCATAGCCAAAGCATTCAAAAAATACGACAGTTCAAGAAGCATAAAAGAGATCTTGAAGTACATTTGGGAATATGCTATAGGCTCTATGAAAGACTATATACAAGATGATGCAAAACTTGTGCATATTCCAAGAACACAAGGATCCATGTTTGTAACTCAACATACAATAGAGATTCCTACATTCAATAGACCAAGTGCTACAAAGACATGGCCTGAACTTCTAAAGTATCTTGAAGATCCAAGAAGAGAAGAAGACTTTTCAACACTTGTCAACAATGGAAAGCTCGAGAAGACTATAGTTGACATTGTAAAAAGTTTGAAACTTAGAAAAGACACAGATAGAGAAATATTCTTCAAAACTTTTGGATTAGACGGACATGAGCTTATGCAACAAAATGAGATTGCTAAAGAATATGGTTATTCTCAAAGCTCTATAACAATGATAGTTAAAAAGATTATAAATGCTATAAAAGCTGTCTTAGCTAAGAACGAAATATATGAGTCAATAAACAAATGAAAAGCATAAAAGAATATATAAAAGAAGAATATTGGACATCTACTGCTACACATACTTCAGATGATTTCAAAGAGAAAAAGCCAAACAAGATAAAAGTCACTAATGAGAATGTGAATAAAGTTGTCAGACAAGAGATAAAGAAACTTGGTGACAAAGCTAACCTTAATCATATTGATGTCAGCGAAGTCACAGACATGACAGGCTTGTTTGAAGAGCTAGTCACATTCAATGGTGACATAAGTGAATGGGATGTAAGCAATGTAGAGATTATGTCAGACATGTTCTATAATTGCAGATCTTTCAATGGTGACATAACTAAATGGAACACTGGCAACGTTGTCTATATGAATGGAATGTTTTATGGTTGCACAAAATTCAATAGAGACATATCTAAATGGGATGTTGGAAGAGCAAAAGAAAGCAAGACAGTATTCATGCTTTGTGACATACCAAACAAATACAAGCCCGCAAAATTCAGATAAATCTTAAATGAATACAAATAAAAAGAGAGCCTCACAAGAAGCTCTCTTTTCTTATACCCGAATGATAGAATGGTAGACAATTTTTAGTTGTCATTGTACAATAGACACCATTCTTAACATGACGGACATCAGCTATTGTGCTCACGGCAGGAATCGAACCCGCTTACATCTGTTTTAGGGACAGCTCGCTAACCAATAGCGTACGCGAGCATTATAAGGTCCTCTCCTTGTTTCATTATTGGGACTTGAACCCAAACAAACAAATCACAAAATCTCAACCACTTTACCGAATACATTGAATTTTGACACCCGACCATTCATATGTCCATGATTGTTTCCAATCAAGAATTGTGAGTCATTCTTTATTGCATGTATCAAATGAAGATAGTAACGACCATTGACTTTTGCAAGGACAATGTCTCGTTTATGCAATTCTGTCTTATCAGTTACAGGCTCACAAATAACATCTTGTCTTGACTTCAATATAGGAGTCATTGAATTTCCAATCCCTGTAACTCTACAAGTCTCTCCATTCCTAAGATGTTCTGATGTGACTTTGTTCTCTCTACCATGAAATGAATAAGTTTTCATTTTGCAATAAAATATATTTGTTAGAAGGTAGAGGACCTTATTGAAAATTATTTTGCTCTAAGCAATGGAAGCCGTTTGAACATTCTTCCGCTGTCAACTAAAGCAATAGCAGTAAGCTTGTTATCCAAGTCAGGCTCATGAAACTCTGAAAACTTCTTCTTTCGCATAACCAATATCTGTTTCCAAAGATTGACATCAGCAGAAAGATATATAAGGTATTCATTGTTCCAAGCTTCCTTGTTATTCTTGTTGTCTAGCATATATTGTGCTACACAATGGCCTCCTTGAACTGCTCCATATATTGGTGGCAATGTCTCATCAACCAATACATAAAGTCTTCTATTATTCTTCATCTTCTTTAATCCAGTCATAAGCTTTTTTCAAGTAAGTGTTCTGATAGTTTTTGTTCCAATTGTCAATCAATTCTTGTGACTTCTTCACAGTCTTTCTCTCATTTCTGAGGACTCTATACAAGAAGTTCAAGTCTGAGATGATTTGAGTAGTGGAATGAAACTGTCTTTCTGCAAAACCAGGAATCCTTGTCTCAGTCACATACCAATGCTTGTCATCAATACGTTCATAATTGCAAAAGAAGTTCCAACGATTAACATACTTTGCTGCATACATTGAACCAAGTTTGACTTTCTTGTATTGTAGATCTTCATTAATGAAGTTTTTGTAAATCATATCAAACTCAATCTCTGTACGTTGACCTTTGAAATTGACGGTCTTGCGGTTTGCTTTGAGAACTCTCTGAAGTTCTGCTCTTTCTTTGATGATCTGCTTCAAAAGCATGAATTTTTCTTTTTGTGTCATAGTTGTAAATTTAAGTATTTTTATAATTTTTGTGAATTAATAAACCTATTGTGCATGAACAACTTGGTTGCTCATTACACAAAACAACTATGACTTTAAGGAGGCTTAAACAGCTTACTGTCTAAAACCTACGAGAAATAAAAATCTGTTCCCATAGTTTTAATGAATTTAAATTTATAATTAAGTTGGGTGAAAGATGGGGCATGATCCCATAACCTCTTGATCCACAGTCAAGCGCTCTAGCCAATTGAGCTACAATCACCATCAGAAAAAAGAGCATCCATAGTTGTGCATGACTACAGAATTGTTACTCGGTATTTTGACCAAATGAACTCGTCAAATGGTCCTTAAAACTAACTCCTTTGAGTGCCCATCATGCAAGCATAGCTTCGAAGTTACTTGCACCATACATCTCCGAGTATCTCTTTATATAAAGAGAATCTTCATTGGAAATGAATTATCTCTCTTTGGGGGGGGGGCGAAGTCGGATTCGAACCGACATCTTACTGGCTCACAACCAGCCACTCTCAACCAATTAAGCTATTCGTCCCACAAATGCCTGAGCCTCGTGTCGGAATCGAACCAACATCTTCGCGTTACGACGGCGGCATTCTACCGTTGAACTAACAAGGCCTGTTTTGTTGCGGCTCCTGGAGTCGAACCAGATATCTCCACTCAATGAAGCGGTGGAATTGTCGGGCCTTGTTCTCACCCTTTCCGTTGCACCCAACCGCGGAACAAGTAATGATCATTTGTAGCGAGGGAGAGATTCGAACTCTCGACCTCCGGGTTATGAATCCGACGCTCTAAAACCGTCTGAGCTACCTCGCCATATTAGAGACCAACATATCATTCTAGACTGAATATGAATTTTACATTAAAATATTCTCACCGCCTTGAACTACTGCAACTAACAGGATAGGAGTCGAACCTACGCCGTCCTTTTAATGTGCCTCTATTTTATTATCCAAAGAAATTGTAGAAAAGATAAATGAAATTGTTGAATTTTCCCATAAAATTTTAAATTGTCGAAGTAGCTTTTCTACTGGCTATTGGATATGTTGTAATCCAAATGAATTGGATATTGTCGGCTTGACTAGAATCGAACTAGTGACCTCCACATTATCAGTGTGGCGCTCTAACCAACTGAGCTACAAGCCGATATTTGTCGTGGTGATAGGTCTCGAACCTACCTGCTAACCAACTACTCTTTCTACTCCTTATCAGGGAGAGGAGATACACCACGATAATTATTCTGAAGAAAGTCTCACAAGAGAAAATAATAAGAGGGACTCGAACCCAAACCTCTTGATTTGCAATCAAGCGTTCTAACCTATTGAACTATATTCCCGAATTTTGGAGGAAACGAAGTATCTCTTAATGATTGCTATCAGAATTTGCGGAGGCGGAGGGACTCGAACCCCCGCGACGGTGATTAGCCGCCCTAACAGTTTAGCAAACTGCCCCCGTCACCAACTTGGGTACGCCTCCATGATGGAGAGCTTAAGGTGCTCTCAAACCTTTTGTTTTGTTATGGCCATTCGCCAAGTGGACAACCTATACGAGTGTTTTTAGGACCATAGATAGTTCCTTCATATTCACATGTAGTTGTATCTTCTGTCATTTCCAAAACATCATTTGATGGAAATACAGGATTAGTTGTAGTTACTTCACCAGTATTGCTCATTACATAAACTTGAGCATCTTTATTTCCAAAAATGTAGATAGGATCAATTCCGCCAATAGGACCAACTTCCTTACGAAGTACACAATGCTTTGAATGAGGCTTTACGCAATTTGCCATCATCATGTAATTCCAAGCATGAGCAAAGTCAACTTCCATAGGATTGTATTCATTCATTGGATCATCACCTACCCAAAGACCTTCTCTTATTTCAGTTACAGAAGTGTCAGCAACATGAGCACACAAAATAACAACAGGTCTGAATGAACCAGTTACAGTGTCAACAATCTCGATATACTTGAAGATGTTTGCTACAGCAACAACTTCACATTCACCGTCTGATTCGTCAATGAAATCAGCCATATCAACACAACATTCAACCCATTCCCAGTTTTTGTCTGCATAGTGCATTCCCATCCAACTAATGTCACTTACGTTTATATAGTTAACATCAAGTCCAGTAACTGGATAGGTCAATTCATTAGGTTCTGCCATCTCAATGTTTTTGCTGCTACAACTATTGCAAGAAGTAAAAGCCATAGCTAAACAAAAGACCAAGCTCATAAAAAATAATGAAATTTTCTTCATGTTTTACTTATGTTTATTTATTTTTTGTATAATTATAACGTTTTAAAATTATACTTAAAAATATAGAAACAATGACTCAAAAAAATCATTATTTCAAAATAATTATTTCTTGTAGAAAGGAGGAGATTCGAACTCCCGTCCCATGATCCCAAATCATGAATTCTAGACCTGACTAAACTACCTCTCTATGTTTTACCAAGCAATCTCTTTGCCATGATACACATATTTTGTGTTTCCTCTTCTAAGTTGCTTGTGTGCAATCTTTTTCAAAGCTTTCTTGAATTTTCTCCATTGTTTTGAAGTACTGTTTGTAAAGTCTTCAGGATAATCTTTCAAACTATACATTGTAAACAATATCTATTTGTTATAAGCAACGGTCCATTTGGACTTGCTCCCAGTAAAATCCGGGGCTTCATTAGGCAAAGCTTCGTTGCTATGTTTTTGTCAAACTTAGTAGACAGGATAGAGAAGGAACCTCTACATTGCATCAGCTTACGCTTCTCTTTATGTTCGCAGAGGCTGCATGTTTTAGCTTGACGAAGTACTCCCAGTAGGATTCGAACCCACAAGTCTCTTCGTTCGTAGCGAAGTATGTTTCCAATTACACCATGGGAGCTAATATTGAACCTTTACGTTTAAAAACTTTATCTGAATTTATAAATTCAGGAAAATATTTTCTTAATTCTTGAAAAATATGATTACTGTAAAAGGTATTGTGTTCTTTCAAATATTGTTTTGCTTTGTTTGACCAACCAAATTTTGAAAAATCAATATTAGAATTTTCAATAAGATCTCTTAAAATTTCTTTTCTTTTATTTTCTAACTCCTCAGATTTTAAAATTTTATTGTTTAATTTTTCTATTCTTAAAATTTCTTTTTCTTTTCTATGTTGTGTTTTTATATCAAAATCTTCTTTAATATAATGTTTATCTCTAATTGGTAACTTAAGAATATCTTCTAAACATTTTGGATTTTCTTTATATACATCTTTATAATAAATTTGTATTATTTGCCATCCATGTTGTTCAAAAAATAATTGTTTATCTAAAGTACCTTTATTAAGATTTCCATTTTTATCATAATGTTGAGTTCCATTTATTTCAATTCCTATTTTTTCATCAGGAAATGCAATATCTAATCTATAACCACGTTCTTTCCAATATGGAATGTATTCTTCTATAAAATTAATATTGTTTTTTCTTAATAACTCTTTAAAAAATTCACATGGTTCAGATTGTCCAGAACTATATTTTAAAAATTTTTCTCTATTTTCAGAAGTCCATTTGTAATATGCTTTTCTTAATTTTTCTTTATGTTCTTCTGATAAATATTTTGTTTTCCTTTTTATTTTACCGTTTTCATCCCTTCTTGAATCCTTATCTTCTTTGTATGCTTGTGTTTTTGAAATAACTCTATTAGGATTTACTAAACAATATTTTTCATGTAAAATCAAACATCCTTTATTTCCAATTTCTTTTCCACAATATTGACAAATATAATTTTTACCATTATTTAATGATTGCTTTGAATAATCAATATGTTCTCGTGCATTTTTTAACTGTTCAATATTATGTAAATGATTTGGATTGCATTTACAATATGTTGAATGTCCAGCTACTTGCTGTTGTTTATAAAATTCTTTACCGCAATATTTACATTTATACATATATTAATATAGAACAAT
>JAEEGG010018530.1_pt1 | contig 14138 bp, 10 predicted proteins | sample 9134161 | NCBI WGS metagenome assembly JAEEGG01 (sample SAMN16246543, study PRJNA631951) | gut metagenome | biome: gut microbiome; feature: rumen; material: CR-attached | host: Bos | place: Iran: Karaj | collected 2018-10 | reverse complement strand
CAAAACGGTCTAAGGAAACTGGGAATATCTGGTTGATATCCGTGATGGCGAGCGTCTCCTTATAGGTGTAATCCGTATAGAACCACTTGAAGTGCTTGTCGAGCGATGCTGTCGCCTTGAATAGATGGCGGACGGCTTGAGTGAGAGAATCGCTCATTTCGCTAACGTTCTGGTACTGACGCTTGACGTGCATCAGACCCGTTTGAGGCTTATCTTGCTTAGACCATACGTTCATCAGACTGTCCCATTGCTGCTGTGTCATAGGACAAGCATGGCGAACAGAATCGCCCTTTACCGACCAAGTACGCTCCCAGTCGGTGCCAAAATGTAAACCGTTGCTTTGAATGGGCTCGTTGAGTGGAGCCATTACAGTCTCTTGATCTGGGTGGAACGTCATCTCGCGACTGCAGGTGCCATCTTCGTTGATGATGGTGAGCATGCGCTCATCGTCGTTGCTACAGGAGGTCATCAGCAGCACGGTGGCTGCTACGATGGTAAGGATTCTATTGGTTTTCATAAATCTTCTGTTTTAATTGTTGATAAATATGAGGCTGAGCCTTTCGCCTTTCCACATAGCACATCAGGATTTCCCGGGGTGTACCTTCTGTGCAGTATGGAGGTTGTGACACAGGCTGAGTTTGTTCTACCTTATTATTATATGCTGTCTCTATCTTAGCTGTTGGCTCTATTTGCAGCCAGAAGAAAAGACCTACCAAATAGATAGCGGCTGTCGAGAGGACAACACGCAGGGCGATGAGGATAGCAGATGGCTTATGACTGCGCTGCTTGATAATGGCATCGTATTCTGCTTCGCCAATCGCCAGTTCTCCCAGCATCAGACGGACAGCCTGCCACTCTTCAGGCATCTCCTGACGATGGGAAAGTTCCAAAGCCAGCATTTGTTCCTCCGCTGGCGAAGTCTCGCCATTGAGATACTTATCTATCAGTTGCTGTATATCGTTGTTTGTCATTGCTTCATCCTCCTTGTTAGTTCTGTAAATACTTTCTTTCGTGCTGCTGAAACCATTGCGATGATAGAAGGTTTAGGAATGCCCGTCTGCTCAGAGACTTCCTCTACCGAGAGGCTTTCTATCTGTCGCATCTCGAAGAGCTGGCGTTCTCGAGGCTTCAGCAGGTCAAGTGTTTCAGAGAGCATCCGTTGTGTGTCCTTAGCCTCTAACTGTTCTTGTGGGGAGCTATTGGTTTCCTGCTGTTTGAATGCTTGTTGGTCGATATTGATCACATCTGCTTTTTGCTGTTGTCTTCGAAACATGCTGACACAACAGTTCTTGGCCACCTTGACAGCCAGTGCCTCCACATTGCGTTCCACATCGATATGCTCACAGTAGCGCCAGAGCTGTACCATCGTCTCCTGTGTCGCATCTTCGGCATCCTCTTTGTTGCCGAAGAAGTCGAGCCCGACTTTCAGTACTCTCTGGCGCAACTGCGCAGCAATATGTTCGAATTCTGTACGTGTCATACAAATATAATACGCAGAAGACTTCGAAACATTAAGTTGGAATCCTTAGTTTTTTACTTCAGTTTTTCATTTAAGTCTTCGACCCTATTGATGTCGTCAGTCTTCACATCACGACCCAAGAGGAAACGGTCGATGAAGGCAAGGACCTCAGGGTATTGCGTCTCGGGCAAGCGACAATGACCATGCTTACCAACAATACTCCATCCCATGCGGTCACCGATGTCAAAGTGTTCCCACACCTTCTTGGCAGCCTCAGCAGAATACAGCATCGAACCATCGGCCAACCATTCGTAATCGGGATTGCCTAACAGCAGGAGGGCACGTGGACAAACCATCGCACAGAGTTCATGCTGGTCGTAAGGCAGACGATAGACACTGTCACCGTGGAAGTTCTCCTTCTGACTCTCCAGAAACCAATGGTAGTCCGTCTTATCAATGTCCTCCAGATTCTTACCTGCCAGTGTGAATTCGTGCGATTTACGCCAAGCGGCAGCACCTCCACCACCAGGTTCCTGAGCAATCGTCAGTGCGATGCGTTCGTCGAAGGCACCACAATATAGCGCCATCTTGCCCGCATACGAACAACCCGTCACACCAATACGTTTCGTATCAATCTTCGTAACCTTAGGACCTAACTGCTGCAGTCCATCAATCAGTCTGCTCATACCCCATGCCCACATGCTATAGGCACCATTCTCCTTGAGATTGGGATACAGACGATCGAAGTTATGCTCTCCCCTATCATGATGCTTGCCAAACTGCTTGTAGTCATTGACCTGTGCCGAGACGAAAGTAGCAGTGGCGATAGGTCGGTCATCGAAGAGCTGACGGGGTAACGCAATCATGTCAGTACCAATCATCAGCGCATAGGGAGCCTGACCTGTCTTCGGATAACGGATATGAGATTTCAGCGTCAGCACCTCCTGGCCAACGGTAACGTCAACGACAAGTGTATCACCCTCCATACGGGCTTTCACCTGACTGGCTTTCACAGCAGGTTTGGTACCAATACCATAGTGCTGAATCATGTGTCCAATATCACTACGACGCTTCGACCAGTCCTTAAATTTATTCACACCCTCCAAGGCATTGGGCAGTTCATGAATGATGAGCAACTGGTCTGCTGCAGGCATAGTGGGTGCTGCAAATTTGCTACCAGTATTCTCTACGTCATAGACAAAAGGAACCTTACTCTTTTGGGCTGACACTGTGGACATTGCCAATAGCGCCAGCATCGTCAAGATCGTCTTTTTCATAGTTGTGTGTTGTTTTGAAAATTTGAATATGTGTTGATAATAAGTTAGTTAGAAGTTATAGATGGGAGGTTAGTCTGTAACCTCCACATCTGAGAAGTAGTGGTCACGCAAGGGCTTGGTAATCTTCTCACCCTTCAGCGTGATGTCTTGTTCCAAACGAATGTCAGCGGATGAAGCACCCACCTTGACAGCATAGGTACCAGGCTGTACGTTCCATTGGCGTTGGCCCTCATGAGAGTAGTAGCCGAACTGGTCGGTATAGAGTTTCATCTCTACCCGTTTGGTCTGTCCGGGTTCCAATTCCACACGGGCAAAGCCCTGCAACTGAATAGGTTTCAGCGGTTGGTCGTCAGCAGTAGGCGACAGATACACCTGTGCTATCTCCGTAGCAGCCACCTTTCCCGTGTTCTTCACCTCGAACTGCACCTTAATATAATCTGTGCTGACACGTGCCGACTGATCCATCAACAGATGCTTATATTCGAAGGTGGTATAGGTCAGGCCGTAGCCGAAAGGCCACTGGATTTGACTATTCGACAATTTACTATTTGCATAATTATAGCAAACTGGCTCATAGATTTCTTCCTTAGGATAGCAAACAGAAAGCTTGGCAGAAGGAGAGACGATACCATAGAGGATGTCTGCCACAGCATTACCACCCTCTTCACCAGGATACCAGGCCTGAATGACAGCAGCGCAACGCTCGGCAAGGTCGCCAATGACCTGTGCGCGTCCACCAAACAGTACCAGCACGACGGGTTTACCTGTAGCCAAGAGAGCCTCGACATACTCCTGCTGTTTTCCTGGCAGTCGCAGGCCCTGACGATCGCGGTTCTCACCACACAGCATCACGTTCTCGCCCATAGCAGCAATGATGACGTCAGCAGAATCAGCCATCGCCAGTGCTTCTTCCTTATTGGCAGTCTCCTCTGATTTTACCTTACGATGCAACAGCGGATACTCCCACGAGCGCTTATCACCCACATGCGAGAACTTCGTCTCTATCTCTTCCGTCCAGTCGCAACCACGCGAATAAACGATGTCGATGCTGTCAGGTTTATGGTTCTGCAAACCCTCCAACAGTGTAATGACATGCGGATGGTCGAGGTCCTCCTCCATCTTCTTCCAGAAGAAGGTCATCGATGGGAACGAATAGTCACCACACATCGCCCACATTGAATTAGCATTAGGACCTGTGACAAGAATCTTCTGAGATGAGGGATTAGAGGTGAGAGGCAAGAGATTAGAATCATTCTGCAACAGCACCACAGATTGGGTAGCGATATCGTAGGCCGTCTTGCGCTCCTCTGGGGTGTCAAGGACGATTTTCTCCTTACTATATAAATAAGGTGTCTCGTCGAACAAACCCGCACGGAACTTATAGCGCAGCACGTCTTTCACAGCACGCTCGAAAGCCTGTGGTGCAACAAGGCCAGAGTCGAGTGCCTCCTGCAAGTACTGATAGTTAGCGCCAAAGGGGAAGTCCACATCGTTACCGCCATTGATGGCAGCAGCTGCCTTCTGCATAGTGTCCCAACCCTTCTCCCCACCAGGGAAGCCATCAGGCGCTGGAAGCTGGTCGATAGCAGTGTAATCGCTGACCACCATACCATCGAAACCAAGGTAGCCACGAAGGATGTCATTAAGAATGGTACTGTCAGCCACACAGGTCTGTTTATTACCCTTCATGGCATGATAACCAGGCATGACAGCCAGACTGCCTGCCACACGAATCATCGTCTCGTGAGGCAGCAGGATTTCCTCCATCAGTTCCTTCTCATCGGCATCGCCACCACCGCCATAGCCAAGATAGTGCTTCGAGCAGGCGCCAACACCTTTTCGCAGGTCGCCCTGCTGCAAGCCTTTGACAAAGGCAGCACCCATCACTGCTGACAGGTAACCATCCTCACCATACGACTCTTCCAAACGGTTGAACGATGGATTACGACACACGTCGACCATCGGCGACAGCGACAGGATGCCACCCATCTTACGCATCTGGGTAGCCGTCTGACGTGTCTTCAACTCTGCCAGTTCAGGATTAAATGAACATGCCTGACCAATCTGTTGGGGATAGATGGTAGAACCTTGTGTGTTAACACCCGACAGCACCTCCTCATGGAACAAGGCAGGAATGCCGTTGGGGGTCTTCTCCATCAGCCACTGCTGCACAGCAGCCACCATGTCGCGCACCACATTCGGGTCGCGTGGTTTCTGGAAGGCATACTGCGAGAAGTGGCCAATACCAAAGGGTATCAATTCACGACACTTCGCGGTATCCAACTGGCCCTGGTCATTGAAGAGTTCTTCCATATACATACTCTTCAACTGGGCTATACGCTCCTCTTGCGGCATCTTCTGATACAGCGCGTCAACCTGCTGCTCGACATCCAAATCAGGAGCCGACTGACAGCCTGCCAATAGTGCGGTCATGCACGTCATAATAAATCCTCTCATTTATTTGTCAAATAAAGCATTCTTCTCAATAGTCCAATCCTTGCGCTTCGACAGTTCGCAGTCGTTGCCACGGAACATCTTAGCGGCTTGCTGGTCACCCTTCAACTGCCACTGCAGCCAAGCCAGTGCCACCACGCTGAACTCACCACCATGAGGCTGGCGATAGGTACCACCATGACCTACAGGGAAGTTGCAAGCACAAGCGGGCACGTGGTCAATAAGGTGGAAGTCGTCCATACCATTCTCGTAGGCGATATCGGTCGTACCACCCAACAGATACATGATAGGCGTATGGATATCCTTCAGTTTCTCCTTTGGAGGCATAGGCATACCACCTACAGCCTGAGCAGCATTGGAACGCTTGAAGAGTCCACTATTACAAATCATCAGGGCTGTTACGCGAGGGTCAGCACAGTTGAACAGCGTCTGCAGACCACCACACGACATACCCGACAAGCAGATGTGCTTGGTGTCTATCTTATTATAATAAGGTGAATTCTTGTCCTGATTCTGAGCAAACACCCAGTCAATGCTCTCTATCTGCTGCTGGGTGGTAGACATCGGACCACGATATGGCTCTTCCTCCATGGGGATATAACCTGTTGCCACCACGATGAAGCCATAGCTGGCAATCTCGTTCAGAAACTTAAAGTGTTCCCAAGGAGAGTTGGTGCAGGCACCATTACCCCATACGAGCACGGGCAACGGGTTCTTCTTACCAAACTTCGACAAGTCCTGTGGAACAAAGACGGTATGAGCCTGCAGGCCAGGCACCTCCGTCATAATGGCCTTGTAAGGACCCTGACCACCATCTTCCACAATCTTTGACTTCAACGCGTCACCCTGTGCCATAGCTACTACAGCCATGCACAGCATACATACTGAAAAAAGAATCTTCTTCATATTGTTATCTATTTTATTTGTTGTTACTTAATTACCACTTTTTTGCCATTCTGAATATAAAGACCTGGCTGCAAGCTTTCTGTACTGACGCGACGACCATCAAGGGAATAGACTGCTTCAGTCGTTGCGGGCAAAGCGCAACGCACTGGACTGATGGCAGAGGTTAGTGTGCGATGACGCAGGGCGGAGCGCACAGCATACCATGCCTTCTTCTTACCCATACCTGAGTCGTAGAGCAACGGATTGGAGTTCGTACGCCACGAGTCATTATCCTTGACACCCCAGATGACCATGCTGGGACAGTTGTCGTTGTTCAGCACGATATCAGTAATCATTCGATACATACGAGCCTGCTCCTCCAAATCGGCAGAAGAGGTAGAGGATACGCCCATATCCAACTCCGTAATGATACACTTCAGGCCAGCCTCCGCAAAGCGCTGGATGGTACGATTCAGTTTCACACCATCAACCTCACCCACTGAGAAGTGACACTGCAGACCAACACCATGGATGGGTACACCCTTGTTCTTCAGACTGACTGCCAGGTTATAGAACGCCATCGACTTCGCCTTACCCTGCAACTCTACGCCATAATCGTTCAAATAGAGTTCTGCATCAGGGTCAGCCTCGTGGGCATATTGGAAAGCCAACTCGATATAGTCGTCACCAATAGCACGCTGCCAGACACTCTGCTGTCGCAGGTCATAACTGTTGGGATTGCTACGAACGGTGGTCTGGTCGTCTTCCAGACATTCGTTAACGACATCCCACTCGCGTACCTTACCTTTATAGTGCTCCATCACCTTCGTGATGTGGTTCTTCATAATCTCCAGAGCTTCCTCGCGCGTCCAGTTCTTGTCGTTCTTCTTACCATCGGACGACACCCAAGTGGGCAACTGATTGTGCCATACCAGACAGTGACCACGAATAGCCATCTCGTTCTGCTGGGCAAGGGCCACCAGGTTGTCAGCATTACCAAAAGAGAAACTGTTGCGTGAAGGTTCCAAGGCATCGAACTTCATCTCGTTCTCGCAGACCATCATATTAAACTGCTTGGCTGCTGCTTCACGATCGCTCTGATAGCCCTTATAGGTGCATAGTGCCACACCAATAGACTTCTCGTTCTTGTCAGCATAGAATTTCAGGGTGTTCTTATCCTTATTATCATCGATGCCATCGTCATAGAAGGCACCCATGGTGTAGATGGGGTCATTAGCCTCCTCAGGATCATCGGGGTCGTCAACAATCTCCATATCGTTATACGACTCCAAACGTACAATGACCACCAACTTACCATTTTCTTCCTTCTCCTCGACCACCCAGGTATATTTGTTGGCACGCACGTCGAAGTGCCAGTCGCCAGACTTACCATTAGCAGTCAGCAAACGAAACTCCGTACCGATGGGCAGATTGGCAGTCTGCTCGACAGTCATCTCGATGATAGGCATCTTATCACCTGTCGAGAAGTCTTCCTGCATAGTGCTATAGTTCAGCGTACCATCAACCATCAACTGGTCGTAGCTATCCGTTGCTGCCACCTCGAAATGCAGACGTGATGAGGGATGAAGGGTAAGGTTCGCATCCTTTTCTTCAGCATAGTTCTTCAGCGTCAACACACCAATACCGTCAGCACCAGGTTCGATGGTTCCGTAGTTGTCGACCATACCGCCAATGCTACCTGTACCACCCAGCACACCATTGCTGAAGACATAGGCAATAGCCTCTGAAGCATTGGGCTTAGCACCCAAGGCGCCACGCAGATGCTGACTCTCAGCCTCTGCACGATCATTCATCACAAGTACCCTACCCTGCAGAATACGCAAGGCACCACTCACATAATTATTGTTGCCTGTTATAGAATAAGTACCAGTACCCTCCTTGATGATACTCAAAGGCGTATTTTCATAGTCCTTTGACGGGATGATGGTTCCCGCTAAAGTAGCATCAGTATTCATACAACCTAAAAGATAATAGGCTGCACGCTTGTCCTTCATATATCCGTATAAAGTAGTGCCTGCCTCCATCTGCAACTCACCAATGCGGAAACCTGCACCAGCGGTATTGGCCTCGCAAGCAATGGTAGCACCTTCATGCAACATGACGCGATTATTCTGCATGGTCTTATTGACCTTGCCTGAAGCGACATCATCTTGGGCATTCTCTGGGGAGGATGCTTTACCACCATGGGCCAGAATGACACCAAAGAAACCTGGCATAGCAGAACCTTCTGGAACGTTCTCTAGGTACGGATAGATATGAATATCTCCTGTAAAATTTGTAAGATCTGCCCATGTCTTTCCACTCGCTGTACCCAAATAACAACGTTCACCACCAGCATAGAAATTTAAAAGGCCCTTGCCTGTTACGGTTGAACTGAAATAGCAGTAGCGTGCCATCTTCACATTGACGATGTCAGTAGCAGGAATAGAAACTGAAGTACTATACGACTTATAGCTCGAGGATGTATTATAACCGCTGACATCAATGGTACGCTCTTCGGCTCTTACAGACTGCGAACTCATGGCCAGCAGGAGACCGGCCATGAGTAATGTGTTTTTAAATGAAATAAGTGATTGGTTACTTGTTCTGAATTTCATGATGTTATTGTTGTTTTTCTATTATTCGTTGCCTTGGAAGCCTCCACCGAAGCCACCGCCTCCGCCGAAGCCACGTCCGCCACCAAAGCCGCCTCCGAAGTTAGGCATCTGAGGAGCAGGCTCCTTGCCAATGGCTATCAAGAGCTTGAACAATGCTCTACGACGCTGGCTCCATGTGGGATAGTCGTCAGCACGCAGTGTGCGAACCCTGAAACCTGGCATCTGGGGCATACCCTGTCCCTGCATGAATTCAAGGTTGCTGGTCGTCAGGATGCATGGCTTGGTATTACCATCAGCCAACAGACGATCGACGATGGCAGCAGCGCCACCCACCTTGAACCAACTCTCCATCGTGTCACCTGCACCAGGAACCAGTTGTATCATCACAGGCATCATCATGCCCCCCTGCTGGGGCATAGCCGAGGTGTACCACGCCTCACCACGATCCAACTCGTAGGCTATACGTCCATGAGGAATGTCACCCTGCGAGGCAAAGTTAAACGGAGAAGCGGGATTATCGCAGATGCTGAACTTAAAGCCCTGGTCTGGCGAGAGATACATATTGTTGGGGTCTGCCACCAGTGTACCATCCACGACGAAGCAGTACTTAAAGGTCTCGAAGAGGAAGTCCGTCAGCGTTGTTGTCCACACACCATCAGAGTCACGCTCCATAGCGAAATTCTCTGGAGCTATCTCACAAGCCAGTTCCACCTTCTGGGCCTCTGGGGCCTTGAAGCGGAAGATGATACCCTGTTCGGTATATTCTGGCGAGATGATAGGTTTGGGGAACAGACGAGCCATCACACCAGGAGTGAACTGCTGTTCCTTGCCTGTCTTGGCAGGAGCAGGCTGTCCGTTCTTCATAGCGTTCTCAGCAGCCTTCTTGTTGAAGAGCAAGGGCAGTGTCTTTCCCAGGAAATACTTGGCATTCATCCATGTATGTCCGAACTTATCGTTGGTAAACTCCTTGACAGTCTTGATACCCTTCTTGTCGAGGAACTCCATATAGTCACGAGCATTGCCATAGAGGAAGTCGTCAGTACCCACACCTAACCAGAACAGGCGTATCTTCTTGTTGGTGTCCTCAGCCTGGTCATAAACATTGGGGATGTCTGTCGATGTGAATGAGCTATAAGAGCACAGGTATGAGAACTTGTCGAGGTTCGTCAGACCATTAAACAGTGCCTGATTGCCACCACGCGAGAAACCACCGATGGCACGATGCTCGCGATCAGCCTTGGTACGATAGTTCTGTTCGATATACGGCATCAGGTCGTTGAGCAAGTCCTGACTGAAGGGGTCGCCACCAAAGCGCATCTGGGCAGCGATAGCCTCAGAGGGTTCCTTCGTAGTAGCACCAGGAACGGTGGTGGGGGCATCCTGCTTCTTCAGTTTTATGGGGTTACCATAGGGCATTACCACAATCATCTCCTTGGCCTGACCAGCAGCCAGCAGGTTGTCCATGATATAGTTCACACGACCAACCTTATAATATACCTCCTCTGTATCGGTGGTACCGCTGATGAGGTAGAATACAGGGTAGCGCTTCTGATAGTCCATCATGTAGCCGGGTGGCAGATAGACGACAGCATGGTTCGTGGCACCAATGGCCTTCGAGTAGTAGTTGATATACTCTACCCTACCATGCGACACGTTGGTAATCTCGTGAACCAAGGCACCTTCACCTGCTGGTGCAGGAATCTCCAACAGGCTGTTCTTAAAGCCTTCGTTGGGGAAATACTGTGGATTCTCTGGGTCCATCACGCTGACACCATCGACGATGAAGCAGTAGGGATACATGTCGGGGGCAGCAGGACCGAGGGTTACTGTCCACAGTCCATCGGCACCACGCGTCATGTCCTTACGACCTGCAAACTGCACGTCGACCTGTACGTTCTTGGCCTTCTCGTTCTTGTACTGGAAGGTTACTGTCCCGTCAGCATTCGGGCGGGGCTGTGCCACCATTGCCATTGGCAACAGGGCTAAAAGGGAAAACAAGGTCCGTTTTTTCATAGTCATATCCTTTGTTTTGTGTGTTTATTGTGTTGTTAGTTGTTACTTATTCTCGTCAACCAGGAAGTCACCCATATCAGAGGCTTCAACATCCTTGTCGTCCAGTTTGAAGCGCATGAAGTGAGGCTTCTCTGTGGTACAGGGCTCCCAACCCAGTTTCACGCTTTCGTTTTGGTTTTCATTTGCGTTACCATTGGGATTGCTGTACTTGGCAAAGTTGGTCCAGGCTGTCAGCATCTTCTCTGACAGGTCCCAGTCGCCCTGTGTCCAAGGACGCCAGCAGTGCTTCAGTGACTTGAAGACAAACCACAGGTCGCTGGAGTGGAAGGCTCCCTTCAGACGACTGGTGATAGCGGGGTGCTTACCGTCATCGGGCAACTTACGACAGAACTCATAGGCCCAAGCCTGGGCGCCTTGACTCTGGCGCACCTTACAGAACTCGGCAATGCCAGGACCCATCGAACCCATGTCGTTCAGCGTGTAGCCAATCATATAGGGCACATCAGCAATAGTTCCCTCACGAGTAGCAGCATCGAAGCTCTTCAGCGACACATAGCCATCGACGATGGGACGCTGCATGACGAACACATCGCTCTTGTTCACCATGTTGTACAGCTGCGGAATGGTATAGAGCAGTTCCGTAGAAGCAGCACGCAGAGCTTTCAAGTCTGTCAGTCCTGCCCAGTCCATCACCATCTTCGTCTCTGCCTCGCTCTCAGCAAGTGTGGGGTTGTAGGTGAAGAACTTGTTCATTGGAGTAGCAGGCTTAGCCTCCTCGCCATCCTTGGCAGGAATGTTGATGCCACCACCACTCATGATGACTGCCTTGTGGAACAGGCCACGAGCCAGCGGACTCTCGCAAAGGGTACGAACGCTACCTGCGCCAGCACTCTGTCCGAAGATGGTCACGTTGTTGGGGTCGCCACCAAACTGGGAGATGTTCTCCTTGACCCACTTCAACGACTGTATCTGGTCAAGGATACCATAGTTACCACTGACGTGATTGGGGCTCTCTGCAGACAGCTCCGGATAAGTCATGAAGCCAAAGATACCCAGACGATAGTTGATGGTAACGAGGACGACATCCTTCGATGCCCACTCCTGTCCGTCGAACTCAGGTTCTGAGCCCCAGCCCTCACGATAGCCTCCGCCATGAATCCATAGGGCTACAGGCAGTTTCTTATCCGCTTGTCCTGGAGCCTTCGTCCAAACATTCAGATACAGGCAGTCCTCGCTATAGGGTGCCTCATCGCCATAGCCCCACTCCGAGGTGTAGAAGCCAGGATAGTGGACACTCTGATAGCCAGGATGGCCGAACTTGTCGCACACCTTGACGCTGTCCCAAGCCTCAACAGGCTGTGGTGCACGCCAACGCAGGTCGCCAATAGGTGCAGCAGCATAGGGAATGCCCTTGAAGACATACACACCAGCATTTTCTGCTCGCACACCTTGAATCTGGCCACCCTCAATGGTCAATACGGGACTCAGCGCTTCCTCTTCATCGCAAGCGCAACCCATCAGCAATGCCATCATCGGCATCAGTAGAAACAGTTTTTTCATTTCACTCTAATATCTAATTGGTTAGTTAGTATGGTTTAACACTGCAAAGGTACAAAAAATCCGCGACACTGACCTTACCTCATGTGTCGCGGACTTTGCGCTATGTAACAAATGTTACAAATCCGCGAGGCACACCATAAAAGGAGGCCTCGCGGAAGAATTAAGCTGTTGCAAAGATATTGATGCCATCGTGTTCGATTTGTTCTCTGAAAAATGGTCTAATATTCTTGTGATCTTGGATAAGATCGACACCACATCCAAGCAGTTCTTCCAAGAATTGAGCAGCCAAAATATGATTAAACATCTTAGGAGGCATAGTTACAAAGAGATCAATATCGCTACCCTCATGATGTTCATTACGGGCAACCGAGCCAAAGAGACGCATAGAAGTAATGCCAAAGCGCTTACGCAGCTCTGGCGCACTCTTTCTAAGTACTTCAATATATTCTTGCTTCGTCTTCATACATTGCCTTTTTCTCATTCCACTGCAAAGTTACGCACTTTTTACGAAAGTTCCAAACTTTCAGCCAGATATTTTACGAAACGAAAGCCGCGAGGCACACCATCAAAGGAGGCCTCGCGGAAGGATATAGATAATGTTAGTGTTACTCGTCGAGCCAGTTATATTCGCGTGAAAGGATGTCGCTAGAATTCTCTAACTGGTTAGTAGAGTCTACTGACATTGTACTAGTCATCAACAACTGATTGGTCTTAATCTCAACAACCTCTGCCTCGGGAATGATATATTGCTTTTTCATAATGCCTTGTATTTTATTTTGTTTAAACATGAATTACCATTAATTGAACATGAATTTTTCATCAATTATTTAATGATAACTTTCTTACCATTCACAATATATAGTCCCCTAGTGGGCTGAGCAACACGCTGACCAGCAAGGTTGAAGTACTCACTTCTAACATCTTCCTTCTGACCTCTTACTTCGTTCACACCAGTAGCGTCATCTTCACCAAAACCAATGAACTCACGACCTGCTGCTGCTACTACCAGATAAGCCTTACCTGAAGGAATCGTGACATCATTCTTTACCAAATAAAAGCCTACAACCTCATTCTTCTTACCAAGTGCATAGATAGTAGAACCATTACCCTTGGTGCTTCCCCAAGATACTTCTAAACTATTATCGTCCCAACTGGCAGTCACATCACCCGCTGCAATCTGTGGAAAATAATAATCCCCTGCTGTACCGTTCAAAATTGCACGGCCATACTGATGAATAGAAGTAACAGGTGTTAATTTTACATTTCCTTTACCACTATCATACTTTGCATAATATGCATTTATACTAGCTGGCACTTGTACGGGTGCTAATGCACAAATCGTTGTATAACCAGAAGCACCAATGGTAAATTTTTGTGCAGGTAAAGAAACTGCGTCTATTGCTTGTTCTGCATGGCTGAGCGTTTGTGCTGTATAGCCAGGCACTGACCAACCTGCAGTACTAAGCGGCTCCTCAAAATCACCATTGTCAACAAGATTTGTAGTTTCTCCTTCTTCAACACACGACACATCATCTATAAATACTGTTCCGTTAACAAAACCTAAATCTATCTCAATACGAGTATTGTTCCCAGCTGTGAATTTTTGTGATATAAGATGGAAAGTATTAGGAAGTATAGCTATCTCATCTCCATATTTATCAGCACCTCCTCCCAACACAAACGTGACCATACATCCATCACTCATATCTGCAGCACAAATTTTTGCCGTCACAGTATATTCCTTGCCAGAAGTTAAAGTTGAAGACAATGCATAAGTTGTTGAATTGTCCCAAATATTGGTTTTTGCGCTACTATTGAAAACTTTAAGTACATGGTTTTTTGAAGTACCATAACCCATATCTGCCAACAACT
>JAEEGG010018528.1_pt1 | contig 14139 bp, 11 predicted proteins | sample 9134161 | NCBI WGS metagenome assembly JAEEGG01 (sample SAMN16246543, study PRJNA631951) | gut metagenome | biome: gut microbiome; feature: rumen; material: CR-attached | host: Bos | place: Iran: Karaj | collected 2018-10 | reverse complement strand
TAGCTTTATCTTTCATCGTGCGCAAATTTAGTAAAAGGCGAAGGCAGCGGCAAAACAACTTGTTGTTTTGACATTGCTGAGCCGAACTAAATGCGCTCCAAAGGAGCGCCAAGTAGAAAAGTGTGCAGAGCGAGTAAAGCGAGAAAATTTATTTTCGCATTTTTGAGCCGTGTCGCCAACTGTTTGCAAAATGAACGGCGAGATGTGCGACCCCTTTTTTTGAAATTTATTCGTTTAGATCCTACAAATGGTGTAAAAGCCTTTGGCAGTCAGCTATGCTTGCGTTGACGTTGACGATGCGTACTTGAATGCGGTGCCGTTTTACGAGAAAAATGGATTGCGCTTCATGAATGCCGAAGACGATGATCCGCATACGCGCCTTATGTATTACGACTTGATGAATCTAGTGGCGTGAATTAGAAGAATGGATGCTTCGGCTATGTTGGGACTTTTCTGTGTTCTATATCAATATTTTTGGTCAAAAACTCGAAAAAACTTGACAATGTTTCGCCTTTTTTTACATTTGAGGTTGGATTTGTTAAAACATAAACGGAACATATTGAAATGAAATCAAATCTGTTTACTGGTTTTCTGTTGTCTATTTCTTTGCTTCCCTCATTGCTTTTTGCCCAGGAAAGCGAATTCGTTGAAGATAGGAGTAATACTGTCGTTGAATATGTAGAGTCTGATCAGAAACCTACAGAATCAACGGTAGCTGTTGTTAAAGACAATGATGTTAAGAAGTCTGATATCGTTGATTCTTTAAACTTTATGAAATTGTTTTTGGGGGCTCATTTAGGCGGTTCATTTGCTTTACCCTTGGGGATGACGATGGCGGATGATGTCCAAAATAATTCTGAGGAAGCTGATGCCACTTGGATTGGGGCTAAAGCCAGTGTTGGAGCTGCCTTGGGCTTTTATTTCAATCGTAAAATGGCTTTGGTAACAGGTCTTGATTATCAGATGCTCTATTATAAGACTACGGATCAAGTTCCTCGAAATCGTGTAATTACGGTTACTGGAACAGAGTATCATGATGATGGATGGAGTGGCGTAAAGGAACCGCGTCGTGTGAGTAAAACTTCTTCGCAAGACCGTTCAATTACATATCATCAAGTTTCTGTTCCCGTTTCTTTTAGATATCATTTCTTGGATGATTTATGGGGACAACTTGGTGTTGGTTTGGGTTGGAACTTAAAGGGAAAAGGTGTATATGAAAGCTCTATTACGGAAGCAACTATTGAGGTTCAAGGGTACTATCAGCCGAATTCACAAATAAGCATACCTCAATATGGGACTACTTATAGGTCACAGCCGCCTATCGAAGAACCTGTAAAGAAAGAATTTATCCCAAGTTTATTGCTTTCTGTAGGTAAAAGCTGGACTTTGGGAAAATGGAATCTTGATGCTGCGTTGTCGTTCTCGTATGCATTGAAGAAAATTGATTTTGACTATGGATTGTCTGCGAACACCTTTACTATCGGACTTGACTTTTATGCCTGGTACTCTTTAACAAAGGAAAAGAAATGAGAAAAGTAACCCTTATTGCAGTTGCCCTGTTGACTGCTTTGTTTTTGGCTTCTTGTGCTAGCTATACTCCAAGTATGCCGGCGTCAGGACCAACCATTCCAATAAACGCAATGAAAATCAAGAAGATGACTTCAGTTTCATACGAGTATGAATCAGCAAACATCGGCTGCTCCGAAATTGAATTCCTGAAAAAGTTTGTGGGTAAAAAGATTCGCTTGGATGACGGAAATGTTGTTTTTGTCGATAATATTTTAGACATTCACACGAATGTGTATTCTGTAAAAAAGATGCGCGGCGCAGACAACAATTACCATTGCGGCTTTTGGGGCTTGGCTGTCGAATACGAAAAGTAATGCTTGACAGAAATTCCAAACATGTTTTGCTAGCTCTCTTTGGGCTAGCTTTTGTTTTATTCAGAAAGGCGTGCGACGCCGCTTACAGAATGTTATCGAGGATACTCCCGAGGACTCCATCAAGAATTCCGCCCGCAGCTTCTCCAGCAGCGTCTCCAACAGCATCTCCTGCAGCATCAGAAACATCAACCTTGTCGGCTACTTCACTTGCTCCTTCGACGACTTTCTTTACCGTTGTACCTGCAGCATCCGTTATCGCATTAATTGCTGGTTTTGTGACATCGACAATCTTGTCAACGGCGGAATCAAAGGCTTGATAAAGAGCGTTGTCGGCAATTGAATCCAAAATTTGTTGTCCAATGGACGGATCGTTTGTGGTGCTTTGTGCTTGATTTACGTTTTCGGGTATTTCGTTTTCCATAGGATTATAAATTATTAAATTTTGTTTGTTGAACTGTAATTATTTCTGGTAATTTTATGGAAATCACTCCCATCGGCACATTTTACGGCGATGCCATTTACAAGTACGACGCTCCCAGGCAGGGGCGCCTTTTTGCAGGGCATCCGGGGCGGATTGTGCTCTCTCCAGGGAATAATTTCGAGATGGCTCTCCGTGATTTGGAGGGCTTCGAGCGCATTTGGGTGATTTTTCAGTTCCACGAAAACGGGGGCTGGCGTCCGACAACGCGTCCGCCTGTGCCGCCGAAGGGCAAAGATCGTGTAGGGACTTTTGCAAGTCGCAGTCCTTATCGCCCGAATCCAATTGGGCTCAGCTGTGTGCGTCTTTTAAAAATCGATTGTCTTACGTTATATGTAGATGAATCGGATTTGCTGAATGGAACGCCTGTGCTCGATATCAAGCCGTACATCCCGATGGCAGACGCATTCCCCGATGCAAAGGCGGGGTGGGTTGAAGAGCAAGTCGGTGACCTTTGGGCTGTTGAAATGTCTGAAAAGTTCGCCGAACAGAATCGCTGGATTGCTGAGCGCAGTTCTTTTGACTTGGAAAGCTTTGCGCAGGTGCAGCTTTCGCGCGGAAATTTTTCCAAAGATGTTTTTGACAGCTCTCGACGTCGGTTGACAATTGATGAAAATTCCAAAACGGGTGTGCTTGCTTACCGCACGTTCCGCATCCATTTTAGCTATGACGATGAGGCTCGCAAGGTTGTGCTTGAATGCGTTACGAGCGGCTACACACCTGAAGAACTCCATTCTTCCGAAGATAAATACGGCGACAAAAAAATCCACAAGGAATTTGTGGATTTGTATAAATAAATTCTCGGCGATTCTTGTTATGCGAAAGCTATTCTTGCGTTTAGCGTTTTCGCACTGTTTTATTTGAGCTTTTTATTGATGTACTCGTCGTAGTCGATTTCACCGCATTTTAATGTTTCTTTCAACGTGAATGTCTGTACGATTTCGGGACTTTCAGAAAGTTCACCACAGTACTCGAACAGGAATCCGACGTGCATATCGAACGGGCGCGGCTCGTAATCGCAATTGTCGTGGATTTCTGTGATGGCGATGGAGTCCTTTGAAATCTTGGTGAGCACATGCACGACAGGCGATGAGTCGTAGATGTTTAGTACATAGAGCGGGCAGCCGTCTGGCAATCTTGAAATATCTCCGCTTGCTGTTCCGTAGACATCGCCGTGCATTGCAACAATTGTTTTCCTGAAAAGGTAGGGGAGTGCGCGTACATTATCGTTCGTAATCTTGTGTAGCCCGAGCTCTCTCAGCTTAGCTGTGCTAGAAAGTACCGCACAGTTTTGCTTTGTGGAGTCGCAGTATGTTAAAGTCACGTTGTAGCCAAGAACGTTATCGTCGTAAGTGGCTTCGGTAATGTTGTATTTTTTGAGGTAATCATCAAGTGTACTTGCGGGCTCTACTGTTGGACCACAATGACATGTATATCCGATTGGGCAATAACAGTTTCCCGGATTGCCGAAACCTGGACTTCCTGCTCCTCCACTGCCGCCTGTTGAACTGCTTGACAGTGCTGGATCTGTGTGTATGGGGTTATAGCCGTCTTCTTCAGAGCGTGATGAAGAAGAAATCTGTACCGAGGGCGTTGGACTTGTGGCGCTGCTTGTGATAATAGGATAATCGTTTGGTGTTTCTAGAGATTTGCCGGAATCCGATTCGATGGTGCGGCCTGCGGAACTGCTAGACTGCGTCCCATAGGCGAACTGGTTTGGTTCTTCGGCAGTTCCTGCTATTTTGTCTGAACAGGCAAACGAACAGAATGCGGCTAAAACCGTTGCACTTGCAGTCAAGAGTTTATTGAACAACTTAGTCATTACCATTCTCCTTCGCCTTTCTTGTGAGAGGGAATAACTGTAAATTTAATCTATAAACTTGATCGATGTTTTTGTCGCCTGCGGCAATGCTCACGATTTTGCGGCGGCATTCGTCGAGTTCCTTGACGATTTGTTCGTAGGAGTCCTTGGAAATTCCCATGGTAATTCCGCTAAAATTGCGTTCGGTACGGGCAAGATCCAGCGAATTTGCCGCAATTTTTGCCATTTCACGATGCATGTCGCGGATGGCGAGCTTGGTTGCCTCGGGGGATCCCTTGATGGATGTTTCGGTCTGGGTGTAGGTGTTCTCTCCGGTCTTGTTGAGGAACCCTGCCTTGACCAAAAAATCTAGGGACTGCTTGATGTCGGCGGCGGAAACGTCCGTGTAGCACATCTTGGCAAGTTCACCCGGGGTGGCGCCTGGCATGAGCGGCGCGAGTTCTCGTAAAACCGGGTTTCTCCAGCTTTCGTAAAATTCGAACAGATCGCCTTCGACAACTCTGACTTTGTGGACTCTCGCGATTTCTAGCATTTCGGCGTAGGCGGCTTTCTTTTTCACTTCGTCCGTTTCTTGGCCGAAGTTCACCATCGCCCTGAAGTAGTCCATCTCGAACCCGACTAGCCCCATGGCTTGCCCGGTGCGTTCGACGCCGATTCGGCTCAAGTTGCTTTTTCCGTCGCAGACGACCTTCATGTATGAAGATGAGGTAAAACCTGCGGCTTTGGAAAATTCACGCCACGAGAAAACATGGCGGAGCTTGCGCTCTTCGTAAAAGTCGCGCATGTACTGTCGGAAGTCGGAATATTCGATAATCGCTTTCATCACTCCTAAATATAAATTGAAATTTACGGAAAAGCAACTTTTCTATGCAACGGATTATATTAAAAATACACAAAAATAGCGATTTTTATTCAAAATATAGATATGTGTGTTCTATATGCAACGTTTGTCGCACGTGGCGATTTGCCGTTATGCCTACTATTGTTTTTGAGATTAAACAGGGATTTTTATCCTAATGTAGTCTAAAAAGAGTATTTTAGTAGGTATGAGCGTTTTTGGATTTTATGTCGAAGTCAATGCGGGATGCATCGTGATACTGTTGCTCCTTTTGTACAGTATCAAGAGACTCCCGACACCGCAGGTCAAGTATGAACTTTTCCAGACGCTTGTGCTTTGGCATATTGTCTATTTCATTAGCGATTCCGTTTGGGCGCTTGTGAACGATGCTACTATCCCGAAAAATACGTTTACTGTCTTGGCGGTGAATTATTTCAATGCCATCATTTTGCCGGTCGTAGCGTATAACTGTTTTATGTTTGCCGAAATCAGTACGCGTCCGGAAATGACTCGCAGGCAGATTGATCGGTTACAGAATAAATGGCGTATCCCGATTCTTCTGCAAGCTGTGGCGTTGCTCATTTCTTTTGGGCTCGCTCCCGACTTTTGGCTTGATGACCGATTAGAACCCATTGGCTTTTATTATTTCATCTTATCATTCTTGCCGTTAATTTATTGGATGGCGGGGACTGTCCGTGGTTTGCTCCGTACGCGAACCATGCTGAATAGGGCTAATCTTGGAACGTACCTGATTGTGGCTAGCTATACGCCGGGGGTGTTAATCGCAGGCGGTGCGCAGATTCTCTTTGCGTTGACGACGCCGATTTTCTGCTTCTGGTGTACAGCAATTATTTTGTTTGCGTATTTGCATATGCAGAATCAGCTGATTTCGACGGATTCATTGACGATGCTCAATAACCGTAACCGTCTGCATGACTATTTGCATCAGCCGCGCGAAGAGAAAGACTCTTTTGTGATTATGGTGGACGTGGATCACTTCAAGCAAATTAATGATACGTACGGCCATGCCGAAGGTGACCGTGCGCTCATTATTGTTTCGCAGGCGCTCAAGAAGGCTTGTGAACGCTTGGGGTCTTCGATGTTCCTCTGCCGTTATGGTGGCGACGAATTCTTGATGATTGCGCAGACTGAAGTCCCGGACGATGTGGTTAAGGAAGTCCGCAATTGCTTGCAAGAAGAAGTCTCGAAGGGCGCGCGCTCCTATAAGATTGAGGCGAGTATGGGCTTTGCCCGCTGGGATGGAAATCCCGAAAGCTTCAAGGAAAGCATGATCAACGCCGACAAAAAAATGTACGAAGACAAGCGCTTGGCGTAGTGGTGCACACTTGCCGCAGTTACTAGTAACTCGCTTTACCCTTCGAGTTTATTTTTCAGGTAATGCCTTGATGTGTATGTAAGGAACATGATGTCGGCGATGGCGAGTGCTATGCCGCAGACGAAGAACACTTGCTGGTGCATCCCGAAGTGGTTTGCCATGGCGCCTCCTACGAGAATTCCTGTTCCAATGCCGATATCCCACCCCGAGAGGTAGGTGCTGTTTGCCGTGCCGCGCTGGTCGTGGCGGGCGAGATTCACGCACATGGTCTGGTAGCCGGGGAAGATAAGCCCGAGGCTTGTGCCGATAAGGAATGCAGACAGGAAGAACGTAATGGGCCCGTGGCTAAAGGCAAGAATGAAGTAGGCGACGACAATCAGTGTCATGCCGGAGCCAACAAGATGAATCAAGTAACCGCGATCAATCAGGCGGCCTGTCATGATGCGGTTCAAGATGAGCCCTGTAGCGATGAGCGCGTAGAACCATCCTGTGCCGCCGATGCCAAGTTCGCCTGCGTAAATGGCGATGTAGTTCGTGACTGGACCGTAAGCGAATCCGACGAAGATGAAGTTCGCAAATTGTGGAACTGCGCGTGTGAGGAAGAATCGGTCAAGCGAAAGCGGAGCGCAGACCTTCTTTTCGCGGGGCTTTACCTTGAGTGTCTGCACAAGCACAAGTCCAATCACGCAAAGGATTGTAGAAATGGCAAAAACGATTCCGTCGCCGAATGCTTCGTAAAGAAACATTCCGGTCATGGGACCGGTGGCGAAGGCTAAGTTCACGCTAATCCCGAAATACCCGATGCCTTCGCCTCGGCGACTTGCGGGCAGTGCATCAATAGCCACCGTATTACTTGCGGTACTCGAGATGCCGAAGAACAGTCCGTGTGCAAAACGCACGACCGCTAGAATCGGCAACAGTCCGACCGTCTTGTAGCCTAAAAAGCAGAGTGTAAACGCAAAAAATGTCCAAAAATACAGCGGCTTTCGGCTGAATGTGTCGACGAGGAATCCGGCAAATGGCCTGCAGGCAAGAGCGCCGATCGTGTAGAGCGAAATGATGAAACCTGCGGTCGCATTGTCTGTCTGGAATTTGTCGATGATGTACAACGGCAAAATTGGCAATAGCTGGTAAAAGCTAAAGAACAGCAAAAAGTTCGCCGCTGCAACGGTAATGAACGTGCGGCTCCAAAGTGTATTATCGGGAATGTTGGACTTTGTTTCCATGTAAGCAAAAAATAGTATATTGAGGGTATGGAGAAAATTATTCAAATTTTATTGTTGTCGTTTTGGGCAACGTTTATGGCGGTTTCTTGCGCTGACGAAAACCCTAGTATTTATAGTCTGGGGAAAACTTCGACTTCGATGCTTGAACCGGAAGAGGGACTCGTTGGAGGGCTGGTCTATGTTCACGCTACTGGTAAAAAAACGTTTTTGGGGACGAACATACAATCGGCGAAAATGCTTGAACGCCCACAGATGGGGGTGGAGTTTACCTATGATTTTTATATCGGTCGTCACGAAGTTATCTGTAAAGATTTTAACAATGTAATGGCGGGTGCGACGGGCTTGAACGTGATGTGCTTGCAAGATTCTTTGCCTGCCGCCAATGTGACTTTCTATGATGCGATTTTGTATGCCAATGCCTTAAGCAAATTGAACGGCATGGATACCGCCTATAAATACTCATCGATGGAATTAGATGCCGAAAGACATTGCGTGAAAATGAAGAATTTCAAGTTCCAGCCGAAGGCGAATGGTTTTAGGTTGCCGACCGAGGCGGAATGGGTGTTGGTCGCTTCTGAAATCTGGAATCCGGCGCAATCCTGGAATGGTGAAAATTCGGGTTCCGTGGTGCATCCAGTCTGCTCTTCGATGGACGCGCAAAAGAGTGTTTGCGACATGGCGGGGAACATGCTTGAGCTGGTCAATGACCGTTTTGCATCTTTTAAGGATACGGTCGTTAGCAATTTTGCGGGTTCTGTAGACGGCGATGCCATTGGCTCCTGTGTGGTCAAAGGCGGCAGTTTTTATATGTCACCGACATCAATGAATTTATACAGCAGAGGCGATACCTACCCGATTTTGAGCTCGACAAAGGGCGATTATCTTGGATTCCGTTTGGCGCTTGGTGCAATTCCTGATGTGGCGTGGTTCTCGGAAGATGGCGAGGCTGAGACGGCTTCTATAAATCCATTGGTAGAAACTGCTGATATGCTGAAGCTTGCGAAATCGTACAGGGCGAAGCTTGTGTTTAGAAACGATATGACGGGCGGGCTAGTCTATGTGAATTTTGCAAAGACTCCAAAGGTGGTTCAAATTAACGATGGTATTGAAGTGTACCATCCGGAGATTTCACCAGATGGTAATCATGTGGCGTTCAGTACGTCCATGGAAGGGTCTACAAAAAAGTCATCAGTTTATGTCCGAGACTTGAACGAAACTGGTAGCAATCTGGTGATGTTGTCTGTTGCAAATGCGGCGATTCCGCGTTGGCGCGTGAACCCTAATGGCGATACGGTAATCGTTTATGTGACTTCGGCGGGGAACAACAAGAGTGATCAGTTCCTCCAGGAAAGTACGTGGCAAGTCAAATTTTCTAATGGACGGTTTGGAACTCCTGAAAAGCTTTTTGATGGTGCCTATCATGGTGGTGTTTCTAAGGATAATTTGTTTGCGATTTCTTCGGCTCCGTTATTGCGTGCTCGGTTGTCTGATGGTATTACAAGTGGCGAAGTCATTTTGTACAATGGCGAACAAGCTTGCAATGCGTCTTTGGCGAAAGACGGAACCAATCGCACCTTGTTCCTCGATTTTGCAGGGAGTGCGGGTCGTGAATTTGTAGGTGCTAATTACGGAGTCCATGAGCGTATGCTTGTTATGGATGGAACGGGAACGCTGGTGCAGTCAATTCCTGCGCCTGCGGGATATACTTTAGACCATACCGAATGGGTTGTCGGCATTTTGAAAGATGGCACCAACAACTTGGTGGTGGCTACTTTGACGGATTACAATGGAAATCATCAAAAGGTTGTTTTAATTGACTTGGTTAGCGGCAATATTGTTCCTCTTGTGGAGGGGGCGGAGCTGTGGCACCCATGTTTGTGGGTCTGGCAGGATAATCCGAATGTGGCTAAACCTGTTGTAAACCTGGATAGCGCCGGTGTTTATTTTAATAGCGAAGACCAGGGACCGTTTCCGTTTGCTTCTGTTGAATTGGCGATGCGTTTACAGTCGTTCTGGAAAAAGAATGAAAATGTCGAAGTTATCACTTTTGGAAGCTCAATGCTTTTGAATGCGGTCATTGAAGATTCCTTAAAGCCTTTCAATGCGCTGAATATGGGCGTGAGCATGACTGATATTTATTTGTCGGAATATCTGATAAATCATTATGTTATACCGTATGCGCCTAAAATAAGATATCTTGTCGTGGAGCTTTCGCCGGGATTTTTGTATCGAGATTATGAATCTATGACGGGGCAACTTCGCAATAGCTCTCCGGGGATGATTTATGATGAATTGCATTTGTCTAAGGCGACACAGAAAGAAATTGCGGAACTGAGTGCGGCTCAGGAATATCCGATGGCTCTGTTAGGGCAACAGTATCTTGAGGGAACTTTCCTATTGCCGTCTGGTGAATGGGGCGTTCCTGTCGTCAATGTCGATATTTCGGCAATGCCGTTTGGTGTTCCGAATGTGCAGAACAGCTTAAAGGTTTTTGAATCTCTAAAGCGATTGGCGGATTCGTGTGGGGTGACTTTGATTGCTGCAATTCCGCCGCGCAACCCGGGGTATAAGGATACGGGGGCTTTTGACCCGTATGGCCCGAGTTGGGAGGTGGCACACCAGATTATTGATGCGGTTAAGGCGATGGGCATCGTAATTTTTGATGAATATAAAGATGGCCATCACGACTATACCGACGCGATGGCTTTTAATCCCAACCATGTGAGTTATTTGGGGGCTGCTCAGTTCAGCGCAAGGCTAGAAGCCTTCTTGGAAACGCTGAAGTAAGTCGCGACCAATGACCAATTACTTCTTTTCTAGTGCGACGAGCGTTTCGAGGTGCGGCGTGCCGGGGAACAGGTCCATCGGCAACACTTCCTTGACACGGTAGCCGTAACGTTCCCATTCGGCGAGAGCGCCTGGGATTTCGTCGGTGCCGCAGAAAATGTGGAGCACACGCACAGGCTTGCGCATCGCGAGAGCGCGGATGACGCCCGGTTCAGTACCCTTACGCGGCGGGTCTAACAAAATACGTTCCGGTTCGCCAGGGATCGGCCGCGGAAGTCTCATTTGCACAAATGTCTCGTCAATCTTGCCGGCGATGAACTTGTAGTTCTTCTTCAAGAATCTTGCGGAAGCCTTCGCGCAATCGATGGACGGACCTTCCCATTCCACACCGAGAACGGACTTGGCGGCTTCACCGAGTGCAAAGCTGAAGAGACCGTAACCGCAGTAAAGATCCAAGAAGTGGTCACCCTTTTCGAGACCGAGCAAGCGGCTTGCGGACTTGATGAGGTTGTGGATCTGGCTTTCGTTAATCTGGCTGAATCCCGTCACCGGGTACTTGAGCCTGAAATGGCCGAGGTCGAGCGAAAGTTCGCGCGGACCGTAAAGTTGCTTGAAGTTGAGCGTGTCTGTCGGGCGCTTTGCTTCGAGATAGTAGTTGGAGCCTGTCGGGTCCACGTAGGCATGTGCTGCGGTCACGTGGTACGGGCTCTGCTGCAAGACTTCGGAAATCTGCTTGAGCTTGCGCACGATACTTGCATCGAGCTTCTTTACGTTGAAAATCACGATGCGGTACTTGTACGTGCCACGGATGATGAGCCAGTTGAGCGCGTAGGCGAGTGGCTTGTAGGCTGGCGTGATGAGCTTGTCGAACAACAGGCGGTAAATGGCGTTGTGTTCTTCAGGCTCCAAAATGCTATCGTATTCGTTAAAGCGGAGGTCGCCCGGCTTCATTTCGACTTGGCGCTTGGACGTCGTGCGGTAATTGCGCGGCATGGGGCTAGCCACAATCGGCTGCGGACCGCGTGCAAGACGGTTGACTTCCCAAAATTCGCGGATGGCTTCGTTCTTGACCTTGAGCTCGTCCTTGTAATCGAGCGGAGCGAGGGTCTCGCCGTAAGCGGAATCCGATTCCTTCGTATAATTCGGGAGGTTGTGAGCGATGGCTTGTTCAAAAAACATGAAATCCTCTTTTTCTACCCTCAAATTTAAAAAGTTCCCGGAAAGTTTAAAGTCTATTTTTATGCTATGAGGGAGTAATTAGTGGTTAGTAAACAGTAGGTATGAGGCGTGAGGTCGGGGCTACGCCCCTTTGAGGCATGAGCAATGAGGTAAACGAGTCATCCTGAGCGGAGTGCAACGTAGCCGAAGGATCCAGTGACAGTTGTGCTCTTGGGGGAGGCCCCCTTAAGGGCGAAATTGAATTGCTTTAGAGCGTGTTTTACCTTGTTCCTCCTTTAATTATTTTGTATTATTTGTACAAATAAAAAAGGAGTGAGTTGTGAATTTTAGGCGTGTTGTAGGAATTTTTTCTGTTGTTTCGACAATTATGTCGTTTTATGCATGCGGCGACGACAAATCTTCTTCTGCAAATTCTTTACCTGATGAAGTAGCTGATAAAGCTGAACTCGAAACTTACGAATGCAACATGTCTGTCATTGGCGGAAAAGTATTCGTGAAAAGCTTGGGTAAAAATTACGAATGCGATGGCGAAGAATGGTTCGAATCTTACGACCAACCGAAATCGAGTGCGAAAGGGAAAAGTTCTTCGTCAAGTAAAGGCAAAAGCTCGTCTTCTGGTAAGGCTTCCTCGTCTTCTTCTGAGAAAGTATCTTCGTCATCTAGTAGTGCGGTGGAACAGTTGAGTAGCAGTGTAATGTCTAGCAGCTCGCGCCCCACAGAAATCCTTGAACCCGAAATCAAAGTGAACGAAAGATGTTCTGAAACGGGAGCCTGCGACGCAATGGATAAGAATGATGTCGGCACGTGGCATTTTGTGCGCAAGGATGATTTTGGCGATGATGCTGAATACACTTACAAGGCTGACGGTCGCGATTTGATTGTAACCATTAAGAGTGCTGATGGCTCGGTAGATTCTAAGACTTATTCCATGTATAATATGGAGTCTGAAGTGGGTGTTGAAATGGCTTTCAATGCTGCGAAGTCCACCTGCAAGGACGGTGGCGGAAACGACAAGAAAATAAAGACTTGCGTGAAGGATACAACGGAAGTTTTGCCAGAGTGTGATCGGGAGCATGAAGGCTACCTTGCGTTAATAGGTTCTGTTTATAAAATTTGCAAGTCGAAATCTTGGACCAAAGCGACTGTATTAGAGTATGATACCTATGGTTTGGAATGTCTCGACGATGGACGAGCCGTATGTGGGAATGTTATTGATAGTAATAAGTATGTGTGTGAATCAGGAAAATTCCGTGAGGCGAATTTCTTTGAACGGGATACTTATGGTTTTGAGTGTGTAGAAGGACGAACTGTCGCGGGTAGAGTGAATGAAGAAAATAAGTATACATGCGAATTGGGAAAATTCCGTGAGGCGAATAAAATTGAAATAGATACTTATGGTTTGGAATGTGTTGAGGGGCAAACGGTTGCAGGTAATGTAAATAAATATAACAGGTATACATGCGAATCGGGAAGGTTTCGTACAGCGAATGAATTCGAAATACATACTTATGGTTTGGAGTGTGTTGAAGGGCTTGTTGTTAAAGGTTCTGAATTCAGTTCTGGATATTATGTTTGTAAATCGGGAAAGTTTGTTGAGGCTGCTGACGATGAACGGTCTGTAGGTTTGGCGTGTATGGCTAATAACGAGGGGCAAATTGCTGAGGGGCGTCCTGTGTCTTATTCTGGTCCATCACCGTTGCCTATGTATAAATATTATTGTTCAAATCAGGAGTGGAAAAATATTACAAATTGGGATTGGAATGTTTCGAAAAAAATTCGTTTTAATCCTGAAGTAAAGTATGGCTCCATGATAGACGATCGAGATGGGCGTGTTTATAGAACAGTGAAGATTGACGAACAAGTGTGGATGGCGGAAAACTTGAATTATTCGGACAGTATAAAAACGCCAAGCCTTAAGGGTAGAAGCTCGTGCTATGATAATAAAGATGAGTATTGCGAAGTGGCTGGTCGACTTTATACTTGGGCTGCTGCATTTGATTCTGTTGCTAGGCCTGATTTGGCGGAAAAATTGGCTTATTGTGAACGAACCGTTACCGTTTGCGATGTTTCAGCCAAGACTCAAGGAGTGTGTCCTAAAGGTTGGCATCTTCCTGACACGACGGAATGGATAAATCTTTTGGTTGCTGTGGGAGGTGGTCGTGGAACTTGGGCGAATGTGCGTGGCGCTGAATTTCTCAAATCTCGAACAGGTTGGTCGGATTCTGGGACTCAAAATTTCGATGATGCTTTTGGCTTTTCTATGTTGCCTGCGGGATGGTGGGATGCTCAAGAAGGTTATTTAAAATTTGATGCGAGTGGTTTTTATGCTTATTTTTGGGAGGTTACGGGGCGTCATTTGGTGGTGGGGAGTGGTGCATACGCATGGATTACGAATGGTTATAAAAAAAGCATGATGAGTGTCCGTTGTGTCAAGGACGAATAGTCCTGCTACTTAAAAATTGAATGCTGATGCCCTGTTCCATCATATGGACGGGGCGATTTTTTTTGCGTAGGGTTTTAGGGGCGGAGCCCCTAGGCGAAAGGGTGATGGAAGACCTGGTGGACCTTATCGGTGTGTTCCAAACTGACT
>JAEEGG010018526.1_pt1 | contig 14140 bp, 8 predicted proteins | sample 9134161 | NCBI WGS metagenome assembly JAEEGG01 (sample SAMN16246543, study PRJNA631951) | gut metagenome | biome: gut microbiome; feature: rumen; material: CR-attached | host: Bos | place: Iran: Karaj | collected 2018-10 | reverse complement strand
GAATCACAGGGTGATTGCCACGCTCTGAGCGTCCGTCTATAACCTCTTCGTTCGCGAGCACCGTGCCAAGGGCGGGGCACCAGTTGACGGGCACCTCGGCGACGTATGCGAGGCCCTTCTTGTAGAGCTGCTCGAATATCCACTGCGTCCACTTGTAGTACTTGGGGTCGGTGGTGTTCACCTCGCGGTCCCAGTCGTACGAGAAGCCGAGCGCCTGAATCTGGTCGCGGAAGCGGTCCACGTTCTTCTTCGTGGTCACGGCGGGGTGGGTGCCGGTCTCCACGGCGTACTGCTCGGCGGGGAGGCCGAAGGCGTCCCAGCCCATCGGGTGCAGCACGTTGAAGCCCTTCATGCGCTTGTAGCGGCAGAGGATGTCGGTAGCGGTGTAGCCTTCGGGATGGCCCACATGAAGGCCTGCGCCGGAGGGGTACGGAAACATGTCAAGGCAGTAGAACTTGGGCTTTGCCGCCGTGGACGCGTCGTCCAGCGTCTTGAACGTCTTGTTCTCAATCCAATACCTGCGCCACTTTGCCTCAATGGCGCCATGATCGTATTCGCTCATTTTTCCTCTTCTTGAATCTACTCGGAATAGATGGAATTCTTGTTCAGCATCTCGGCCGTATCATAGTAGGCGGGTTCGCCGTCGAGACGGTACTTGTACCACACCGGCACGCCCGGGAAATCGCCCCAGCCATAGAACCAGCCGGGCGAGTTGCGGGAGTGAGGATCCCAGATGTCAATCGTAGCGGTGAAGTCGTCGTCGAAGGAATCGGGACCGAACACGAACCAGCGCAGAGGCAGGTAGAGCGACTGCACCTCAGCGTCGCCGTTGCGCAGCGCGCCCACGATCTTGAAGGTGACGCTTGTCCACGCAGGCGAGTAGAGGCTGTAGTCTATGCTGGAGCTTCCCGGCTCCAGGCCGAGCAGATGATCTGGCTTGCGGGCCACGTTTGTGATCTTGTTCGTGATCATCATCGTCACAGTAACGCGGTCATTGGTGTAGACGATGTCATTGCCCAGATCGTAAAGCGGCTGCAAGACAGGCTGCACCGGGGCAGAGCCGCCGCCCATGCCGGACTTGAACACCCAGCCGTCCTGGGTGGGGTCGATGTCAAGCCAGTACATGTCCTTGAGTTCAAGCATGCCCAGCTTCTGGTTGGAGAGGTTCCAGTCCTCGGCCATGTAGAGTCCAGCAGCGTCGTCCTTGTCCTCCAGCCAGGCCATCACCGCCGGGAAGTACGGGTCGCTCGCGTCCATGCCGACATCGGCTACGTCGCTTCCGGCCTCCGCCTTGGCGTACACCGTCACCGTCTCGTTCACGTCGGGGAGATGAAGCGTCCAGGTGTGGTTGTCGGCTCCGCGGTCGCCGCGGCCCTTCGCCTCGGCCACAACAACGTCGTTGGTCGTCACCTCGCCCATGCGCCACCACTTGTCGGTCGTGTACACGATGTTGGTCGAGGTGCCCTTGCGGATGATGAAGACCTCGCTGTCCTTCGTCTTGTTGCCGATGGCCTGGTGGAGGTGGCCGCCCAGCACGGTGGCGTAGATCCACACGTTCGTTCCGTTGGGCTTGAGGAACCAGTTGGCGTCGATTATCTGGCGGGTGTCGTCCTCGAACTTGTTGAGCTCGGACGCCGTGGAGACTAGCACGTTCGTCCAGCACGACGCATCCTCGCCGTGGCTCTTGAACACGCCCAGCGTCTTCGGCGTGTCATCGCATCCGACGAAGAACCACTGCGCGCCGGGTTCAACGGAGAGCACATCGTTCAGCATGTTCGTGCCGGAGCCCCACCACTCCCAGCTCGTGCCAGCATAGGGGTTCGTGCCCTGCACTATGATCTGGTGCTCGATCACGCCGCTCGGGCGCACAAGCTCGATGCCGTAGGTGCTGGAGCTGTAGAAGTTGCCACCCCTCGCGAGACTGAGCATGTTGCAGGTGTCAACGGAGAGCGTATCCCACGTGCCATCGGCTGCCGCCACGCCGCTTATGACGCCCTGGCTGTCGCGCGTGCCCGCAGCGGGGCTGCGCAGAGCCACCACCGTGTAGTCGTTCGTCCAGTCCTTGCCCATGCGGGTGCCGAGCTTGGGATTGGGGTTGATCTTGGCGTCATAGTAGCCGAACCGCGCGATCGATCCCCTGTTCAGGCGCTTGACGCCGTCGCTTCCCATCACGATCGTGTTCGCGACGACGTTTATGTACCAGTTGGAGAGGTCGGCGCCGCGCGGCACGGCGACCTCGATGAACTGCTGCTTGGCGTCGTCGTTGGACATGCTGTTCCCGGCGTCGTCGCAGATGTTCACCTCGTTGATCCACGCGCGCTTGGGCGAGATGGTGTCCAGAATGGTGTAGCCGGCGAAGCCCTGGCTTCTGTACGTCTCGTTGAGGTCCCTGATGCCCCAGTACCAGTCGGGCACGGTCCAGTCCAGGCTGTCAAGGCTGTGGCGATGCTTGTTGCCGTCCTTGTCCTTGAATTCGCACCACAGATAGTACTGCCACACGTTCTCCGGGTAGAAGGAGCTGGGCGTGTCGGCCGGGGATATGATGCTGTCGGGGGTATTGTAGGTGGAGCGGAACGTGAGCGTGCCGGGAATGCGGTCGAGGCGCACCGCAGCCACATGGTTGCTCCAGTTCGCATAGCCCCAAGGCGAAATGCCGCGCTTGAACGCCGCGTACACGACAAGACTCGAGTCATCCAGCTGGTCGCTCATCTGCTGCGGCTCGATTGTGCACTGGAGGCCCCAGCTCTCGCCGAGAAGCGGCTGCTCGCTGAGGTCGGTGACGTTCGGCACCACCTTGGCGGGGATGTCCACTAGGCCGGAGCGGAACGGACGCACGTTGCGGAACACGATGCGCGGCTGAATGGGCTCGCCAACGGATATCTCGTCGATAAACACGCGCTGGAGCGGCGTGGCCTTTGGCTTCTCCCAGTCGGCCGAGGACGAAATGCTGGGGCTGCGCCCGTGGCGCGAACCGGCAACTTCAAGGCGGATGGCCCTGAACTGCGACGTATCGTCGGTCGTGGCCCACGAGAACGTCTGGTAGGTGGTATTGGTGATCTCGAAATCCGTGATGCGCTGCCAGCTCTCCGGCGCCACAACCTGGTCGTCGTCTGGCTCGAACGAACCGTAGAGCGTCACCCACGAGCTCTTGCGCGTGGAGTTCGTCTCGAACGTGCGCGCGCGGAAGCTCACGCTGCCGATGCCGTTCGTGAGCGGCGGGCACTGCACGAAGGAGTTGTTTGCGGCGTATGCGGCAAGATTCGCCTGGTCGGTGAGGCCGATGCTCTGCGCGGCCTCGGTGTTGTTGTCCGAGTTGATCGCCGAGAAGTTGAGCGATCCGGAAAGGCCGTCCGGCGAATCGAAGAGATACGCGAAGCGCTTGTCGGCGGTGTTCCAGCCAGCGGTGTGGAAGTTCCAGGCGTACCACGAGCGCATGTCGAGGGCGGGCTCGTCGTAGCAGTAGGCGCTCTCGATCATGATCTGGCCATAGTTGATGTCGCGGGTGGGAAGGGTTTCCGTCTCGCGGCAGTGCCTGATCACCGACTCGTCCACCACAAGACGCACAAGGCCGTGCACCGGCGCGCGGAAGCTCATGTAGTGCGTGAGCGCGCCGCTCTGGCGCGCGGTGGCGCTCATGGCCGAGAAGTCGAAGTTCGTCACCGTAACCCAGTTGTAGTTCGACGGCGGATACGTTGTGAGCGACTCGCTCACGCCGCCCACAGACGTCAGGTTAGTGCAAACCTGCAGAAGCAGCTTGGCGTGCGAATCGGCGTTGCGGTATCTGGCGCTGAACATGGAGATGCCGTTCTCCAGATACGGCGAGCGGATGCCCATCGCCCGCTCCTCCACTCCGCGGCTCGGCTGGAGATGCACTACCTTCGTGCCGGCCACGTTCGTTCTGACGCCGCACATGTACACCCACTTGGCAGACTGGCCGTTGTAGTACGCGAGGCCGGGATAGTCCGGCGCACGCCAGCTGCTGACCTCTAACTCGTCCACCACGATGTCCGTGCGCACGTCGTCGTAAGAGTTGCCGCCCGTGCGCAGACGCACCTGGTAGTTCGGCGACACGCGCGCGACGATCTCGTAGCGGTTGGTGGCAAAGCTGTTGATCAGCAGCTCCTTGCCGCTAGGCTGCCATCCATTGCCGCCTGTGGCCGACTTGAACTCAAGCCTGACAGTCTGCGTCTTGGGCTCCACGGCTTTGAGTTTGGACTTGCCGCCAGCTCCCGCCTCCGCTCCATCGTAGGTCCATCTGGTGTCGAAATACGCCCAGTCCTTGGCGGCCAGCTCTTCACGCTGATAGTCCACATTCGCCGTATCAACCACGTTTGACCCCGAAATGACCTTGATCGGGAATTTGGCAAGTCCCGAGAAAGTGGCCGCACAATCCGTGGAGCCAATGCCAAACGATCCCTTCTGAAGGGCATCCGACGTGTCGGTTGCAGTCACGATCGTCTGAACTTTCTTGTCCGACGCAAGATCGCCGGCGGTCCTGTCCGAACTCAGCGCGCCATAAAGATAGACGGTGGAGCCTGTTTTCTTTATCATCAGATAGGCGTTTGATCCGTAGGACTCCTGATCGCTGTTATCCCTTGGAACCAGTAGCTGGCCGAAGTTCAAAATCTTGGGCTGGCCTGGTCCGTTGCGGGCGTAGATTTCATCCGCAGTAGCGGAGATGGCATTGGAAGCCATCAAAGTAGCCACAAGCCCACTTGGGCCCGGGCGCCACTTGTAAAGCGCCGCACACAGCTGGTACGTGCCGCTACGCGTGATGCGGAACTCGTAGCATCCCACGGTGGGCCGGTAGTAGCCGACGAGCGAGACGGACGGTGTGCCGGGCGAAGTGTCAGCCGAGTTGTAGAACTGTCCTCCTGCCTTGTGGCCCATGGCAACTCGCGCCCCTATTGCATAGTCGGTCTGCGCAATACCGTCCATATACCATGCGAAATCTTCGAAACGAGGCTCCTGCGCAACGCGAGCACGGAATCTGACAGTGTCAACGCCCTTTGGCATCACGTCATCGGTGAATCCTTCCATGCCGATCCAGCCCTGCCCGCGACCTTCCATCTGGAGGGACATGTTTTCATTCAACCCGCGCACGGCACGAACAAACTGGCCATGGCCTGCCGTCCAGCCGTTCGGAGTACGATGCTCGTCGAAGATCGTGTCATAGGGGTAGGTCTTGTAGTCCTCGGTATCAAACGACTCCCTCCACTCGTCACGAATAAAGGAGGAAGTGGCCCAGCCGCCCTCGCCGTCCGCGCCTCTCATCTCATCGTCCATCACGAACTTCTGCTTCTTGTCAGACACGCCAATAGCGCCCATGCCGTTCCAATTGGTGTGGCCCACATAGCCCACCGTGGCGTCCGTCCATGCGTTGAAGCTCTGGTAAGCCGCATGGCAGATGCTGAACGAGAGGAGCTCGTCGTTGAATTCGATGAGCAGATGCGTGGCCGCATCGTCGAGTCTGCACGAGATGTCGTGATGGTAGCCAAGGCCCGCGGCGGAGGTGTACGGGATGTACGGCAACTCCTTGAGATCGCAGTACCATGTATTCGTGCGGCTATGATAGCCGACGTCCACTCTGTTCGTGTATAGCTGCTCGCCCTGGAAGTGGAACGCGAACGTCTCGCCCACCATGTTCGTCGGTACATAATAGTGCGTGCGCCATGTATGGTCGCCCACAAGCTCCATCCGGATGTCTTCGTGCTTCACATCCTCAGTGCCATTGGTGGTGACCGTCGTGCAGAGCTTGACCCACTTGTAGTCGCTTATGCCTTCGCGGACGCGCGAGAAGAAATGGTTTCCGAGCGCAGGCGTCTTGAAGTCGTCCGCGACCTGCAACTTACATGTCACGGTTTTAATGGCCTCGGACCAAGTGTCGGATGTAGTGTTCCCGTCCGCGTCAAGCTTGCGGCCAAATACCGATCCAGTGTTTCTTGTGTAGTCGCACAGTTCATAGTAAGGCGATTTAAGAACATTGACAGTATAGTAGTACTCCAAATCGCCTACGCCGTCCGAAAGCGGGATTCCGGCTACCGTGAAAAAGTTGGTGTTGCCGACATTCTTCAGCATCTCAACAGATCCAGACGTGGTTATGTTTTTGTTAGTGGTCATCACCACTTCACGCCAAGGATTGACTTTTTGATCAAGATAACGCCATCGGTAATGGAAACGGGGCGTATTTATCACTAGATTGTCAGTGCTGCTAAGATAATTAGTCACCCAGTCAAAACTGATTGACGTATTGACATTGCTATCCGCATAAGAGATAAACGGCCTGTCAAAGTCCCCGGTACAACCTAACACGCTTGTCCCTCCCAACGAGGGATCATAATCATCTCCCTTCCTGTTCATTCTTATTGTTGAGGGCGGATAAGACGCAATGATATTGTCAACCAGAATCAATCCCGCAAGATCTTCCTTTCCTGTATCAACACCCGTACGAATAATGCGAAAACGAATAGGTCCATAGTAGTTTAGCTGCGTTCGCACCCGATAGAAATTAAACGAAGTGGCGTTCTTAACGGTCATAAGCAGATTCGTCTCCCCGACGATATACGAACTGACTGCGGTAGAGGAAACGGAAGTGCCCGTGATTTCAAGCACTGTCATTGGTATCGTCTTCCAGTCATAGTAATAGTCCCAATTGCTAAAAGATATCTCTGGGCGAGTATGGATTTCCTCAAATGAATAACCGTTCAATACGGCTTCCTCAGTGAGGTTTGTAGCTATCTGCAACATGATTGAACTATTTGCCGAATTGACGTACGAGTTCACGGCATCGAAATAGATTGTTCCTATGCCGTCTTTGTAAAATGGAGAATGAATCTTTGAATTCAGCGTATTGCGCATTATGATGGTAGCATTGGGCGCATTTGTAGACAACTTGACTGTCTTGCCGTCAACGACAACAGACGGAACAGGAGGCGCACTTGGCATGGAATAATTTGTACTGGGTAACTTATTTCGTCCAGTCAAGGTGGGAGTAACATTGCCGGCACGGCAGTCGGTGAGACGCCACAAGACCGTGCCGTCCTGTTCACACAATTCATGATCAGTGCCAAATAGATAATAGGCCGGCGCCTGCATCTGCACCTCAATCTGAGGGTAGTGCCTCCAGTGTGTGGCAACACCTTCAACGACATTGGTGTCATAGTACCCCTGCCCGCTTATCCCTCCATTCGCAGGAGTACGCGAGTCGTTGTTCATTAGCAGAATGCGGTCATTCCCCATAGTCTTGTATGCATGGGCACGCCTCGGCGCAGCCGCGAGGCCGAGCGCCACGAGCAGAACGAGTGTGGCGCGGAAGCCAACACCGCGCCGGCACGTCCCTGCCGGGAAGAAGATGTTTTTCAGTCTGTTTTTCATGTCTGTTCCCCTGAAATTATCCAATTGGCGCACCATGCCCGCCGGAAGAGGGCACACTACACCTATCGTTCGGTCAAGATTTTACCATAATCTGACCGAAGTGTGAATGAAAAAGTTTGGGAGTTTGAAAGTTTGAGCGTCAGGCTCTCAGCCAGAATACTCAACGCTCCTGAAGATCTGTGTACACGCCGCTGCGGTAGGATAGCTCGCGGCCATCGCAAAGCTTCTGCGTGAGCTTCTCGAGGTTGATCGAGCCTTTCTCCGGCACAAGGAACCTCTGCACGTGGCCGTCGACAAAAGCCACGTGTCCAGCCCAATGACCCACCTTCTGCTTGTGGTTGAAGCCAATGACTTCCTTGTCGTCGTACTGGAGCACGGAATCTCCCTTGTCGCCCTTCTCGTTGAGATTGGCCTGCAGATTGAACTCGGGGTCGTCCACGCCCTGGATTTCCGCGAAGAGCAGCACGCGGTCGGGCGCGCTGAAGTGGCCGTGGCATATCCCGTTCCACGTGCGAAGCGGATCCTTGCCGTCATGGGCCCAGCCGAACCTGGCGTTCATCACGTAGCTCCAGCCGGGAAGGCGCTTGTTCTTCTTGTAGCACTCCGCGGCGTGCACAGGGCACTGATAAAGCTTGCGGCTGCCGTTGACGTGGCTCCAGAGCCTGCCCTGCGTGAGCGCGTAGCGCAGGCCGTCCTGCGCGTTCTTGTTCTTGAAGTTGTCCTCGGAGGAAAACGGAATCTGCGCGCCGACCTGCTTCTCGCCCAGCTGGCGGGCGATCCAGCCGTGGCGCTTGGCGATGCCCACGCCGCCCATGCCGTAGGTGTAGTACAGGAAGGAGCCCGCCGCGGGATACGCGCCCGTGTGCGGCTGTTCAAGGTCCTGCATCGCGTAGCTGTTGGCCGCCTGGGCGAGAGCGCGTATGTTGTTCATGCACTCCGTCGCGCGCGTCGCTTCGGTGGTGCCGCTGAAGAAGCCCAGCATCACCGTGGCGAGAATGCCGATTATGGCAATCACCACGAGAAGCTCAAGCAGCGTGAACGCGGACTTCGAGCTGGAGATTGACTTGCCTTGCATGTGAGCTCCTCTCACCCTACCTTGCCGAGGGCGATGATCGTGAACACCATTGTGAAGATGGCCACCGTCTCGACGATGCCGAGCGCGCCGAAGTAGTTCGTGAGACCCTGCCCGGTCTCGGCCTGCGCATCGCACGCCGCCGCCGCCGCGCGACCCTGGAAGAGCGCCGAAAGGCCGATTCCAAGGCCTGCGAAGATGCCGAGCAGCACGCACGCGAGGCCAGCACCGGTGGCCTTGTCCTTGCCGAGCATGATGAACATCAGGATCATTCCATACAGCGTCTGCGTGATCGGCGCGCCCACGAGGCCGAGCAGAATGAACGGCGCCGGCTTGTTCGCCGCATAGCACTTCTTCCACGCGCCCACAGCGGACGACGCCGCGAAGCCAGTTCCGAATGCGGACCCCGCCGCGCTGAGACCAAGGCACGCAATCGCGCCAGCTACTATCATTGGATCCATTGTCTTTTTCCTTTCTGTCAGTTTTTCCTAAATGGACTAAATGCGTATCCCGCCCACGACACGCCCTTGTGGTTCGAGAACTCGAGAGTGTTCAGGCGCACCGCATGCACAAGAATCGAAAGCCCGGCCATCGCCAGGTTGAGCCCGTGCCCCACAATGAGTATCGCCACCATCGCCACGCACATCACCGCCTTGAGGGCCATGGAGTCCGCACCCGCCACGAGTCCCGTGGCCATGCTGTTGAAGTTCTCCGCCACCTTCACGCTCGCAAGGCCCACAGCGAAGAGGCGCACGTAGCTGATGATGTCGCCAAGCGCGCTCATTATGTTGAGCGGCAGCATCCCAAGCTCGATTCCCCTCGACTTCAGCTCGCTTCCCTTCAGCGTGAAGCCAAACACCATCACAAGCGACACGCCGAACATCCAGAATGCCCACTGCGGAACGCCGCCGAATATGCCCACGATCGAGTTCGTGACGATGTACATGAAAAGGAGCACGCCCGCCCATCCGAACTGCGCTATGCACGTGCGGTCGTTTATGATCTGGATTCCGCTCCAGATGCGCGCGAGCATCAGATGCGACACGCCTATCGTGAAGCAGAGCAGCATCATGTTGGAATAGCTGGGATCGGCAAGCCACTTCACCGTGGGCCAGTCCTTCGCGAACGGGAAGCCCGCGCCGAACCACGTGTTCGAGATAAGCCCCCACACGACGGTCGCCGACGAGAACACGGTCAACAGCGTGAGCCAGCTGCGCACAACGCGCGGACGATGCCCCACGCCCTCCTTCGGCTTCGTCTTGCGCCACCCCCACAGCGTGGCCGCAAGGAAGATGAGGCCGTACGCACCATCGCCCACAAGCATCGCGAAGAAAAGCGAGAAGTAGCACATGAACGGCACCGAGACGTCGCTTTCCGTGTACCCCGGCGCAATCCCAAGACCGGCGAACAGCGCCGCCACGGGGCGGAACAGCTTTGGCGGACGTATGAGCGTAGGAGGCGTCTCATCCCCCTCCGGGTCGCGCAGCAGAAGGCCCCATGCCTTTGTGACGGCCTTCGCCCTCAGGCGCGGAACGCTTTCCACCGGCACCCATCCCTCGATCCATGACACCGCTCCCTGAGTCTCAAGCACATCGCGCGCCGCCTCGAAGGCAACACGGTCCTTCAGCTCCGGATTGCGCGCCGTGATCCACGTCTCGTCCGTTGCGGCAAGCTCCGCCTCTAGCGCCACAACCTTCGCCTCCGCCTCCGCGAGAAGCCTCTTCGTCTCGGAAAGACGCACCTTCGGAAGAGGATCCGGCAGCTCGCAGACTTTCGAGAGGTCGATGCCGCGCGCGATCAGACTGCGCGCAAGCTCGGGATCGAAGTCGCCGTACGGCTCGTAGAACGCGATCTGGCGGCGAAGCTCGTCGGCCTCGGAAACGGCCTTCTCGCGTTCCGCCGCCAGCTGACGCACGTCATCCACCGTGCGGCGCACTGCGGCAGTCCCAGCCTTCGGCGGAGCCTCGCGCTTCGCCTTCTGCACGGTCCTAACCGCCTCCGCCGCGCGCTCAAGTTCGCCCTTCGCCTCCGCGAACTCGTTCGACGAGCCGCGCGAGAGGTCCACATGCACGCAGCCGAGGTCGCGCAGCGCCTCAAGCGCCTTGCCACTTTCGCCCGCCACACAGAGGAGCGTGAGATGCTTCATCGGCACGATCATGCGGCGCCCTCCTCTTCATCGGACCCTCCGGGCGAACGGCTCTTTGCGATCTTGCCGCGCGTCACGGCGGCGGTCTGCTCGTCGCCGATCGCGATCTTGATCACTCGGATGTTCTCCCGGCATTCGGGGATCTTAACCTTCTCGAAGAGATTCACGCGCTGCGATGTAGTGCGCAGCTCCTCAGTGACGAGCTCGCGCTGGCGCTCAAGGATCAAACGCTCGCTGCGAAGTGAAAGTACGTCCGTGAGCGCCTGCGCTGCATCGTCCAGCCAGGCCGGCGTCTCCCACAGGTCAAGATCCTTCACCTCCACGTCAATGCCGTCGAACACGGGTATCTCGACGCCGGCGATGTTCGCGGCGCCGCAGCGGATCTCCTTCACGGACACAAGCCCGTCGAGCGCGTCGCCACCCGAGGCGAAGAGAGCCACCCACCCGTCCAGACGCTCCCGCACGGCACGCTCGCGCGCCGCCACGGCCTCGGCCTTCGCCGATATTCCGGCGATCTCGCCCTGCAGCTGCTGCTTCTTCAGCTGCAGCATGGGCAGGAACCGACAGAAGCGCTTCAGCGCATCCGTCTGGGCCTTTAGCTCGGTCTTTGTGAGTTTGATTTTCGCCATGGACTCTCTTCTGTGGAAAAAGTTCGCCTTACATTATACACCATTCGCGCGCGAGAATCAATCATACTATGAGCATGCAGTCGCCATAGCTGAAGAAACGGTACTGGGCCTTCACGGCGAGCGCATAGGCGATGAGCATGCGCTCGCGCCCCGCCAGCGCGCTCGTCATCATGAGAAGCGTGGACTGCGGCAGGTGGAAGTTCGTGAGCATGCAGTCGCACACCTTGAACTTGTACGGCGGGTAGATGAAGATGTCGCTCGCGCCGCTTCCCGGCACCACTAGCGGCTCGCCCTCTCCTCTCTCGCGCGACGCCACCGCCTCGAGCGTGCGCACGCTCGTGGAGCCCACGCAGAACACGCGTCCGCCGCGCGCCTTGCACGCGTTCACCGCCTCGGCCGTCTCGGGCGGCACCGAGAACGCCTCGAAGTCCATCACGTGCTCCTCGATGTTCTCCGCCTTCACTGGGCGAAAAGTGCCCGGCCCCACATGCAGCGTCACCGCGACGCGCTGCACGCCCTTCGCGTCAAGCGCGGCGAAGATCTCAGGCGTGAAGTGCAGCCCCGCCGTGGGCGCGGCCACGCTCCCCACATGCTTCGCGTAGATCGTCTGGTAGCGCTCGCGGTCCGCAGCCTCCTCCTCGCGCGTCCCCTCCCGCCGCACGTACGGCGGCACAGGGGTACGGCCGAACTCGTCGAGAAGCGATGCGAGAGGACGCCGCCCGCGGAATGCCGCGCGCCACATTCCGCCGCCCAGCTTCACCTGCAGCTCCACCTCAAGCTCGCCTTCCGGACCGAACACGGCGACCTGTCCCTCGCGGCTCGGCCTCCCAGAGCCGATCATGCAGTTCCACACTGTCTCCTCGCCCGCAAGCGAAGTCTCGGCCGCGCTCACCGCCTGCTCCGCATCCACTGCGGCGGCGCTCACCATCAGCACCTCCACCGCGCCCGGCGAGTCCTTCCACACGCCAACCAGCCTCGCGGGGAACACCTTCGTGTCGTTCACCACCAGAAGGTCGTTCGGCGTGAGGTACTCCACGAAATCGCCCACCATCCGGTGCTCGAGCATTCCCGTGTCGCGGTGAAGCACCATCATGCGGTCTTCGCCGCGCTTCTCCGAGGGATGCTGCGCTATGAGCCGCTCGGGAAGCGGATACCAGAACTGCCTAGTCTTCACGCCTTGCGCCCTCCGCGCGCGCGGCGGAGACCGCGCACGAAATCCGCGATGCGCTTCATCGCAAGCTCGATCTTCTCGTAGCTGGTGGCGTAGCTCATCCGCACGAATCCCTCGCCGCACGCGCCGAACGCAGAGCCCGGCACGCACGCCACCTCGTGCTCATTCAGGAGGCGCAGGCAGAACTCCTCCGAGGAGAGTCCCGTCGAGCGTATGCACGGGAACACGTAGAACGCGCCCTTCGGCATGAACGTCTCAAGCCCCATCGCGTTCAGCGCGCCCACGATGAAGTCGCGCCGGCGCTGGTATTCGCGGCGCATGCGCTCCACGTCGTCGTCGCCGCGGTTCATGGCCTCCACGCCCGCATACTGCGCGAGAGTGGGCGCGCTCATGATGCCGTACTGGTGGATCTTCATCATCGTATCCACCACCTCGGCCGGGCCGCACGCGTAGCCGAGGCGGTAGCCAGTCATGGCCCAGGCCTTCGAGAATCCGTTCAGAAGCACGAGGTTGCCGCGCAGCTCCGGCAGGCTCGCGAACGAAATCGGCTTCGGCGCCTGCCTGCCGCCCGCAGCAGGCGGATACACGAGCTCGCCGTACACCTCGTCCGCCAGCAGCAGCAGGTCGTGGCGCAGCACGAACTTCGCGATCGCCTTCAGGTCGGCGCGCGTGAGCGTGGCGCCGGTGGGGTTGCACGGGAAATTCAAGAGCAGAGCCTTCGTGCGCGGCGTCACCTTCGCCTCGAGGGCATCGACCGTGAGGCGGAACGAGTCCTCCGCGCGCGTCTCAACGCGAACGGGCACGCCGTGCGCAAGGCGGATCGTGGGCGCGTACGACACGAAGCACGGCTCGTGGTAGAGTATCTCGTCCCCCGGCGAAGTGATGGCGCGCACAGCGAGGTCTATCGCCTCGCTCACGCCCACCGTGACAAGCACCTCCTTCTTCCAGTCGTACTCCGCGCCGAGGCGGCGCTTGACGTAGGCGACGATGGACTGCCTGAGCTCGGGGGTGCCGAGGTTGGACGTGTAGTGCGTGGCGCCATCCTCAAGCGCCGTCACCGCGGCGCGCGAGATGTGCCAGGGCGTGTCGAAGTCGGGCTCGCCCACGCCGAGCGAGACCACGTCCTTGCGCTGCGCCACTATGTCGAAGAACTTGCGGATGCCGCTTTTCGGCAGCTCCGCCACATGCGGGGCGATGAAGCTTCTTCCTGCCACTTGCGCCACCTCACACAATCGGCAGCCGCCCGTCTTCCGCAAACGCAGCCAGCACGCCCTTCGCCTTGTACGTCTTGAGCATGAAGTGCGTGGCGGTTGAGAGAACGCCGTCGATCGTGGAAAGCTCGGCCGAGACGAAATGCGCCACGTCCTGCAGCGAACCGCCGCTCACGAATACGAGAAGGTCGTACGCGCCACTCATCAGAAAGCACGCGTCCACCTGCGGGAACTTTGCGATCCGCTGCGCGATCTTCGCAAAGCCCGTGTCTCTTGCCGGCGTGATCTTCAGCTCGATCACCGCAGTCACCTTCTCAACCTTCTTCTTCATTGCCTGTCTCCTTCGTTGAACGCCGTATAGTATAGCATTTATAGTGCCTAGTGCCTAGTGCGTGGTTCGTGATTCGTGGCTCGTGGCTCGTGGCTCGTGGTTCGTGGCTCGTGGCTCGTGGCTCGTGGCTCGTGGTTCGTGGCTCGTGGGGAGTGGGGAGTGGGGAATTCTATTTTACGGTTGGAGCGGAGAGGGCTTTTTCAACT
>JAEEGG010018525.1_pt1 | contig 14141 bp, 11 predicted proteins | sample 9134161 | NCBI WGS metagenome assembly JAEEGG01 (sample SAMN16246543, study PRJNA631951) | gut metagenome | biome: gut microbiome; feature: rumen; material: CR-attached | host: Bos | place: Iran: Karaj | collected 2018-10 | reverse complement strand
TTTTCCCCCTCGCCCCTCCAGCCTCATCCCAACCAACTCGCGATATCAAGGAAAACACCCGCTTTTCCAGAGAATTCCACCCATCATTCCCCCCATGAACGCCCTCCCCGCCTCCACCGCCCCTCCCCGACCAGAAACGCCCCCAACGGCTTGCCATCCCGCGGCAAATATGCGATGAATCCAAACTGAAACATTGCATCACCCCGAAAGGAGTTTCCCCATGCCCTCTTGGAGCAAACATGTGAAGCGTCCGGGTTGCCTCCGGTTCTTGGCCGTCGCGGCGGCCTGCGGCCTCGCGTCCGTCCGCCCCGGGCGGGCGGAATCCGAAACAATCGATGGCGTGGTCTGGACCTACACTCTGGACGGCATCTCCGCCACGGTCACCGGTGCCGAGCCCGCCGTCGGCGCACTGTCCATCCCGCCGAGACTGGGCGGTTGCCCGGTGACCTCCATCGGGAAAGGGGCCTTTTTCGAATGCTCGCCGTTGACCTCCCTGTCGCTTCCGGAAGGGGTCGAGTCCATCGCATCGGGCGCCTTCGCCGGTTGCGACGGCTTGACGACCGTCGTGCTCCCGGAAAGCCTGCAAGACATCGGCGAGGAGGCCTTCGCGGGATGCCGCCGGTTGGCGGAGGCGGTCATTCCGGGCAATGTGACCAACATCGCGCCGTGGGCTTTTGCCGCCTGCGAAGCCTTGCCCGCCGTGGTGGTTCCGGACCGCGTGCGGTCCGTCGGGCTGGGGGCGTTCGTGCGGTGTTCGGGCGCGGAAACGGTCGTGCTCGGCGATGCGCTGGCCCCGGAAGCCATCGGGCGGGAGGCGTTCACGGGATGCCTGAAAGCGGTGGAGGTACGGGTCGGCGCGGGAAATCCCTCCTGCAAATCCGTGGACGGCGTCCTGTTTACCAAGGATGGCCGCACCCTCCTGTGGTGTCCGCCGGGCCGCACGGGGACGTATGCGCTCCCGGAGGGGGTGTCGGCCATCGGAGAGAACGCGTTCAAAGGCTGCACCGGGCTGACGGCCGTGACCCTTCCGGACAGCCTGGAACGCATCGGCACCGGGGCATTCTCGGGTTGCCGCGGGCTGGATACGGTGGATTTCGGCCACGGTGTTCGGGAAATCGGCGACGCAGCATTCCGCGGATGCGCCGCGCTCGCATCGGTCGCATTCCCGGACAGCGTGACCCACGTCGGAACCCAGGCGTTCCAATTCTGCCCGGGGCTGCTCTCGGTGGCGTTGGGCAACGGGCTGGCGGAAATCGGGGATGCATTCCGGCAGTGCGGCTCGCTCGAGTCGGTGGCGTTCGGTACGCGACTGGAAACCATCGGGGAAAACGCGTTCGGCAGTTGCGCCTTGAAGACCGTGGACTTGCCGGACAACGTGCGGAACGTCGGAAAAGGGGCTTTTTCGAGCTGCCGGCAACTGGAATCTGTGACGTTCGGCAAAGGCGTGACGAACATCGGGGCAAGCGCGTTCATGTACTGCCGCAACCTGTCCATCGTGTCGATTCCGGGCAACGTGGCATGCATCGGGAAGGGCGCCTTTTCATGCACCGGAGTCCGGGCGGTCGCCGTGGATGACGGCGTGCGGGAAATCGGCGCGGGCGCCTTCTCGGCCTGCAAGCAGCTGTCCGGAGTGGCGCTCGGAGACGGCTTGCGCCGCATCGGGCACGGGGCGTTTTCGGGCTGCGTGGGATTGACCGAGATGACCTTGCCGGAATCGCTGGAAAGCCTTGACAGAACGTTCGCGTGCAGTGGGGTGCGCATCCTCCGCGTTCCGGCTTCGTGGGAGGGCACCCCCATGCTGGAGGCGGCCGACCTGCCGAAGTCCTGCCGCGTGCTGTACTACGATCCGGCGGCCGCCGAGTAGCCCCCACTCCCCGTTTCGGCCCCCTACCGCCTTCGGTTCCGCCGCGCCTCCAGCGGCGCGTTCAACCACGCCCGGATGTCGCTCTGCAACCGCCGCGTCTCCGCATCCGGATTCCGCTCCCCCAGCACCCTCCGCAACGCCTCCCAGAACGCCCTTTCCCGCTCCTCCCCCGCCCCCACGCTCACCCCGGCCCCAATAACTCGCGATATCAAGGGATTTTCGGCCTTTCCCTTCGGTTTCCCCCTCCTCCCCCGCCCCGGTTTCGGCGGCTGGATACGCCGGATCGTCACCATCCGCATGATTCCCAGCTTCGATTCCACCGCCCGCGTCAGCCGCGTCACCTTCGGATTCTCCTCCAGCAACCGCATCAGCTTCGCCTTCGCCTTGACCGCCGCCGCCCGTTCCCCCGCCGGAAGCCCCGCGAGTCCTTCCTTTCCTTCTTCGCTGTCCGGCAGCAGCCATTCCAGCGGAATTCGCGCATCCAGCCCCACCAGCTGGCGCAGGCGCGTCGCCAGCTTCTTGTAATGCATCGCCGTCGGGTACTTCACCGACGGCACCTTCTTCTTCATCCAGCCCTTCAATCCCGGCTGCCGCGCGCAGATGCGCTTCGACCCGTTGCGGGTTTTCTTGAACACGAATCGCGAATCCAGCGTCGGCTCCAAGTCCGCCAGACGCGACCCGAGCCGCAACCGGCCGCACAGCGTGCGCGGATCAATCTCCCAGACCTCTTCGATTTCCTCCGGCTCCGGAACGCCGCGCAACGACACGGCCTCGCGCGGCGCCGCCGGCACCACGACCTCCTGCGGTGCGACATGCCGCCGGAGCCGCGCCAGCAGCTTCCGCCCGCCGTAGAAGGCGAGATGCAGCGCGATGGCGCCCGTGCAGGCGACCAGCCCGAGCGGGAAAGCGACTTGGTCCTCAAGGCGCGTGTAGCGCCGGTTGAGACAGGGCAGGAAGAGCTCTTGGAGGCCTTCGAGATAGCCGGGAGGGAAAAGAGGTTCGGTTTTCATGCCCTTGATGATGGAGGAAAACAATGGGGAATGCAAGAGTTTTCTTTGATATCGCGAGCTCTTTGGACGGCTTGCCATCCGGGTGCGCCAAACACGGGGACGGCGCGGGACATGACCCGCCTTTGGGAGGGTTCTGTTGTTCTGCGGCTTCCCGGACGTTTCCCCTTCACGTGGTCGCGCGGAAGCGCGACCCTCCCGCTGCGGTCCCCTCGGGGAGGGACGCGCTTCCGCGCGTCCGCAACCGCCGACGGCAGGGGCGTCAAACCGCGGTTTTCCCCGCCAGCACGCGGCGGTAATCTTCGAGGTTCGTCTTCAGCAGCGCCGGCGTGTCGAGTCCGTACGGACAGCGCGAAGCGCAGCGGCCGCATCGGGTGCAGGACTCGATTTTCGCCATTTCCGCCTGCCATTCGGGCGAGAGCCAGGCGGAGGACGGGGCCCGGCGGAGCAGGAGCGACGTCCGGGCGCAGTTGTTGATCTTGATGCCCGCGGGGCACGGCATGCAGTAGCCGCACCCGCGGCAGAAGGAGCCGGAGAGTTCGGCGCGGTCGCGCCCGATGGCCGCGGCCCGTTCGGGCGTCATGGTGGGCGTCTCGCGCATGTACGACAGCCATTCATCCAGCTCGGCCTCCCGCTGGATTCCCCAGATGGGCACGACGTTGGGGAACTGGGCGACGAACGCCATCGCCGCGTCCGACCGCGTGATGAGCCCCCCCGCAAGCCCTTTCATCGCGATGAACCCGATTTCCGCCACGGCGCAGCGTTCCACCAGCGCAACCTCCCGGTCGCTCGCCAGGTGGGAAAAGGGAAATTGGATGGTTTCGTACAATCCCGAACCAACGCATTCCTCGGCCACGCCGACCAGGTGCGCCGTGATGCCGATGTGCCGGATTTTTCCCGCCTTCCGCGCCGCCAGCATCTCCTCGTACATCCCGGAGCCGTCGCCCGGACGCCAGCATTGCGGCGCGCAGTGGAACTGGTAGATGTCGATCCGGTCCGTGCGCAGCGCCCGGAGCGACGCGTCGAGCTGGGCGCGGAACTCGGCGGGCGTCCTGGCCATCGTCTTGCTGGCCAGCACGATCCGGTCGCGGAGCCCCCCGCCGAACGCCGCGCCGAGCTTCTCCTCGCTGTCGGTGTAGGCACGGGCGGTGTCGAACAGGCGCATGCCCCCGTCGAAGGCCCGCCGCAGCAAGCGGACCGCGTCCGCCTTGGGTATCCGCTGGATCGGCAGCGCGCCGAAACCGTTCTGCGGGACTTCCAATCCCGTTCTCCCGAGTGCAACCGTGTTCATGGCGAGGAGTCTACCAAATGGCGGGGGATGTGCAAAGGCGGGGGCAATTTCGATTGCAATCGACTGCACTCGATTGCAGTCGATTGCAATCGAAGCGGAGGGGCCCGCTCAGTCGAGGTAGGTGCCGGCGCGGGCGGCGGTCTGCTTGCCGTCGAGGAGGGCGGGGGTGCCGTCGACGAAGACGGCGGCGACGCCGCTACAGTACGAATGTGGCTTCGCGTAGGTGGCGGTGTCGCGGAAGGCGGCGGGGTCGAGGACGGTGATGTCGGCCCAGTTGCCTTCGCGCAGGATGCCGCGGCCGGACAGGCGGAAGCGTTCGGCGGGGAGGGAGGTGATCTTGCGGATGGCCTCCGGTGCGGGGAGGTGCAGTTCGTCGAGGGCGAGGCGGAGGTAGCGGGCCATGGTGCCGTAGGCGCGCGGATGGGGGTGGTCGGCGGCCAGCGGGCCGGTCGGTGCGCGGAGGGAGGCGTCGGAGCCGACCATGATCCACGGCTCGGCGAGGATGCGCCGCATGTTGTCTTCGCTCATGCCGAAGAAGAAGCCGCCGGTGTAGAGGTCGTCGGTGTCCATGAAGCGGAGGGCGGCTTCGGGCGGGGACAGGTGCCAGGCGTCGGCGGCTTCGCGCAGGGGGTGGCCGGTGAAGGGGGCGTTTTCTTTTGCGTGGGTGCAGCCGATCCATACGGTGTCCCAGTCGGCGTCGGTGCGGCTCTCGGCCCACTCGGCGAGGATGCGGGCACGGGTGGCGCCGTCGCGGACGCGCGCGAGGATGGCGTCGCGGCCGTCCTGTTCGGCCCACTCGGGGAGCAGGATGTCGAGGTCGGTGCCGGAGGCGGTGTAGGGGTAGCGGTCGGAGGCGACGTCGGTGCCGGAGGCGCGGGCGCGGCGCAGGGTTTCCAGGAGGTCGCCGATCTTGTGCCAGTTGCGGCGGCCGCTCGTCTTGAGGTGGGAGATCTGGAGGCGCACGCCGGTGGAGCGGGCGAGGTCGAGGGCTTCGTCGACGGCTTCGAGCAGGCGCGCGGATTCGCTGCGCATGTGGGTGGCGTAGAGGCCCCCGCGGCGGGCTGCGGAGCGGCAGAGGGCGAGGAGTTCGTCGCGGCCGGCGAACATGGCGGGGGCGTAGACGAGGCCGGTGGATACGCCGGCGGCGCCTTCGTCGAGGGCCTGGTCGAGGAGGCGGACCATGGCGCGGACTTCGTCGGGGGTCGCGGCGCGCGGGGCGGTCCCCATGACGGCGGCGCGCAGGTTGCGGTGGCCGCAGAGCATGCGGGAGTGGATGGCGGGGCGGCATTCGGCGAGGAGGGCGCGGTACTCGGCGACGGTGCGCCAGGGGCGGGGATACGTCTGCTGCCGCCAGTCGCTGGGCAGTTCGTATCCGCCGAAGCGCGGCGCGGCGGAAGCGCCGCAGTTGCCCGTGATTTCGGTGGTGATACCCTGCGTGAGCTTGGACGCGGCGGAGGGCTCGACGAGGAGGTAGGCGTCGGAGTGCGAGTGGACGTCGATGAAGCCGGGGCACACCCAGCGGCCCGCGGCGTCGAGGACGTGGGCGGCCTCCGCGCGCGAGAGGTCGCCGATGGCGGCGATGCGGCCGCCGGAGATGGCCAGGTCGGCGCACCGGGCGGGGGAGCCCAGGCCGTCATGGAGGGTGCCGTTGAGGATGAGCCAGTCGAAGGTCATGGAAAGAGAGAAATCATAAAAACAACTCAAACAACTTTAAAAACAACTTCCGACAATGAACGCTTCGCGCATTCCCGGAACCCTTCTTTGGATGAAAAACGAAAAAGGATGACCATGGGAGGTTTCCGGGAAGCCGACCGGCTTTGTTGTGGGAACAGTTGTCATGGGCAAAAAAGTTGTTCCGAGTTGTTTTTCCAAAAACGGATCAATTGGATTCTTCCGGTTCGGCGGCGGGCACGTCGAAGGTCCAGCTGCAGAGCCAGAGGAAGCGGAGGCGGCGCTCTCCGGGGGTGCGGTCCCAGGCGAGGAGGCCCTTGAGGAAGGACCAGTGGCGCTCGCCGCGCGGTTCGCTGCGGTCGTGGTCCCACAGGGGGAAGGCGCTGAAGCTGCGCGAGCCGTCGGCTTCGCAACGCTGGCGGTAGAGGCCCCAGAGGACGTCGAGTTCGGAGCGGCCCTCCTTCGCGCGGTAGTCGGCGAGGGTCCAGAGCGGCGCCCAGGAGCGCTCCACCGGCGCCGGATTCGGTCCGGGCCAGAGCTCCAGCGTGCGCCAGCGGATTTCGCCGGTGTCCACGTTGGACGCGTGCGACCAGAGCGGCCATACCTTGGTGCGCGTGGCGGTGATGCGGCGCGGGCCGTCGTCGGCGGGCGGGGGCGGGGGCGCGTCGGCGGAATCGCCGTCGCCGTCGCCCGACCCGGGGGCGATGGCGGAGAAGAGGCTCCCGCGCTTCGGCTCCGGCGGCGGGTCGCCCACGGGCACGCTGGTGGTGACGCGGTTCCAGAAGGGTACCAGCGTCCAGCGCACGCGCTGCTCGCGGCCCACGCGGTTCTGTTCGCGGATGAGGAACGGCCAGGCCCAGAAGGTCCGCCGCAAGTCGCCATCCGTGCGGGTGCCCCAGAACGGCCACACGTACAGCCGCTGGCGGTACTTGCCGGTTTCGCGCTGGAAGAACGGCCACGGGCAATATAGGCGCGTCATCTGCTCGCCCTCCACGTACTGGAAGAGGGGCGGCAGCGCCATCCAGCCCTTCTGCGAATTGAGGTCCACGCGCCCGCATACCGGGAAGAGCACCCACGCCTTGCCGTTCGCCTTCGGGTGCGTGTACTCGGCCTGGTTCCAGAAGGGCCACAACACCGACTTCTTGACGAACTGGCGCTTGTTTTCGATGCGCGAATAGAACGGGAACACGCGCAGCTTGTCCCACTTTCCGTCGTCGGAGAGGCCGCGCGAATAGATGGGCCAGAGGATGTCGGTGGTATGCAGGTCGTTGACGTCGCTCTCCATCCAGATGGGCCAGAGCACGAACGAAATCCGGTCCTTCCACAAAAAATCGCGCACCGTCCCGCCGAAGGGGAACAGCGCCGCGTACGACTGCCCCTCCGCCGTCTGCCCGCTCGCCCATACCGGCAGGACCCACAAATGGTCCGCCTTCGACGTCGCGTCGGATGCGTCCTTGTCGAACCCGAACACGTTCACCACCCGCCACGACCGCTCGTCGCCGAACGTCTTCCCCGCCGCGACCGGCCAGCACGCGTCCCAGTTGGTGCGCCCGCCGATCGGGTCGATGGCGCGGCTCCAGAAGGGCCGCACGGGCGCGAACAGCTCCGCCCCGTTCGTCGAGGACGAGCTCTCGTAGAACGGCCCCGCCGCCCTCACCCGCTCGCTGCCGTCGATGTCCTCCAGATGCGAATAGAAGGGCCCCGCGTCCGTCTCCCACGGCAGGGGCCAGGCCGCCGGTTCCGCGCCCGCCACCGCGCAGCAGGCCCAGGCGGCCGCCGCGCAAATTTTCCAACCATTGGAAAAAAGTTTTCCAATCATTGGAAAAATCGGCCCGGTTTTTCCAACCATTGGAAAAAATTTCCGCGATTTTTCCAACCATTGGAAAAAAGTTTTCCAATCATTGGAAAACTTTCCGCGGCGCCCTGAAAACGATGTCAGCCCTGTATGCATGCCTCGGACTCTAGCACCCCCCCTTCCCTCCCGCCAAGCGCGTTTTCCGCGCCTGCCGCGGGGAGGCGGCGAGTCCCTTCGCCGCCGTGCGCCTGTCGTGCGCATGGATTTGCCTTCATGCCGCACCCCTTTCGCACGGCGGGCAGGGGACTGCCCGCCCTGCCCGCGGCCCGCAAACACGAATGTTTGGACTTTATGCTGCACTGGAGCGGGTTGGGATTTCCTGTAGGCGCAACGCAAAACGGCCCGCCGGGGGGCGGGCCGTTCGCGGGGGGATGTGTCCCGGGGGATTACTTCCTGGACTTCTTCGCGGGGGCGGCGGGGGCCGTCGCGGCGGGAAGCTGGGTCTTGGGGTGGATTGCCAGCATCACGGGCGTCGCGATGAAGACCGAGGCGTAGGTGCCCACGATCACGCCGATGAACAGCGCGAACGCGAAGTCGAAGATGTCGCCGCTGCCGAAGATCATCAGCGCCGCAAGGCTCAGCAGCGTCGTCACGCTCGTCAGCAGGGTGCGGGCGAGGGTGCCGTTGATGGCTTCGTTGGCGATCCCCGCGTCGAGCTTGCCGCCGCGCAGCTTGCGCGTCTCGCGGATGCGGTCGAACACGACGATGGTGTCGTTGACGCTGTAGCCGAGCACCGTCAGCAGGGCCGCGATGCTGATCATGGTCAGCTGCCGCCCGAACAGGCAGAAGAGCCCGATGGTCAGCAGGATGTTGTGCAGGAGGCCCACGACGGCGCCGATCGCGAAGGAGAACTCGAAGCGGATGGTGATGTAGATGATCATGCCGATGAGCGCGAGGACGAGGGCGATGGTGCCGCTCTTCTGGAGTTCGCGGCCGACCTGCGGGCCGACGGTGTCTTCCTGCCGCAGCTCGAAGTGGCTGTCGGCGAACTGCCCGGCGAGGGTGTCGCTGACGAGCTGGCCTTCTTCGGCGGAGGCGACCTTGAGGACGAGGACTTCGTTCTCGGATTCGCCCTGGCCGAGGCGCTGGTACTGGATGGACGGGTTCTTGACACCCGCGCCTTCGAGGGCGTTGCGGAGGGAGTCCACTTCGGCCTTCTGGTCGAAGGCGAGGGTCAGCTGCTGGCCGCCGGTGAAGTCGACGCCGAAGTTGGCCGCGCCGCGCTTGACGCCGATGGCGATGCTGACGGCCAGGAGGAGGATGGAGACGACGGCGGAGACCTTGCGCATGCCGACGAAGTCGATCTTGGTGTCGGGGACCCACTGGAGCATGGTGATCTTGTTCAGCAGGCCGTGGCCTTCGAGGAAGTTGAAGACCATGCGGGTGACGACGACGGCGGTGTAGACGCTGGCGATGATGCCGGCGGAGAGGGTGATGGCGAATCCCTTGACGGGGCCGGAACCCTGCCAGAAGAGGATGACGGCCGCGAGGAGGGTCGTGATGTTGGCGTCGAGAATGGTGCCGAGGGCCTTGTCGTAGCCGGCGTCGAGGGCGGCGCCGAGGCGCTTGTCGAGGCGGAGTTCTTCGCGGATGCGCTCGAAGATGAGGACGTTGGCGTCGACGGCCATGCCGACGGAGAGGACGATGCCCGCGATGCCCGGCATGGTCAGCACGGGGAGCTGCGCGGCGCTGCCGCCGGCGCCGTTGCCGCCGAGGAGGCCGAAGAAGCCGCTGACGAGCCACATGCCCAGCGGGAGCAGGACGAGGTTGAGCGCGAGGGCGAGGGCCGCGACGAGGCCGGCGAAGTGGTAGTAGATGACGGTGAAGACGATGACCGCGGCGAAGCCGACGACGGCGGCGCGCTTGCCGCTGTTGACGGAGTCGGTGCCCATGGTGGGGTCGACGGTGCGCTCTTCGAGGACGGTCAGCGGCGCAGGCAGGGCGCCGGCGCGCAGGACGAGGGCGAGGTCGTTGGCCTCTTCGAGGGAGAAGTTGCCTTCGATGACGGCGTTGCCGCCCGGGATGGAGGTGCGGATGAAGGGCGCGGAGTAGAGGGTGTTGTCGAGGACGATCGCCAGGTAGCGGCGGCCGTTCGGGTCGGGGTTCTGCGCGCCGCCGGGGGCGAGGTCGGCGGTCAGCTTGGCGAAGATCTTGCGGCCGCGGGAGTCGAAGGACATCTCGACGGTCTTCTGGCCGAGCTGCTGGTAGCCGACGTTGGCGCTCTTGAGGTTGGCGCCGGTGAGTTCGGCGTTCTTGCGGACGTACCACGGGCGGTAGTAGTCCTTGCCCTGGATCTTCTCGCGCTCGAGCAGCAGCTCGTAGCCGCCGACGGGCTCGAAGCGGCGGACGGCCGCCATCTCTTCGGGCGTGGGCTTGCCGCCGGTGCGGTACCAGTACTCGCCGCCGCGGTTGCCGGAGAGGGAGACGATTTCGTAGCCGTCGGGGGCCTTGCGGTTCTCGAAGAGCTTGCGGATCTTCTCGTCGTTCTGCGGGTGCACGATGCGGAACTCCAGGAACGCCGCCTTGCGGATGTTCTCGCTGGCGCGCGCGCGGTCCTCGGCCTTCATGCCCGGGATCTGGACGATGATGCGCTTGGTGCCGTCGGGGTAGATGTTCGGCTCGGCGACGCCCATGCCGTCGACGCGGTTGCGGATGACTTCGAGGGCGCGGTCGCGCGCGTCCTTGATGTCGCTGCCCTCGGGCAGCTGCGACTCGTCGATTTCCAGCGTGTAGCTGGTGCCGCCCTGCAGGTCGAGACCCAGCTTGACCTTGTCCTTGGGCGGATAGACCAGGGCGATGCTCCAGGCCACCAGCACGATCAATACCAACCATTTCCAGATGGATGCCTTCATGTGTTCCTCGTTTGGGTGTCTTTGCCTTGGCGGGGGGATGCCCGCCGGAAATCATCGTGTCGCTTGCTGCCGCCTTCCCGGCGGCGGCGCCGTCACGGCGCCTTGTCCTCCGCGGGCTCCTCGCCCTTGGCCAGGACCTGGGAGATGGCGCCGCGCAGGACCTCGACCTTCACGCCGTCGGCGATCTTGATGACGAGGGTCTTTTCCTTGACGTTGGCGACGGTGCCGAGCAGGCCGCCGGCGAAGAGGACGCGGTCGCCGGTCTTGACGGCGGCGAGGAGGGCCTGGCGCTCCTTTTCGCGGCGCTTCTGCGGGCGGATGAGCATGAAGTAGAAGAGCACGATCATCAGCCCCAGCCACACGAACATGAAGATGCCCGACTGCTGGGCGCCGCCCTGTCCGCCTTCGGCGGGGGGCGCCATCATCGCGAGATTCAGAATGAAGTCCATGGTGTTCCTTGTTTTCGGAATGGTTTGCGCGCACGGGAAATCCGTACGCAATTCGTTGGAAGATAGCCACCGCCCCCACCGTTTGCAAGCGCAAACCGTACCCCCGGGCATTTTCCCACCCGCCCCCCCGTCACCCCGCGCTTGACCTGCGGCGGGAACATGACAGAATCGCGGGCATGATGAACATGAGTCTCACTTGGTGGTATGTGGCCCTGCTCGTGTCCGGCGTGCTGCTGGGCATCGGCGAAATCTTCGTGCCCGGCGGCATCGCCGGCGCCATCGGCGCGTGCTTCTGCGCCGCCGCGATGGTCATCGGCTTCCGCGCCTTTCCGCCGCCGTGGGGCCTCATCTCCGCGCTGACGGTCGTCGTGCTCGGCGGCGCCGCGTTCCTCGTGTGGATCCGCCTGTTTCCGCAGAGCCGCGCCGGCAAGCGCATCGTCCTGACCGCCGACGGGCGCGACCAGAAGTCCTCCGATCCGCCCGGACCCGAGTGGGTCGGCCGCGAAGGCGTCGCCACCACCGCGCTGCGCCCGGGCGGCATCGTGGACTTCGGCGAGCGCCGCTGCGACGTCCTGGCCGAAGGCGGCGAATGGCTGGCCGTCGGCGTGAAGGTCCGCATCAGCGCCATCCGCGACGGCCAGGTCTGGGTGCGGGAGGTCCGCGCGCCATGAAAATCCGCCGCCCCCTCCTGCCGCTGCTGCTCCTCCTGCCGCTCCTCGCCGCGGCGCCTGCCGCGCGCGCGTTCGAGGTGCATCTTTCCGCGGAAGCGACGAACGCGGTCGCCTACCCCGCCGGAACCCGCTTCGCCTCCGAGGCGCTCCTCGCCGGCTACGAAATCTCCAACGCCGCCACCTCCGCGCAGGACCTCTGGCTCTTCGGCAGCGCGGTGCGCCAGGAGGGCGTCGCGGAGCAGGACGCCCGCATCCTCGCGAAGTCGGCGGTGGTGGAAGGCGCCGTCGGCCAGAACCTCCAAATCTACGCCCAGGCCGCGCAGCTGACGACCAACGCCGTCGTCGCGGGCGATTTGCTCCTCTTCGGCAACACGCTCGTGTGCGAGGGCAAGGTCGGCGGCGACGCCTGGCTCAGCGGCAACGAAGTCACCCTCGCCGGCACCTACGGCGGGCGCGTCCGCGTCACCGCCCAGACCCTCCGCGTCTCGCCCGGAACCCGCATCGGCGGCGACTTCGTGTACACGACGCCGGCGCCCTTCGCGCTGCCGCCCGGCGTGGAAGTCGGCGGGCAGGTGCGCGCCGAGACGGCGGTGGCGCCGCAGCGGAGCTTCCGCGAGCGGCTGTGGCTGCATGGACTGTTCTTCCTCGGCGCGATGCTGGTGGGGATGCCGTTCGTGGGCCTTTTCCCGGCGACGGCGGGGGCGTCGGTGCGGGCGATCCGGCGTACGCCCTGGCGGTGCCTTTTCACGGGAATCGCGGTGCTGCTGTTCGGGCCGGTGCTGCTGGTGGCGGCGGGCGTTACGGTCATCGGCCTGCCGTTCGCGCTCGCGGGCGGGATGCTGTGGCTGCTGACCCTCTACCTCTCGCACATCGTCGTCGCGCTGCTGCTCGGACACTGGCTCGTCGGCCGCCGCGCGCCCGTCCAGACGGCCGGCAGCGTGTTCCTCTCGCTCGGCGCGGGTCTCTTCGTCCTCTACTTCGCGAGCGCCTTCCCGCGCGTCATGGATTTCCTCTCGATGCCCGTCGCCATCCTCGGCATGGGCGCCCTCTGGCGCAGCCTCTTCCACCCCGTCGCCATCCACCGCCTCCCCGTCCCCCCTCCCCCTCCCGGCCCCGGCACCCCTCCCCCCCTCCCCCCCGACTACCCCCTCTGACCCCACCATCCCCCCTATCCCCCCTTCACCCTTTCAACCCTTCAACCCTTCAACCCTTCAACCTTTCAACCTTTCAACCTTTCAACAAAAAGGAGCCCCCCATGGATTCATTCCTGACCATCATCCTCTTCGTCCTGGCCGTATTCGTCCTCCTGCTGGTGATCCTCTTCCTGACCTACATGAAGATCTGGGTCCGCGCCTGGATGAGCGGCGCCTACATCGGCCTGTTCAACCTCCTCGGCATGTGGCTCCGCAAGATCCCGGCGACCCTGGTCGTCGACGCCCGCATCCGCGCCATCCGCGCCGGCCTGCCGCTGACGACCGAGCAGCTGGAGGCCCACTTCCTGGCCGGCGGCGACATCATCAAGGTCGTCCAGGCCCTGATTGCCGCCGACAAGGCCAACATCGAGCTCTCCTTCCAGCGCGCCGCCGCCATCGACCTCGCGGGCCGCGACGTCTACGAAGCCGTCCGCACCTCCGTCAACCCCAAGGTCATCGACTGCCCCGACCCCCGCAAGGGCACGTCCATGCTCGACGCCGTGGCCAAGGACGGCATCCGCCTGCTCGTCAAGGCCCGCGTGACGGTCCGCGCCAACCTCGCGCGCCTCGTCGGCGGCGCCACCGAAGACACCATCATCGCGCGCGTCGGCCAGGGCATCGTCTCCGCCATCGGCTCCGCGGCCACCTACAAGGCCGTTCTCGAGAACCCCGACGAAATCTCCAAGAAGGTCCTCAACTCCGGCCTCGACTCCCAGACCGCGTTCGAGATCGTCTCCATCGACATCGCCGACGTCTCCGTCGCCGGCGTCTCCGGCACCCGCGAAGTCGCGAACGTCGGCGCCCTGCTCGAGACCGAGCGCGCCGAAGCCGACAAGAAACTCCGACAGGCCGAAGCCGAAGGCCGCCGCGCCACCGCCGTCGCCGCCGAACAGGAACAGCGCGCCCGCATCCAGGAAATGCAGGCCAAGGTCGTCGAAGCCCAGGCCGAGATCCCGATGGCCATTGCCGCGGCCCTGCGCGAAGGCAAGATCGGCGTCATGGACTACCTCCGCATGCAGAACATCATGGCCGACACCTCCATGCGCGAATCCCTCTCCGCCGCCGACACCTCCTCCTCCGCCCACTGATGCCCCTCCACCCGGCCATCCTCCCCGCCGTACCTGTCGCCGACACCGACGGCTACGGCGGTCTGGTCATCATCGCCGTATGGATTTTCTTCGGCCTCTTGAGCGCTTTCTCCAAGAAAAAGAAACGCCGCCGCTCCCCCTCCCAAATCCCCACGCCCCCCGGCGGTTTCGACCCCGAAGACGCCCCCCCCGGCGCCCCC
>JAEEGG010018522.1_pt1 | contig 14142 bp, 6 predicted proteins | sample 9134161 | NCBI WGS metagenome assembly JAEEGG01 (sample SAMN16246543, study PRJNA631951) | gut metagenome | biome: gut microbiome; feature: rumen; material: CR-attached | host: Bos | place: Iran: Karaj | collected 2018-10 | reverse complement strand
ACGATGCTGTTTGACAATCTCCGGAAATTGCATGCTATCGAAAAGATTGTCCATATATTGTTGAATACCACCTGGAAACTCCGGCATCACATCCGGATTCTCGCAAACCGGCTCATCAATGGTCACTTCCTCCCCTACCAACTCATCGGCCACCTCCTCCGTTTTCGGATGACAGTTCACCAACAAGAGTCCTGCGATGATGGGGACGAGCGCGAGCAGCCACCATGCTGACACTCTGCGCTTTACCGGCTGGTTCATCATCAGAATCCGCTTCTCGGTCAGCAAGTGACGGAAGCTGTTGCCCACGGGCACGAACTTGCCCACACACAACTGCTTGTACAGCAGTTCCAGATAGTCGCGGCGAGAGAATCCGCACGAAAGCACCGCCTCATCGGCCAAATACTCATGGACGCTGCTCAACTCCCTGGCGTACAAGTAAATGAGAGGGTTGAACCATTGCAGCACCCGCACCGCTTCCGTGAAGAGCAGATCCCACGTGTGACGCTGGCGGACGTGCGTCCGCTCGTGACGCAGCACCTGTTGTAACTCGCTCTCCGTGAACACTTCCGGATTCACGAAGACCGAGCGCAGGAATGAGAACGGAAGATTCCCGTCGGGCTCGCCCAACACCCGCACGCACATATCGCCCGTCGAAAGCTCATCCGACAGCACACTGCGCCGATAGTAGCGACCAGTTTTAAAGAGCTTGACAACTAAAAGGATAAAGGCCACCCCACAACCGAGGACGTATCCATACCATATTATATCCTTAAAAGAAAATGTTTTGGCAGTTTCTGTCGTTCCCCTTGTCTCAGTTGTCATATTTGTCATATCTGCCGTTGATTCAACAGCCTCAGTTTTCGTTTCCCCAGCCACATCTACTTGAACAACAGCTGGTTCCTGCGTCATCCCAAAATGTTGCGTATAAGGTTGCGCTACAGCGGTCACACGACTCGGCATCTCAAGAGAGACAAACGGCAGCACCAACGAAAGCGCCAACGTGCCCACGAGGTAGAACCGGCGCAAGCGGAAAAGGTTGCTCCGGCGCAAGGTCAGTCCATAGAAACCGAAAAACAGTGCCATGGCGATGGCGGAAAAAAGAATCGTTTTCATAGCTATTCGGTTTTTGCGGGTGAATCATCTTGCGGAACGGCATCGATCATGCGACGGATGTCGTCCAGTTCCTCCAACGTAATATCCTGGTTGTTAGCGAAAAAGGAGACCATCGACTTGAAAGAGTTGTCGAAGTAGTTGCGCACGAACTGCTGCATGAACGACTCCGAGTACTGTTCCTTGCTTACCAACGGGTAGTAGCGGTTCGACTTCCCGAAGGTCTCGTGCGACACGAACCCCTTTTTTTCGAGAATGCGCACCACGGTCAGCATGGTGTTGTAGGCCGGCTTCGGTTCCGGGAAATTGGCGATGATGTCAGCGGCGAATCCTTGTTTGATTTGCCACAGCACTTGCATCACCTGTTCTTCTGCTTTGGTTAATTCTTTCATTGTTCTTATTGTTTTTGTTTGTTACTAATTGCTTATCGTCTTTTCGCCCCTTTCCCGTCCCCACACCGCGGCTATCGCCTTGTGAGGGGTTACTTGCACTTCGTGCGTTTTGCCTCTTCGAGGCTGCTCAAGGAACGGCGCGGCAAAGATATAATTTATTTTTTAATCATACAACGAAAAAATTAGTTATATATTGCATTCGTTGAGAAAAAAATATTTTTCGTAACTTTGCTCCATCAAATAAACCCCACTATGAGGAGACTCTTTATAACGATATTATACTGTGTGTCAGTATCTTTTGTCAAAATCCAGCAGGCAAGACAAAGGGTATGGACATCCGACAAAACCCATTAACCTCTTAACCTTCTAACCTTTTAACCCAACCAAATGGAATCCATCAAGAAAATCTTCAAAATCGGCTACGGACCCTCCAGCAGCCACACCATGGGACCGCACCGCGCGGCCGAAATCTTCAAAGAGAGAACCTCCGGTGCCAGCGGCTATCGCGTGACCCTCTACGGCAGTCTCGCGGCCACCGGCAAAGGCCACTTCACCGACAAGACTATCATCGACGCCCTTTCGCCGAAGCCCACCGAGATTGTCTGGAAACCCGAAATCCAGCACGAGTTCCACACCAACGCTATGCTCTTTGAATCGCTCAAAGGCGAGGAGGTGACCGACCATTGGAAGATCTACAGCATCGGCGGCGGCGAGATTGCGGACGAAAATTCCGTGATGGACCACGAGGAACGCTACGAGGAGAACAGTATGTCGGAAATCGTGAAACTGGTGGAGAAGTACGGCATGAACTTCTGGGAATACGTGGAAAAACACGAGGACACCGACCTTTGGGACTTCTTGGAGGAGCGTTGGAAGGTGATGCAGTCAACCATCGAGAAAGGGTTGCAGAACGACGGGGTGCTGCCCGGCGGGCTGTACGTCAAGCGGAAGGCCACGCAGTATTACGTGAAGGCGCGCAGCTACAAGGCATCGCTGCAGGGCCGCTGTCTTGTGTCGGCCTACGCCTTGGCCACGGCCGAGGAGAACGCCTCGGGCGGCAAGATCGTCACCGCGCCCACCTGCGGCTCGTCGGGCGTGCTGCCGGCGGTGCTTTACCACCTCAAGCACAACCACGACTACAGCGACAAGTTCATCCTGAAGGCGATGGCCACGGCCGGACTCTTCGGCAATATCATCCGCACCAACGCTTCCCTGTCCGGAGCGGAAGTGGGCTGCCAGGGCGAGATCGGCTCCGCGTGCGCCATGGCTGCTGCCGCCGCCAACCAGCTCTTCGGCGGCTCGCCACAACAGATCGAATACGCCGCTGAGATGGGACTGGAGCATCACCTCGGGCTTACCTGCGACCCCATCTGCGGCCTCGTGCAGATCCCCTGCATCGAGCGCAACGCCTTCGCCGCCCTCCGCGCCCTCGACGCCAACCTCTTCGCTATGATGTCCGACGGCAAGCACCTCATCAGCTTCGACAAGGTGGTAAGAACAATGAACCTGACGGGCAAAGACCTGCCGAGCCTGTACAAGGAGACGGCGATGGGAGGTTTAGCAATAGTGGGGTGAGACTTATCGTGTCCCATTTTTAATTGCTAATAACGAATAGCAAAAAAAACGTATCTTTGCGCTCTGAAATCAATGATAATATGGCAACAGTAACATTGCAATATGACGGCAGAAACACTTCTATAAGGAAACTCATTGAGGTGATAGTGGCCTTAGGCGCGAAGAAGACGGTCATTAAGGAAAGAAAAAACAGGCTTGACATCGCTTTGGAAGATGTGCGAGCTGGGCGAGTACACACGGCTGAGAGTGTTGAAGATATGATGAAACAGATTTTAGGCTAATGTCTTACATTATCAAATATTCCACTCAGTTCAAGAAAAGTCTCAAGAGATGTCAAAAACGGGGCTTGGATATGGGCTTGTTTGCCACTGTTGCAGAAACATTGGCTGAAAAGGGTGTGTTGCCAGCAATCTATAATCCTCATAAGTTGTCCGGGAAATATGCTGACTGTTGGGAGTGCCACATCAAAACCGACTGGATTTTGATATGGCAACAGTTTGACCACGAATTGATTTTGTTGTTTTTGGATACTGGTACTCACGCCGATATCTTCAAGAAATGATTTGTATTGCAAATGATTTGTATTGCAGTTTTAAATAAAACATCAAGATGACAAAAGATATCAGCAAGATACTAACCGCCGGCAACGGCAACTTCTTCCTCATTGCCGGCCCTTGTGTGGTGGAAGGGGAGGAGGTAACCCTTCGCATCGCCCGTGAAATCAAGGCGATATGTTCCGAACTGGAGATCCCCTTCCTTTTCAAAGCCTCCTATCGGAAGGCCAACCGTTCGTCGTTGCACTCGTTCACGGGCATCGGCGACGAGGAGGCGTTGGCGATACTGGCGAAAGTGAAGCATGAACTGAGCGTGCCGGTTGTCACCGATATCCATGCGACGGAAGAGGCAGCATGGGCTGCGGAAGTGGCCGACGTGCTGCAGATTCCGGCCTTTTTGTGCCGCCAGACCGACCTTTTGGTGGCTGCCGCCAAGACAGGTCGTTATATCAATATAAAAAAGGGGCAGTTCCTGTCGCCGGAGGCGATGCGCTTTGCTGTGGAGAAGGTGCGCGACGCCGGTAACCCCAACGTGATGGTCACAGAACGGGGCACATCGTTCGGCTATCAGGATCTGATTGTGGATTTCCGGGGCATCAAGGCCCTGAAGGAAAACCGTTGTCCGGTGGTGCTCGACTGCACCCACTCGTTGCAGCAGCCCAACCAGGCCGCAGGCGTCACGGGTGGGCGTCCCGACCTAATAGAAACCATCGCGAAAGCGGGTGTGGCCGTCGGTTTCGACGGACTCTTCATGGAGACGCATCCCGACCCTGCGCACGCCCTGTCCGACGGAGCCAATATGCTGCCCTTGGAGGAAATAAAGCCCATTCTTGTTAAATTGTTGAAAATCAGAAAAGCCATTTTATGAAAAACAGCCGACTGCACCAGATTATCATTATCCTGCTTGTGGCACTCTGCTACGGCAACACGCTGACCTTGAATTACGCCTTGGACGACCGTATGGTCGTGATGGAGAGCAAATACACCATCCAGGGAGGCTGGGAAGGTATAAAGTCCATTTTCACAGAGGATACCTTCAATGGCTATTTCGCCAACAAGGAGGCGGTGGTCGAGGGTGGCCGCTACCGCCCGATGTCGCAGCTGTCGTTCCTTTTAGAGATGGAGATTTTCGGACAGGACATCAAAAGGAAGATCGGCAATGTGAATGACTTCTTCAACTTGCATAATCCCGACCATGAGCAGTTTTTTGTGGATTCCAACCTGCCGGTGATATCGCATCTTTTCACCATCCTTTATTTTGCACTTCTTTGTCTGGTGATTTACAAGGTGTTGTCCATGTTGTTCAGTCAGTATGAAGGGAAGAAATGGTTCCAATCGCTGGCGTTCATTGCCACGGTGCTTTTCGTGGTTCACCCCATTCATACGGAGGCGGTGGCCAATGTCAAGGGCCGGGATGAGATTTTCGCCATGTTGGGCTCGATGCTGACGTTGTGGTGTTCGTTGAAATATGTGGACACCCGCAAATGGTGGTTCATCGTTTTGTCATTTTTGTCATTCCTGTTCGGCATTTTTTCCAAGGAGAATACCATCACATTCCTGGCCGTGCTCCCGCTTACATTGTATTTCTACCAGAATGAAAAGAAACGCATGGCAGACTATTTTGTCACGTTGCTGCCGGTCTTTGTGGGGAGTGTCATCTTCATATTGGCCCGTGCCAATGCCATCGGATCCATCATGCCGGCGGATCAGTCGGGCATCATCCTGAACAATCCCTTCATCAACTCCACAAAATCCGAGGAGATCGCCACGGTTCTGTTCACTTGGCTGATTTATTTGCGGTTGCTCTTCTTCCCGCACCCGCTCACTCACGACTATTATCCGTGTGAGATTGAAATTACGAACTTCTCCAATCCGGTGGTTTGGGTGGTCATCGTGGCCAGCGTGGCGCTTGTTGTCTATGCTCTGCTGACGTTGAAGAAGAAGAAAGTGCCGTCGTATGCCATCTTGTTCTTTATCATAACGTTCTCCATCACATCCAATCTCTTGTTCAACATCGGCACATTCATGAACGAGCGTTTTGTGTTCATTCCCTCGTTGGGCTTCACGCTGCTGATCGGATACGGTTTTTATTTGCTCCTGCAAAAGGATTCGAAAGTGTGGCAGGGCGTGTCCTTAGGCGTGTTGGGTGTGATTTGTCTGTTGTTGGGTATAAAGACGTTTACCCGGAATTTTGTTTGGAAAGATGATTTTACCCTTTTCCTTACGGATGTGAAAACCTCCACAAACAGTATCAAGTGCAACGTCTCAGCGGGTGGCAGTTACTTGCAGATGTATAAGAAAAGTTTAGATACGAATGAACGTAGTTTGGCGTATCAACATCTGTATAAGGCTGTTTCGTTGGACAGTACGGCGGTAAATGCCTATTTGCTGTTGGGCGAGCTGCTGTTTATGGATGAGCGGTATGAGGAATCGCATCACTATTTCGAGACGGCGGCCCATTTCGCTCCGGGAAATATCATCGCGGTGGATAATCTGAAGAAACTCTCCTTATTGCTGGAAGACAGGGAGTTGAAACCTATTTCGAATCTTTTGGATGAAGCTTTGCGTGAGCGTAACATCACGAAACTCAATCTTGCCTATCGACAGGTGGAGGATTTCTTGGCCGAGCATCCTAAGAGTTTGATTGGCCGTAATTTGAAAGGCAATATGCTGGGTAGGGGATATGGCTTGCTGGATTCTTCCATTCATGTGTATGAAGGCATCCTTGCTGATGACCCGACATTTGCAAGCGCATACGAGAACATGGGTATCGCGTATGCTGTCAAGAAGGATTTTGTCAGTGCCGAGGCCTGCCTCCTGCGGGCACAGCAACTGGTTCCTGACAATATGAATGTGAAAAGCAATCTGGTTTCCCTTTATTTGGACAAGGGTGACATTGAAAAGGCGGAGGCGATGAAACAGCAGATTGCCGCCATGACGGGACAGTAGGGTCCGGTTTGTGGTTTGCCTAATATTGGATTCTGATTTTTTCGCTTGTGCTTCGTGCGCGCCATTCGGGGGCGTAGAGACACTCCACGCGGGCGCCGCCGACGGAGAAACCTCCAGTTTGCGTGGCGAATACGTCATATTCCACGATTACGGTGCCTTTCGGGAGATGACGGAAGAAGAACTCCGTGCTTGCATCGCGTGGACTTTCCACCCAACTAGCGCCACATTGTCTCTGGTACCGTTCGTGCACATTCACGGGTTCGAAGGCTGCTGCACGCGGGTCGTTCGCATGTACGTACTCCAGATCCCGGTCGCTGGTGATGGTGACACGTACGCTGATGCGCTCGCCTAATCGGGCGGGATTTTCCTCTGTGATACGCTTGGCATAACCCCCATTCTCCGTTGGCTGGTGGTAGTATGCCCGGCTGATGGTAAGCCCGCTTTCCGCCGTTTCCATGCTGTCAGCGGTGGTCCAATATTGCCAGTAACCGCTGCCTATGAGCGGATGTGTACGGTCGGTGCGAACGGTGATGTTTGTTAATTCTGGTACAATATCTTCTTGGCTCCAAGTGCGTTGTGCATACCCATGGATCTCTTGCTTGTTGTTATCCGTTGTTGGGGTTAAGGCTTCGCTGCCCACGGAAACAGTTGTCTTGGCGGGTGTCAGCAGGGAGGTGGTGTCACCGAGCAGTAGGGCATAAACGGCCTCCGTGCTGGTATAGGCGCCGTTCCAACGGTTCCCTTCTTTCTGCAACATCAGCCATTGTTTCATGGCATTCAGCTCTTCCTCACGAGGCGAAATCTCGGCAAAGGCCTCTATGATTTTTGTCTGCCGTGTGAGGGGGGCTTCGTACCATGAATAGTATCGGTTATGGTGTTCGTTGCGCCAGTACATGCCTTTGTCGGGAGTGCGGATGGCCTGTTGCCGGAGGGCCTCCACAATCTCTTGTGCCTCTTTCGTGCGTCCGGTCCGATGCAGCACTAATGCTACTTCGGCTTGCCGGATATAGTCGGCTTTGAAGATGTCCTTTACGGCCAACCCGATAAGATGCTGGACGTATGGCTCCGACAACCAAGAGTCTATGTCGGGGGCAAATGAGCGGGTGTAGAGGTAGTACACATCACGATCCCCAAAGGGGAAAGTGGTTTTTGGGTTCGTTTGTCGGTTGTTCTGATAGTAGCGGTATGAGTTTGCGTGTAGTGTGTCAGCATGAGCCTCCGCTTTGTTCATTGCTTTCCGAATCTCTTTCAAATCATAGCCCATGCGCTCCAGTTTGTAGAATCCGGCCACAATCTGTGCGGTGCTGAGGTCCGAGTATCTGTATTTGCCGAACCAGCTCCATCCTCCGTCAGGCAATTGGTTGTTTGCTAATTTGTTGATACTCTTTCGGATGGTTTGTTCGTAGTTGTCTTTGAGAAACATCTCCGCGATGGCGCGTCGGCTTTGAGTTTCCCGAAGGGCCGCACTCATCCACGGGGTTTCCTCTAACAGGATGCTCTTGAATTGATTGTTGGTAAGTAGCGGGGAAAGGGTGGAACTGTCTTGTTGCAATTGTTTTGCATAGAGTTTGGAGAGCTCGGGATTGCGTTTGACGGCCTGTTTAATGATAGCGGCGGCGAACAGGGATGCGAAGATTTCGTCATTGCATTCGTGCGACGGTTGCATCAGCGTCGGTAGGGCCAGGATGGCATTCCAGGCAGGATTGGTCGTGATCTGTACGGTGTAGTTCAACGGGGGCGCGGATGCGATGTGTGTGCGCAGACGTTGGAGTGTGAAAGCTGTGTCGCGGTTGGCAGGTACGCTGAAGGGTTGTGATTCTGTCTCTAAGATGCGTTGGGGCAGCACGAGCAGCACCCGCTCCTCACCATCGCCGAAATGGTCGGCGCGGGCCACCATCCGGTAGCGGATGGCGCTGACACCTTCGGGTATGCGGATGCGGAAGTGCACCTCCTGTGCGGAATTGGCAGCCACATGGAAGGGCGTGGTGTCGGTTGAATGTATGTCGTTTTGGCCTGTAGAGACGCGATTCATCGCGTCTCCATTATTGCGCATCAGCAGATTGATGGGTTGGTCATCTTCCGCATTGAAACATTCCAACGTGGCGATCCCATTCAGTACCGAATCACTGCGATTGGTGATTTTGGCACGCAGGGTGAGGGTGTCGCCCTCGCGGAAGAATCGTGGTGCGTTGGTTTGCAGCGTCATGGGCAGCATTGATGCCATAGTGCCGGTAAGATGGCCCGTATGCAGCTTTTTAGTGTGCGCTTGCGCATAGAAACGCCATGTGGTGAGCTGGTCAGGAACGGTGAACGAGAACGCAAGTCGCCCATCTTTGTCGGTTTGTAGTTGCGGCAGAAAGAAGGCGGTCTCGCAAAAGTTGCGGCGGATGCGGAACGGGGCTGGTTTCCAGTCTGATGTGCGGACATTGGCTGCGTCCAGTTCGGTGCGGACATGCTCGAACGGATTCTCTAGTGCACCTGTAACGCTCCGGCCTGGAGTAGTGCGGACACTCTCCCCGCTCAATCGGGCGGAACTGGTGCGGTCGGTTACAAAACCGCCGGAGTAGTGGGGTGATTCTGACCGGAAAAGTGAGGACCACTCGCCTAAATCCAATGCCGAATAGCGTTTTGACAACAGGGATGGGGTGTAGGGGCTATGGAAACTCCAGCTTGTGCTGTTATTGTTGGTACGATTCATATCCTCAATAGAATAGAACCAATATGTGGATATGTTCGGGTGTCGGACAGAGCCTTCGTAGGGCATTATCCAATCATGGAATTCGCTGTTTTTCAATTTATACAGAGAACTGTCCACCATCCATACCAGCACTTCGGCAGGCTCTTTTTTCTGTTTGCTCTCCGTAGGAATCACGTCCAATTCCCAATGTTCTTTTGCACCCGGATAAAAAAGACTGTTCCAATGAGTCATGTTCAGTGTCAGAGTGCCGGGCCGGAAATTCTTTTTGGGAGAATCTTCATCCCACAATCTGTATACGCCGCTGAAAATACGATTGTTTCGGGTAGTAAAACAGGAGATATTAACAGCGTAGGGAGAGTTGTGGAGTTTATAGGTCAGTTGTCTGGTATTTTGATTCAGGCGCAACAGCTGTTTGGCGATAATCCGTCGGCCTTGTGTTATGTAGCAATAAATGTGAGCGTTGCACAAAGTGGAGGAGACGGATAATTTCAGCGTGCGGGACGTGAATTCCAAAATGTTCAATGAGAGGGGCTCGTTGGTTGTAGGTAGCGTATCCGCCGAATGGTAAATCTGGATGAAGTCTAAGGTGGTGTCGCAGCGCCCCAAACTGTCAACAGCAGTCGATTGTATGCGGTACATTCCTGTTTTCCAATGTTTTATAGGAATGTTTAATGTTTTATCCTCCATAAAAACCCTCTCTATGGTAAACACAGATTCTTTCACGGGCCACAATTTACGCTGTGAAAGGATGTTATCAAAAGAGAAATTCGGGAAAAAACGGGCATATTCCTCCTCGGAATAAAGCGGATGGGCAGGCTTCTTGTAGTTGGGATAAATCAGCGTGCGTGACGCGTCCGGCTCCTCTACGCGGAAAACCTCCACCTTTACGGGAATATTCATCGGATTATGTCCAAAGTAGTGTTCAGTAACGGCGACGGTGCCTTGCAATGTGTCCTTGCGGGCAAGGTCCATGCGGATAGGGAAATTTGTCTCTATCTTGAAGGGCTTGCCATCCAGTGTGAGACTATGATATGCTTGTTGTGTCTCGCCGTTGGCATCCGTCACCACTGCGTATGCGGGGATGTAGTATGCATAGACGTTCGTATCGTATGTCGGATAGATGAAATGAAAGTTCCCATTGTCATCGGTTTTAAGATTAAAACTAGTCGGAATCCCGGATGGGGAATATCTGTCCGCGATGGAAATGGTGACGTTGGCGGATCGGATGGGGTCGCCCGTGAACGACACCGCACGTCCGAAGAAGCGCACGCTGTCTCCCGTCACCAAAGGCTCAATCACATGATGGAGTTCCACCTTGAAGGAGGGCAGTCTGTAAGCGGAAATCGTAAAAGAAGCCGAAAATGCTTTTTGTGGATTTTTCTTTTTGCTTTCTTTTTTATAAATAACTTGCACATTTCCACCTTGAAACATGTTCTCCGGCAACTTGAATTGTCCGGCGATAGTACCGAATTTATTGGTTTTCAATTCGATAATATCAATTTCTTTGTTGTTTTTATCTGATAATATGGCATAAACAGTTCGGTTGGTCGCCATTCGATGTCCGCGAATCATATAGGCTTTGAAAAATACCGTTTGGCTAGGTCGGTATATCGGGCGGTCAAGCATGACAAAAGATGGAATCTTGACACCATAATTATAATAGAATCGTTGGCGTCTGAATTCCGGTTTATGCCAATAGAAATCATCATCATCATCTTTAATAGAAACGAAATACTCCACCTTGCAGTTGGGGCCGTCGTTCGCAAAATGGTCCCATCGCCAGGATGTCTCGTAACGGAGCAGCCGGATTCTGCCGTTACGGTCAGTTCTGCGGTGGAATTCCATGCCGGACAAGTTCTCTTTTGTCACTTTCAGTTTGGAGAGTGGCTCACCCGTGACGGCATCTGTGAACACGAGAAAATGCTTTTTGGCATGGCGTAGTTCCTGCACTGAAATGCTCGTGATGTTTATCTTGTTGGATGCCAGAATGGTATTGGTGTCATAATGTGGTGTGTTCTGGTACAGTAAAACGTAGTTCCCTTTCGGCAGACTGTCTAAGAAGAGGTCCGTGTGGCAGAATTGGTATGGAACGGGATTCGGGAGAACGAAACGCTGCTGCATCACGGGTTCCTGTAGTTTGCCCTTTTGCATATATTCGTCAATTTTGCTTCGGCTTGGAGCATAGAAGAAAACGTCCTTTGGGATGCGATATACGGTAACATAAAGGGTGTCAATGTTTCGGTAGCGGACGGGTAGCAGGATTTTAGGTGTGGGTGGCAGATTTTCCGGCATCGTAAGCAGTGAAAGTTCCGAACGTGTGATTTTTTCCAGTATGCGCCGGGCGTTATTCCGATAGAAAGTGTCTGTCGCCGAGGCCAATACCTTGTCAAAACACACCTTGCATTGGATGCTGTATTCGTGCTGGACTTCTTCGGATGCTGGCGGGCTGTTGGTCAGATAATAGTATAGAAAAGCTCCTATCTCATAGTCGATGGCTGTCTGCGGACCGTATTGGTTCTCCAAATCCAGCAGCCCTTGCCAGATCGGGCTTTCTGAAGGTTTTAATTCTCCGCTGAATGGATAGAAAAGAAGTTTGCAAATCTCATATTCCAGTAAAATGCGTTGGTTGCCCTGCACGGTATGATATTGGATGGCTTTGCTTAAGGCATTGTAAGTCACCGTATTCAAAGCCCAATCAAAGAGGGGGTGTTGCAGAGCAGTCATCAGAACTACATCCGCCAAGGTCATTTCGGGAAGATAGAGTACGTTGCCTGGCCTGGTGAGGAACTCGAAGTCAGTGGCAGGTATCCGTCCATACTCAAACAATTGTGCGAAGGCAGAGTCGGCATAGCGGACGGCATTGTCGTATTTCTCCTGGTACGACCATTTCATCACATCGCGGATATTATGGACATCGGATTTCAAGCCCAAGGTGGGACGAAGTTTGGAGAGCATCTGCGCTATCAGGAAATGGTACACGCCCCGATAGGGTTGGGTGGATGCGTTTGCCATGGAGTCGGCAAGCCAAATGGCATCAGGCTCTTCGGGGTGGAATGTGAGACGGATACGTTCGTAGTTCGATCGGAAGAGTTGCCGTTCGTCACCCGTTTGTGTTGCCAGCTGCCCGATAGTGTCCAGTTTCCGGAGCGCATCCAGCCGCATGGCTTTGTTTATTTGCGCATATTCTGTCCAATGGAGATCAAAAAGCGAATCGTTCGGGGCTATGTTGTTGTCTGCTTGCGATTTGATAGGAATACTTTGGGCATTAACTGGTTGTATCCATACGGCAAACGGCGCAAGGAACAAACAGAAGAGCAGATAAGAACATTGCTTTCTCATGAGGCTTATCGTTTTATGACAATGCGTCTTGATGTTGTGGTGCCATCTCTGAATCGGATACGAAGGATGTAGATTCCGTCGGCATAGTCGGATAGCGGAAGCGACATGAATTCCGTGTCATTTGCCGGATAAACCCGCAACAGGGCTCCGCGTACATCATACAGCGACATTTCCATCAGATTCAGCCCTTTTATATTAATGTGGGACGATGCTGGATTGGGATAAACTTGTAAGAATTTGTTAGTGTGTTGCTCAATACTGGTGAAACTGTAGTATATGTGTAGACGGATGCTGTCGCATCCGTAAATGGTTTGTAGAGTGTCAATTAGAGTGTCGATTTTGAACGTGATTTCGTGAGATGCAAGATTATAGCTTAGATAATAGATGGTGTCGGTGATTGTGGTGAAAGCCGTTGGATGGATGATGAGGTGGAGCGTCACCGTGCTGTCGCAGCCGTGGATAGTGGAGAAGTTAAAGTTTAGAGTTGAGAGCGAAGGAGTGCCCGTATCAAAGGTGGTGTCAATCTGTCCGTTGACGTAGTGGTAGGGGAGTTCGTTGTCGCAAAGGGTGAGGTATTCGTCGTGGGTTGCAGAGTAGTTGACCGTCAGCTTCAAGGTGTCCACGCTGGCGCAGCCATTGTCGTTGGAGTATGCGTGCGTGTAGGTGCCTGAGTTGGTGTAGGTGTTCCCGTGCCAGGTGAAGCTCTCGCAGGCGGTTTCCGTTTCCACGTTGTGCGTGCCGTAGTGGACGGTCAGTTTCAGCGTATCCACGCTGGCGCAGCCATTGGTGTTGGTGTATGCGTGCGTGTAGGTGCCGGAGGTAGTATAGGTGTGCCCGTGCCAGGTAAATGATTCGCAGGCGGTCTCGGTTTCCACGTTTTGCGTGCCGTAGTGGATTGTCAGTTTCAAGGTGTCCACGCTGGCGCAGCCGTCGTTGTTGGTGTATGCGTGCGTGAAGGTGCCGGAACTGGTATATGTGTGCCCGTGCCAGGTGAATGATTCGCAGGCGGTCTCCGTTTCCACAATATGAGTTCCGTGATTGACCGTCAGGTGGAGCGTATCCACGCTGGCGCAGCCATTGTCGTTGGTGTATGCGTGCGTGAAGGTGCCTGAGTTGGTATAGGTGCTCCCGTGCCAGGTGAATGATTCGCAGGCGGTCTCCGTTTCCACGTTGTGGGTGCCGTGGTTGATTGTCAGCTTGAGGGTGTCCACGCTGGCGCAGCCATCGGCGTTGTAGTATGCGTGCGTGTAGGTGCCTGAGTTGGTGTAGGTGTTCCCGTGCCAGATGAAGCTCTCGCAGGCGGTTTCCGTTTCTACATTGTGCGTTCCGTGGTTGACCGTCAGGTGGAGCGTGTCCACGCTGGCGCAGCCGTCGGCGTTGTTGTATGCGTGCGTGTAGGTGCCTGAGTTGGTATAGGTGTTCCCGTGCCAGGTGAAGCTTTCGCAGGCGGTCTCCGTTTGCACGTTGTGTGTGCCGTGGTTGACGGTCAGCTTGAGCGTGTCCACGCTGGCGCAGCCATTGGCGT
>JAEEGG010018518.1_pt1 | contig 14143 bp, 14 predicted proteins | sample 9134161 | NCBI WGS metagenome assembly JAEEGG01 (sample SAMN16246543, study PRJNA631951) | gut metagenome | biome: gut microbiome; feature: rumen; material: CR-attached | host: Bos | place: Iran: Karaj | collected 2018-10 | reverse complement strand
GAAGAACTGTCATTATCGTGAGTGCGACAAGTGCCTTGCTTGTCTTTTCAGTTTTTTCGGTAGAGGTATCGTTTGGAAGTTTCTTCGAGAAGAAGAAAATTGCTGCTGCTATGAGGAACAGAACGCCAACCCCGGCATAGAGAATTTCGGCCTTGCTGATTTCAAGGTTTGCAATTTCCTCGTCGCTAACGGCAGCGGTAGTTCCGAAAAGAAGCAATGCCACGATAATCGGTCCAATGGCTGTGCCGAATGAGTTGAGACCGCCGCAAAGGTTAATTCGCGATGCACCAGTTGCTGGCGGACCAAGGGTTATTGCAAACGGATTTCCTGCCGTCTGTTGCAACGAGAATCCGAGTGCCACTACAAACAAACCGATGAGCATTCCCATGAAGCTGTTTGCACCAACGGCAACAATCATTGCCGCTGCACCCACTGCCGAGAATAGCAGTCCGAACACGATGGATTTCTTGTAGCCAAATCGCGCTATGAAGTCGTTGCGTCTAACAACCGAATAAGCGAAAAGTATCAAAGCCCCGACATAATATGCAAGATAGAATGCAAAGTCGATAAGCTGGCTCTGGAACTGGTCCAAGTTGAAGTAATGTTTGCAGAACGGAATGAAAATGCTGTTTCCTGCTGCCATGAAGCCCCAGAAGAAGAATACTATTATAAGTATTGACAGGGCACCGTAGTTGGTTTTTTGCTTGTTATCTGTCATAAAAGTATTTTTTTGCAAAGGTAAAACTAATTTACGAGTTACGATTTTAGATTTACGATTGATTAGAACATTTAATAATTTGAATTTTTGAATCCTTAAATCATTGAATCTTCAAATTTTCAAATCATAAATTCTTAGAACAGATATCCCATCTTCACATAGAAATTCATCATTTTGCCGTTATCCTGCTTGTTCAAGGCGGTTGCCCAGTCGACAGAAAGGATGAAATTTTCGTTCATGGCGACTTTCAGCCCTACTCCTGCAGCCGAGTGAGGCATGTAGGTTTCTTTTCTCGACAAGTTAAAGTAGTCCTCGTACTTGTCTGTGCGTCCCGTTGCGACGTTGTAGGCAGTAATGGCTGTTCTTATTTCGGTCTCGTCGAGCTTGTAGGGCTGGGTAACAACGCCCAAGTCGAAGAACGGGTTCAAGCCGATGTAGAAATGCTGCTTTCCGATGTCGAAGTTTACAATCTTTGTTCTAAGTTCAACATTTGCGTATGCAAAACCATTTGCCAGGATTCTGTTTCGCATGATTCCGCGTAGCGAATTTCCACCGCCAAGGCCTTCGTATATTACGCGCTGTATGAAAAGCGTGTTGAGGTAGGTGTTCATGTAGAACGGCGATTCGCCGACAATCGTATTCTGCGTTCCGATTCGGTATGCAAGCGTAACCCTATCTTTATATATAGGTACATAATGCCTGAAATTGAAGTTGAACTTCAGATTGTTGTATTCGGTCTGATTGCCGAATGCTGCCGAGTAGGTAAAGAAGGCATCGGCATAGATTCCGCGCGAAGGGTTGGAGCGCTTGTCGCGGCTGTCGAAGGTGATGCCACCACGAACATAAGGATGCCATCCGCCGTTGGCTTCGTCGGGCTTTATTATTCCCCAACTTCTGTACAGTTCGTAAAGTCCTTGAACCGACGGGTCGAGGTATTTTTGGTCGGACGGCTGGCGCTTGCCGTTGAGCATGTCGATGTCGCATTCATCAATCATATAGCCGAGTACGCCCAGACCGGCATTCCACTTCCAGTCGCCAGAGATTGTGCCTTCGATGTCGGCGGCAACGCGTACAAGGTCGCGCTTGTACTTGTAGAATGCACGCGAGAGGTATTCGCTAGAATCCTTCTTAGCATTATGCCAGCCCATGTGATAAAGTGTCGGATAGCCGTTGTAGCCGTAGAAGTCGCACATTGCATCGGGCAGATACGAAACGTCTATCGTGAGACGATGATCCGGAATCAAATACTTCGAGTCGTAGAAGAAGCGGAAAAGTCCATACCTTTTTGTAGTATAGGCGGCTTCCACGTAGAACGAATGTATGTATTCTGGGTACTGGCTTCCGTCACCATAATAATATATGTTCGACAATGCACCGAACTGGAATCCGAGGTCGGCATCGTAGGCGACACTTGGCAGTATTCCGAAGTTCCATCCAGTCTTGACTTTTGATGTGTCTTTTGCTTCTGTCGTAGCCATTACGCTGCTAGCAAAAGCAACCCAAATGGCGATTATTAAGATTTTTCTCATCGTATATGATTTAGGTTTGAAATAAACAGAATTTATTATTCTCTCTCCGTCATTACTCGCAAGCTTCGTGCGCTAAAGGGTCCGTAAGACAAAGCGAACAGCATAAGGAACCGTTGCTTGTGAGCCTGTCTGTACGGAACGCTGCTTGCAGCCTCGCGAAACGAAGTGAGCAATCTCCTTGTATATCGCCGCACTTCGACACGCTCAGTGAGCGGCTTATTACGCTCCCCGTTCCGTATCGCGTTATTGTTCTGACTTGCGGAATGACAAGTCTCTTTATATTTTTGTTGATTATAAAATTCCATATTTGTTGACAAGTTTAGAATAATTTGAGCAAATATGCAATGCCGACTCCCATATAAGTGCCTATGGCATAGCCGATAAGTCCGATTACGATTCCGCTGATTAACACTTTCTTGTTTCCCATTGCTCCTACAACAGGCGGAATGAATGGCGGAGAGCAGAACAATCCTACTTGGGCTACTGTGTATAGGTCGCCGTTGATTTTTGAGAATCGGCAGAAAATGATGTGGATAATTACCGACACCAGCATTATGTACAGCACGAACAATCCGAGCGAAATTGCCGACATGTCAATGCTATACGGATTAAACTGCGAAGCTACTGCTATGCTGAATATCAATATGAAAATCATACCGAGTTCAAAAGTTTTCGGCAATTCGCGGATTTTCTTCGAGAACGATGCAATTATCGACAATGTGGTTATGGTAAGGATGATTACTAGTTCGTTGAGTTTGCCAGTGCCAGTTTCTTGGTCGCCAACTACGCCAAGGTTGTAGAGTAGTAGCGACAGTCCTGCACCGACTGCAAGAAATCCGATTGACAGAAGCAATCCGAGCATTGTCTTTGGAAATACTTTCTTGTTGAGCATCATTCCATAGTTTTCGATGCCGTGGTCTTCGATGTTGCTTCCGAGTTTAGATATGGAAGTCGATTCATCGGGGAAAGGCAGGATTTTTCGGAAAAGCCTGTATCCGCCGCCAGTGATAAACATTATCAGTGGGAAAGTTATAAGCATCTGGAATGTGAGCACGAGGGTAATTGTTGTAGGGTCAACGCCAAGAGCGGCTCCCAGTGCGTTGAAGTTCATTGTTCCCCCAGTGTAGATACCTGTCATCATTGCCGACACATTTTCGATGTCGTTTACGCCAGTGTTGCGGAAAATGAAGAATCCTGAAATTACAGCGACTGTAATTGCGACGATTCCGCCGACGAGGGCAAGGATTGTCTTTGGTAGGGCGCGTGTCCACAGCTTGAAGTCGCAGTTGAAAAGCATAAGCGGTATGGCAAGTGGCACCGATATGTTCATTATCAGCTTCTGTATGCTCTCGAAAGTGGCGGCATCGGCAGTGCCAGGTTCAAAAGTTACGAATCCTGTGAGGCTCATTATTATGCCCACGGCGTAAGCCAGTATCACGGTACCTATTTTCTGCAATATTTTCCATTTATGGAATGCCGACACTATAATTATCGGGAAAAGCAGATATATTGCGATTGCAATTATTATTCGCATAAGTGTACAATTTTGTTTTAATATGCAAAAGTAGTGCTTCCGATTGAAACGGAGACGGTGCGGCTGAATGTTTAATTAAATTGTGGTTGTTAATACCGAAATAGATGTCATTGTTCAAGCAGCAAAATTTCCGAAAGAAAATGGAACAAAAATCCATTTAGTTTAGAAAATTTTACCATTCATATTTTCAGATTAAATGTCATATTTGGAACAGTAGATAAAATTTTTGTTTATTTTCTGTACGAGATATTACATATTTGATTATCTTTGCAGCAAAAAATTGAACGATGTCAAGCAACTTATTAAAGCAGTTTGGGAATGTGCCTGTAAGCAGTGCAACGCTAAACGACATATTAGGCGGATACTCTTCTCCGGCAATGAAAGTTCAGCTTGCAGAAAAGAATGGCGAACTGATTAGCCTGAAAAGAGGCTTGTATATGGTTTCCCCGGAAGATACGGGAAAAAATCTTTCGTTGGGGCTTGTTGCCAACCATATTTACGGTCCATCGTATGTTTCGCTCGAATATGCTATGCGCCATTATGGACTTATTCCCGAAGCGGTATATACTATCACATCTATAACTACACGCCATACGCGGACTTTTGAAAATTCGCTGGGCCGGTTTTCGTACCGTTGTGTGTCGGCGGACTGGTTTCCTATAGGCGTGACTACTGATGTCGAAAATGGTGTGCGCTATATGATTGCAACTCCTGAAAAGGCTCTGTGCGACACCCTTTTGCACTTGAGCGGACTGCCATTGAGGTCGATTTCGGGACTTGAAGTGGCACTCGAAGAGGATTTGCGAATTGACATTGATGAAATCCGTGGTTTCGATGCAAAAATAATCCGCGATTGTGCCGCTTGCGGAATTAAGTCAACATTATTTGCCAACTTATTAAAAATTATTGAACGATGACTTTGTTTGACGAGATGGTTGCACAGTATGCACCACAAAATCCAGTGGAAAAGCTTAATGCTCAGCACGAAGTTATGCAGCAGATTGTGCTTGCAGGATTGCAACGAGGCGGATTTTTTGCCCATGCAGCGTTTTATGGTGGTACATGTCTTAGAATTTTTCACGGACTGAGAAGATTTTCCGAAGATATGGATTTTTCTCTTGTTGAGAAGAATCCTAATGTACATTTGGAAGAATATTTTCCTAGCATTGTCGAGGAGTTTAAGATTACGGGCAGGGAAGTTGACATAACAAAGCGCGACAAGAAAACTTTCGGAAAGATTGAATCGGCTTTTCTAAAGGACAATACAGAAATATACAATATGGCTTTTCGCACCGAGAAGCAAATAAAAATCAAGATTGAACTCGACACCGACCCGCCACTTCGCTTCGACACAGAGCAGAAGCAAGTGATGGCACCGTATGCATTTAATGTAAGGTGTGTTTCGTTGCCATGCCTTTATGCGGGCAAAATGCACGCACTTGTTTTCCGCAATTGGAAGACAAGGGTAAAGGGGCGCGACTGGTACGATTTTGAGTGGTATGTACGGAATGGCATAGAACTCGATTATAATCATCTGCACGAAAGAATAAAGGAATTCAACGGAAAATTGCTTGAAAAAGAAGAGTTTATTGCATTGCTAAATGAGCGGTTGTCATCTACAAGCATCAGTCTCGTAAAGCAAGATGTTGAGCGATTTGTGCGGAATCCGCGCGAGTTGGATTTCTGGTCGAACGACTATTTTTTGGAGCTTGCAAAAAAAATTCGCTTCAAGGAGGCAACCGTTTAAAAATGTCTGCGTTTATTGGGTGTATGCGAAAAGAAAAGTTGGACATAAACAATGCCGGCGATGCAATGAAAATCGTGGAAGGCTGCGTAAAGAACGACAGGCAATGCCAGCAGATTCTTTACAACCAGACATTTACGAAAATGATTGGTGCCTGCCTTCGCTACTCTTCAAACTACGACGAAGCAATGGATTTCGTGCAGGACGGATACATTAAGGTGTTCAACAAGATTGGAAGCTACAAGCCTACAGGTTCTTTGGTATCGTGGATAAAGCAAATTATTGTCAACAATCTGATTGACTCGTTGCGCAGGTCGAAGCAGCAGTTTACCGAAATAGAGGATGAACGCACCGACTATACTGATGACAGCGATGAGGAATTGGAGCGCATAGCGCAAAACGACAAGAATGCAGCGCGAATTGTGGAACTTCTGCAAAAGTTGACGCCAGCATACAGAATGGTGTTCAACATGTTTGTTGTTGAAGATCTTTCGCATCAAGAAATAGCCGATAGGTTGGGCATTTCGGTTGGAACATCGAAGTCGAACCTTGCAAAGGCAAAAATGAGATTGAAACAGATGTTTATAGATAAATACGGTGAAAATGAGTAATTTAAAGAAAATATTATCCGAATACGAGGGTGAATTTAATCCCAACGGCTGGGCGCAGCTCGAAAAGCGTCTGCCTAAGCCGACATTTATGCAGAGGTTCGGCAAATTTATTGTCGGAGGAGCTGCAGGTGCATTGGTTGTTGCCGGCGTACTTGTGGCTGTGCTGTGGAATAATGATGAAAAACCTTCAACAGATGAACCTATTGCCAAAGCCGAAATTGCAAATGCCGTACAGGAAAGCACTGGTAATGAAAATGCTGTTTCTGTTTCCGACCAGACCTCTATGCCAAGTGCAGAAATTTCTGAACCCAAGCAAACCGCAACTGCTACAAATGTTGCTGATGCCAAATCCGCAGAAATCTCCGAATCTAAGGTAGAATCCGAACCTGCAAAGCAGTCGGAGCCAGCTGTCAGCACCGAAAAGCAGGATGTTGCATCAAACAATCAGGACAATCAGCCACAGCAGACCCCTAAGACAATTACAGAACCATCGTTCTCGGTATCGTGCGACAAGCGCTGTACGCCAGCAACAGCAAAGTTTGTAGCTGTTGGTGTTGATGCCGATTGTGAAGTGGTGTGGGATTTTGGCAACGGAAAGCAGGGCAATGGCAGCAATGCAACCTGCGAGTACCGCAAGAAAGGAACCTACACACCATCTGCATCGTTGTACCGTGGCGGAAAGTTGTTGAAAAAGACATCTCTCAATGCGATTACAATTGGCGAAACACCTGTCGTTGATTTTTCGTGGAGGTCAACCGACAACACCTATACTTTTTACACAGGCAGGACTCTCAATATGTCGTACAAGTGGGAAATCAATGGCAAGTCGTTTGCCGACAAGTCGGTTGATTATGAATTTGTCCGCAGTGGCGACTATCCTGTAAAATTGGTTTTGACCGATGGTGAATGTTCGGCAGAAGCTACAAAGTCGGTGAAAGTGGTCATTTCGCATGTATATTTTGTGCCGAATGCATTTACACCAGATTCAGAAGGCATAAATTCGACATTCGGTCCTATAGGCGAAGATATGGGTTTCAAGACATATAGTTTTGGTATTACAAATTCGAGGGGAGATGTGGTGTTTACTTCGACTGACCCGGCAGTGCAGTGGAACGGCAAGGTGAACAATGTGGGAACTGCAGTCGAGGCTGGCGTGTACTACTGGATAATAAAGACGGTAGATCGTTATGGCAATAGCCAGACGCGGAAAGGCACAGTAAACGTAATGAGGTAGAGTGTTATGATTTTGCAGAAGGTCGCCGATGAAAATGGGCGACCTTTTGTTTTTTTGGGGAGATACAAACAATTAAAAAATACATTTGCGCAGTTACCAATATTTAGTAATTTTGTGGCGAAAATATATCATCAATATGAAAACGACATCGGTAGCTTTAGGCGATTATTTTGAAAATTTTGTAAGCAGTAGTGTACAGAGTGGCAGATACAACAATGCAAGCGAGGTAATACGGGCTGGGTTAAGGCTTTTAGAGGAAAACGAGAAACGCTTGCAGAACCTGAAAATTGCAATCTCCGAAGGCGAAAATAGTGGTGTCGCAATTGATTTTGATGCAACAAAGCACTTGAAAGAATTAAAATCAAGAAGGCATAATGGCTAAATGGCATTTAACAAATAGAGCTGTTAGCGATTTGGATTCCATTTGGGAATATACTGCCAATGTATGGTCGGAGCAGCAAGCCGATTTATATTATGGTGAATTGATTGCAGAAATCGGTCATATTGCTAACAATAAATTTATTTTCGACAGGGAATATTCAGAAGTAAAAAGAGGTTTGTTTTGCCATCATTATAGAAAACATCTCATTTTCTATAAAAAAGAAGATAATGGAGATTTGCTGGTGATTAGAATTCTGCACGAAAGAATGGATGTATTGCCCAAATTAAAAGACTAGAAAAATACAATCTTCCCTCATCCAAAATCAATCTAAAATCGAAATTCGTAAATCGTAAATAATATTGTATTTTTGCGCCATTAAATTTTAAAACATTATGGTAAGGGTAAGATTTGCACCAAGTCCTACGGGACCGCTTCATATTGGCGGAGTTAGAACCGCATTGTACAACTATCTGTTTGCACGCCACAATGGCGGACAGATGATTCTCCGAATCGAAGATACCGACCAGACCCGCTACGTTGAGGGTGCCGAGGAATACATTATGAATTCGCTCGAATGGTGCGGCATCAAGTTCGATGAGGGTATCCGCGAAGGCGGAAAATACGGTCCATACCGCCAGAGCGACCGTAAGGACATCTATGCAAAGTACGCACAGATACTCATCGACAATGGTAGCGTCTATATGGCTTTCGATACACCTGATGAGTTGAATGAGCTCCGTGCTGCAGCCGAGAAGGAAGGCAAAACCTTCATCTACAATTTCTCGACACGCATGAGCCTGCGCAACAGCCTCTCGCTGAGCAAGGAAGAAGTTGACGAGTTGCTGAAAAACGGCACTCCATACGTTCTGCGTTTCAAGGTTCCAGAAAACCGCGTACTCGAAACTCACGACGAAATCCGTGGCGACATCACATTCAACACTAAGGAAATGGACGACAAGGTGCTTATGAAGACCGACGGCCTGCCAACTTACCACCTCGCAAACATCGTCGACGACCATTTGATGGAAATCACCCATGTTATCCGTGGCGAGGAATGGCTGCCATCGTTACCGTTGCACATTCTTTTGTACGAAGCATTCGGCTGGGAACATCCAAAGTTCGCACACTTGCCGCTTATCCTCAAGCCTAGCGGAAAGGGCAAGCTCAGCAAGCGCGACGGCGACCAGCTCGGTTTCCCTGTTTTCCCGATGCAGTTCAACAACAACGGCGAAATGTGCAAGGGCTACCGCGAAGACGGATATTTCCCCGAGGCTTTCATCAATATGCTGGCACTTTTGGGCTGGAATCCTGGTACCGAGCAGGAAATCTTCTCGATGGACGAACTGATAAAGGAATTTACTATTGAGCGCGTTGGCAAGAGCGGAAGCCGTTTCGACCCTGACAAGACAAAGTGGTTCAACCACCAGTACATAATGAAGAAGTCGGCAGAGGAAGTTGCCGAACTTTTCCGCAAGGACTTGGACGCTCGCGGCATTGACTACTCGAAGTTCGACATAGTACGCATCTGCGAACTTATGAAGGAACGTATTTCGTTCATCCACGAAATGTGGGACGAAACCCGCTTCTTCTTCGAAACACCAACCCAGTTCGACGAGAAGTTCAAGAAGAAATCGTGCAAAGAAGACACCGCCGAGGTTCTCGAAACTTTGATTACTATTCTCGATAAATGTCCTGATTTTAAGCCAGAAACCACCGAAGGAGCAGTAAAGGCTTGGATTGAAGGCAACGAATGGGGATTCGGCAAGGTTATGTCGCCGTTCAGGTTGGCTATTGTTGGCGAGGGCAAAGGTCCGAGCGTGTTCGATATGATTGAAGTTATCGGAAAGGACGAAACCTTGAAGAGGATAGAAAATTTAATCAAGGAATTGCGTTCCTGCTAAAATCGTTTACATACAAAACAGATAGAAAATGTTGATATTAGAAAAACCATACGTATCGGAAACTCTTATCCGAACAGCAATAGAGAAGAATCTGCCAGTTTTGCGCAATAGCATGTCGGAAATGCTTGTTGCACGAGGCAACAAGTTGAACCTGTACGATGACAACGCTTTTGCTGCTGAGTACGAAAAAAGACACCGTCTTTATTCAATGTCCGAAAATGGACTTGGATGGATTGTGGAACACCTTAATGATAAAGAACTTATCGACAAGATAGGTCTGCTAAAAGACAAGGCTACATTTCGCCGTATATGCAGTGATATGTATCCCGACTTTTTCTTCAAGGAAGTGGAGGTTGCTGAACTCATCAAGATGAGTACGGATGGATTGAAGTTCCCTCTTGTGCTTAAGCCTTCTGTTGGATTCCTGAGCGTTGGAGTTTATGTAGTGCGCGATGAGGCCGAATGGAAATCTGCTATTGCCGACATTGAGAAGAATTTTGCAAAATCGAGTGCTCAATTCCCTGAATTTGTTGTTGGAACGGCAAAATTCCTAATCGAAGAATATATACATGGTGAAGAATACGCTGTGGATGCTTATTTTGATGAAAACGGCAATCCTGCAATCTTGAATATTTATCACCACAGGTTTGCATCGGAGTCGGATACAAGCGACAGATTATACTGCTCGAGCAAAGCACTTTACGACACTTACGAGCAGACATTTACCGACTTTTTGATAAGCACTAACAAGGTCATTGGGTTGCGCAATTTCCCGATGCACATTGAGTTCCGCTACGATGGAAAGAAGGCTATTCCAATCGAGATAAATCCATTGCGTTTTGCGGGTTTTTGCCTCAACGAGCTCCAGACGCACATTACTGGCATACATCCAGTTGTTGCATATTTCGAGAACATTCACATCAGCAAGGAGGAAATGTGGAAAGGTCGCGAAAACGACACTTATAGTTTCCTTGTGCTTGAACGTCCCGCTCAGGCACCTGCAAATGCAGTCTTCGACAGCGCGAAGTTCAAGGCATCGTTCTCTGATGTTCTTGAAATCCGTGAGGTAAAGGAAGCTGCCGTAGGTGTTGCTGCAACAGCGTTCACTCGCACCGACAAGGCTCACGAGGCAGAACTCGACAGAATCCTGACTCTTGACATGATGAAGTTCATGAAATAAGGTTTTAAAGGAGCTTGTCTTTGCTGAAACTAGAAAAAACTATTTAGACGACCTATCTTTTAGGTCGTCTATTTTACATCCTACCTCAGTCACTACAGCGACATTGGTGCCAAGTTCATCGGTTATGCTGATCTCAAAATAGCAGTTCCTGCGGCCCGACTTAAGGCATTTTGCTTCGGCGATTAGTTTTTTGCCACGAACTTGATTAAGAAACATGATGTGGGCTGATTCGGTTACTGCCGATAGTTTCTCGGCGTTGGCAGCTACGGCGTAGCAAAAGTCGGCAAGCGTGAATATTGCTCCGCCCATTACCGCACCAACGGTATTTCTGTGGCGGCCTTCAATTGACAGTTCGCATTTTGCATAATTCTCTGCCACAGCAACAATTTCTATCCCTGTAACCTCGGTTGCAAACTTGTCGCCACTAAAAGTCTCTCTTACTTGTTGTAGGTTCAGTTCACTCATTTCCAAACAATTCCTTTTCGACAAGTTCACAAACAATATGACCGATCATTATATGAGCTTCCTGTATTCTTGGTGTACAGGTGGATGGAATATTTATCAGCAAATCGGATATTGATGCAATTTTTCCTCCGTCTTTCCCCGTCATTGCAATGGTTGATACACCAATTTCGTGGGCTTTTTCGAAAGCTTTCAGTACATTTGCCGAATTGCCCGATGTTGTTATTCCGACAAGCACATCGCCTTTATGACCGACAGCCTCAATTGCTCTTGAGAATACATTTTCGAATCCGTAGTCGTTCGAAACGGATGTCATATACGATGAATTGCAATGCAAAGCCTCTGCATAAAGAGGTTTTCGGTCAAGATAGAAGCGTCCCGACAATTCGGCTGCGATATGCTGGGCATCGGCTGCGCTTCCGCCGTTTCCGCAAAAAAGAACTTTGCCATTGTTGCGGTATGTGCTTATGAGCATATCCGTGAAAGTATGTATTTTTCGCAGCAACTCTTCATCATTGAGAATGTCATTCTTTACGCTTATGCTATCACGTATAATTTTTTCTATGTCGGTAGTATGCATTAGTCAAAAAGTGTTTCAATTGTTCTAGTTAAGTTGCCCCACGAAAATTTTTGTTTCTCAATGACAACATTTTTTTCAAACGTTTCTCTGCGGTCGTTTTCGTAAAAGTCTACTATAGCATCGGCAATGTCCTTGGGATTAGGTTCTACCACATATCCGACAACTCCGTTTTTAACAATGTCGGCAAGTTTCTTTACATTTGTCACCAGCATTGGCTTTTCGAAATGATAAGCCATTCGTGTGACACCGCTTTCCTTTGGTTTCTTGTATGTTTGCACAATCATGTCGGCTGCCGAAAAATATTTGTGTACATCGCTGTTGCTAATGTATTCTGTGTGGATTTCAAGGTAGTCGCCTACGCCGGTCTGCCTAATCTTGTCAATATATGGTTGAATGTTGTCCTTAAATTCGCCAGCGATAATCAATTTCACGTTGTACTTGCGAATCCTTTCGTCTGCAAAAGCATCAATCAGCAAGTCGATTCCCTTGTATGGTCGTATATAGCCGAAAAACAGCAGATACCTGTAGTTTGGATTGAGCGAAAGCTGTTCTATCGCCATTTCACGAGGAATGCGCTCTCCATACGGAACGCTAATCGGCAGGTTGGAGTATTTTTTGGGCTTGGGCGTTTTTTCGAAATGTTCAATATCTTCGGCTATACCTTTGTTTACATAAACGAATCCGTCAATGTTACGTGCAAACTGGTAAGGCAGGAATCGGTCGAGCACATTGGCGTCATCCGGAATAATGTCCTTCACTATTGCCACTCTTTTTATTCCAGAAGTTTTGTTTAGTTTATGAGCAATGTTGCCCATGCAGACTGCCGACTTCGAATTGGTATAAGCAAAAATCACCTCGTCGGGAAGCGATTCCTTTATGTAGTTTGCTGTTTTGTACCAGCTCACAGGATTCATGCTGTTTATCATGTGAGTTATCTTCAGGTTTTCGGGCGACGAGTCGCCTGACAGCCTTTTCTCCTGCTGTACGCCTTGGTATTTATAAGTGACAATTTCAACATCGTTGCCTTCGTCCATAAACTGGCGTGCAAGACAATGATTGAATGTAGAAACCTTGCTCCTGTACGGATACGCTGTTCCAACTATAATAACTTTCATCTTCTTCTTCCTAATCAAGTGCAAAGTTAATCTTTTTATGAACTATTGAAACTCAAATCGTCATTTTTTTCAAATCTTTGAATCTTCTAAAATATTTTTCAACAACTGTGTACCGAGCAAAAAAAAAGTGTACTTTTGCTTCCCTTTTGCTTGAAGCAGGGATGTTTTGAAGAAAGTAGTTTAAAATGACAAAGTTAAGCGTTAATATTAACAAGATTGCGACTATTAGGAACGCTCGCGGAGGCAATGTTCCCGATGTTAAGTTGGCTGCAATAAATTGTGAAAAGTTCGGTGCGCAGGGCATCACGGTTCATCCTCGTCCCGATGGACGGCACATAAAATATCAGGATGTGTACGACATTCGCCCGATAATAACCACCGAGTTCAACATCGAAGGTTATCCGTCGAAGGAATTCATCGAGCTTGTGTTGAGGGTAAAGCCTACACAAGTAACGCTCGTTCCCGACCCACCCGAGGCACTTACATCCAATGCAGGATGGGACACCGTTGCAAACAAGGAGTTTCTGAAGAAAATAATATGCGACTTCAAGGATGCTGGCATACGTACATCGATCTTTGTTGATACAAAGTTGCAGAATATAAAAGGTGCAGTATATACCGAAACAGACCGCATTGAATTATATACGGAGCCATACGCAACTAACTTTCCAAAGAACAAGGAAAAGGCTGTTGCAGACTTTGTAAAGGCAGCCAAGCTTGCAAACGAACTTGGACTTGGAATAAATGCTGGTCACGACCTAAATCTCGACAACTTGAATTACTTTGTGACAAAGGTGCCTAATGTGGCAGAGGTATCAATTGGTCATGCTCTTATCTCCGATGCCTTGTATTTCGGACTTGAGGATACAATTCATAAGTACCTTAACGAATTGAAGACGAAGTAGATTCTTCCCAAAATATGTAAAAAGCATCCGCGAAAACGGGTGCTTTTTTGATAAAGTACAAGATAAATGAGAAAAAAACAGCAGACACAAAATGCATCTGCCATCTTAAATATGAAACATTGAGATTTCTATTCCTTCACAATCCTATCCCTTGCAATTACATTGTCACCATTGACTATGCGATACATGTAGACGCCTTGTCGAAGCGATGAAATGTTTATGCTTGTGCTGTTACCCTTGATTTCTTC
>JAEEGG010018517.1_pt1 | contig 14143 bp, 10 predicted proteins | sample 9134161 | NCBI WGS metagenome assembly JAEEGG01 (sample SAMN16246543, study PRJNA631951) | gut metagenome | biome: gut microbiome; feature: rumen; material: CR-attached | host: Bos | place: Iran: Karaj | collected 2018-10 | reverse complement strand
TTACCTGAACTTCATGGGTAATGAGTTCGGTCATCCTGAGTGGATCGATTTCCCGCGTGAGGGTAATGGCTGGTCGTATAAGTATGCACGTCGTCAGTGGAACCTTGTGGATAACAAGGATCTCTGCTATCACTGGCTGGGTGACTTCGACCGTAAGATGCTGAAGACCATCAAGAGCGTTCGTAACTTCCAGGATAAGCCCGTGGTTGAGATCTGGCATGACGATGGTGATCAGGTGCTCTGCTTCATGAGAGGCGATCTCGTCTTCGTGTTCAACTTCTCACCGACACGCAGTTATACCGATTATGGCTTCCTTGTGCCCACAGGCTCATACGAGGTGGTGCTGAATACCGACTCGAAAGACTTCGGTGGTAATGGCTTTGCTGATGACACCATGACGCATCTGACCAATTATGATCCTCTTTATGTAAAAGATCACAAGGAGTGGTTAAAACTCTATATCCCGGCACGTTCTGCCGTTGTTTTGAAGAAAGTATAATATGAATTATTCGAAATCTGATAAAGGCAGTAGCACCATCATCATCCGTGTGATGTGTGCTACTATCTTTGTGTTGTTCACCTGGGGCTGGCTTTATTTCTTCCAGGCAGATGCTCTGGCCATGACCCAACATGTGTTGAGTGATGGTTTGACCCATTATAACCGTTTTGTGGGTGCTCTTATTATCACAGCAATATTGATGATCCTGCAATATGTCATCAATAACACAACAAAGTTGAATAAGCGTTTCCATGCGTTGACTTATATGCCATCAATGCTTCTGCTTGCCATGCTGACAGATATCAGTCAGACGATTGACAACGGTATTTCGATCAGTCGGTCCATCTGGCTGGTGGTGGTCTTTGCAGTGATATGGGGGGCTATGATCTTTTTTGTCCGTCAGTATGAGAATGTGGATAAAGAGTTCCACATTCCGCTCTTTTCCCGTTCGATGTGGATGAATTTGTTGATGATGTCAGCCCTTATTATATGTGTGGCATGGATTGGTAATACCAATGCTGTGTTCCAGTATCGTATGAAGGTGGAAGGGCATTTGATGCGTGGCGAATACCATCAGGCGAGGAAAGTGGGGCAGAAGTCACTTGAGAGTGATGCTGATCTGATGATGCTTCGTATGTATGCTTTGGCACGTTGTAATGAGTTGGGTGAGCATCTCTTTGAATATCCAATTACGGGTAACAGTTCCCAGATATTGCCTACTTCTGGTAAAACCAAGATGTTGCTTTGTCCGACAGACAGCATTTATAAATTTATGGGAGCCCGTCCGGCTGTGCCAATGGAACCGGATCGTTATCTCGCTATGCTTCAGCGTCGTGATTCTGTAAACAATATGGCCATTGCGGATTATCTGCTATGTGGTTATCTGATAGATAAGCAACTGGACCGCTTTGCACAGGAGATACCTCGTTATTATCCTATGAAAGCCAATCTGCCAAAGCACTATTGTGAGGCTTTGGCACTCTATGCCCATAGTCGCTCAAACCCTTCGGTGGTTTATCAGGTGCCTGAGGTAGAGGAAAACTACGCTAACTATCAGGAAATGAAGCGACAATATCGGGATCCGAAGGAACGGAAAACCAGGGTTAGCGAGGAGTATCGCGGCACCTACTGGTATTACTATGATTATGAATAGGAAAAAGAAAAGCTCTCCGTTGGTTGGAGAGCTTTTTGGTTTTATTGATAGAGGTATCGTTTGATGGATCTCTTTGGTGTCTTCTCAAACTCTTCCTCATGAATCTCTATCTCTGAAATTTTCTCGTAGGCAGGAATCATCTCATTGAGTCCATTACGGTTCTGCTCCATAATATTCTTCAAATCTTCCATCGAGAAGCCCATGTTCTTGGCTTCTTCCATATCCGGGTGGACAAGGGCCACTAACTTGGTATCACGCTGTACAACGATACTTTCCAGGACCATGGTCATAGAGTTCAACTTATCCTCAATCTCTTCAGGATAGATATTCTGACCGTTTGCTCCCAAGAGCATATTCTTAGAACGTCCGTTGATATACACGTTACCGTCTTCATCCATCGTACCAAGATCACCTGTGTGATACCATCCGTTCTGATCGATAGTTTCTGCTGTAGCTTCAGGATTCTTATAGTAGCCCAGCATCACATTGGGACCCTTCGTGAGAATCTCACCAGGGATATGACGAGGATTGGGAGAGTCGATCTCCACTTTCTGATGCAATGCGGCACGACCGCATGAACCTTGGGCAAAGGTATGCCAGTCTCTGTAGCAGATGATGGGTGCACACTCCGTAGCTCCATAACCGACGGTATATGGGAAATCAATACGCTTCAGGAACTGCTCCACCTCTTGGTTCAGGGCTGCACCACCGATAATAACTTCGTACATCCTTCCACCGAATGCATTGAGCACCTCCTTACAAATCATCTCACGCACCTTCTTGGAGATGACAGGCATCTGCAGTAACAGGCGCATACGGTTGTTCTGGATCTTTGGGAACACCTTCTTACGTACGATTTTCTCGATGATCAGCGGTACGGCAATGACGATGACTGGCTTGACCTCCTGCAAAGCCTGGGCGATAATCGCCGGCGACGGGATGCGGTTCAGGTAGAATACATGACAGCCATAAAGGAACTCAAAGAGGAACTCAAAGGCCATACCATACATGTGGGCCATCGGCAGCATCGAGATGACGGGATCGCCTGCCTTGATCTGCTTGCCAAGTACACTCACGGCAAAATCGTAGTTCGACCAGAGTGCACGATAGGGGAGCATCACGCCCTTTGAGAAGCCTGTTGTTCCGCTGGTGTAGTTGATGACAGCCAACTCTTCCGGACTCTCTTCTTTATAATAGTCCACATGCTCCTTACGGAAATACTTCGGGAACTTCTTACCATAAAGTTCGTTCAGGTGCTCACGGGCATAGGTCAGTTTGTCGGTACGACTGATCATCAGCGAGTAGTCGGGATTGTTGATGATACCTTCCAGTGTGGGCATCGCCTGAGGATCGATGATCGTTGCCACATGATCGCCCACAAATAGCAGACGGGCCTCGGAATGGTTCACGATGTTGTGGATCTGCTCGGCATTGAACTCATGCAGGATGGGCACGGCGATAGCACCATAGGTGAGGGTAGCAATGAATGCTACGGCCCATTGTGATGAATTGCGGCCACACAAGGCAATCTTGTCACCTTTCTGAATACCACTGTTTTCAAAAAGGATGTGCAGTTTTTCAATCTTTCTGGCAACATCATGGAACTGTAGCGTCTGTCCCTTGAAATCGGTCAGCGCATCGCGGTCCCAGTTGTCAATGACACTCTTCTGAATGAGAGCGTTAAAGCTTGGTATTTGTTCCATACGCGATTAGGAATTCTGATATAAGTAGCGTTTGATACTCTTCTTCGGGGTCTTGGCAAACTCCTCATCATGGAGTTCGATAGCAGAGATACGGCTATAGACTGGCAGTTGGTTGTTCAGTTCCTGACGGTTCTGTTCCATGATATGCTGCAGTTCATCTTCGCTGAACGACATCATATCATCTTTGTCAGGATGGACAAGTGCCACCAACTTATCGCCGCGTTGGATGACAATGCTCTCCGATACCATAGCCATTGTATTGAGTTTATCCTCAATCTCTTCGGGATAGACATTCTGTCCGTTAGCACCAAGCAGCATATTCTTGATACGTCCACGGATAAAGATATGTCCGCTCTCAGACATGGTACCGAGATCGCCTGTATGATAATAGCCTTCCTCGTCGATGGCTTCGCGAGTGGCTTCTTCATTCTTGAAATAACCCAGCATCAGGTTGGTTCCCTTCGTGACGATCTCACCTGGGATGTTCTCTGGATCGCTCGACAGGATCTTGACTTCCATACGATCTACAGGAACGCCACAACAACCAGGCTTGAAGATCTTCCAGTCACAGTAGGAGATCAACGGAGCACATTCCGTCGTACCGTAGCCGACGGTCAGCGGGAAGTTGATGGAAAGCATGAACTCCTCGACTTCCTTGGATAAGGCTGCACCTCCTACGATAATCTCATAGAAGTTACCGCCGAAGGCCTTATACACTTCGTTGTAGATACGCTCCTTCACCTTCTTGCTGACATAAGGCATCTGGAGCAACAAGCGCATACGGTTGTTCTGGATCTTCGGGAATACCTTCTTACGGATGATCTTCTCAATAATCAGCGGTACGGTGATGATGATGGCTGGTTTTACTGTAGCAAAAGCCTCGGCGATGATAGCCGGAGACGGCAGACGGGTGAGGAAGAACAGATGACAACCATTACAGAAACCGAACAGGAACTCAATGGCCATACCATACATGTGGGCCATCGGTAGGATGCTCAGCATATTGTCACCGGCCTTCACCTCCTTACCGAGACGGTTGATGATGAACTCCACATTCCCCCAAAGGGCGCGATAGGGGAGCATCACACCTTTTGAAAAGCCTGTCGTGCCGCTGGTGTAATTGATCAGTGCCAGTTCCTCTGCTTCGTCTTTGTGATAGTTCACATGCTCTGCACGGAACGCTCTCGGGAATTTGCTGCAGAACAACATATTAAGATGTTCGCGCGCATACGAAACCTTTTCAGAACGGGAGATCATCAAAGAGAAGTCGGGCAGGTTGATGATAGCCTCCAGGGCTGGCATCTGCTCAGGATCGATGGTCTTCACGGCATAGTCGCCAATGAAGAGCAACTTCGACTCGGAGTGATTAACGATATTCTGGATCTGCTCGCCGTTGAACTCATGTAGGATCGGAACAGCCACAGCACCATACGTCAATGTGGCCAGATAGGCTACAGCCCAGTGGGCAGAGTTTCGACCGCAGATGGCTATCTTATCTCCTTTGATAACACCGCTGTTCTCAAAGAGGATATGTATTTTCTCAATCTTACGTGCTACATCGTGAAACTGGAGGGTGATGCCTTGGTAATCAGTCAGCGCATCCTGATCCCAGTTATCTATGATTGCCTTTTGGATATAAGCATTAAAACTGCTAAATGTTTCCATTAAATTGCACAAATTTGAAAATTTTGTGCAAAGATACGTCATATTCTGCACAATTCAAAAAAAAATGTGCAATATTTTATGCTTTAGAAGAAAAAAAGTCGTAATAGGGGAAAAATGGAACACATTTATTCGTATCTCATCGATTTTGCAGGATGGATATGCGAAATCAGATAACTCGGTGCGATCAACACAAAGACACAAATCAACAACGTTGCCACATTGATCAAAACGATCAACGGCAGATTCAGTTCCATCGGTGCCTCACTGACATAATAGGTCTGGGGATCCAATGTGATAATGCCTGTATGTTGCTGCAGCAGGATGATGCCGATACCCAGCACGTTACCCCAGAACATACCTTGTCCGATGATGAACACGGAGAACCAGAGGAAAGTATGACGGATGGTCTTGTTACGGGCACCAAGTGCTTTCAGGATACCGATCATCTGCGTGCGCTCCAGAATGATGATTAGCAGACCACTAATCATCGTGAATCCTGCCACACATACCATCAATATCAGAATGATCCACACGTTGATATCGAGCAGTTCCAACCAGACAAACACCTGGGGATAGGCCTCATAGATAGTCTTTGTAGAAAGGGTATTACCGCTTCGGTCGGTACTGCGGTTCACTTGTTTGATGAACGCACTTTCCATCTCATCCAGATGCATGAGATTATCCACCGAGACCTCTATACCCGTACAGGCATCTGGAGCCCATCCGTTCAGTTTGTTAGCCGTATAGAGATCGATAAAACATAGGGTCTCGTCAAAGCGCGTCATGTTCGTCTCATAAATGCCACTGACGGTATATTTTCTGGTACGTACACTCTCATCCTCAATAAAATAAGCAAACACCTTATCACCGAGTTTGAGTTGCAGTTTATTGGCGATCATTTTCGACAGAAGCAGTTCATAATGGCTACTGCTATCGCTGAACTTCGGAATACGTCCCTCTACGAGATTTTGCTGGAGGAAGGTGCTGTCGAACTCCGGCCCGACACCTTTGAAGGCGATGCCCAGAAAGTCGTCTTCCGTCTTCAGAAGTCCCTGCGTGATGGTATAGCGCTCAGCATGTCTGACACCTTTGATCTTCTTGATGACCGACATCAAACTGTCGTCGGCAGTGATAAAGTAAGGATCCGTATCGTTATATCTAAGAACATTATGGATCTGAATATGTCCCCCAAAGCCTACCACCTTGTCACGGATGGTATGCTTGAAACCAAGCACCACACCTACGGTGACAATCATCACAGCCAGACCGATTGCGACACCGATGGTGGCAATACGGATAGCAGGACGACTGACTTTCCGTTTGTCGCCCTGATCACTATAGATCTTCTTGGCTATGAATAAAGGGAAATTCATTGAGGATTACTATTCATCCACCCGACCGGGATAAGCCTCCAGGGCTTTTTTCAGAACGATAAGTGCACGCTCAAGGTCTTCCTTCTTCAATACGTAGGCAATACGCACCTGATTGATACCGGCACCGGGGGTGGTATAGAATCCGGCGGCAGGCGCCATCATCACGGTCTCACCCTCATACTCAAACTCTGACAGACACCAGCGGCAGAACTTCTCCGCATCATCCACAGGCAGTTTGGCTACAGTATAGAAAGCACCCATCGGAATGGGAGAATAGACTCCTGGAATACGGTTCAGACCATCAATCAGACACTTACGGCGCTCTACGTACTCGTCATATACATCACGATAATACTCTTCTGGCGCATCTAACGAGGCCTCTGCCACAATCTGACCGATCAGGGGCGGGGAGAGACGAGCCTGACAGAACTTCATCACGGCCTTTCTCACCTCGGCATTTTTCGTGATCAGTGCACCGATACGGATACCGCACTCGGAATAACGTTTTGACACCGAGTCGATCAGGATTACATTCTGTTCGATACCCTCCAGATGGCAGGCGGAGATGTAGGGAGATCCCGTGTAGATATACTCACGATACACCTCATCAGAGAAAAGATACAGGTCGTATTTCTTCACCAGGTCACGGATCTGATTCATCTCACGACGGGTATAGAGATAACCTGTCGGATTGTTGGGGTTACAGATCATGATGGCACGGGTGCGCTCGTTGATCAATTCCTCAAACTTCTCTACCTTCGGCAATGAGAAACCCTCGTCGATGGTCGTGGCGATGGTACGGATCTTCGCTCCGGCAGAGATGGCAAAGGCCATATAGTTGGCATAAGCAGGTTCTGGAACGATAATCTCGTCGCCAGGATTCAGACAGGAGAGGAAGGCAAACAGAACAGCCTCACTTCCGCCTGAGGTGATGATGATATCGTCGGCAGTGACGTTAATGTTATATTTGGCGTAATAACTGACCAGTTTCTCGCGATAACTGAGATAACCTTGTGACGGTGAGTATTCCAGAATATTCCGGTCGATCTGCTTCAACGCATCAAGACCTACCTTTGGTGTAGGCAGGTCTGGCTGACCAATATTCAGGTGATATACCTTTGTTCCTCTTTTCTTAGCGGCAGCAGCAAGAGGGGCAAGTTTCCGGATAGGAGACTCTGGCATCTCATGGCCGCGGACAGATATTTCTGGCATCTTCTTAAGTTTTACTTAATTATTTCCTGGCAATTCACACCTTATTTTTGTGAAAACCGGTGCAAAGGTAACACAAATTATCGTAAAACTGTGCAATCTCTGCCCAAAAATTTGCGTTTCTCGGAATTTATGTGTACTTTTGCCCATCAAAATCAATTAAAAACAACATTTGAGCGATGAATTTCGAAGAAATGCTTGAGCAGCGCGAAGTCAAGAAGACCTCTAAGATTCGCATGCCATACGGTTACTTTTACAAGCGGCTGATTGATGGAAAGTATTCAAATTTCGTACAGTTCCACGACGAGTTGACGGAGGATATTTTCTTCGGTCATTGTGTGAAAGCAGAAAGTGACGCTGTTGCTTCTATCGATCATAAGACACAGTTGCATTTCTCGACAAATGGCGAAGACGACGGTGTGTTTGCTATCGCCGTAGAGGTGGGTAACTATCAGACACTTGAGCAGTTGCTGAATGATAATCCTGCCATTGTTGCCAGAAACGAATTTATGTCGGCTACGTTGAAGACGCTCTTTGATTTTACGGCTTTCCTAAATTCAAAAGGCATCTATCATGTGTGTTTCGCACCCTCTAATATCCTGATGAGAAAGACTGACAATGCGGTCCGTCTGCTCTGTCATGGATCCTTCTACAAGAAGGTGGATGTGGATCTGCTCTATGAGGGTGTGGAAGATTATATTGCCCCGGAGGTGTTTGACAGAGGTGAGATTGATGCTCGTACTGATGTCTATTCATTAGGAAAATTGATCTCCTACCTGTATAACTCCGCAGGTATGCCGTTTGAGTTAAAACCTGTCATTAAGAAGGCTACGGATGCCGATCCCGACAAACGTTATGCCTCTGTGGAGGACTTCGAAGCCGCTATCAATAGGGCTCAGACTTTGAAACGCACAGGACTCCTTGGCGCTGCAGCCCTGGCTATTGCCCTGACAATTGTCGGTTTGTTCTTCTATACGTTACCAAGTCCGGATGATATGGAGTATGTAAAACCCATAGAGGAACCGGTTCCTGACGAGATGATAGAGGAGGATATGGATGCCTTGTTGGGTATCGGTGCCGATACGGATTCGGCCACGATTGCCCAGATCGTCAAGCAACAGCAGCATATGAAAGACTCGCTCGGTTTAAGTGAGGGAAAGATGCGTGAATATAAGTCGAAGGCAGAAGAGATCTTCCGCAAGCAGTTCACAAAGGCTGCAGAACAGATCATCTCTAAGGTCTATAACAAAGACCAGATGAACGGTTCGGAGAAAGACTTCACGATCAACGCCCAGAAGATGACCAACGAACTCGTTTCGAAGAAAGATGAGATTATGAAGTCAACGGCTATCAGTACTGACCGTGCCGAGGCTATCGCCGACAAGATCATCGAACAGCTGACGGAGAAGAAGAAGGCTGAGTTGGATAAAGACTATTACGGTATTAAAAAACAAAAGAATAATAATGAGAAGTAGAACTGCAAATTGGTTTGAATGCAAGATCCGTTACGAGAAAGTGATGGATGATGGCTTGCAGAAGAAAGTAACGGAATCGTATGTGGTGGATGCCCTGAGTTTCAGTGAGGCTGAGGAGCGTATCATTGAGGAGATGTCTTCCTATATCAGCGGTGAATTCGATGTCACCGATATCAAGAAGGCTGCCTATAAGGAGATTTTCTTCTCCGACGACGAGATGGCCGACAAGTGGTATAAGGCCAAACTTCAGTTTATCACCATTGACGAGAAGACAGAGAAAGAGAAACGTTCAACGGTGACTTATCTGGCACAGGCCGGTTCTTTCAACGGGGCCGTGAAGAACATTGAAGAGGTGATGGGCGGTACGATGATCGACTATGTGATTGCATCTGTGGCAGAGACCACCCTGATGGATGTCTTCGAATACAGTAAGGGTGATAAAAAAGACGACAAACCAGAATACGAAGATTAACGATGGACTACGACGTAAAAGGTCATTTACATCAGATACTCGACACGTTGCCACAGGGTGTACGCCTTGTGGCAATTAGTAAGTATCATCCCAACGAATATATCGAGGCCGCCTACGAAGAAGGACAACGGGTGTTTGGTGAAAGTCATGAACAGGAACTGCGCTTGAAGCACGAACAGTTGCCCAAAGATATCGAGTGGCATTTCATTGGTCATCTGCAGACGAATAAGGTAAAGTATATCGCTCCTTATGTGTCTATGATTGAGGCTGTTGACTCGTTGAAGCTCATGAAAGAGATTAACCGTCAGGCGGAGAAGTGCGGACGCGTCATCAACGTGTTGCTGGAACTCCATATTGCCGAAGAGGCAACCAAATATGGTCTTACCTTGGATGCCTGTCGTGAGTTGCTCGAAGCAGGTGAATGGCGCGAGATGTCACATGTCCGTATCTGCGGACTGATGATGATGGCATCCAATGTGGATGACAAGGATCAGATCCGTCGGGAGATGCTGACGGCTGCTGATTTCTTCGATGAGGTAAAACAGAAATATTTTGCTAATGATGATGCCTTCTGTGAACGTTCCTGGGGTATGAGCGACGACTATCTCATCGCCGTACAGACCCGTTCTACAATGGTTCGCATTGGCACATCTATTTTCGGTCCGCGCGTCTATTGAAATAGTACTGGTCGCGCTTTCGGGTGATCTTTCCGAAATTGATGGCGTGTACCGGACAGTAATGATAGCAGGCCAGACATGAGGTACATTTTCCGTTATGTAACCATACGGGAGGTGTACCTTCAATATTATCTACAGGACACAGCTTGACGCATTTGCCACATTGGATGCAGACGTCGGCATCGACAGTGAATTTATGGTCTGTCACCATCTTCTTGTTGAAGTAGCTGCCGATCACATAGGAGTAGAGGCGGGGAGTGGCGCCCTTCTCCAGTTCAACTACACCTTTCCTGCACGCCTTGATGATGTCGATGATATGCACCAGTTGCTGTTTGGCTTGTGCGATCTTTCGTTTCTCTTTCTCCTCAGGATCAGTATACATAAACGGCAGACAGACATATGACTCTGGCATGATGACAGAGAAACAAGTCTCCGCTTTCAGACCTTTCTTCTCCAGATCCTTATTGAGGATTGTCATCGCCTCGCCCATATTATCGCCACAGGTGGTCAATGCCCAACAGAATTCCGGCTTTCCAACAACCGTCATTTTTCCGATGAATTCACGGACGATTCTTGGTGGTTGCCAACCGTGTGTGGGATAGCAGATGCCCAGTCGTTCACCTTCTGCTAACTGCAGCTGGTAGTTCCCTTCCCGGATGAGATCGGGAATATAGCACAATTTTTCACCGATGGCCTCTGCTATCTGCTGGGCCACCCAACGGGTGTTTCCTGTTCCTGAGAAATAGAGTATCATACCAAATATGCTTGCTTGTGCGTGCAAAGTTACGAAAAAAAACAAGAATACAAAATATTTTTCGTAACTTTGCCTTCAAATTTACCTAAACAGCAATAATGAACAACGAAATACTTCAGCAACTGAATGATAGTCAGCGAGATGCGGTGCTCTACTGTGATGGGGCAAGTCTTGTCATTGCCGGTGCGGGATCAGGAAAGACGCGCGTTCTGACCTATAAGATTGCCTGGCTGTTGGAACAGGGCATGAAACCTTGGCAGATCCTCGCCCTAACATTCACCAACAAAGCGGCACGCGAGATGAAAGAACGAATCGGCCGACTGGTGGGCGACGAACATGCTCGTTATCTCCAGATGGGTACCTTCCATAGTGTCTTTGCCCGTATTCTAAGGGCGGAGGCTGATAAGATTGGCTATTCCTCCAACTTTACGATCTATGATCAGACCGATGCTCGTTCACTGGTGAAAGCCATTATCAAGGAGTTGGGCCTCGACGATAAGGTGTATAAGCCCTCATCGGTGGCTGACCGTATTTCGATGGCGAAAAACCATTTGCTATTACCGCAGCACTATGCCCAGAGTGCTTGGGCGAGTGACGACGCCCAACAGAAGCGTCCACAGGTGTCAACTATATATATAAGGTACGCGGAACGGTGCCGTCAGGCGAATGCGATGGACTTCGACGATCTGCTGGTGCAGACGTGGATGTTGTTCCAAAACCACGAGGATATCCGACAGAAATATGTAGAGAAGTTTCAGTTCGTACTGGTCGATGAGTATCAGGACACCAACTACGCACAACAGGCCATCGTCTATCAGTTGACGAAAGAGCGTCAGAAAGTGTGCGTTGTGGGTGATGATGCTCAGAGCATCTACTCGTTTCGTGGGGCCAATATCGACAATATCCTTAACTTCCAGTCGCAGTATCAGAATGCACGTCTCTTCAAACTGGAACAAAACTATCGCTCTACACAGTTGATTGTACAGGCTGCCAACTCGCTGATCCGTCGGAATGAGCGTCAGATTCCCAAGAATGTGTTCTCTAAGAACGAGCATGGGGAACGTTTGCAACTGAAACCGGCATACTCTGATAAGGAAGAGGCCATGATCGTTACACAGGACATCAAACGCATCCGTCGACAGGATCACTGTTCATGGAGCGACTTCGCCATTCTTTATCGTACCAATTCCCAGAGTCGTTCCTTCGAGGAACAGATGCGTAAAGATAATATCCCTTATCGTATCTACGGTGGACTGAGTTTCTATCAGCGCAAAGAGATCAAGGATGTGATAGCCTATTTCCGTCTGATTGCCAACCCCAATGATGAAGAGGCATTTAAGCGTATCGTCAACTACCCGGCACGAGGAATCGGGGATACGACTATCGGGAAGATTGTCCAGACGGCCCAGGCTTATGGCGTCAGTCTTTGGCAGGTCATCAAGGAGCCCGTACTATTCCCGATGGAGGTCAGCAAGGGAACGATGACCAAACTCCAGAACTTCCGTGAACTGATAGAGGGATGGATCTCCCGACTCAACACGGAGGATGCCTACACCTTAGGCCACGACATCATCATGAACTCAGGAATCAGCAAGGATATCTATTCGGGCCGTAACCCTGAGGACATCTCCCGTCAGGAGAACTTAGAGGAATTCCTGAGTGGTATGCAGGATTTTGTGGAGTCACGCCGCGAAGAGGATATGGCTGATCAGATTTACTTGCCTGATTTCTTGCAGGAAGTGGCGCTACTCACTGATCTGGATAGTGATGACGGTGACTCCAATGACAAGGTAACGTTGATGACGATTCATTCCGCTAAAGGACTAGAGTTCCCTACGGTGTTTGTAGTGGGACTTGAAGAGAATATTTTCCCCAGTCCGATGTGTACCAACTCCATGCGTGAACTTGAGGAGGAACGCCGGTTGCTCTATGTGGCAATCACACGTGCCGAGAAACATTGCATCCTTACCTGTGCCCAGAACCGTTGGCGCTATGGCCGTATGGAATATGATACACCTTCGCGCTTCATCCGCGATATCGATCCAGAACTGTTGCAGTTACAATCTGACAGCACTATAGAAAAGCCTTCCTTTGAAAGGAACCGCAACTACCGCAGCGATGGTCCTGAATGGATGCAGAACCCAAGACCGGTAGCGACACAGTTTAAGGCTGATCCGAAGCCTCGTGCTGTTGCACCCCGTCAACCTGAGAAACCTGTCGATCCCTTCGGTCCTAACTTCAAACGCGTGTATAATGCTGTGGCTCCACGCCCTATGGCGACAGATCCCAGTCCCAGTGACTTACGGGAAGGCGCCAAAATCGAGCATCAGCGTTTTGGTATTGGCATTGTGACCCGGATTGAGGGTATTGGTGAGAACACCAAGGCAACTGTGGAGTTTAAGAACGCAGGTACTAAACAGTTGCTGTTAAAGTTTGCCAAATACAAAATAATCGGATAATTAAAAGAATTAGAGCGCCTCGTCATCCGGGCGCTCTATTCTTTTGGTTATTTTGGGCAAGTGTTTCTTCTTTCTGAGCCACGCTTCCTTGCGGGCCTCATACGCTTCATGATGTTTCTCGAGAAATCCGTCAGCCATAGCACTTGTCTCTATAGGAATTTCGCGAAGATCACCTTGATGTCTATCGGTGAGTTCTTACCGCCGACCAATTGCGTACACGACAGACCTATCTGATTACTGATAGGAGTCGTCGAAGTCGTGGTACTACCACTTTTCGTGGTGACAGTAATGGTCTTCGGTTGCGTGATAGGTACCAGCACTACCTTGTTCCAGTCTGGGTGTTTCTTTACCCAATCAGGATCATCAAGTGTTCCTAAGATCAAATCCACATACATACTCGAGATCAGATCACCTAAATTGGTAAAGGCGTAATTATTCTTTGAAAGTGTAGCTACATAAAAACGTTTGTAGTCGTAGGTCTTCTCTTTCTCAAAGAAAGTATACAGACTGTCCTTCGGCAACAAGAGGATGGTCGAAGGTGCGGCAAAATTGAATTTGTCATTCGGATTCAGACTGTTCAGTCGCTCGAAACTCATACTGACGGAGAGCAGATAATCAAGGGAGGTATTATCTTTCATGATCTCCTCCACAGGAAGTGTTACCTCGGTAAAAATGCCTGCAGGCGCTTTCAGATCGGTGCAGTT
>JAEEGG010018515.1_pt1 | contig 14145 bp, 9 predicted proteins | sample 9134161 | NCBI WGS metagenome assembly JAEEGG01 (sample SAMN16246543, study PRJNA631951) | gut metagenome | biome: gut microbiome; feature: rumen; material: CR-attached | host: Bos | place: Iran: Karaj | collected 2018-10 | reverse complement strand
TGCTTCCAATGTTCACACCGACTGTATAAACAGAATTAAGGGTGCAAAGAACGGCAAGCCAATCCGATTTCTGTTTACAATTGGAGGAGCGGGTGCCCAGGGAGAATTTTTTGCATCAATAATAAAAACGCTGCTGCCTTATGTAAAGCAGAACAAGGCCTGCATATACATAAACTGCGGTGACTATGAGAATGTGTGGACCGGACTTAAACAAACGCTTCCTGAACTTACAGCTGCAGACGGGGCCTTTGCACCAGTTCTTCACTTTGATAATTGGGAAGAAGAAAAGAGCTTTGCCCAAAGTGCTATAGACAACGAGGATGAAAAAAGCGGGCAGGGTATTCATGTATTCTTTAATAAAGATATTTTTGCGGCAGTGTACATTACAAATCTTATGATGCGTGCCAGTGATATTCTTGTAACAAAACCGAGCGAGCTTGCATTCTATCCGGTGCCTAAGCTTTTTATACGCAGAATTGGTGGCCACGAAAAATGGGGTGCAATTCATTCTGCAGAGCTTGGAGACGGAACTCAGGAATGTGAAACACCTCAGAGCGCATGTGCAGCCGTAGAGCAGATATTGCAAAATCCTTTGCTTATTGAACAAATGTGCTGTAACATTATAAATGAGCAGAAAAAGGGTACATACGACGGGGCCTACCGCGCCATAGAAATAGCAACCGGAAATTATAATAAAGATATATAAGGAGAAATGGTTTATGTCACAGATTGAAACATTAGAAGAAGAAATGGATCCTCAGAGAAATGCGCGTATCGAAAAAATCTTGAGCTCTGCTTACGAGCTTTTTTCTAAAAGAGGAATTGAAGATGTTGCAATGACAGACATTGCAGACCGTTCTAAAATTGGAGTAGCCTCTCTTTACCGCTATTTTGAAACAAAGGAAATTCTTGTAGTAAGGACAGCAACCCAGGTCTGGGAAACCCAGATGGAAAATGTGCTGCCTTCGCTTCTGCGTCCAAAATACAAAAACTCAAACGGCTACGATCAGCTCCAGGAAATCTTTGCTCTGTTCATCAAACTTTACGAAAAAGAAACTGACTTTCTGCGCTTTATTTATCTGTTTGACGCTTTTGCAGTTAAAGAAAAAATTCCAAAGGAAGCCATGGCAAATTACGAAGCAAAAATCCTTCTGGTAAAACAGATTATTTCTGATGCAATTCAGAAGGGTTTTGATGACGGTTCTATCGGCGAAAAATACAAACCATACGGTGAGATGCTTTACTTTACACTTATGCACACCTTCTTTAGCGTAGCACAAAAGCTTTCGCTCAGCGGAAAAATGCTGGACATGGATACAAAAAAGAACGGCAGCATTCAGTTAAAGCTTCTGGCAGATGTTTTACTTGGAGGTCTTAAATGAAGTCTCTTACACGCGGAAAAATGTGGTGCTATGCAATAGGCCAGCTTGGATGGTCAATTATAAGCGGTCTTATTGGTTCATGGCTTGTATATTTTTATCAGCCGGATGCTGTAGCAAAATCCGAAGGAATGATTTCTCTTATTCCCGAAGGCCGCGTGGTTCTGGGCATTCTTACAATCATAGGACTTATTACCGCAGGCGGACGTATTTTTGATGCTATTACCGATCCGTTAATAGGCAACTGGTCCGACAAATGCAAGAGTAAGCTTGGACGCCGTATTCCATTTATGCGTTACAGTGCAATTCCTCTTGGTCTTATTTTTATTCTGGTTTTTTGTACTCCAATAAAAGGAGTTTCCGGTATAAATGTAGCCTGGCTTTTTATTTTTGTAGCCCTCTATTATTTTGCAATTACCTGTTACTGCACCCCTTATACCTCCCTCCTTGCCGAGCTTGCCCACACTCAGGATGAAAAACTCAAGCTTTCTACCTGTATTTCTCTTACCTTCATTGTGGGTACTGCAATAGGCTACCTTGCTCCAGGAATCTGGGGTTTATTTATGGGTGCTGGATTTGAACGCATTCCAGCCATGAGACTGGCTTTTGGCATACTTGCTGTTCTTGCAACAATCTTTATGCTTGTTCCTGCCTTTGGAATTAATGAAAAAGATTACTGCGAAGCACAACCGGGAACAAGCCCTGTTCTAAAATCTCTTGCGACAACTTTTAAAAACAAAGATTTCCGCGTTTTTGTTTTACAGGATATTATATACTTTCTGGGACTTACAATGTTCCAGACAGGACTTCCGTTCTTTGTAACAAGTCTGCTAAGATTTGACGAATCTATGTCCATGGTAATGTTTGTAGGTCTTACCGCAGCATCTCTTATCTTCTATCCGTTCATTACAATGCTTGCCCGCAAAATTGGAAAAAAGGCTCTTGTTGTAATTGCGTTCATAGGATTTTTCATAACCTTTGGATTTACAGGAATCTGCGGACCGGACCTCAAACTCAATATTTATGTACAGGCTGTGCTCATAGTTTTACTCGGAGCTTTCCCAATGGCAATTTTTGGTATCTGCCCTCAGGCCATTGTTGCAGACATTGCCCAGTGTGATGAAAAGCTTACCGGCGAAAACCGCAGCGGAATGTTCTATGCTGCACGCACCTTTGCCATGAAGTTTGGTCAGAGTGCCGCCATGCTCATTTTTACCTCGCTTGCAACAATTGGTGCTGCAAACGGAACAGGCTACAGAATTGTTGCTCTTGTAGCGGCAGGCTGCTGTGCAATCGGCGGAATTATAATGAAGCTCTTTAATGAAAAACGGGTTCTGGAAGTAATTAACAGAGCAGAAGAGCCACAGGCCTAACGCATATTCTGAGTAAGGGTTGTATCGCAGTCTACATCTTCTTTTCTGGCAAAACGGTGCGGCTGGCAGGTACTTACAGTCGTGCCTTTTCCATGTTTACTCTTAATTTCAATTGTACCGTTCATAATTACAAGCAGGGCTTTGGCAAGATGAAGACCAAGGCCTGAGCTTGGATGATTTCTGTTTATCTTGTTGTCTTCGCGTGCAAAAGGCTTGCAGATATAAGGCAGGAATTCCTTAGAAATACCAACACCATTATCCTCACAGATAAATTCAATATTACACTCGTTGTCGTTATTGCCGGGAGTCTGTCTCAGGTGCATTTTTACGGTTCCACCGCGAGGTGTATATTTTACGGCGTTTTGCGCAATATTAAATACAACATCTGTCGTGTGAATAAGATCCTGGAAAATATAGGGGTTGTATATTTCACTTGTACACTCAATATTTACGCCTTTTTCTTTTGCAAAATCTTCTATAAGGCTCCGGATTCTTATATGCGCGTCGGTAATATCCGTAGCTGTTTCATTAAGCTTAAGGCCTCCGTTTTCAAGAAGGGCAAGCTCACGCAGATTATTAATAAGACTAAGAAGATGCTCCTCTGCTTTCTGAACAAGAGAAATATCATTATTCACAGCCTTTTTGTCTTTTATTGTATCCCAGATTTTATTATTAGAGTCTATTATAGTATTAATTCTAGGAAGAATATCAAGAACAATGTTTGAAATAAAAATATTCTTTGCGTGATTAGCACTCTTTGCAAGATTTACAGAGCGTTCCAGCTCTTCGCCTTTAACGGAATTAAGCTGTGCATTAATCTTGAGGCGTTCTTCTTCGGTTGCATCGTTCAAAAAGACGTAGAAAATATTTCCATATTTCTTGGTTTTTACCAGGCGGCCATAGTCGCGGATATACTTCATGTTGCCGGCTTTTGTCTTAATTCTGTATTCAACGTAGTCCAGAGAATTGCCCCCGGAGATCTGGGTTTCTATGCTTTTTTGAACATACTCAAAATCGTCTGGATAAACAATTCCCCTAAAAGAGTTGCCGGTATATTCCCGGAATTCCTCGGCGGTGCTGCAGTCAAACATGTTCATTAATTCACGGTTGAAAGAAATTAATTCAAGATTTCCGTCTGCATGATAAGAGAAGAAGCCACCCGGCATTCCTTCTGCAACCTCGTTGGCGGCAATGAGCATATTTTCGTTCATATGCCAGTCGTCATCATCGCTAGAATTTTCTCCTTGCAGTTCCTGCAGCTTGATTCTCTTTTTCTGGTGCTTTGCTTTATTAAGATATTTTTCAAAGTCGTTAACAGGCAGCGGTTTACTGTAGTAGTAGCCCTGAATAAAATCACAGCCCAGGGTTTTTAAGGTGGCAACCTGTTCATTTGTTTCTGCACCTTCGGCAACGGTAAGAAGTCCCATTCTGTGAGCCATCTTGATGATATTTTCTATTACAATTTCGTTTGCCTTGAGGTTGCGGACAAAGGTTATATCAAGCTTAAGGATATTAAGCGGGAAGCTCGAAAGAAGACCAAGAGAAGAATAACCCGAACCAAAGTCATCCATCTCTATCATAAAACCAAGCTCCTGAATCTTCTTTACCTGATCAATAATGAAATCGGTATTTTCGGAATACAGAGACTCGGTAACTTCCATATGAATGAGGGAATGGTCTATATGATAATCATCAACAAGCTTTATGAGGGAATCTATGTAGCCGGCTTCCATAAAGTCGTGTCGCGAAATATTTACAGAAACTGGTACAACAGGAATACCTTCTTTTTCCCAGCGCCCAAGGTCCTGGCAGACATGTTCAAGCATGTAGGCATCGAGCTTGGAAATAAAGCCGTTCTTTTCAAAAATCGGGATAAACTGATTTGGAGACATAAAGCCGCATTCACTGTGTTCCCAGCGGACAAGGGCTTCGGCGCCGACAATTTTTCCGGTTATGGTTTCGTGCTTTGGCTGGTAGAAAACCTTGAACTCCTCGTTTTGAAGAGACTGTTCCATGGTTTCTATAATGTGCTGTTCATCCAGCAGCTGCATCTGCATTTTCTTTTCGTAAAAGGCAAGGTTCTTTCCGTAAATACCCTTTATTTCCCGGATAGCAAGAAAAGCCCTGTCGCAGCAGACAACCATGGATTGATTATTATCTATAGGCGCATTTACACCGGTTTTTACAACCTGATGCGGAATAGGGGCAGAAGCAAGAATTGAGGAGGTAAGATCATTAAGACGGTCAACATTAATGTTATCTCCCTCAAAAGCAAAGAATAAGACATACTGGTCTCCACCAAAACGGCCGGCAATTCCTTTTGGCATAACACCTTTGAGCCTTTTTCCTGTGTAGGCTAGAAATTCATTACATTTTTCTTCGCCGTACAGGGTGTTTGAAGATTTAAAATTGTCAAAGTCAAAGGCCATTACACAAAATTTTTTGTGCATGTTCTGGCTGCGTATTTCTTCTGCCTTGCGCAAAAAGGCCTGGCGGGTATAGAGGGTTGTTAATTCATCGCGCTCAAGCTCATAAATAAGGTGATTTGCATTTGAAAGCTTTACCAGCGTTTTTAAGCGGTTAAGGGTGCGGCGTTCGCTGAATGGAGCCTTTAAAAAGTCTATTACATCAAGTTCAATAAGCTCATTTTCAAGCTCGTGGTTTGAATCATTAAAGCTTACAAGGACAGGAAATTCTTCCAGTGCCGGAACAACACGAATTTCTTCCAGAAAAGCCTTGGCCTTTGATTCTGAAAAAATAGCTCCCGAAATATTTTTACTTGAATCCTGTAAAAGCTGCAGGACTTCTTCTTCGGTATCTGCGAGAATAGTTTTGAATTTATCTTTGATTATATCAAGAATGATCTTCCGGTCTTTTTCGTCATGACCTGCTATGAGAATTGTATAATCTTCGAAAGTGTTTTTCTTGTCCAATACAATACTTCCAATTTAATAAATCCCCAACCCTAACCTATATTATAACACATATTTGATTTTTTTAACAAATTTTTTAATAAAAGTGATATAATATTGTTATCTGTAAAAAAGCATGAAAAAGAGGAAAATATATGGATTTGATGAAGCTTCAGAACGGAAGTGATGTGCGTGGTGTTGCAGTTGCCGGTGTAGAGGGAGAAAATGTAAATCTTACCCCTGATATTGCAGCTAAAATTGGATGTGCCTTTGTAAGCTGGCTCAGTGGAAAAAAGAAGGTTCCGGCAGGTTCCCTTACAATTGGTGTAGGACGCGATTCACGAGTTTCGGGACCTGCTCTTGCAGACGGATTGATTGCAGGCATTTTGAGTACAGGTGCCAGGGTTGTAAACTGTAATATGGCAACAACTCCTGCAATGTTTATGTCCATTGTTTTTGACCAGACAAAATATGACGGTTCTGCAATGATTACGGCAAGCCATCTCCCATATAACCGCAACGGAATTAAGTTTTTTGATGTAGACGGAGGCCTTGAACACGAAGACATTACCGCTGTTCTGGAAATTGCTTCCAAGCTGCCGGAAGATTATGTTGCAAATACTGTAAACAATGCGCTTGTAAAAAGTGTTCCGGGCTTTGATTTGATTGGCGTTTACGGAGATTACCTCCGCGGTAAAATTGCTGCAGCCCTTACTGGACTTGGAAAGGGAGAAAAGCCTTTGGCCGGACTCCACATTGTTGTAGACAGCGGTAACGGTGCTAGTGGATTTTTTGTAGATAAGATTTTGCAGCCGCTTGGTGCAGACACAACAGGAAGCCAGTTCCTTGAACCCGACGGAATGTTCCCTAACCATATTCCAAACCCGGAAAATAAACAGGCTATGGAAGCAATTCGCAGTGCAGTTTTGAACAACAAGGCAGATCTTGGTTTGATTTTTGATACCGACGTAGACCGCATGAGTGCAGTTTTGAGTGATGGCAGCGAAGTAAACCGCGATTCAATTATTGCAATGATTGCTGCTATTCTTGCTCCTGAGTACCCTGGTTCAACTATTATTACAGACAGCGTTACATCTGACCGTCTTACCTGGTTCCTGCAGGAAGTTCTGGGACTTAAGCATTTGTGCTATATGCGCGGATACAAGAATGTTATCAATAAGCAGAAGGAACTTAATGCTAATGGCGTGGTTGCTCCGCTTGCTATGGAAACTTCTGGTCACGGTGCCCTTAAGGATAACTACTTCCTTGATGACGGTGCCTTCCTTGCAGTAAAGCTTGTTATTGCTCTGGCACAGGCAGCTGCTGCTGGCAAGAAGCTGGATAGTTTGATAGAAAAGCTTCCTCCTCTTGTAGAAGAAGGCGAGTACCGCTTTAAGATTGCCGGAGAAGATTTTAAGGAATACGGAAAAGGCGTTCTTGAAGAATTCAAAAAACGCGCCGCTGCAGCCGGCTACGAAATGCCACAGTCTTACGAAGGCGTTCGTCTTTCCTTTAAGGGCGAAGATGTTCAGGGCTGGATGCTTTTGCGCCTGAGTTTGCACGACCCGGTTATGCCATTGAACATTGAAGGCGGTCGAAAAGGTGATCTGGCAAAACTGGTTGAAATTGCTAAAAAATTGACGGATGGGTTTGATAGATTAGACAGATCTTGTTTAAAGTAGAATCGTAGATTGCTTCGTCGCTAACGCTCCTCGCAATGACACGGCGGACCGTCATTGCGAGCCCGAAGGGCGTGGCAATCCACATACCAGGAGGCACATATGGACGAAAAAATCGCGCAGCTCCAGAAAATAATTGACGAGTCTTCTAACATCGTCTTTTTTGGCGGTGCCGGCGTTTCTACAGAATCTGGCATTCCGGACTTTCGCAGTGTGGACGGTCTTTATAATCAGGAATGGAAGTATCCTCCTGAAACAATCATAAGCCGTTCGTTCTTCTTTCACGACACAAAGGAGTTCTACAGATTTTATCGTGCCAAGCTGCTTCCTACAGGTTTTGAACCAAATGCAGCACACTACAAACTTGCCGAGCTAGAGGCCGCCGGTAAGCTTAAAGCCGTTGTTACCCAGAATATTGATGGGCTTCATCAAAAGGCAGGCAGCAAGGTTGTATACGAGCTCCACGGCAGTACCCTGCGTAACTACTGCATGGACTGCGGCGAATTCTATGACGAAAATTTTATTGCCGCTAGTGACAAGTCCCCGGACGGTCTTCCACGTTGTACCAAATGCGGCGGCCTTGTAAAACCGGATGTTGTTTTATACGAGGAAGGCCTGGATGACAATGTAATCAACGGTGCCGTCCATGCCATTGCCGCCGCAGACACTCTTATTATTGGAGGCACCTCACTTGTAGTTTACCCTGCCGCATCGTTTGTAGATTACTTTCATGGTAAAAACTTGGTGCTGCTTAATAAGTCGGTTACATCTAAGGATGATTATGCTACGCTGGTTATTCACGAACCGATTGGGCAGGTGCTGAGTCAGATAAAAGTGTAAAGGTTATGGTATCTGCCTTATAAAAAATTAAATCAGCTTCCTTCCAGCCGTTTAAACCAAGTCCGGCCTTATTAGAAAGTCTGCCAAGAAAAATCTCTTTAGAATATTCATGCTCCAGGGCAATTGCTGCCTGCAAGAGAGTTTTTTCTCCATCGGGAGTCTGCAAAATAAGACTGTCCTTGCCTGGTGTATAATCAAAACAGGAATCCATTTTTTCCCATCTGTCAAAAATAGAAATATTTGTAAATAAGTCTGCCTGTTCTGCAGGAGTAATGTTTTCATATCTTGGATCTGTAAGTGCCTCCTGTGCACAGTATTCAATTGCAAGAGGAATATCTTCTTGAGAGATACCTTCATATAAAGAAAGACAACCCCTGTCTACATCGTTGTTTCTAAAGCGCACGGCAACGCCAAAGTTACGTATATTCCCGGAAGTGTTCTGCAGGGGTGCAGCAAAACGGGTTCCCTCAAAAAATTTATTCATGGACTTTTTTGCAAGTTCACAAAGTTCCTTTTGTTTTTTAACATCGAACAGTTCAAAAAAATTGTTCTTTTTTTCTTCGGTCCAACCGTCAATTATTGTCTGCGCCAGATCGTTTCCTGCCTGAATCTTTTTTTTAAGCAAAGCGGTACGTAAAGACTCCGGACAATTTTGCCACAGATAGGCGCCCGAATAAAAAGGGTACTCCGGGTTTTTAAAAATCAAAGGATTTTCCTGCCAGATTTTATGTGCTTCAAGGTCATCACGGCTTTCTTCAATTTCTCCAAAATCTCCGCTTTCCAAGAACCAAGTGGCCCCTTTTGAATATTTTGTAATAAACCGATTAAGCCAGGACCAGGCCTTTTTTGCGTCAGGCTGGTAAGAAGCAGAAAGAGACAGAGTCAAAAGTTCTGGTTTTTGTTTTTTAATCCAGTTACATAGTTCATCCACAAAAAGCTCCGGGGAATCTCCGGGGTCTTTGGTAAAAACATCAAAATCAAGAGTAATTACAAAGGGCTTTTGAATTTTTAATTTCTGTAAATCATACCAATCCACAAGCTCAACAGCAGAACGCATTTTGTCTGCCGTTAGCGGATAACATTCTGCCAGATTCCGGTTAAGCCAGTCCATTCTTGAATTTCTGTTTGGCAGCAGCAGTTTTTTCCCCGAAAGCCAGATGACCTTATCTACATAATCTTCTTCTACCAGTTTACTTACCCAGTTATAACTTGTTACAGCCCCGGATTCAGGTTTTATATCATTATGATAGTCAAGGAGAATGAGGGTTACTGCGCCATTAGCCTGCGCGAATTGTTTAACATAAGAATAAGAAAGACCGTGTCTGTCATGCAGATGAATTTCTGTATGATTTTTGCAGGATACAGGAAAAGATGTGCAAAGGAGTAAGAGCCACAACGCGGCAGAAAGAAGACCGGTTTTCTTCATGTCTAATATTATTACATATAGACACCTGATTTGAAAAGTATCATACTTATTATTATGAAAAAGAATGTTATTATATTTTTAGTTTGTCTTATCACTTGTTTTATGGTTTCCTGCAAAAAGGAAAAGGAAAACGAAGAGCCTGTTCAAATTCAGGAGCCTGTTGTTCAGGAAATTAAGGCTGCTCCTGTTGAACCCGAAGAACCGGAACCTCCAAGAAAAGCCACATTTGACGCTGCCTATAATTTTGATGCGGCAGAAATTTTAAACGGTGCTTTTCATACAGATGCGCACAAACAGTTTCTTGATGACCCTATGGTTTTTTCTGAATTATCGGACCAGGGAATTCTGTCAGGAGAAACTGCAGTTGTGGCAAGTTATGTCTGCAAGTTTTATCCTGATGAAGCATTTACTTTTGACGGGGAAACAGCAGAAATCAACACAAATATAAACGAGCTTGGAGTTGAGGTTCCGTTTGCAACCATCCTGCCAATAGATACAAAAATGAAAAAAACAAATCCCGAAAACCGTTATTCCGAAGGCATGTTCTTTTTTGAAGATAACTGGAACTGGTTTTACAGAACAGAATGGAACGGAAATAAGGGCTGGGTATTTGGCGCAGATTTATATGGACTTGGAAAACCTATAGAAGAAAACCGTATTTCTGCAAAGTTATACGAAACCGCCGGAAAGTTTGAAGAATTCTATCCTGTTTCCGGATATATTCCTCTGGAGCAGACTGTAGTTCAGAGTCTTGAAAATAACAGGCTTGCTCTGCAAAAGACTGCTCCAAGATCCTATGTTTCAACTGATGATATGCTGGATTATTATTCGGAACTGCGTAGAAAAGCAGGAACACCTATTTTTATAACAACGGATCTCGCTGCACATTGCCAGCATTTGATTTTTGATCGCATGCTTCAGTACACCGAAGAAGAATACTTTTTTCCGCAGATGGCAGAGCTTACAGATTCCTTTATAGAAGCACTTTCTGAACGCACAGATGCACCGGAAAAAATCCGCGAACAGGCTATACAGTATTTTCAGGTTCCTCAGATAATTTTTAAAACCGTTGCCCAAAAAACTGGAGGAGATTCCTACTGGAACCCGGTTGAATATGTAGAAAAAACCGAAAGTGAAATTCAGACAATTCTTGCAGATTATCCTGCTGTCGTTCAAAAGGATTATGCAATGATAATGAAAGCTCAGCCAGACACAGAAGCAATCTTTAAGGAAGACGAAGATTTTTCACAATACAAGGCGCGCGGACATTATACAAAAAATCCTGTACTTGAATCTTACTTTAGGGCGCAGATGTGGTACGGACATCTTCATTTTTCAATTACAAAGCCTAAGGAAGGGGAGCAGACACCGGAATATATTCTTGATAAAGAAGCAGTGATTACCCTTATTGTAGACACTGTTCAAAAAAGCCGTTCGCTGTATGATAAGTGGGAATGGCTCTTTGACCCTATTACAATGCTCATCGGTTTGTCTGATGATTTAAGCTTTGATGATATCTGCCCGCTCTGGAAGGAACAGCAGATTTCTGATTATTCCGAATGGGCTTCCAACATAGATAATGTAGTTGAATTTATGTCTCTTTGTGCAGACACTCTAAGACCTCCTGCAATAACCGGACAGTCTGTGTTTGACCAGTATGCAGAAATTGATGAAGAAACAGGAATGCCAAAGGCTCCTATGGGCTGGAGACTTTTTGGACAACGCTTTACCTATGATTCCCTTGTTCACGAAAAGGTTTCTCCTCCAAGGTTTTTACCGCGTGATATTGTCCGTGGTCTTGATATAATGAAGGCCTTTGGTTCAAGAACAGCCGACGCCCTGCTTGCCAAAACTGATTATGCTACTATGCCGGGTTTAAGCGATATTCTTGACGGCTTTGAAAATGAATTTAATTCTTATGACGCAACCTTCTGGAACAAGAGTTATTATAACCAGGTATTGTATCAGATAAAAACACTGGCAACCTTTGAACAGGGTGCAGGCTTTTATTTTACAGAATCTCCTGCATGGAACATTAAGTCTCAGCTTTCCGCTCATGGAACCTGGGCAGAACTTCGGCATGATACAATTCTTTATGTAAAGCAGGTTGTTGCAGAGCGTGCAGGCGACGGAGACTTTGATCCAACCTATAGAACAGAGCCTTTGCCAAAGCCTGTTCATTATATAGAACCGAATGTTCCTTTCTGGGAAGCTTCTCTTACTGCTGTTAATAGTCTTATGAAAATCTATGATTATTATGACATACTGGATGACGAAACCAAGACATACCTTAAGAATCTTATAGAGCTTTATTCCCGCATTTTGAAGATTGTAAAGCTTGAAGCAGAAAACCAGGAAGTTGCGCAAAATGATATTGAATGGATTCCAACCATCATTTCTTCTCTCGAACGTCTTGTTCTGATTCACTGTGACGGTTATGTTTCTGACCATGAGTTACTTAAGATGGCCTGCATTGCAGATGTTTATACAAACAACGATCTTAACCTTTGTCTTGAGGTTGGCGTTGCTTCTCCTTCAAGAATTTACGTTCCTCTTAATGATTCGCAGGGTGGAAAACGTATTGCAATTGGCTATGGATTTACTTATGCAGAATTTACACAGTCTTCCAGTGACCGTTTAACAGACGAGCAGTGGAAGAATATGGTATACAAACAGAATCAAAAGGATATCAATAAGTATATGCCTTTTTGGGAACAAGAATGCTTCTTAGAGACAACAACAAACGCTTCGTTCCGCTAAAAATATTTTCTGTTATTTTTCTTGCTGTAATCTGTACGGGCTGCACAAGGGTAAATAACAGAAATATAAAAGCACTTTCCGGCGGACAGATTATAAACACCTGGGATTATCTGGAGGAGCAGATTCCTTCTGTAATTGGATCTCCTCAAATAGAAGCGCTGCCTCCGCATAAGGCTAATGTCTGGGCCGGAACAGTAAGTCATCATCTTCTTGCAGATACACAGATTGACCGCTGGTTTTATGAAATTGCAGAGCGCAGAAAAGTAGAAACCTTTTTTATTATATGTCCTTCGCATTACGGGCTTTCTTCTCAGGTATGGTCGCTGGACAATTGCTGCTGGCAGACAAAAAATGGAATTGTTTATACTGATGAAAAGACTGAGCAGGCAATTGCAGATTATCTTGGTGTAAAATATGACAGCCAGGTATTCCCGGTTGAGCACGGGGTAAATGTTCTAATTCCCTATATAGCACGCTATTTTCCAAAAGCAAAAATCTGTGTAATTGGTGTAGAAGGGGAGCCTCCTTTGAACCAGAAAAATGCACAGCTGCTTGCAGATGCCCTGGCACCGTATTTTACTGATAAAGCCAAAAAGAAGAATTTTCTTTTGATTTCTACGGACTTTGCGCATCACGGAAATTTGGAAGGAACCCAATATAAGGATCAAAGAAGCCGCGAGTTTTTTAATAATCCTTCTGATTCCACCTGGGTTTACTGCGGCTGCGATAACCGTCCGGGCATATATGTTCTTTCCCGTTTTTTGTCCGGGGATACAAAAGCTGTGATTCTTTATCATACAAATTCCTATGAGCTGTCCGGACAGGATGAAGACGATATTACAAGCTATTTCTTTTCTTTATTTTATTGATGGACGGGGCGTTGCGGGGTGTCCCCGCATAGGGGGTAGCGGAAAAGACCGCAGGGAGTGGTGGTTGAGCTTGTCGAAACCACCGCGACCGAGGACTTTGGAGCGCAGGGGGCTTCCCCCTCCTATTTTATTTCCTTGAGGTGGCGGTCATCATTCATTAATTCAAGAATCGGGATTGTGAGACGGCCGGGGGTGGTGTCGAATCTTAGGACGGAAATGGCGGTGTGGGAGAAGTGCTGGGTGGCGCACATGTAGGGGAATGGCTGGTTGAGGACGCGGGCCATGAAGGCTGAGCTGGAGCCGCCGTGGCAGAAAATGGCGAGGGTTTTCTGTTCATCGGTTTCGCGCTTGTTGCGGTAGTAAAAGCCTTCGCGTTCGTAGCCGAGAGTGGACAGCCACTTGTCTGCTTCCCGGGCAATTTTATCAACATCCTGGGTTGCAAAATTATCTTTATAAACCGGGTACTCGCGCCAGTTTTCTGCCTGCAGATTCTGGCCGCTCCAGATCAGTTCGTCGGCGCCTTTCCATGGATTCCATTTATTGTCGTATAAGTGACCTTCCTGGCCAAAGCGAATCTCCTGCATAAAATCCAGGATTGCAACAGGCTTGCCGGTGAGCTCGGAAAAATAACCGGCCGTTTCTCTTGCCCGACCCAGCGGCGAGCTGTAAATCTCATCTATTCCTTCTTTTAGAAGTCTTTGGGCTGCGACTGCGGCCTGTTTGTGGCCGAGTTCTGTAAGACAGTCTTTTTCGTAATTTGGGTTACCGTGGCGGACAAGTACTATTCTCATTTTGATTTCCTCTTATAAATAATACCATATCTTGATATTTTTTGACATATTTTGTTAAATAGTCGAATTATGTCAGAGAATAATTTAAAAGCCGGTGTTCAGACCGAAAATAAGAT
>JAEEGG010018506.1_pt1 | contig 14153 bp, 11 predicted proteins | sample 9134161 | NCBI WGS metagenome assembly JAEEGG01 (sample SAMN16246543, study PRJNA631951) | gut metagenome | biome: gut microbiome; feature: rumen; material: CR-attached | host: Bos | place: Iran: Karaj | collected 2018-10 | reverse complement strand
TTCAATTTCTGACATAATTTTCTTTCTTTAAAATGTTAATAATGTATTTGCTATCTTGAAAAAATTGCGATTTTTTCGCTTTCGGGGTGCAAAGTAACACATTTTCTTTGAGTTACGCAAATTTTTTGAAGGAAAACTCACTCTCTTTTGCACAAATGGGGTATATTTGTGCATATTTTTGCCCTTTTGTGTGCGTTACCAACACTAAAAAAGCAAAAAATGAATGAAAAATTTCCGATTTCGTTGGTTAATTCAAAAACTTTCTGTAGCTTTGCAAATCAAACAAATCATTTTTTTGACAATGTCGTTTACAGAGCACGCTAATCAGATCTTCAATCAGGTGATTCAAGACTATCATCTGACGGATAATGTTGATACCCCAATCCACAATCCATACGAAAGGGAGAGCATCGACCACAGTCTCTATCTGAAATGCTGGATCGACACCGTTCAGTGGCACTATGAGGACATCATCCGCGATCCTCATATCGACCCCATTGAGGCATTGGCGCTGAAACGGAGAATCGACAGAAGCAATCAGGACCGTACAGACCTCGTAGAGGAAATCGATTCCTATTTCCGTCAGAACTACAGTCAAGTAAAGCCAGAGCCTGATGCCAGATTGAATACGGAGAGTCCAGCGTGGGCTGTCGACCGTCTGAGTATTCTGGCACTGAAGATTTATCACATGCAGGAGCAAGTGGATCGCAAGGATGCCTCAGAAGAGCATGTTGCCAAGTGTCAGGCCAAGCTGAATGTGCTTCTGGAACAACAGCAAGACCTCTCGTTGGCCATCGACCAATTACTGGAGGATATCGAGGCTGGACGGAAATATATGAAAGTTTACCGTCAGATGAAGATGTATAACGATCCTTCTACGAATCCTATCCTTTACAAGAAGTGAGAGGTGAGAGGTAAGAGGTGAGAATATGAAGAAAGAGCATATCCTTGTTATCCGCTTCTCGTCGTTGGGCGACATTGCTATGATCGTACCTGTGGTATGGTCATTGGCCAATCAGTATCCTGACATACGCATCACGGTGCTGAGTCGCGGATATGCCCGTACGCTGTTTGCTGATCTGGCACCCAATGTGAATTTCATGGAGGCAGACCTCAAATTCGAGTATCATGGCATCAAGGGTTTGAATGCGCTCTATCGTCGTTTGGTAGCCAAGCAGTTCACCAAGGTAGCCGATCTGCACAATGTGCTTCGCTCCGAGTATCTGCGTATGCGCTTTAACTTGGGACGCTATCGTGTGGAGCATATCAACAAGCATCGTAAGGATCGTCGCCATTTGGTATCGTTCAAACATAAGGTAAAGAAGCAGCTGCCTACATCGTTTGATAATTATCTGAAGGTATTTGAGCAGTTGGGCTATCCTGTCGACATTCAGCAATTCCATTCTATCTTCCCTGAAGAGGGAGGTAACCTGAATCTGCTTCCCAAGGAGATTGGTCCCAAGAAGAACTTTGAACAATGGATTGGCATTGCGCCCTTTGCAGCCCACGAAGGAAAGATCTATCCACCACGATTGATGGAACAGGTAATTCACCAGCTGTTAGACAAATACCCCAAGTGTCGCATCTTCTTCTTTGGAAAGGGTCGTGATGAGGATAAGTATCTGACTATGTGGTGCGCCCAATACCGTCAGTGCATCAATGCTACGCACTATTGCGAGAACATGTATCAGGAGCTTATCATCATGAGTCACTTGGATGTGATGGTGTCGATGGACTCTGCCAATATGCACTTGGCATCGCTGACGGCTGTGCCTGTAGTGAGCATCTGGGGAGCCACGCATCCATACGCTGGATTCTTAGGCTTCGGACAGCCCAAGGATAACATCATTCAGCTCGATCTCGACTGCAGACCTTGTAGTATCTATGGTCAGAAGCCTTGTCAGCGTGGCGACTATGCTTGTATGAAGAACATTCCGCCAGAGCGGATTGTTGAGAGAATAGAATCTATTATTAATAACTAAAACAAGTACGATTATGAAAAAGTATGTTTGCGACGTATGTGGTTATGTATATGACCCAGCAGAGGGTGACGCTGATAGCGGCATTGCTCCAGGCACAGCATTCGAAGACATTCCTGAGGATTGGGTATGCCCAGTCTGTGGTGTAGGAAAGAGTGATTTTTCTCCAGTGGAAGAGTAACTTTTTCTCCCCCTAAGTAGGGGGAGTCAGAGGGGGTCTGAGCTCGAGTTGTGTTCGCTTGCTAAAGAAGGGACGCAAGAACGACAGCAGAAGTTTGCGCGATCAGACCACCCCTAACCCCTCCTACTCAGGAGGGGAAATAATTACCTATAATATAGTTTGGGCAAAATGCCAGATGATGATGCCTGCTGTGACGGAGACATTCATTGAGTGCTTGGTGCCAAATTGAGGAATCTCCAAACAACCATCAGAGGCATCAATCACTTCCTGATGCACACCTTTTACCTCATTACCTAAGACCACAGCGTATCTTTTCCCTTTTTCAGGCTTGAAGTCCTGCAACATCGTTGAACCATGTGCCTGTTCAACTGAGTATACTTCAATACCAGCCTCTTTAAGCGCAATAAGTGCCTCTTCTGCTGAATTAAAAGCCTTCCATTCCACGCTATCTTCCGCTCCTAAAGCTGTCTTATGGATCTCAGCACTCGGAGGGGTCGAAGTAATACCACACAAGTAGACAGCTTCGATACGAAAGGCATCGCCTGTACGGAACACACTGCCCACGTTATGCATCGAGCGTACATCGTCGAGTACTACAATCAATGGCAGTTTCTCTGCCTGTTTGAATTCATCAACAGACAGACGCTGCATTTCTATCGTCCTTAACTTTTTCATTGTGGTTGCAAAATTATATAAAAATGTATAAACCACAAAATTAAGAAAGCATTTTGTCGTTTTCGCTTTGTTCGAATCGATATTTTTTGTATCTTTGACCCCAAATTCTATCAACTATACATTATTAATAATAAAGAAAGATGAAAAAGCTACTATTTATGTCGTTTATTGTGCTTTGTGGTGTCAGTGATGGATATGCCCAGAAGCAGAAAGGTAATGTACCACTTGTTTATGATGTAGAAAACACAGGCAGACAGTTTGCAGCACCAGAGATGCCTACCATTGATGCTCTGCCTGAAATCCGCGAATTGCCTGATCCCCTGAAATGGAGTAATGGCAAAGGAAAGGTCAAGAGTTTTAAGGACTGGTCTAAGCGTCGCAGTGAGATTTCAAATATGATTCAGCACTATGGCATCGGTACTAAGCCAACCGTTCCTGATGGAAGTGTAAAAGCCAAGATGTCTGGTGATACGTTGATTGTAGATGTTACTGTTAATGGTCAGACGTTGACACTCAGTTCCACCATTAGCTATCCGAAAGTCGGAAAGCCACCATACGCCCTGATGATTGGTACCAGTATGCTGGCATTGCCAAGACAATTGTTTGCTGATCGCCCTATAGCGATCATGAACTATCGCGAGAAGCAAGTCAATGATTACGGACAGATGGGAAGACATCATGAAAGAGGTGAACATAATTTTGATCGCCTTTATCCAGAACTGAAAGATAATGGTGCTTATAGTGAATGGGCTTGGGGTCTGAGCCGTTTGATTGATGGTTTGCAGCAATTAGGGCCTGAGGTGACGAAGATTGATATCAAACATATTGGTGTGTCTGGTTGTTCATACGCTGGTAAGATGGCACTTTACTGTGGTGCCTTCGATGAGCGTGTAGCATTGACCATTGCTCAGGAACCTGGTGGTGGTGGTGCAGCTGCCTGGCGTACCTCTCACGAGTCAACTTTGAAAGGAAAGAACTTAGAAGATCTCGATAAGACAGACTATCACTGGTTTATGGAAAGCCAAAAGGAGAATTTCCATGGGGATAGTGTTTATCGTCTGCCTTACGATCAGCATGAGCTTTGCACGATGGTTTGTCCTCGCGCCTTATTGCTTTTGGGTAATCCTGACTACGAATGGTTGGCTGATGGTTCAATGGTGGTTTCTGCAAAAGCTGCTAAGGAAGTGTGGAATTTCTTTGGAATTGGTGATCGCTTTGGCTATTCGATTGTTGAAGGACACGGTCATTGTCAGCTGCCTGAGAAACAATTCCCAGAAGTGCAGGCTTTCATTGACAAGTTCTTATTGGGCAAAGAAACCAATACAAAGGATATTCAAGTCGTATCAGGCATCAAATAAGTTGTGGATAACTATGTGGATAACTTGTGTTTAAAACACCATTTTTCTACCCGCTGTCTTGGCAGCGGGTATATTTTTGGGTTTATTCTTTCCTATTACTCACATTTTCCACTGATTTTTGCTGAAAATAGATATAAACTTATTAATTTTGCACCAAAATAGAAAAATGTGGATAAGCAAGCTTAAGTATTCATTATCAGAAAGAAAGAATCCACAAGTATAGTGAATAATGACTTTCTTGACGTGAATAAACAAACTGGAAAGCAAATCGCCAAAAAGTTTCCAACATATTAACGCTACATCATCTTATTCATTCTATTTTTAAAAGAAAAGAAGAAATAAAAAAAATAATATATTGATGTTGAAAAAGGAGTGGATTAAACAAGGTTTTATAGATGAACCTGTTGCAGAAGGTACAGACCTGAAGGCTGAAATCAGAAAGATGTGTGAGGAGAAAGGTGCTATTATCCTGGCTCACTATTATACCATTGGTGATATACAAGAGATAGCCGACTTTGTAGGCGACTCTTTGGCTTTGGCTCGCAAGGCTGCAGAGACAGATGCAAAGATAATGGTGATGTGTGGTGTTCACTTTATGGCAGAGACCTGTAAGTTATTGTCGCCTGAAAAGACGGTGCTCTGTCCTGATCTGAATGCTGGCTGTTCTTTGGCTGATTCCTGTAAGGCAGAAGACCTGAAGCAATTCAAGAAAGAGCATCCTGGTTATCAAGTTATCTCTTATGTCAATACGACTGCAGCAGTGAAGGCATTGACAGATGTAGTGGTGACTAGCGGTAATGCTAAGAAGGTAGTCGATCAATTACCCAAAGATGCCAAGCTTATTTTTGGTCCTGACTATAATCTTGGTAACTATATCAATGAGGTAACAGGTCGTCAGATGTTGATTTGGAATGGTGGTTGTCATGTGCATGAGCGTTTTTCTGTTTCAAAAATCATAGAGTTAAAGAAGCAATATCCTGATGCAATTGTAATGGCTCATTTGGAGTGTAAGGGTCCTGTTTTGGCTTTAGCTGATGTCAAGGGAAGTACAGCTACGATGCTGAACTATGCGCAGCAGAGTGACAAGAAGCAGTTTATTGTGGCCACAGAGGCTGGTATTTTGCACGAGATGCAGCGAACTTGTCCGAATAAGGAATTTATCCCTGTACCTCCTGAAATCAGCGAGAGCGGCTTAGAATGCAGTTGTAACGAGTGTCAGTATATGAAGATGAACTCGTTGCTGAAAATCTATAATGCCTTGAAATATGGCTGGCCTTCTGTAGAGGTAGACTCGAAGATAGCCAAGAAAGCTGTGAAACCTATCAATAGGATGCTGGAATTGAGTTAAGGCATTATGGATGCTCTGACTTCTCGTGTTGTATCATTCTTACGGTTTCCACTGATTGTTGCAGTGATAGGTATTCATTGTAACTTATTAGTGAAACATCCTGAACTGGAAACAAAGTCTGTTTTCTATTTCTTGGTCTACATCACGATGAAGCTGGTATGTATCGCTGTACCTTTATTCTTTTTTATTTCCGGCTTTCTGTTCTTTAAAGAAGGGTATTTAGACTCAGACTTATATCTAAAGAAACTGAAAAGTCGTGTCCATACGGTATTGATTCCATATCTGTTATGGAACATCATCTATTTTGTCATCTTAGGCGTGATGCAGCTCATAAAGCCGGATACCTTGGTTATTCTGCATAAGCATATTGCAGACTTCAGATGGCAGGACTTTTTATGGATATTCTGGGACATCAGCCAGATTACGGGTTTAGCTGATGATCAGCGAGCTTGTCTGGTGGGTGCTTTTTGGTTCTTACAGTGTCTGTTTGTGCTTTTCCTAATCAGTCCTATCATATATTATATAATAAGGTATCTGCGTCACTTTACCTTATTAGTTATAGGTATTCTCTATTTCACTGATTTCATTCCAGAGATGCCAGGTATTCAGTGTAATGCTATTGTCTATTATATGCTTGGGGCTTATTTTTCAATCATTAAAATCGATTATATCTCTATCCTTAAACGGATACCTGTTCAAGCGCATATTTTATTGATGATAGCTGCTGTGTTGGTTTCTTATTGGTGGAATGCAAACAATACTATCTATAATATCACTGACTTATTCCTTCAGGCTGCTGTCTTTGCCATCACGGCCTATATGATAGAGACCAAGCGTTGGAAAGAAAGCAAATATCTGGTATCGAGTGTGTTCTTTGTCTTTGCTGTTCATAGGCTATTCTCTGCCTCTTTGCTGTCAGTTTCTTCCTATTTTGTTCCGATGTTGGAAAACGATATTCTCTTATACCTTTATTATATAGTATTGATATTACTGACAGTCATAGCCAGTTTGATGGTTTATCAGATATCTATTAAATCAGTTCCTGGAATCACTAGAATTCTTAACGGTCGTCGATAAATTCATAATGGGTTTTTCAATGTATTTCCATGATAGCAAGGAGAGTACGACTGTCGTTAAGAAGGAAAGCACGAAAGTAAGTATGATATTCTGTTCGTGCAGACCAAAATGAATGAATATCTGAATCACAGGAAAGTGATAAAGATAGAGACCGTATGAAATGTTATCATAGCGCTGTAAGAAGTTTAATGGACGGCAATAGTATGCTGTACCAATAATGACAGTCGCAAAGGTTAATGGTTCAATATAGTCTAACTGCCATACACCAAAACGACTTGACAGTATATACAGTACCAAGCAGATAGGAAACAACCATTTCAGGTATTGACAGAATTTATCGAAATATAGTAATAAGGTAGTTCCTCCGAAAAAGTATATCATCTGTCCTCCTAACTGGTGTTGTAGGAGGTTATATATTTCACGTCCTGTTGTATTGTAAAGGTAGTCAAATAGTTCGTTCCAAAGTATGGATAGTAGGAATATAATGACAATAATGAGTGGTTTACCCCATTGCTTCATGGCGTATACGAAAAACGGTACGCAGAGATAGAATAAAACTTCGACTTTCATAGACCAGAGCGAAGCATTGAGGAAAGGCATCGGGTTTTGTGTAAAGACGCCAGGAAGACAGGGTTCAATGTAGTTCTGAAATGTCAGATTGGCCAATAAATACTTGTATGTCTGGCTATCGGTGAAATAATCAGTCAGGCCTTTTTCTGTCAGACAGATACCTACGATAAAGCAAAACAATATATTAACGATATAGGCTGGTAGTATTCTTCGTGCACGCTTCTGGAAGTACACTTTCAGGCTGTTCCGCCTGATATAGCTATAAACCACCAGAAAACCTGTGATAATGAAGAAAGCCTTTACACGTGTACCACCTGTGACAAACCAGAATTGCTCAGTGTCAGTTGCTGTACAAAAGTGTACGATAATCAATGAGAAGGCAAAGAAATAACGGATAAAATCGAAACAATTGTCTCGTCTTACACGTTCCTTGATTTTTTCATTGATAAGAGAATTCAGTTGACAATGGCTATCTTGCATACCGTTCCCTTCTCTCCTTTGCTTGTAGCAGCGATAACCATATAGACGCCTGATGCCACACGATTGCCTTTACGATCCTTACCGTCCCAAGTAAACGACCCACCATTACTACGACCCTCAGATACTAATGTACCATTGGATGTGGTAATCTTCACATCTGCATCATAACTCAGTCCTACAATAGTTATCAATCCTGTATAGTCGGGTGTCACAGGGTTAGGATAGGCATAGACATTGTCTTTGGTCATTTCCTGTGTAGGGTCTGTAGCATCGCCGCGATAAGAGCAGAGACCATTCTCTGTGAGGAAATACACCACGCCTGTCTGATGATTGATGGCTACGGAATAAATCTGGTCAGAGAGCAAAGGCGAATTATCCGTAGAAAGATGGCAGATCTGCGACATATTGTTGGCACTGATCAGGAAGGCGCCAATACCATTGGTGACAAACCACTTACGATTACCACCATCGACAGCGATATGGCTCACACTGACGCCTGAAAGCAGGTAATCAGCAAAGTTGGTACCATCATTGCGAGGCACTTTCACTTGTTGGAAAGTAACACTCTCCTGCCCTACTTCACTCTTATCGATATAGAAAGGTCCTATGTCTGTTCCTACCCATATATTACCATCTTTATCTTCTGCTACACAATAAACAAAGTTTGGATTATATCGTGTGCCATCCTGATTGACAAACGAATTATAGACTACCATCTGATTGTTCTCTATACTGTAGCAGAATACCGTCTGTCCTACCCATGATGTATTGACAAACCAAAGCAGACCCCTACTGTCGAAGATCATATTTCTCAGACCTCCCCAAGTAACACCACTTCCGTCATTAAGCAGACTCTGATGATGGTCTTCCCATTCGCCATCTTTCAGCACTAACAGATTAACGCCTTTTGCCTGACTGTTAATGACCCAGAGGCGTCCTTGCTGGTCGTATTTAATACCATTAACCAGTACATAGTTATTATCCAATTGCTGTCCACGATCGTAGGCGCCTTTCAGCGGACTATTATCCTGGTTGTAGTAATTGATCAGCTTACCATTTTTGAACTCATAGAGTCCGCTCTTTCCTCCAGCAGCTACATGACTTTCGTCTGTAGGGTCAATGCTGATACAGTTAACATCCCAATATCGATAGCCTGTCTTCAGATTGATTTCATCTTCGTATATGGTCCAGTTATCTCCATCATAGACCTGCACCGTACCAGGATAGCTTTTGCCTGCAATACCTGAAAGGAAATGACCTCCTGTGGTATAGAGCTTACCATTGTAGAATTCAGACTCATAGAAGTAGTTATACTTTGGTCCGCCAGGCTGAAGGCTCGATACCAGCGTGAGGTTAGCTTGCAAATCCTTGTACTCATCGTAATCAGGCAGACTGGTGGGATATTCTGGATGCCCGTTGGTATAGGTCTCAGCGATTTCAGCCTTCTGGATATTTACCTTTACGAGTCCGAAAGGACAATGGAGCCACGCATAGACTCCATCGATGGTGATCTTCGAAACGGTCTTGTCTTCAGTCATCGTCTTGCTGTAGAGGGCAGAGATATTGGTGATATCACCATTGGTATCTACAAGATCGATATTCGAATTCTGATAGACAGCGATGAGTCGTTTGGCCTGAGGACACCAAGCGATATGCGTGATGTAAGTATCTGAGAGACCATTTACCTTATCGTAGGTGGTGATACTCTGATCGTTCTTATTATAAAGATAGATGTCGTTAGAGGCCAGTACAAACAACTGATGACCAGCCTCGCAGATGTTTTGGATATTGTGGTAGGCGAGATAATTCTGCCAAGAGCCGACCTGAGAGAAAGTGAATAGTGAATAATGAATAGTGAATAGTAGCAGCAAGACTTTTTGCCACACTATAATTCTTTTCCTGTTCAAATACTTTTCACTATTCATTATTCACTATTCACTTCTTCAACAGGTAGTCTGCCAATTTCTGTGTGGCGCGAGCACGATGGCTGATACGGTTCTTGATGTCCATACCTAACTCAGCAAACGTCTGGTCGTAGCCATCAGGTTGGAAAATGGGGTCGTAGCCGAAGCCCTCCCCTCCCCTACGCTCTCGGATAATCTCACCTTCGACGATTCCCTCGAATTTGTGAATCTCCTTGATGCTCGTACAGCCACATGGGCAGACATCTTTCTTCTGTATTAACGCAATAACGGTGCGAAATCTTGCCTTACGGTTGTTATTATTTCCTAATTCATAGAGCAAACGCGTCATATTGGCTTCAGAATCATGAGAGACAGATCCTGAATTTCCAGATTTTACAGGATTATCCGGAAGAGCAGCATATCTGGCAGAATAGACGCCAGGCGCGCCGTTGAGGGCATCGACCTCAAGCCCTGTATCATCAGCAAAGCAGTCAATATAATAGTGATCATAGACATACTGCGCCTTCTGCAGGGCATTCTCTTCGAGGGTCGTGCCTGTCTCAGGGATATCCACATCACAGCCTATCTCCCTCAGCGACAGCACTTCGATGCTATCACCAAGAATACTGCGAATCTCTGAGAGCTTATGCTCATTATTGGTTGCAAAAACAATTTTCATACTGCGGTAGTAAATTTTTCACTCTTCACTCTTCACTTTTACTTCTTTCTTTATTTTCACTCTCATTTCCTCGAAGCCCTCACCATAGACACCAATGACGGCACTCTGAGAAACAAAGGCCTGAGGGTCGATCATCTTGATGAGACGGAACATATTGATACTTTCATTCTTTCTGGCGAGGATACAGAGCACTTTTACTTCCTTACCAGTATACCATCCGTGACCATCGAGAATGGTGACACCATGATGCGTCTCAGTGCCAATGGCATTGGCTATCTCCTGCCATTTACGGGTGAAGATCAAGAACTGTACAGACTGACGACGGGCATTCATGATGTAGTCGAGGGTATAGTTCTCCATCGCCATCACGCAGAATCCGAACATCACTTTGTGAGCGCGTTCCAGATAAGTGCCAAACTGTGGGAAGAACATACAGGAGCCGATGATACAGAAGTCGGCTGCAATCAGCACATTGCCCAAAGATACATTGGGGTGATACTTGTTGATTGAGGCTGCGATGATATCCGTACCACCTGTAGAACCATTGTTCATAAACACCGTTGCCAAAGCAATACCAGTCAATACACAGCCAATAATCATCGACATAAAGTCCTGTCCCTCGCCCATCAGCTTAAAAGGCAGACCATTCTCCTGCTTAGGGATGATATCCTGCGCAAACTTCAGCATAAAGTAAAGGGTGAAGATGGCAAAGATGGTCTTCATCAGGAATCTCCATCCCAGAATCTTCAGCGCCACAATGAGCAGCACGCCATTGATGATGATATAGGTATTCTCCAAATGGAAACCTGTGGCATAGTAGATGATAGCCGAAAGACCAGTCACACCACCAGCCACAATCTGATAAGGCATCAGAAACACCGTAAAGGCAATGGTGTAAAGGAAGAGGCCAAAGGCTATAAAGAAATAGTCTTTGGCTTCGTTCATGATGATTTTGTGATTGATGGTCATTTACTTCTTTAAAACAATGTTCACCATACGCTTAGGGACGATGATAACCTTTGCTACCTGGAAGCCTTCGAGATACTTTGCTGAGCGCTCGTCTGCCAAGACAGCATCCTCGATGGTCTTATTGTCGGCATCAGCAGCGAACTGCATCTCGAAGCGGGCCTTACCATTGAAGGCGATACCTAACTTCACCTGGCTCTCTACGAGATACTGCTCATCCCACTTCGGCCACTGGGAATCGCAGACGCTACCCTTCTCGCCCATCATCTCCCAGAGTTCCTCAGCGATATGAGGCGCGAAGGGAGCGATGAGGATCACGAGGGTCTTCAGCATCTCCTTGTTCTTGCACTTCTGCTGGCTAAGCTCATTCACGCAGATCATGAAGGCTGAGATAGAGGTGTTATAACTGAAGGTCTCGATATCCTGCGACACCTTCTTAATGAGCTTATGCACGCTCTTCAGATTCTCTGGCGTTGCAGGAGTATCTTCTTCCCCTCCTGAGTAGGAGGGGTTAGGGGTGGTCTGATCAAAAATCTGATAAAGGTTCCAGAACTTTCTTAAGAATCTGTGACAGCCATCTATACCATTAGTATCCCAAGGCTTGCTCTGCTCCACAGGCCCTAAGAACATCTCATAGAGCCTCAGCGTATCAGCGCCATATTTTTCGACGATCATATCCGGATTCACCACATTGAACATCGACTTCGACATCTTTTCGATAGCCCAACCGCACTTATATTGGGTGTTGGGTGTTGGGTGTTGGGTGTTGGTTAATACACTGCCGTCCTCCATAATAAAGGCAGATTCTGCATATTCTGGTCTCCAAGCGCGGAAGGCTTCAATGTCGAGTAAATCGGCAGAGACGATATTCACATCCACGTGAATAGGTGTTACATCCTTATAATTGTCTTTTTGCGACAGAGAAACGAACAAGGGTCCGCAAGTCTTTTCACTATCACCTAACACCAAACACCTATCACCCAAATCATTGATACGATAGACAAAGTTACTGCGGCCCTGAATCATTCCTTGATTCACCAGCTTCTTAAAAGGCTCGTCCTCGCAAGAGTAGCCAGAGTCATAAAGGAACTTATTCCAGAAACGAGAATAGATAAGGTGACCAGTTGCATGCTCTGTACCTCCTACATAGAGGTCGACATTGCGCCAGTACTCATCAGCCTCACGACTGACGAGGGCTTTCTCGTTCTTGGGATCCATATAGCGGAGATAATATGCTGAAGAGCCAGCGAAACCAGGCATCGTGTTCAACTCCAAGGGGAAGACGGTCTTGTTGTCGATGAGGTCTTTGCTTACGACTTTGTCTGTCTTTGTATCCCAAGCCCAGATCTTCGCACGTCCCAATGGGGGCTCACCTGTTTCTGTGGGCTGGTACTTATCAATCTCAGGCAATTCGAGAGGCAGACACTCCTTGGGAATCATATAGGGCATATCGTCCTTGTAGTAAACAGGGAACGGCTCACCCCAATAGCGCTGACGAGAGAAGATAGCATCGCGCAGACGATAGTTCACCTTTACACGACCCAAGCCTTGCTCAGTCACGAACTTCTTCGTAGCAGCGATAGCCTCCTTAACGGTCAGTCCGTTGAGGCTGAACTTACTGCTTGCAGAGTTGCACATGATGCCTTCCTTAGCATCATAGCTCTCCTCAGAGACATCAGCACCCTCAATCAATGGAATAATGGGCAGGTTGAAGTGCTTGGCGAAGGCATAGTCACGAGAGTCGTGAGCAGGCACAGCCATAATGGCACCTGTACCGTAGCCAGCCAATACATATTCTGCAATCCAAATGGGAATTTTTTCGTCAGTAAACGGATTGATGGCGTAGCTTCCAGAGAACACACCCGTTACCTTATGATCCATCTGGCGATCGCGCTCTGTACGCTTCTTCACGTAGTCGAGGTATTTTTCTACCTCTTCCTTCTGCTCAGGAGTTGTCAGCTCTGCTACAAGATCGCTTTCAGGTGCGAGCACCATAAACGTCACACCAAACATCGTATCCGCACGAGTGGTGAAGATCGTAAAGTGTTTGTCGCTATCAGCCACATTAAACTCAACCTCAGTACCTTCGCTTCTACCAATCCAGTTGCGCTGTGTCTCTTTCAAAGAGTCTGTCCAATCGATGACATCCAGACCATCGAGCAGACGCTGGGCGTATGCAGATACGCGCAGACACCACTGACGCATCTTCTTCTGAACTACAGGATAGCCGCCACGAACAGAGACACCATCCACTACCTCGTCATTGGCGAGTACTGTGCCGAGTTTTGGACACCAGTTCACCATTGTGTCAGCCAGATAGGCAATACGATAGTTCATCAGCACCTCCTGCTTCTTCTTCTCAGAGTAGCTGGCCCAATCGGAGGCCGTGAAGTGCAGCTCCTCAGTACCAAGGGCATTGCAGTTCTCAGTACCCATTAGCTCGAAATGCTCAATCAGCTTGATGGTTGGCTGAGCCTTGTGCGACGATGTGCTGAAATAGCTCTTGAACATACGTTGGAAAGCCCACTGTGTCCACTTGTAATAGATGGGGTCGCAGGTGCGGACTTCGCGCTCCCAGTCGAAGCAGAAGCCGATCTTGTCCAACTGCGAACGATAACGGTCGATGTTCTCGAAGGTGGTCTTCTCAGGATGCTGACCTGTCTGGATGGCGTATTGCTCTGCAGGCAGTCCGTAGGCATCGTAGCCCATCGGGTTCAGCACGTTGAAGCCCTGTTGACGCTTGTACCTTGCATAGATATCTGATGCAATATATCCAAGTGGATGACCCACATGCAAGCCTGCTCCACTGGGGTAAGGGAACATGTTGAGCACATAGAATTTCTTCTTCGTCTCGTCCTCCACTACGCGATAGGTTCCATTCTCCACCCATCGCTTCTGCCATTTCTGTTCGATTTCTCTGAAATTGTAATCCATTG
>JAEEGG010018503.1_pt1 | contig 14156 bp, 11 predicted proteins | sample 9134161 | NCBI WGS metagenome assembly JAEEGG01 (sample SAMN16246543, study PRJNA631951) | gut metagenome | biome: gut microbiome; feature: rumen; material: CR-attached | host: Bos | place: Iran: Karaj | collected 2018-10 | reverse complement strand
GACGGCAATAAGTGTCGATAACGTCTTCAACCCTTGGAAACTGGAAGCGGGTCTCAGTTTCAACACCCAGCATTTGGGCGTCATTCACGGCATCAGGGTCTTCACCAACCTCCTGCCGGAGTATAAGCCCGGTTTCACGACTGAGAAAATCAGGAGCGTCGGCATCGAGATTAAGCTATAATCTCCGACATTACCCAAAGCCATCGAAAGCGATTTCGGTGGCTTTTTTTGTGAAGTGCGGCAAAAAACCTTATTTTTGCCAGCATAAATCCTGTTTATTATGAAAAAACTCCTTCTCTCTGCGCTCCTTATGCTTTGCGTGAGCGCCTTTGCCCAAAAGCACTACACCCTGCAATCGCCCGACGGAAAAATCACCGTGACTGTCTCGGAGGAAGAGATAGTTGAGGTGGGTACCGAACGATCTGAGTACTGGTTATACTATTCCATAAAACACGAGGAAACCGTCGTCTTGGACAAGTCGGAATTAGCCATGGAACTTGACAACGGCAAATGGCTTGGTATTTCCTCCAAACCTTCCATCATTTCAGCCAAGACCCAATCGGTGGATCAAACCGTCAAGGCACCTTTTTACAAGAGAGCCGAGATTCGTGACCAATATAACGAGTTGGTACTCAATTTCAAAAGCAATTACAAGGTGATTTTCCGTGCTTATAATGAAGGAGTTGCCTATCGTTTTCAGACCGATTTCAAAAAACCTTTCGAAGTGAGGCGCGAAATTGCCCAATTTAATTTCGATGATGATTATCAAGCACTTGTACCGTATGTCCTCAGACGCGCCGGACAAGAAGGCGACCTTATCAATCAGCAGTTCTATAATTCTTTTGAGAACACCTACACGCACACGGCACTGAGCCAGATGGACACCAAAAAACTGGCTTTCCTGCCTTTGTTGGTCGAACTCAAAGACGGAAAGAAAGCCGTCATCACCGAGGCCGACTTGGAAGATTATCCGGGTCTATATCTTCGCAAACAAAATGTTGGCAACGGCCTGTTTGCCGTCCATGCAGGCTATCCCAAGACCCGCGAACAAGGCGGCCACAATAACCTGCAATGGATTGTGAAAGAACGCGAGAACTACATCGCCAAAGTAGAAGGAAAACGCTCGTTCCCATGGCGTTGCATCGTCATCTCCGAAAGCGACAAGGAACTGGCCGACAGCGACTTGGTTTATCTTTTGGCATCACCCAACCGCATTGGCGATGTCTCGTGGATTCAGCCCGGCAAGGTGGCTTGGGACTGGTGGAACGCTTGGAACATCTATGGCATCGATTTCAAGGCGGGCATCAATAACGACACGTATAAGTATTACATTGATTTCGCCTCGCAATACGGTATCGAGTACGTCATTTTGGACGAAGGCTGGGCCGTCAACAAGAAGGCCGACCTTTTCCAAGTGGTGCCTGAGATCGATATCCAAGAACTGGTGGACTATGGTGCCGAGCGCAATGTGGGCATCGTGCTGTGGGTGGGCTATGCCGCCATCGACAAGGACATGGAACATGTGTGCCAACACTATGCCGACATGGGCGTGAAAGGCTTTAAGGTCGATTTCATGGACGGCGACGACCAAATGATTGTGGACTTCTATTACCGCATGGCTGAAACCGCTGCAAAACATCATCTTTTCATCGACTTCCATGGTGCCTACAAGCCTACAGGACTGCATCGCACCTACCCCAACGTGCTCAACCACGAGGGCGTGTATGGCCTCGAACAAGCCAAATGGGACAACCAGAGCGACCTCGTCACCAATGAAGTCACCATCCCTTTCATCCGCATGGTGGCCGGCCCAATGGACTACACCCAAGGCGCTATGAAAAACGCCAACAAGAACAACTTCGCGGCCATCTACACTGAGCCGATGAGCCAAGGCACACGTTGCCGCCAACTCGCAGAATATGTGATTTTTGAGTCGCCGTTCAACATGCTTTGCGACAGCCCGAGCAACTACCTCAAGGAGGACGAGTGCACCCAATTCATCGCCACTGTTCCCACCACTTGGGACGAAACAATCGTTTTTGACGGCAAAGTAGGCGAATACTTGGTTATCGCCCGTCGCAAAGACTTCCGCTGGTATGTGGGCGCAATAACGAACTGGGAAGAGCGCGATATTGAAATCGACCTTTCTGTGCTGCCCAATTTCGGCGCCAAGTCGGGACACATCTTCCGCGACGGCATCAACGCTAACCGTGTAGCCCGCGACTATGTTTCGGAAACCGCCCAAGTGATGGGCAACAAGGTAAAAGTCCACCTCGCCAAAGGCGGCGGCGCGGTGATGGTGTTCTAATTAAATCCGATTCTTAACCCATCCGAGAACGCCCTTCACCAAGTCCTTCTCCATCCAGCAAGTGAAGGCCACAAAGACCAAAAGCAGCCCCGTGTTGACCACCAAAGTCCAGACGGTGCTTTCGATGTGGATGTTTTTCTGCACGAAAAACAACGCAATGGCGAGGGCAAAATAGAGGAAGGCGGATTTAATATTATAAGGTATCGGGGCCTTCTTCTGCCCGACAAAATAGGACAGCACCATGCAAACGCCATAGCCCGCAAAACCGCCCCAAGCGCAAGCCATATAGCTGTATTTGGGCACGAAAATGAAGTTGATGGCCAGCAGCACCACGCACCCAATGGCAGAGAAAATGGCACCCCACCATGTTTCGTCGATGAGCTTATACCAAAACGAAAGGTTGAAATAGATGCCCATGAAAATCTCAGCCATCATCACGATGGGCACCACACGCAGACCTTGACGATAATCAGCGCCAACAAGATACTGCAACAGAGGCATATACATCACCACGGCAAGGAAAGCCAATAGTGTGAAGATGATAAAGTATTTCATCACTTTGGCTTGGGTCTCGCGGTCGGCGGTGTCGCGCTTGCCGCCAAAGACGAAAGGCTCGTAGGCATAACGGAAGGCTTGTGTAATCATCGCCATGATCATCGCTATCTTGACACAGGCACCATAGATGCCGAGTTGTTCCTCGCCCACCAATCCCGGGACGATTTTCTTGAACACAATCTTGTCGGCCACCTGGTTGAGGATGCCAGCCAAGCCCAAAAGCAGAATGGGCCAAGTATATTTCAGCATCTGTTTCAGCAAGTTACGGTCGATGCCAAGGCGGAGTTTCTTGATTTCGGTGACAAACCCAAAATTGACCAACGTGGTACAAATCAAGTTAGCAATGAAGATATAGCCCACCTGATAGCTTGCATGATACCATCCCATCATGGCGGGATAGTGCTCTTTCAAGTAAGGTGCCAAAAAGAAGATGAACAAGTTGAGCAACAGGCTCATGACTATGAAAGAGAGTTTCAGCGTCATGAATTTGATGGGACGATTCTCATAACGCAGCCGCGCAAACAAAATGGACTGGAACGCATCGAAAGCCACGATGATGGCCATAATTTCCACAAACTCAGGATGCAAAGCATAATCCAAAGCACCAGCGATGGGCTTCAGGAACAAGGTCACTAAGATAAGGAAAACCAAGGAGACAAAGCCAACGGAAAGCCCAGCCGTGGAGAAAGCTTTGTCGGGGTTGACGTTTTCCTTATTGGAGAAGCGGAAGAAAGTGGTTTCCATGCCGAAAGTAAGAATGACAAGGAGCAAAGCCGTATATGCATAGAGATTGGTTACGATGCCGTATCCGCCTGATTCGGCAGCCATCCGATGGGTGTGGATGGGCACGAGCAGGTAATTCAAGAACCGGCCGATGATACTGCTCAAGCCGTAAATGGCGGTCTGTTTCGCGAGTGAACCTAATTTGTTTTCTGCCATAAGTCACGTTTTGTTTTCCGAAACGCAAAAATAGGGGTTTTTGTTGTAATACCACGCATCAACTTTTCGGCAATTCAGTTATAAACTTCAAGTTTGCGTAGAACATCGGTCAATGATTTCTTGGTCTTGTTGCGCAAAAATGCCGACTTTGCGCAGAAAACCCAGTTTTTTAGCCATTTTTCAAAAACTGGTATCATACAACTCTGATTTAATCGTTATTTTTGCACTGCTTTTAATCAAATCAATTGTTTAACCAACTTAAAAACATTAAAAAATGAAAAAAGTAACGTTTTTGCTCGCCACCCTGCTTATCGGTGGCATGATGCTGACTGGTTGCAAAAAAGACCCGCAACCCACACCTACACCTACACCCGAACCGGAGCCGACAACCGCCAAAGTGGCTTACAAGCTTAGCGACACCAATGGTACGCTAACAGCTTCGAATTGCTTCAAGTACACTATTTCTTATCAAGGAGCTGACGGACAAATGGTCACGGTTAACGATGTTACCCTGCCCTGGACCTCCCCTGAAATCACTGTCACTTTCCCTTTCACTGCCAAAATTGAAGGCCAAGCTTCCTATAACGTGGCAGATCTTCCTGACTCGATAGTTTTCGGCAGTGCCTATTCTCTCGTAGTGAATGGATCTGCAGGATACCAAGTTAATTCATTCAGTCCTTGTTCCAAGGAAGAATTTATGCAAATAGTATCTGAAGAGCCTGATTTCTTGACGTTTAGTTACTCGAGGACAATCGAACATAATTGATTTTTTAGAACAAAGTTTATAAAGAATTATTATCATAATCAATGTCATTATGAAAAAAGTAACGTTTTTGCTCGCCACTCTGCTAATCGGTGGCATGATGCTGACTGGTTGTAAAAAAGACCCGCAACCAACTCCATCACCTACGCCGACTCCAACTCCATCGACAACGACAAAAACCGTGGTGTACAAAATGGATAACACCTTCACGCAAAATTCAACAACACAAACCCTTTCGCCTGGCTTCCATTACAAATTCAGTTACAAGGATGCCAACGGAACCATGGTTGAAGTGAATGATCCCACTTTGCCTTGGACAAAGGAAATCTCAGTGACGACTCCTTTTGAAGCCAAACTGGAAGGAAATGTGACGTACAATGAGAATGAACTGCCTACAGAGGGCAAAGTTTATTTTGGTACACTTGGCTCTATCACGTCAGGTACTTCTGTAACGCCGTCTTCACTTATGTCGGTGTTCAATGACAAGCAACAATTCCTCGATTTTATGAGCACCCATCCTGATAAACTGAGCTATAGTTTTACCTTGTCGATTAACTAAGCACTAATAAGGATATTTCGTTTATTTGCCCGACTTTCACACAATGGAGGTCGGGCAAATAGTTTTATGACAAATGATGGTTTTTTGCTGGTTGTCGCAATAAAATTGTACTTTTGCAGCCATGGAAAAGGAGCAAAAACACATCGAAAAGGCAATAAGCATCGAGAGCCAATCCCTTGTGAATCATGTGAATAGTGGCCTACCCCGCTGGCTCATTGAGGCGGCTTTTGTGTGCTATCTCTTGCAGGCCATCGTCAACTGGGCGCCGCTTTTGCACTGGATGAATGATGCCCATCTTTCGTGGGTGCGGGGCATCGTCCAGACCTTTGGGGCAGTGGTGATGTATGTTGGCCTGCTGCGAGGCATGAAGCCGCTGTATCGTCCTTTCACGGTGTGGTGGTGGATTGTCATTGCACTGAACCTCGCCGGATTCGTGACCGAACTGATTCCGGCAATCATGTTTAGCGTTGGCTTGCCTGTGGCAGTTTCACTGATGTTAGTCTATCTGCCTTTGGGTAGTGCCATCATTTTTAACTATCGTGGAAGATTGCGGCAAGTGGGCCTATGGATGGTGCTCTACATCCTGATTTCCAGCATCATTCCCGTTGTTTCATTCTTGCTTGCCGGTCCTGAATCAGGATTGGCCAACCTGCCAATGGAGATTCCCACCATTGCCGTCATCGTTATCTATGCTTGGGTGCAACGTCGGGTATTAATCTGATTCCGTTTGCGATGGCATTTCTTGGGAAAGGGCACTTTCCACGCCCTGCCGATATTGCAAGGGAGTAATGCCGAGTCGGCGTTTCACTTCCATCTGAAACGTCCGACGACCACCAAAACCAGCTTCTGACCCAACAGCCTCGATGGTCCAATTGGGCTTTTCGCGCAACAAGCGACAACCCAACAGGAACCGTTTCTCGTTCAGGTAATCGCCCAAACTGTTGTATTTCTCATTGTTCTTGAAAAGTGCGCCCAAACGCTTTTGTGTCAGACCGAGAGCCTTGGCCATTGTCTTCAATGTCAGGTTGGTATCGGTGTAGAGAAGCCTATCGTCCACTTCCTGGTCCACCCATTCCATCAGTTCCTCATCGGTCATGTTGGCGGTCAGTTCGATGCGCTCACGGTGCGGGCGTGTCTGCTCTTGTAGCAGTTTCACTTCGTCCTCAATATGTTGCTTGAGTTGCTCCTCTAATTCGTTGATTCGTTTTTCCAATTTGTATTCTTGCACTTTGTTTTGCTCCAACAGTGTGTTTTGGTTCTCCACTAACTTCTTATTGGTGTCAACCATCTTCTTCGCGCTGGAATTCAGCAGCAACATCGTGACGACGAAGGCTATCACGAACACGATGATGACGGCTACGATGAGCAATTGAGGTCCTACCATGGGTTTATTGATTTATTTCGGCAATTCTATCACAAACTCCGCCCCCTTCCCTTCTTCGCTTTCAAACGAAATCGTCCCACCTGCGGATTGCACGATGTTGTATGTCAATGACAATCCCACGCCTGAGCCGCCTGTTTTTGTGGTGAAATTCGGCAGGAAAATTTGGCTCTTGTCCTCTTCCTTGATGCCTTTCCCGTTGTCTTTTACACTGATGATGTACGTTTTATCAGTCACTTGCAGCGACACCTCAATTTTTCCGTCGAATTTGCTTCCGATAGCTTGCACGGCGTTCTTGACCAAGTTGCCGACGGCACTGTTCAGGTTGGTCTTGTCGCCATTGAAAGTGTGGTTTTTCGCCTTGTCGTAATGGTAACTGAAAGTGATGTTCTCCGCGTTATCATAGAGGTTCACCACATTACCGACCAACTCGGCCAAATCGAGCGGTTGCGGATGGTTTTCAGGCAATTTGGCATAACGCGAGAATGAGGAAGCAATGTCGGAAAGGGCATCAATTTGTTCAATCAAGGTGTTTGCTGTGCGTTGGGTTTGCTCTGGTGTGGCCTTGCCGTTTTCGATATTGCGCTGCAGCATTTGCACGCTTAACCGCATGGGTGTCAGCGAGTTTTTGATTTCATGGGCCACTTGCCGCGCCACGCCGCGCCACGCTGACTCAGCCGTAGTGCGTTTCAATTCGGCGGCACTCTTTTCCAATTCCACAATGAGTTGGTTGTATTGCTTCACCAAGGCACCAATTTCATCGTTCCCGTTCCATTCAATCGGTTCGTTTTTTTGATCGATTTTGATGTCACCCAACTTGTTCTGAATCAATGCCAAAGGCTGTGTTAAACGCTTGGTGACTATGAGCACGAAAAACAAAGCAATGCCGAGCAGGACAAGGATGATATTAATGTAAGTCAGCATGAAATTCATGATTTCATTATGGAGGTCGGCGGTGCTCGAGAAATAGGGCGTGTTGAGATAGGCCATCACGTTGCCGTTGGCATCGGACAAAGGAATATAGGCCGATTGGTAAACACCCGTTCCGAGTCTTTCCTCGTGGGTGTAATACAACGCCTTGTCGCGGTGCAGGTTTTGGTAGGCATCAGCGTTCATCAACGGGGCTTGAAGGTTCATTTCGGTAATTTCAGGTCGTGTAGTGGCCAACAGTTGTCCATTAAGCTGGTAAAGGTTGAGGTCGGTGAAGAAAGTGGTGGCATAGTGCTGCAAAATCGCGTCCCAAGAGTCCCTTGAGGCTGTTCTCAGCAAAGTTCTGAAGTCCAAATCGTTGCGCATCTCAATACCCAGCGTTTGGGTCGTCTCAAACTGTGAATCCATGGTCTTTTGGTTGTAGAGGCTACGCATATAAATGATGGAAACCGGACCGATGGCCAAAAACGAGATGCCGAGGGTCAGCAGAACGACGGTTTGTAGCCGCTGGCGGAAACTCCTGTCTTTCCATTTGCGGGGTTGTCGATGACTCAGCAACCAACACACCAACAAATAAGGCAACAAAAGCCCGAGGAAAAACACGGCAAAAGGTGCGGTCTTTTCCGACCAATTCTTACGCGACACACTGACAACCAAAACGTTGCCTTCTTCGTTACTGACCGTGTAATGCTTAAACCTTCGGCTGAACGTGAACTCACTTTCATTGAGCTGCAAACTGCTGAGAAAACTGGGATAGACATAACGGCCGTATTTGTACACGAGGATATTGTCGCGATAGTTGGCCACGGAGTAGTCGTAAGGTTTCTGACCATTGGCCTCGCGCAGCAGTTGTGGAAAGCCGAAGCCTTCAGGGGCGATGGGCTTGTAGAATTCAAAATACAGGGTCTTGTGCTGCAGGGTATCAGCAGAAACCATGTCTATCTGACCCAAGTAATTGGGATCCAACGAGTAATAGTCCATAAAATAGAGTCCGTCCCCTACCCTTTTGTGTTTGTTATTGGCGCGTTTTTCAAAGAAATACTCCTCACAATTGGCCACAAACCCCTCTGGTTGAACGGTGATTTCCTCATCGGGACCGCAGACTGTCAGTGCCACGATATAGGACTGCATGACCTCGTCGAAAAGCAATTCTTTTGCGTAACCCAACACCACATCCGCCAATACATTGCTCTCGGCAAAAACCGCGTCGCGGAAGTCGGTGTCGGCCTTGACCAACTCCATAAAACCAGCAAATGACTTCTCGAAACGGATATCCCGCTTGTCTGACAAACTGGCTGCCACCTTCTTTATGTTTTCGTTTTCCTTCCTTGTATTAATTTGGTAATAAAGGTAGGTCCCTATGACAGCAAGAACAAGAATGATAACAATACCAATTTCAATTTTGAATTTTTTACCCTTTTGTTTACCGTTATTTTGTCTGCCCACCATAAGTCCGACACCAATAACCATCATGAGCAGCAAGGGCAAAAAAACATAGTAATAAAGCTTTTTCAGCTCAGGCTTTGAGTTGATTTGGCAATAGGCCAGCACTTTGCCATCACGATTGAGAATGGGCCCGCCACCACTGTTAGGCTGAAATCCGATTGCAGCATTAATAAATGGCGGCAAGATGTTGGACTTATTTTCAAAATACTGGTTGTCAATCTCGTAGGTCGTATTCAATTGCTTGAAAACATAATAGGCCATCGCGCCGTTTTGATACGACTTGACATAGTAATTGCCGCTGAGCAGAGAACAAATGGTATCGGAACCCAAGTTAACGCGACGTTTCATCAGCTTAGGGTTGATCTCATTCGTGTTCCAATAAACCAAGGTATCATTCATAAAGATGGCCAAACCTGTTTGGGTCTTTTCCAACTCAGCCTTGTTTAATTTCTTATCGATAAGGCTCGTCATTTCCGAGTCCATTTTCAGCACAGACTTTTGAATGGAATTGAAAACGACCGAATTTTTCGACGACACAGCAAACAACACGGCCAATGCTCCACCCAAAATAAGACTAATCAAGGTGAAAATGAATCCGAGTGTTTTTATGTGTCTTCGTCGCATCATTTTTGGAAGATGTAAACCATAGTCGACCAATTGCCAGAGCTTCGCGCCTTACAATTGGACAAGAACCCACGCAGGACGCCCTTAAATAAGGGTAAACTATGCCCTTGATACTTTTCACTCAGATAGGAGATGTAGTAGGCATCCCATTTGAGTTTATCGATATTTGTAAGTCTTAAGTTACTGCTTTTGAATATGTTATTGATGGATTCACGGCAAAAATGAGAGAGATGGCGAGGCACATCATAAGCAGCCCAAAATTCCTTATAATGTTGAGCATCAGCTGATTGGAAATTTGGCACAGCAATCAATAATCTTCCTCCATTTTTGAGCAATCTGTACAAATGATACACTTCTTCGTGCAAATCCTCCACATGTTCAAGGACATGCCACATGGTAATCAAGTCGAAACTCGCATCGGGCAAAATGCTCAATTCCTCCGGCTTAAAAAGTTTGGCCTTGACCCTTTTTCGTGCTATGGCTTGTGCATCGTCAGAAGGTTCAATGCCGTTACAGTTCCATCCAATTTGTTCCATTTCATGGATGAAATCACCCACACCGCAACCGATGTCTAACATGGTTCCTGTGGACAATCCTGAAGTGGCCATTCTCACTTTACGCTTCAAGTTGACCCTTTTGACAGATTCGTACACTCTCGGTATAAAACCACTTGTGTTTTCCTGATGGCTGTAATACTCCTCCGATTGGTAGTATTTTCCAATATGCTCGGCATCGGGTCGGGGTTCGGTGAAGAGTAGCCCGCACGACAGGCACTCATGTATTTGAAACGGTTCTTGCGTTAAAAACAAATCCTTTACCCACAAATGCATCTGGGTTTTTTCGGAGTTGCACCATGGACATTTTTTATTCATTTCTTATCAGTGTTTCATGTGAAACAATTACTCTATCTTCCTAAAAATATAGCCAACACATTAATGTCAGCAGGAGAAATCCCACTGATTCTTGAGGCCTCGCCCAAGGTAGTGGGTCGATATCGATTCAATTTTTCCCTCGACTCAAACGACAACGATTGGAGGCAATGATAGTCGAAATCTTTGGGTAGTTTTACGCTTTCCAAACGCCTCAGCTTGTCGGCCAATTCGTCTTCCTTTTCGATATAATTAGCATATTTGATTTGTATCTCGGCTTCTTCAAGACATTCTTTCATGAATCGGTCAGCACCCATGTACTTTTCCAAAATCGGCAAGGTTGTGATCAAATCATTCAAGCTGATTTGTGGACGCAATAACAAATATGAAAGTTTTATCTTTTGTTCAATGCAGCCGCTTTCTCGTTGCGCCAACAAGCCGTTGATTTCATCAGGATAAGCGTATGTTTCATTCAAAAAAGCCTTAATCTCATCGATTCTTGACAGCTTTTCCTGCAACTTTTGGTAACGGTTTTCCTTAGCCAAACCCAACTTATACGACAGTTCCGTCAGACGGGCATCGGCATTGTCTTGGCGTAACAGAATACGATATTCTGCCCTACTGGTGAACATTCGATAGGGCTCATCCACACCTTTCGTAATCAAGTCGTCAATCAGCACACCGATGTAGGCCTCATATCGTGACAACACCAAGGGCTGCTCATCGCGCAAGGCCAGGCTCGCGTTGATGCCTGCCATCATACCTTGGCAGGCAGCTTCCTCGTAACCCGTGGTCCCATTGATTTGGCCAGCAAAATACAAGCCATGCATCAGACGGGTTTCCAATGAATGATGGAGTTGCTCGGGCGGGAAATAGTCGTATTCGATGGCGTAGCCAGGTCTGAAAATCTTGGCATTCTCAAACCCCTCGATTTGCTGCAAGGCTTCATATTGGATATAATCCGGCAAAGAGCTGCTGAAGCCGTTGAGGTAGTATTCCACAGTGTCCCAACCTTCAGGTTCCACAAAAAGTTGATGGCTGTCTTTGCCGGCAAAGCGTTCAATTTTATCCTCAATGCTGGGACAATAACGCGGCCCAACCCCTTGTATGCGCCCGTTGAACATGGGCGAATATTTGAAACCCTTGCGCAAAGTTTCATGCACTTTTAAAGAGGTATGCGCAATCCAGCAACTCCTTTGTTTAGAAATTTTGAAAGGTTCTGTATACGAGAAACCAACCACTTCATCGTCGCCCTTTTGTTCAATGAGTCTGCTGAAATCTATTGTTCGACCATCAATTCTGACGGGGGTTCCGGTCTTCAGTCGATTGGCCTCGAAACCGAGTTCCTTCAACTGTTCGGTGATGCCGAAACTGGCCACCTCACCCATCCTGCCTCCAGAGAAATGCTGCTCTCCGATATGGATTAGACCATTAAGGAAAGTGCCGTTGGTGAGAATCACGGCGCGACTTGCAATATCGCCACCCATCAGTGTCTTCACACCCTTCACTTGGTCGCCCTCCACCAAGAGCCCTATTACCGTATCTTGCCACAAATCGAGGTTGGAGGTTTTTTCCAACATTCGACGCCACTCAGCGGAGAACATCATCTTGTCGCTTTGGCAGCGCGGACTCCACATGGCAGGTCCTTTCGACTTGTTGAGCATCCGAAATTGTATCATGGTCCGATCCGAGATGATACCCGAATAGCCACCCATGGCATCGATTTCGCGCACAATTTGTCCCTTGGCAATACCGCCCATGGCGGGGTTACACGACATGGAAGCAATCAGCCGCAAGTCCATCGTGACAAGCAAGACCTTGCTGCCCATATTGGCTGCCGCAGCAGCAGCCTCGCATCCTGCGTGACCTGCTCCAACAACGATGATATCATAGGGTTCAAAATACATCTTTTATATCAATGTTTCACGGGAAACAATATGTTTAACACTTTGATTATTAACTAAATAAACAACAACCTTAAGGCCTCTTCTTCTTTTTCACGCATCACTTTGCTGTCCTGCTCGGTGTGGTCATCAAAACCTATCAAATGCAACACGCCATGGATGATGACACGGTGCAATTCGCTCTCGTAACTGCGTCCGAAGGTCATCGCGTTCTCCTTAATCCTGTCAATACTGATGCAGAATTCGCTCGACAAAATCGTCTCACAATCGGTCAAGGGAAAGGTCACAATATCGGTGTAAAAGTCATGGCCCAGGCGCTCGCGATTGATTTCCAACAGCTGCTCATCACTACAAAAATAGTAGTACAACTCCCCTACCCGTTTGCCGTGGTTTTCGGCCACCTGACCAATCCATTCCTTGATACTCATGGGCTCAATGGGCGGCATCTCTACATCCAATGTACTGAATCTTATCATCTCACTGCGTGTTTTTCTTCAGGTAATATTCGTTGATTTTCTCCTGGTAATATGGTGCATACTCAATCGGATTGGTACGCAAAAACTCTTGGTTCTTCTTCAGCGATTGCTCGTAAAGTTGCTCGTCAATCTGCCGGTCGAAGTGCGAGCCTTTGTATTCGTTCGACTTGCGTTTCTCTTCTTGTTCGCGCTTTTCTTGAGCCTTCTGTGACTCAAGCATCCGCGACTCGATACGTTGGCTGCGCTCAATCATCTGGCGGTTGATCTTCTTGTTGACCAGCTCCTCCTCCAACTTCTCCATGTCCTTGATAATCTCATTCAAGCCGTCGTCGCCAAGCTGGCCGTTTTCCTTCATGTCGTTAAGCATCTGTTGCATACCCTGACGCAGCATTTCCTGTTCGGCGGCCATGCGAGCAAACTCCTCACTCATCGAATTGGGCATTTGTTGTCCAGATTTCTCCATCTGTTGCTGCATCTTTTTCAGTTGTTCACTCAGCTGTTGCTGCAACTGCTGCATGTTTTTCATGTTCTGTTGGCCTTGACCGGGTTTCGGATTGGGACACGACATCGGCATACCCATAGACTCCATGCTGTTTTCCATTTCTTCGAGCGATTCGGCCAACATCAAGGCCAAATCGTTCATCGACATCATCGCTGTCTGCTGGTGGCGCACGGCCTGCGAGAGGTGCAGGTTGTTGAGTTGTTTCATCGCATTTTCCGTCTGATTATCAATGCTATGCAACTCGTCAAAGACAAAGTTCTTGACCATAGGCTGGCGGTTGGCCATGTTGCGTAGCGAGTCGCGCACCATGTTGAAATTGTCGGCCACTTCTTTCTGGTGAATGATTTTTTCGACTAACGACGGGTCGTCGGTGCGAATGCCGCCAATCTCGGTCATCAAGGCTTCCTGTTCGTGGGAAGCGTGTACCACATTTTCGAGCAAAATGCGGAGCAAATGCGCGTCCTCGGCCATCTGTTCCATCCCAGCCATCTGCATCTGCTGCATCATCTGTTGGGCCATCTGCTGCATCTTCTGACCCGCATTTTGTTTCTGCTTCTGCGACTGCTGCTTGTCGCCGTTCTGCTCGTTTTGCATGGCATTGTCAAGGTCTTGGTCGATGCTCTCTTGCATTTCCTCGTCCTTCTCCATGTCAAACGGGTCGTTGAGGGTCTCGTTCTTCTCCAACAATTTGTCAAGCTCATCCATCATCTTGTCAAATTCCTCTTTGGCCTCCTCTGCCGATTTTTGGTCGTCCCCATCCCCTGTTTTATTCTGGTTCTCAGCGTTTTGCTTCTCCAATTCCTCACCAAGTTTGTCGAGTTTGTTGGCTAAGTCATTGAGGTCTTTTTCCATCTTGAGCTGTTCCAACAATGCCAAATTGCGGTCAAGCAATTCCTGCAT
>JAEEGG010018501.1_pt1 | contig 14157 bp, 15 predicted proteins | sample 9134161 | NCBI WGS metagenome assembly JAEEGG01 (sample SAMN16246543, study PRJNA631951) | gut metagenome | biome: gut microbiome; feature: rumen; material: CR-attached | host: Bos | place: Iran: Karaj | collected 2018-10 | reverse complement strand
TGCAGATACTCTACTGCAACGGCACGCTTGAAGGCGCGTGCAAATCTTTGACCTCTTCTCATAACTTTCGTTAACTATTTGAGGCTCTCCAGGAGTCAACACCAGTCAGGCTAAGACATACCATAAATTCAATATATCTGATATTGTTTTCCCCAGTGAAGAATATGGAAGTGATTATTTCGATGCTTTTTGTATTGATGAAGATGGAGAGCCAGAAGGCATAGAACGAACATTTAAGATAGAGCGTATTGATTTTATAAAAGAATCAGATGTAGAGAAGGACTAATATGAAATCTTAAGAATCAGATAATATTAGATATGACACGACCGATTAATTTGGAGCATTTATGCAGGGAAGGAGATTCGAATAATAATGTATGACATCACTTCAAAAAAGTCTGCCATATACATTCCCTACTATGGATAGACGTTTATATTTGCAAAGAGAATGCGAATTAAAATATTTAAGGGAACATAGGATATAGAGGAGATCGCAACTTACACATAATCTCTATCAAGCGCTCTGCACTTCCACTACGGAACTTTAGTGGAAGTGTTTGCAGTTGTTCTTCTGTGATGAAGAACGAGAATCCTTGGAGTCTGGTATAGAGTCGCTCGTAGTTGGTCTTAACCAGTTCTACCATTCTTTTATACAATTCGCCATCCTCTTCTACTAAATGCATATACATGGCATCGCCTCGCATAGGACCATGTGGAGCGAATGCTGTCCCTTTGGGAACCATGCATCTGTCACTTCCTGTGAAAGGAGCTGCAAAATGCACAAGGTATTCCAACTCGGTATCCTCGACTAATTCAAAAACGTTCTCGTCAATCTTCATTGACTCTATTTGCTCACGTGTTGCCATATTCTTTTTGAGGGCAAAGATAATCAATTTAATGCAATAAACCAAATAAAATAGTTTTCACAAGGCTTGTGGACAATTCTTTTTTGCAATAATGCCACATTAATTCAGAAAATAAATGTATCTTTGCACCTAGAGATTGTAACGAGTACAAACTGTAAGTGGCATATGGATATTTTCGACGACATATTCAATAGAAATTCATCTGAGGAGCATAATCCTGGTAGGTTGTCTTCTTATAGACAGGCAGCAGAATTGATTTGTATGTGTTGGAATAGGCTGGACATGAGTTACATAGAACCATATCTTGATGAGAATATGGTTTGGAAAGGCGGTGTTCCTCACAGAGTCATCAATGGAAAGGAGGGGTTTCTGAAACTTATGAGTCAGGTTTTTAATTCTCTTCAATACTCGAAGCGGAGTTATAGGGCAGATGTTGATGGATCAGGCGACCGTTCTGTTGCCATTATTACCGTTGATGGCGAGTCTCAAGATATGATGCATCGTATGAAAATTGAAGATGGAATTATAAAGGAGATAGAAGTTAAACCCTCGGGGTATTGGTGGCTGAAACAGTTTGGAGGGAAGTCTCCTTTTGGAGTCGTAACTCAAACGTCATTGCATGAACAAGCTGCAGCTGTTGCTGCGATAGAACAATATATCAAGACTGAACTTGGCGATAAAACAATAACTTGGGCGACACCTTACGAATTAAAAAATTCACATTGTCAGTTGTCTTTCACTTGTGACGGTTTGTCATACGATGTTTTGGTGGAGATTCATAGCTTTGACGACAATAAATGCCGTTTCGTTATGTATTCGGAATTCAATAATCTAAAAGCTGGCTGTCGTGAGAATGATCATATACCATGCATTCTTGCCCTCGATGAAGACCAACAGTTTATAAGTTTGACGTTGCTGGAAGATCTGAATGTACGTGTTCAGAAGTTGAGAGCTATAGGCTTGAACGAATGGACATTTAGGAGCTTGTTTAAAACAAAAGCCCAGTTGAGCCGGTTGGTTATTACCAAAGTCCATCGGATAATGCTGCCTGATTATAATGATATCGAGGTAAAGATGGAGCCTCTTGTGAAAGCCGTGTATCTATTGTTCTTGAAGCATCCTGAAGGTATAGTTTTTAAAGAGCTATCAGATTACAGGGTAGAACTTCTTGATATATACAAGCGACTGAAACCCTTAGGGCTGAACCAGCGAACGATTCAAAGCATTGAAGATGTAACTAATCCGCTGCTTAACTCAATCAATGAGAAATGTGCTCGAATTCGTTCGGCATTTGTGAAAGAGTTCGACGAGGGGTTGGCCAAGAATTATTTCGTAACAGGAGAACGAGGTGAGGCTAAGAAGATAACCCTACCTCGTGATCTAGTAATTTGGAAATAGTATGAGCATTGGGGAAATCGTATTAATAGCATTAATCGTCGTCAATGTACTTGCATTTCTTTCTGCAGTATGGGTAGCATATCTTGACTGGAAAAAAGATGGGCAATGGAGCTGGACTTATCCCTTGGAGGGCCTTTTCATTATTCCTCTGTGCATTCTTCTCGCTTTTGGCTGGCCTATTGTAAAGTTAAGGGATTATCGAAAGGAAAAGATAAGGAAACGACAATTTGAAGAATCAAAGAAATACCATTTACAACAGTTTGCTTTCAGACTGAAAGGACTTCCATTTAAGCCCTCATCGACTGAGGTGATCTATGTCGAGAATGTGTTTAATGAACGTCTTAATGATATGATAAGGCACAATATAAACTATATTCAGGAATGCTTCAATAATAATAAGTATTTCTGTTCTCAGTTTATTTACCTGCCTAATTTGATAGAAGAACTCGCCAATGAAGAGAAATTAATGGACTACATTGCTCCATATAGGAAAGAAAAACAGTTATCAGAGGATATCAATTTAAAAGATTTTAATCTATTAGATTTCCTGCTTGTACCAGAAAATAGAAATAAGATTCCACCTTGTTTCGCAAGGTATCAAGGGGAAGAAAATGGATATTCTTTATTCGAATGCGTAGGTTTTGAACCAGAGGAAGAAATTGATGAAAAGGATTTCTTCCATGCATTAAGTTCTGCCTTTGACTACTATCCGATGGCCACTGGCCCAGTATATCAAACGAAGAAACCTGAAGAAAAAACTGGAGCAGAAGAGAATTTTGATGAAGAATCGAAACTGTTAATAAGTGAGGTGGAGGAACGTATCTTCAAACTCAGAAAATTGGGAATAAGCCAATGGGCTTTAGAGCAACTAGTTAAACCGGAATTAAAGTTAAGCAGACTGGTAATAACCAAAGATTATAGGCTGTTGCTTCCTGACTACAACGATATGGAGATCAAGATGGAGCCATTGGTAAAGGCAGTATTTCTTCTCTTCTTGAACCATCCTGAAGGTATTTTGTTTAAACATTTGCCTGACTATCGAGAGGAGTTGACAAAGATATATGTAAAATTGAAGCCACTTGGTATGAGTGATAGAGCCATACAAAGCATAGAAGATGTTACCAATCCCCTACTCAACTCCATCAACGAGAAGTGTGCAAGGATTCGTGGGGCATTTGTAGGACAGTTTGATGACCACATGGCCAGACATTATTATATAGATGGCTTTCGTGGCGAAGCCAAGAAGATTGCCCTACCCCGCGACTTAGTGGTCTGGGAATAAAATCACTTTTTCACAAGCCTTGTGATGCGAAATCGTTTGGTTGCAGAGTTAGAAACACCTAACTTTGCAACCAAATACAATTGTACTAACTGAGATAGAAAAATGCAATAGTGCAGAAAACAAATTAAAAATCAAAAAGTTATGAAAAAGAATGATTTATCAATCAAAACGAGAGAAGAGCTTATTGCTATTAATGCCAATTATGCAAAAGTGGTATGCCAATTATGCATCATGCTTATCGTGTTTATGATCACCACGTTTCTATTACTTGTTTATAGATGATTGGTTATGACTGATTACGAGTACATTTTACAGCAAGCAAAGAGGTTCCATTATACTAAATGGGATGATGAAGAGTTAAGGAAGTGTGTGGATTTGTTGCCAAATCTATCGCGCCAGGAGTTGACCACACTGACTTTGAACAAGTGGACAAGGGAGGCAAAGATTCTTAGAGAGTCTATCTTTAATATTCTGTATAAGGAGCAGATTGGAAAACGTGAAGAGCGTATTAAGAATCTGGAGACAAAAGATCTTATAGAAGAATTCAAGGACAGGAAGAGTGGTAATGTATCGCTCTGCCGAATAGAGTTAAGGGAAAGGTATGAGGCAGGTAGAGATGTGGATGAGATTGCAGAAGCATTCAACAACTCTGGGGATAAGGATCAGGCTTGGTTAAAGAAACAAGAAAAGAAAGTAAAGGATGGGAACAAATAACTCACGGAGAGGGAATCAATCCACCAAGTCGATCGACCTTACGTATGGCCATCTTCAGCCTCAGGCTCCTGAGGTGGAGAAGGCTGTACTAGGGGCTCTGATGATAGACAAGGATGCGTATGTGGAGGTATGTGACAAGTTGAGCCCAGAGAGTTTCTATGAACCCAGGAATCAGATGGTGTATGATGCGATTCGACGTCTTAGTTTAGATGAGAATCCAGTGGACATTCTGACTGTAATAGACAAACTTGGGAAGATGGGGATTCTGGATGACGTAGGTGGGCCTAATTATATTGCGGAATTGACCTCGATGGTGGCGACATCTGCCAATATCGAATATCATGCCAATATCGTAGCAGAAAAGTATCTGGCACGACAGATGATCCACTATGTCAGTATGGTTGGAAAGAAAATCTACGATGAGTCGTATGACATCAAAGATGTAGTTGAGGAAGCGGAAAGTAAACTCTTTGAGCTATCTCAGAAAAATATGAAGAAGGAGTATTCTGTGCTGTCTCCTTTAGTTGATAAAGCGATGGATCAGGTGAAACTGGCTCATGCTAATCAAGGAGGTATTACAGGAATTTCTTCTGGGATTAGTCAACTCGACGATATGACTTGTGGATGGCAGAATTCTGACCTCGTGATTATCGCAGGGCGCCCTGCGATGGGAAAAACGGCTTTTGCACTCTCGCTGGCCAAAAACATAGCAGCGGATCAAAAAATTCCTATGGCCATCTTCTCGCTGGAAATGTCGGATGTACAGTTGACAAACCGATTGATATCAAACGCATGCAGAATAGAAGGGAAGAAACTAATGAGCGGAGAACTGGATAGAGCTGACTGGTTAAAACTCGACAAGAAACTGGACAAGTTAAAGGATGCCCCATTATATATAGATGATACAGAGGGGCTCTCTGTCATGGAACTGAGAACCAAGGCTCGTCGTTTAGTCAGAGAACATGGTGTGAAACTGATTATGATAGACTATCTACAGCTGATGACTGCCAGCGGTATGAGGTATAATAGTAGACAGGAAGAAGTTTCGCTGATATCGCGATCACTGAAAGGTCTGGCGAAGGAGTTGAATGTGCCAGTTTTAGCATTGAGCCAGTTGAATCGTGGTGTAGAATCGCGTGAAGGGGCTGAGGGAAAACGTCCTCATTTGTCTGATCTTAGAGAGTCAGGAGCAATAGAGCAGGATGCTGATATGGTTATCTTCTTGCATCGGCCAGAATATTATGGTATCTTAGCGAGTACTGATGGTCTCATTGAATATAAGGACAAAGCAGAGGTTATCATTTCTAAGCATCGAAAGGGTGCAACAGGAATCATTCTTACGAGATTTCTGGGACAATACACTCGCTTTGAAAATGATGATCAGTCGATGGGAAATCAGCCTCCGACTGAAGGAGGACTTTACTCGGAAGAGGAAATTGACCCATTTAAATTAGCGGCAATTGATGGCTATAGAGGAGGTTATTGATAGGGCTGTTACACTGAATGAAACGATTGAGATTGAGTATTGCACCAGATCTGGCAAAGTGTTTTCATGCGAGATCTCTGACATCGTTTATTCTCAGTACTATGGTGGAGGCTACATACAGGCCATTCGCCAGGATATCAATGAGGAGCGCACTTTCAAAGTCAGCAGAATCCTGAAAGTAAATGGGCATTCCTTCTCGCGTATCTTCTGGAATCAAATAGGTGATAATTTTAATAGGATATAGATTATTATGAAACAGGCGAAGAAGTTTATATTTGGCATTACTTTGATTGTAATCCTCACTGCAGTTTCTGCTTGTGAAGGAAGAGAGATTGTGAAGAAGGTTATTGTGCATGATACGATCTATCGTGATTCTTTTCTGGTGACAGTGAAGGATACGGTGTTCTATGATGCAAAATGGTTACGGAAAAAGTTTGAGAAAGCTCCTAGAGCTTGCTGGAAGAATTATAAATATGGATATATGGTAGAGTATCCAGAGTTTATGAAAAAGGTTTGGCCTTATAAGACCGAGGGGGACTTACTGGTTGAGTATCATGGCGTTAGATTAATAGTCAACACCTACGAGGACAAGTATGATATGTCTGTAGAAGAGAAGTATAAGGGGCTGAACATGGCAGCTGTAACGAAGTCGATATCAAATAATTCGTTCTTGATGGCAGGGGCAATTGATAAGAATAAGTTTTTCATGGAAAAGGACATCAAATTGAAGGAGCTAACGTGGATGTATATTCGTGTGGAATTCCCACCAGAAATGGCATGGGCAGTAGATCCCCTTCTCCATTATGTAAAGGATTTCCAACCATTTTTTTTCGCTCGCAAGGCTTGTGAACGTTTGGTGGATTAGGGAAAGTTTTGTAACTTTGCAAACGAATGACGAAACAACCACCAATGACAGTTGAGGAGATGGCTCTGGAGGTGAAAAGACTGACGGAGCATCTGATGACAGAAGGACGAAAAGACCTGCTGTTGAAGGCTATTGGTGTGCCTCTGTTGGAGGAGTTACGCGTTGAGGCTGCGAAGGGGAAACTGTCGAGGCTGGTGATAACAGAGGATTATAGGTTTATCCTCGAAGATTATAATCAGCAGGAGGTGGAGCTGCAACCTGTGCATAAGGCTGTTTATCTGTTGTTTCTGGCGCATCCAGAGGGTATTGAGTTCAAACGGTTGGCGGAGTATCGCGAGGAACTATTGGACTATTATATGAAGACGGCCAAGATGATGGATAAAGAGAAGATTATCGAGGGCGTGGACCATCTGGTGAATCCGCTCGACAATGCCATCAACGAGAAGTGTTCGAGGATCAAGAAGGTGTTTCTCAACCTGATGGACGAATACAGGGCAAGCTATTATTTCATCAGCAGTCATACCCAGAAACATATGGCTGGGCGCGTATGGTTTGAGAGACTGAAGGTGATTACGCTGCCAAGGAACCTGGTGGAAGTGAAAAGTGAAGAGTGAAAAGGTAAAAATGTAAAAGGTTAGATATGGGAGCAGATACGATTCCGTTTTTCCCTGAAGTAAGGGATCAGATGCAGGGCATCATTAAGGTGGTAGGCGTTGGAGGTGGAGGCTGCAACGCTGTTAATAATATGTATAAAGAAGGTGTAGAGGGTGTAACCTATGCAGTTTGTAATACGGATAGTCAATCGCTCTCAAGATCGCCAGTACCTGTGAAAATACAGTTAGGTGAAGGTCTGGGTGCTGGAGGCAATCCTGACAAGGGGCGTAATGAGGCTGAGACCAATATCGATAGCATTATGAAACTGTTCTCGGATGGTACGAAGATGGTGTTCGTAACAGCTGGTATGGGTGGTGGTACTGGTACTGGAGCTGCCCCTGTGGTGGCTGGTGTGGCCAAGGATATGGGTATCCTGACGGTGGGTGTGGTAACGATTCCCTTCTACTTCGAGAAGAAACGTAAGATTATCAAGGCCTTGAAAGGCGTAGATGAATTACGCAAGAACGTGGATGCACTGTTGATTGTGAACAACGAGCGTCTCTGCGATGTGTATGCGGATTCGGATATCTCGATGAAGGAGGCATTCGTAAGGGCTGATAATATCTTGATGGATGCTGTAAAGGGCATATCGGAACTGATCACCCTGCCCAGTGATGGAGGTATCAAGAGTGACTTCCGCGATGTGGAAACTACGATGAAGAATGGTGGTGGGGCGATTATGGCAATGGGGCGTGCCAGTGGTGAGAACCGTGTGGAACGTGCCATCATCAATGCACTCGACTCCCCCCTACTCTATGGCAATGATATCGGCAAGGCCAAGCGTATCCTCTTTAATATCTACGCCAGCGACGAACACCCGATCTTCGTGAGGGAGTTGCAGGAGATCGATGATTTCTTCGACCAACTGGATCCGAATATCGATGTGATATGGGGTACGGCTACGGACGACTCGCTAGGCGAGGATGCGAAGGTGACGATTCTGGCTACTGGCATGGAGAGCCATCTGGAAGAGGAGGTGAAACAGGATGTGCATCGTAACGAGGATGATTACTACGAGGATGTGATCAAGAAACTCTATAAACCTGTGGTGAAGACGACGATGGCTAAGGTGATTACTCAACCAGAACTGCCTTTTGAGGTGGAAGAGGCGAAAGAGCCTGAGCCTGCAAAGGTGGATGGGGATTGCAAATCTGACACAACAGAAGTCCCTGCCACAACAAACGCAGATTCAGAGCCTGCTACAGAGGATGATGAGGAGAAAGAGCCAACCATACTAACCAAATGGAAGAAGTGGCTGAATAGCCTGATGAATGAGGTGACAGAGTGATTTTTGGTTAAATCTCTTTGCCTTTTGGCAAATTATTATTACCTTTGTACCCCAAATGGAAAAAGTGATATTGGGCATTGACCCAGGAACGAACTTGATGGGGTATGGGTTGCTGAAGGTAACAGACGGAAAAGCGCAGATGATGACAATGGGTGTGATCGATCTGCGTAAGTTTCCTGATGCCTACCTGAAGTTGGGTCATATCTTTGAAAGGGTGACGAGTATCATTGATGGTTATCTGCCTGATGAGATGGCCATCGAAGCACCATTTTTTGGTAAGAATGTTCAGTCGATGCTGAAATTAGGACGTGCTCAGGGTACGGCCATCGCTGCTGCGATCCATCACGGGGTGCCCATCCATGAATATGCTCCTATGAAGATTAAGATGGCACTGACTGGTAATGGTGGCGCCTCGAAGGAGCAGGTGGCTGGCATGTTGCAACGATTGCTGAAGATTCCCCAGGAGGAGATGGGTAAGTTCATGGATGCAACGGATGCACTGGCTGCTGCCTATTGTCATTATTTGCAGATGGGGCGTCCTGAGAGTGACGTAAAGTATCGTGGGTGGAAGGACTTTGTAAGTAAGAACCCAGGAAAAGTGAAGAAGTGAAAAGAGAAAAGTATACCATTCTAAAAATATGAGAATAATTGAATTAAGGAATGCGAGGACGAGGAAGCCGGAATGGAGTCTGGCGGAGCCAGTAAACTTCTACCTCGACGAAGGCGAGCATATAGCGATTATTGGTCGTAATGGTTCTGGCAAGAGTATGCTGGTAGATATGATTACTGGCAAGCATCCCGTATTTCCTGACCAAATAAGTTACTCGTTCGACGAACCGTATAACAACATGAAACACATTACGTTTCGTGATACTTACGGTGGCGATAACGATCGTACTTACTTTCTGCAACAGCGTTGGAACCAGATGGAGATTGACGAGGAAACACCTACCGTTGGCAGTAAACTCGAAGAGGCTTATATGTTGGCTGGTGAGGATACACCTGAACGCAGGAAGTTCCAGAAGCATCTTTACGAACTGTTCCATCTTGAGGACTTGCTTGATAAGTATATCATCCTGCTGAGCAGTGGCGAACTGCGTAAATACAAGCTCGTTGCCAATTTGTTCAGCAATCCGAAAGTGCTGATTATCGAGAATCCTTTCATTGGTCTTGATGCTGAGACGAGGGATCAGGTGAAAGAGTTGCTGAAGATGCTGACAGAGGAACAGAGCATGCAGATTATACTGGTTCTTTCGAAGATGGATGAGATACCTGAGTTTATCACACGTGTGATCAGATTAGACGCGATGTGTTTTGTTTCTGATATACATGTTATCAAGGATTTCCCCATCGAACGTTGTCCGCACGCGATTGAGGTAACACAAGATGAAGATGCGTTTCCTCCTCTGCCTCAGGAGGTTATCAAATTCCAGAATGTCACTATCCGCTATGGTGAGCGAACCATCCTGAAGGATTTGAACTGGGTGGTACTGAAGGGCGAGCACTGGGCGTTGTCAGGACAGAACGGAAGCGGTAAGTCTACCCTACTCTCACTGGTTTGTGCGGATAATCCTCAGAGCTATGCCTGCGACATTTCGCTCTTTGGCCATCAGCGTGGTTCAGGCGAGAGTATCTGGGATATCAAGCGACATATCGGCTATGTTTCGCCAGAGATGCATCGTAGCTATAAGCAGAACATCCCAGCCATAGAGATTGTTGCCAGCGGACTGAAAGATACCGTAGGACTTTATTACCGTCCGACTCAACAGGAGAAAGACCTGTGTATCGAGTGGATGAACGTGTTTGGTATCAAACGTCTGGCTGATCGGAAATTCCTGGAGATGTCGAGTGGCGAGCAGCGGTTGGTATTGCTGGCCCGTGCATTCGTGAAGAGTCCGGATTTGCTGATTCTCGACGAGCCACTTCATGGACTGGATCTGTGTAATCGTAACTTGGTAAAGGCTATCGTGGACAGATATATGTTTGAGAATCCTGACAGAACACTGATTTACGTCACACATTATGAAAATGAGTTACCGAACTGTATCGATAACTCATTATATCTGAGAAGAAACTAAAACCAGGTTATTTCTCCATCAGCGCTGCAGTACGCACACGAGACAATGTTTCGGGTGTCATCTGCAGATAGCTGGCGATGTAAACCAGAGGGGCACGAAGTACCAGCTGGGGCTGATTCTTAACAAGCTTTGAATAACGATCCTGCGCACTCTCGAAGCGCAACATATCGGCATGGTGCTGACTCAGGATGAGTGATTCCTCCAAAATCTTACGATAGAGTATCTGGATGTTTACACTCTTCATGGCTACAGCTTCCAGATCGGCCTTGGGCATAGCAATCAGGATAGTTGGCTCCAGTGCCTTGATCTGCAGTTTGGTGGGTTGTTCGCGGAAGAGACTCTCGATACACATGACGATACTGTTCTCTGTTGCCATATATTCGGTGAGCTCCTTGTCGTTCTTAAAATAGAACTGACGGACCAAGCCCTTTACGACCCAATAGATGTTGGTACATACATCTCCTTCTTTCAGGACCATCTCGTTTTTGGCAAATTTCATAGGCACAAGGATGCTTTCAAGCAAATCAAGCTCTTCATGCGTCATCGTACTGTAACGCCTGGCAAGCTCTCTGGCCACGTCTCTGGTTGTAATACTGATATTCGGCATAATATTTATATGTAAAGATATGTTATTAGTCAAGTTTCAATACGGCCAGGAAGGCTTTCTGGGGCACTTCCACATTACCGATCTGCTTCATACGTTTCTTACCACGCTTCTGCTTCTCGAGAAGTTTACGCTTACGACTGACATCACCACCATAACATTTGGCAGTTACGTCCTTACGTACCTGTTTCACCGTCTCACGAGCAATGATCTTCGCTCCGATGGCAGCCTGAATGGCAATATCGAACTGCTGACGGGGAATAAGTTCCTTCAGTTTCTCACACATACGACGTCCGAAGGTAACGGCATTGTCCTGGTGTGTCAACGTTGAAAGGGCATCAACAGGTTCGCCATTCAAGAGAATATCCAACTTAGCCAACTTGGACGGACGGAAGCCATCGATATGATAATCGAACGAGGCATAACCCTTGGAGATGGACTTCAACTTATCGTAGAAATCAATCACAATCTCACCCAATGGGAGCATAAAGTGCAACTCGATGCGATTACCGCTAACATACTGCTGATCAATGAGTTCACCACGCTTGTCAAGACAAAGCGTCATGATAGGGCCGATGTAATCAGCAGCCGTAATAATCGAGGCACGGATATAGGGTTCTTCGATATGCTCGATCATCGTCAGGTCTGGCAGACCAGAGGGGTTATGCACCTCCTTCACCTCACCCTGCTTGGTGTAGCACATATAACTTACGTTGGGAACTGTCGTGATGACATCCATATCGAACTCACGATCCAAACGTTCCTGTACAATCTCCATATGGAGCAGACCCAGGAAACCGCAACGGAAACCAAAGCCCAGAGCAACGGAGCTCTCTGGGGTGAACGTGAGAGAGGCATCGTTCAACTGGAGTTTCTCCAATGAAGCACGCAGATTCTCGTAATCGGTAGGATCAATGGGATAGACACCAGCGAACACCATGGGCTTGACTTCCTGGAATCCTTCAATGGCTTTGTCGCATGGATTGGCCACATGAGTGATGGTATCGCCCACCTTGACTTCCTTGGAGTTCTTGATACCACTGATGATATAGCCTACATCGCCAGTCTTCAGTTCCTTACGAGGAATCATGTCCATCTTCAGCACACCGATCTCATCGGCATCGTACTCCATACCGGTATTGAAGAACTTCACGTGATCGCCACTCTTAATGGTGCCATTCACAATCTTGAAGTAGGCGATGATGCCACGGAAGGAGTTGAACACAGAGTCGAAAATCAATGCCTGAAGGGGAGCACTCTCATCACCCTCAGGATGCGGGATGCGCTCAACGACAGCATTCAAGACATCTTCTACGCCCTCACCTGTCTTTCCAGAAGCACGGATGATGTCAGAACGATCACAACCAATCAGTTCGACGATCTCATCTTCCACCTCATCTGGCATAGCCGAAGGCATATCTATCTTATTGATAACAGGGATGATCTCCAGGTTATGGTCGATAGCCATATAAAGGTTCGAGATGGTCTGAGCCTGAACACCCTGAGTGGCATCGACCACCAACAGAGCACCTTCACAGGCTGCAATAGAACGCGACACCTCGTAGGAGAAGTCGACATGTCCTGGGGTGTCAATCAGATTCAGGATATATTTCTCACCTTGGTAGGTATATTCCATTTGTATGGCGTGACTCTTGATGGTGATACCACGTTCACGCTCCAGATCCATATCATCGAGCATCTGCCCTTCAGTAACCTGAATGGTCTTGGTAAATTCCAACAGACGATCAGCCAAGGTAGACTTACCGTGGTCGATGTGCGCTATGATACAGAAGTTTCTTATATGATCCATTATTGTTTTTACGTGTACTTTGAACTGCAAAAATACAAAAAAAACATCGTATCACCAATATTTTTGCTTTTTTTTGGTGTTTCCACGATGAAACTTAATATTTCTTAGTAACTTTGCACCCAAAAAATAGCATTCATTATGAAAAAAGTATGGGTATTGACCGTATTAACGTTGTTATTTGCGGCTTGTCAGGAATCATTGGAAGACCGTTGTGAACGTGAGGTGAAGGAATTGACAGCCAAACGTTGTCCCATGGTTTTGGATAGTAACACAACCATGGACAGCATCACTTTTGATCGCAACACACACACCTTACATTATTATTATAGGTTGACGGGAGCTGCCGACAGAGGTGACTTGCTGGAAAAGACCAATGCAGCAGAAACGCTGAGACAGGGGTTGAAAAATAATACGGAAACGCAGATTTACAAGGATAACAAGTATAACTTCACCTATACTTTCCGCTCGGAAAGGGATCCCAAGAAGATCTGGTTTGAAGTAACTTTCACAGATAAAGACTATTAAAGCAAATCCCCCGCCTATTGGCGAGGGATTTACTAATTTTAATCAGCAACCTCTTCTGGTTTCATGTTTGTGTAAACCGTCTGGACATCGTCGAAGTCCTCCAGTTTCTCAACCATCTTGTCGATGGATTCACGCTGCTCAGGGGTAACATCCTTCAGGTCGTTGGGGATACGGGTGAACTCAGCACCTGTTACCTCGAAACCATTCTCCTCCAAGTGCTTCTGGATGGCACCAAAGCTTGAGGGATCGGCATAGATCGTAATGCTGTTCTCCTCTTCGTCCTCATCGTACTCATCCTCTACACCATAGTCAATCAGGTCAAGGATCATCTCGTCCATATCCAGACCGTCTTTCTTCTTGAATGTGAACACAGCCTTGTGGTCGAACAGGAAACTCAATGAGCCCTGAGTACCCAGGTTACCATTAAACTTGTTGAATACTGAACGAACATCACCAACAGTACGAGTGGTATTGTCAGTCAGCGTCTCCACAAAGATAGCAATGCCGTGAGGGCCATATCCCTCGTAAGTTACCTCCTTGTAATCGCTCTGATCCTTACCCATTGCGTTCTTGATGGCACGCTCAAT